>Ga0207877_10030_pt1 | contig 338289 bp, 268 predicted proteins | sample LinPmetageLP29_FD_184046 | JGI IMG/M metagenome (GOLD analysis project Ga0207877, IMG submission 184046) | Marine viral communities from the Pacific Ocean - LP-29 (SPAdes) | ecosystem: Environmental > Aquatic > Marine > Oceanic | place: Pacific Ocean | collected 2009-08-23
CCCACCGCATTTGCAGAAAATCCCCCCCCCCCTTCTCTTCGAAAATCTGCCTTGTCTGGTGAGGCGTCAACTCTACTCTACTCTTCACCTCCAATGCAGCGCAAACTCGTCTCTAGTCTTGTGTCTTGACGACCCTCAGCCACCGTCCATGTATGCGGCTACTCGTCGCCAACGGCTCTAGCTGTTGCATTCGTTATTTATATTGCCCGTCACTTCCTCAAATTATACTTTTCTTTCTATAGACCTGATCTGGTTGGCTTTTTGTGTTTCAGTCCTCCGTGTCTTGTCTTAACACCATCATTATGGATCAGACTCCCGACTCATACCGTCTTTCTTCGATGGCCCACTCAATGCCCGAAGAGGCGCGGCACTTTGATGCATCGTCAACCTACCCATCGCCGGTCTCCACGACAACTTCTCAAGGATTAGGGTTCTCGCCTGCTGGACTAGGCATCTCTGGCTGTGGCTTGGAGCCTAGCTTCGACAACTTCACATCATTTGCCGGTGCAATACCCTTTGCAGCTTCACCTGCAGCCTCGAACCAAATAATCTCCACTGAAACCTACTTCGCCATCCCTTTGAAAATCGACGATTTCTCCAGACCATCTTTCCCAGTCTACGATGGCCTTCCGCCCGTTCCAAACTCCCCGCTCAGCCTCTACGACTCACAGACTATGACTGTACTCCCAAGCTACAATGGGTCCATAGATGTTGGGGAGCAGGGTAATTTTGCACAGACGCCTGGCTACTGGGCTCCGACGCCGTGTTCGGGTCCGACAACTCCACTGGAAGCCGTCCCGGCAACCGGTCATTGGAACAAGTCCTACTTTCCAGAGTCGTGCATCACTGTCAACCCACCGACGGCACCAGTCGGGACAGCCTCTTACACAGGCGAAAGCAGACCTCACGGGAATTATCACCACCACACAACACCACTCTCCGTTTCTCCTCGCAGCGCCACCTCAATCGAGGGAGTCAATAAGAGCCGCAGATGCAGCAACAATTCAACGGATAAGGACATGCATGGAGGACGCAAGTGTGGTGTGTGTGGTTTCGTCTTTACCAGACGTTCTAACTGCACGGAGCACCAAAAGCGGCATGACCCTAGCTTCAAGAAAATCCATCCTTGTGACGAGTGCAGAAAAACATTTGGGAGAAATTCAGATCTCCGAAGACACATCGAAAGTGCAAGTCAAACGATAGGCTCTGGAAATGATAGTTGCTGACTTTGATCCAGATTCATCGAGGGGTGCGCAAGTATGTCTGTGAGTGGTGTAACCTTAAATTAAGTCGACATGATTCCCTGGTCAAGTAAGATGGATACATGAGTAGCCCTTTTGCATTTCATATACTGAGACTTTTGCAGACACTCGATCGAATGTGAGATGCGACCCTGCGATGCGAGTTCCTCTATACGTTCCCCTGCCAAAGACGACGTCAACCCTACATCAGCCTCGGCCCAGAAGCTGTCCTCCAGGCGCCATCGCTCTAAGATCAGGCACTGAAAAGCGTTATGTCACAAACAGTATAAGGGTTAGGCATTCCGTGCCGAGTCTCTTTCCGGACACTTCTCTACCTAGGTATACCTCTTGACTTCGACGAGGTTTGCTGGGCAGAACCATGCTCAACAACTTTGCTTTAACCCCATGAACATTAGCATTATCGCAAACTAGCATTCTAGTGAGGCTGGACCGATTCTTTTCTCAGGCGTTATATCTCGGGATGTTTGTTTCTTCTCTCATTCTCAAATCCTACGACGCATTAGTGGACGACGAAGGCGGCATTTATTTTGGTTTTTACCTTGATTCGTTTTCCTTACTATAGTATATCATTCAATCCTCTTGTATTAGCATCACAAGTGATGTTCCCATCTAGTGTGATATCATTGCAGTGGACTAACCTGACGCGCGGTAAGCCGGAGCCCATCGGTTAATTAGCGGGTCCCTTGGACCTTTGCACCTGCAGCTCTGCCACTTTACATTGAAGGGTTGAACAGCACTTGAACACGAGACCGATTTGTTTGTTTCGGCACTTCTGTAAAATCTCGTATATGCCACCTCTCTATTATTGAGTGAGTAGCCGGGCAAGTGTAGCCAAACCCCTCCCACGCGTAGCCCCTATACAACCCGCCAACCCACCAACCCGCCCCTAACCATGTTAGCTTCACTAACAGAAAAAGACACCGCGTCACCTTGGCCGGTCTACGAGTCCCGACTCTTGCCGTACCCCACCCATCAAAGCCGAGTCACACGCTAAGACGGGATCATCGAGACAGACCGGGCCATGATCGGCGACTTTAAGTGCGATTTGAGAGAAAGGAACACTTTCCCCTAGCGCAATAGACCGGGGAACCTTCCGAAGCGCGTCAAGCTCCTCGGCTAGCTTTGAAAGGTACGTATTGCGTGGAATGGCACCTTTTCCGGTAATAAATGGAAAGATCCAACGCTTATACACGTTTATACATTGATTTCTCAGCTCCTTCAACCCTTTTAATTCCGGGCTTTCGATTTCCCGTTGAGTATGGGTAATGCTCGAGAACAAGCTCGCACCCTGGCCTGTGGGGGTTCTGTCATTTCTAACGGATATCCTTTGAATCGCGGTTGGTATTTCGGACTTTGCTCGTGTCCCCACTCTCTCCACTCATCCTGGTCCATGCTGGTCTGTTTGCTGGCCACTGTCCTCGAATGAGAGCTGCAACAAAGCGAGCCTTCGCGCCTGGATGTCGATCATCGGTTGATGATTCAATCGCTAGTATACCTTTTACGGAGTGACTTCGGGTGATGGTGAAAATGACATGATTGTGCGTGGCCTTTGCACCAAGAAGCCGTGTTCGTTAAACCTCGACACAGTTGGCCGGATGGTGTAGTTGGTTATCACGTATCGTTAACACCGATAAGGTCCTGGGATCGAGCCCCAGTCTGGTCATTCTTTTTTCGCCGTTTTATAGTGGATCTACGGAGCAGGGGAGGCTTGTTTTTTGGAAGTGCCATATAATATCACGTGACCAGGACCCACCTAGCTAGCCATGATTGGCCCCGCTTAACTGGCCCATGTGTAGCTGAGTCAGCATGTCCTTATCAGCGACTGAAGCACGACTCACGATAAGCCTCGCTCGCTGCTTCTTCAGCTTTACTCAATCAGATTTGCAAAACTGGAAGTCTCTTACCGTGCTTATTTGCCTTTTCCCCCTCCTCCTCTCTAGCATAATGTGAGACGTGAATCAGTGACCATCGTCTATTCACAAGCCCGTAAGATATGGGAGCTTCCAATCCGCCTTCTGCTAAGCGGAGAGACCGCCCGTGCGATGCCTGTGTAAGTAACCCGTAAGCAATGTCTTCAATACGATGCGGTGCTAGTGTCCGCGGATAGTGTGGATAAAACCCTTCGAATGGATCTGCATTCTTGCCAATTATAATTACCTGGCTGACCATCAAATATGCTCATAGCGCAAACGCAAGAGCCGTTGTGTCTTGGAGCCAGGCTCACCAGTTTGTGTGCTATGCAACTTTCATGGACAGGAATGTACCTTCATCAAGAGTCCTGTGGCTCGGAAACGAACTCGTTCTACATCAGCTACTCGGAATGAGCAATCATCATTGACTGCTGTCCTGAAGAGACCGTAAGTTTGTTATACTGTTGAGAAGAACACAGGCTAATAGTCTACGCTTGTCTAGTGCAATAAACCCTCCTACCCGTGTAATTCGCACCAATCATGGGACTGGTGTGGAGGAATATGATGACTTTGACGGCCCCAGTCTTCTCAAGAAAACACTGGGTCTACAGAACACACATCACAGCCTGTATCTCGGAGCCAACGGAGCCATCGAGCCAGCCCTTGTCCGACGATTATCCCAATCGGCCGAGACGAGGGTCAAACTTCCCTTGACCTCTGGCACCAAAAGTACCACCACCCTTCGACGTGTAGACGATGATCATGCATTTCTGCTCTTAGCCGACGCAAACACGCAGAGCTACGAGGATGAGTTGAAAGAGCTGGACGCCATCGAGGAGGCTGTCCTGCCCCACGGCAAGGCGTTGATTGACCTCTACTTCCGAATCGTCTTTCCAAGCTTCCCCATTTTACACAAGGAGGTGTTCCTCGAGAAGTACGCCCGCTCCTACCGCGAGTTCTCCCCGCCGTGCTTAGCGGCCGTGTACCTTCTCGCATTGCAATACTGGGCCTACGACGATCGGCTGAGTGGCCGTCACCGAAGCATGAGCAATTGTGATGACGATGACGATGGCGATGACGACCATGACTCTAACAAGACGAAACCAGATGAACGTAGGCTAGAAGTGTTGGCGAGGAACTCTCTGAGGGACACCATTCACCGGCCCAAGCTCTCCACCGTCCAGGCAGGGTTGCTCCTACTGCAATACAATACCGAAACCGGCCATGGAAATTCTGCAGAGCTGATGGCACAAGTGACTAGCGTGGCCCACACGCTGGGTTTACACCTGGACGCCTCAGACTGGAATATCCCATCGTGGGAGAAGGGGCTGCGAAAACGGATGGCCTGGGCCTTATATATGCAGGATAAATGGAGCATCCTGAGTAGTGGCCACCCCAGTCTCATCCATTCGGTTGACTGGACCGTCCAGCCCCTCACGGACGCAGACTTCCCCGAGAATGCCGCGCACGAAGATGACCAGGAAGGCAGTTCGGAAGTCGAGAAAGGCAAGGCACTGTTCCACTGCATGATCTCTCTCACTCAGATCCTGGCAGAACTCCAGGACCGGTTGTTCACGGCGCAGGCCCGTAGAGAGATCACTCGGGTCGGCGACGATCAGCAACGCCTGAATCTCATTCTGGAAAAGGCGAAGCCGGTCCAGTTGAAACTACGCGAGTGGTTTACCACTCTCCCAGACTACCTATCCACCATGGAGGTGACGCATATCATGAAACTCTCTTCTGTGGGCTACCTGCGACTGGCGTATATCGCGGTAGAAATTACACTCCACCGGCGCATCCTCCTTGCCTTGTCGTCTTATACAGATCCCCAGCTGACTCGGATCTGTCGATCGGTGGCTCGCGAACGGTTCCTGTTTGCGCTCAACTTTGTGCAGGCGCTCAAACCGCAGCACTTGTCATCATTTTGGTACTTTGCATCGGCCCAGAATTTGGCATTGATCGGCCTCTTTGGGACCTTGTTACTGTCTCTGGCCTCGACGGCAGAGGCATACGGTGAGGAACAGGAAAAGGAGAAGGAGATGGAGACCACGTTCTACCGCGAGAAATTACGAGAGTATCGCTGGATGCTGAAAATGCACGGTGAGAACGGGGCGCGATTCATGACCACTGCGATTACGCGATTAGATGCGAATTTACAGCTTTTCGAGGAGGGTCGAGTAGAGCGAGGAGCGGCTTTGGATTGACCAGGACTCTGACTAGATACATACTGTCATGAGTACTCATGTTACAGACAAACGTACATATACTGACCGTGACAGCCTCTTTATCTACATGCAATGAAATTAGAAGTCGAAGTACTATGTCATTACATTCACGAAAGAAAAAGTAAAATTAAATCCAAAGGGACCTGCCAGTTCACCCTTCATATATGGTGCAAACATATATTGTTCTCCACTTTATTCATTCAGATAGGACACGCAGACCGAACCACCATCGCCTCTACGCCTTTCTTCTCTTCATCAACATCACCGTCCGTAAAGAACGATCCACCGGCACCAGTAGTAGCATCCATGCCAAAGTAGACATCATCCCCCGAGATCGTCTCGGGGACCAAAGTCTCCGTTGCAGGGAATAATCGTCCCAGGAGCGAGTATACAACAAAGGCAGAGAAGAAACCCCACAAATAAAAGATATCGTAGATTTTGACTGCGCTGCCGACAGAAGGAGCCAGTGAGGGATTCACCGAGGCCGCCATTCCAGGGATGTTGGGGACGACCGAGATGAAAAAGGCGACGACGGCGCGCCAGTTCGTGCCCCAGCGTGCGTGGTAGCGATACCGGCCATGCGCACGGTACAGGGCCGGCACGTCGACATGCTTCCGTTTGACGATCCAGTAGTCCGCTCCCATGATGGCGGCGATGGGAGCCAGGAAGATACCTAGGCCGGACATGAAGCTGAGCAACGACGCGGCCGAGGAGATGATTTTCCAGGGGACCATGATCCAACCGGCGGTGATGGTCGTGAGGATGACCCCGCGGCGGATGTTGATGTAGCGCGGACACAGGCTGGTGAGGTCGTTGGCGCAAGAGATCACGTTCGCGGAGAGGTTGGTGCCTATCTGCGCCACGCACCAGGTGAAGCCAACGAAGAAGGCTCCGGCGCGGTTCCCCGGCCCGTCCTTCCACTCGGCGGCCAGGGAGACCGGGTCCCAGATGTAGTAGCCGTAGACTACCTTGGCGGCGGAGGTGCAGATAATGCCAAACAGGCCGAGTATGATTTGGATGACAGGCAGGAACGCCACCTGCCAGTAGACCCCCTTTGGACGGTCTAGGTAGCGCGTGAAGTCTGGGATGTTGGTGGCCATGGTGGCCCAGCTGCCGGTAATGCTGGACATGCTGGAGAGGATGAGCCAGTTGCGCTTGGCACCGGGGGGTACGCCGTAGGACTGGTTCCAGATGTCCCCGGTGCCGTGGGCCTTACTGGTCATGGCTATAACGACACCGACGGAGGAGATGAGCACGACGGCGGCTTTGAAGCTAAAGAACCACTTGAGCTTGTGGGGTGGGGTGAGCAGGAAGGGAAGCTGAATGGACCAGAAAATGAAATGGCTGAGCAGCTGCTGGCTGGTGATGCCTGCCGAGGCGGGGAGATGGTTCGGGATATTGAGATAGGAGGGCCAGATGGCGCGGATGCACTGGGTGATGGCCGTCGAACCGGTGTAGGTCTGGATGGCGTGCCAGAACAGGGCGGTGGCCATACGCACGACGATGGCGAAGCGGGAGAAATACCAGCCAAAGGAGGAGCGCATGGCGACGGGGAATGGGATGTGTAAATTAGCTCCCATAGCACCGTTGAGGACCAGTGGGAGAGTGGTGGTGAGATTGCCGAAAATAATGCAGTAGATAGCCTCACGCCTATACTCGTGTCAGAGGGAGGAGGGGGAAAAAAATAAGAGGATGATTGAGAGTTCAATACTCACCATGTCAGTCCTCCGGCAATGATGGCAGCAGGAGCTTCCCAGCCTTGAGCATTCAGGGCATCGGAGAACCAGAAGCCTAGCATGGTCCATGGTCCCCAAACGCGGCGCTCCAACGGCGTCACATCCATATCGACGTTGGTCCAGGTGCCATCATCGGCAAAGGAGGACTTTTGCTGAGGGAGCAACCATCCGGACGGCTTCATTTTGTCTTTGCATTTCTGCTGGACAGGGCGGATTCGTCGACGGATGCCATCCATGATGGATGAGATGGCGCAGGAGAAGTCCGACTATATTACCAGAACAAGCTCTAACAACGTCTGGGGAAGTCCAGGATGTCATGATGGATGAACAATAAATATGAGGCATCTGGAAGGATGTAAGCATGGAGAGCGAAATAGAGTTATCAACGTCCGATAAACAGATGACGATCTTTATCTGCTTATCTTCAACTGTTTCTGATAAGCAGCGAATGGAATCGCGGCATCTTTTAAGAAGCGATGGGCCGCCGGCGGGCGACGGCGAGTGGAAGAGAGTGGGAGTTGAATCTGTGACAAAACAACGTCTTATCACCTTCTTCCCCGCACAACTACAACTTTATCACGATACGGTTTACTTTGGAGGAACTAACGTCTTTTTTTATTTATTTTGTTTTCTTCTTTCCTCCCCTCTCTTCTTGCAATGCAGTTCAATCAAATCCCTCCTCTCTTTCTTCAGAAAAAAAAGAAAGAATCATGGCAGATCTTCTCCTACCCAATGCTCGCCCGTATGGCTTCAAGTTCTCACCCGCCACCACCGCTCTTCTCATCATAGATATGCAGCGCGATTTTCTCGATCCAGATGGCTTTGGATGGATGCAATGCGGTGACCCTGCAATCTTTGCGTCCGTCCGCAAGATTGTTCCCATCGTCCAGCGCGTGCTCGAGCGATCACGCGCGATGGGCCTCCACATCATCCACACGCGCGAAGGCCATCGACCCGAGCTGACGGATCTCGCAGCAGCGAAACGATTGCGCCAGATCAGTGCTCCCACTGGTCATCACAGCATGGCAATTGGCGATCAGGGTCCCATGGGCCGACTGCTGGTGCGAGGCGAATACGGCCACGACATTATCGACGAACTGGCCCCGTTGCCCGGTGAGCTGGTCGTGGACAAGCCGGGTAAAGGCAGCTTCTGGGGCACCTCGCTGCATCGAGAGCTTCTCGCCAGAGGCATTACGCATCTACTCCTCGCAGGAGTAACCACTGAGTAAGTTATGACTTCTTAGTGATTTATTTATTGATCGAGAAATCAGGGGCTGATTTGCGATCCATCCAATCCAGATGTTGTGTAACCAGCACGCTTCGCGAATGTAATGACCGCGGTTACCAATGCTGCCTCCTGGCCGATTGTACCGACGGCTTCGATGCGCAGTTGGTAACCTCGGCGATGGACACCATCTGCTCGCAAGATGGTCTCTTTGGATTTGTCGGCCACAGCTCCGATTTCCTAGCGCATCTGCCAAACCCAAAAGAACCCTCTACTCCCCCATCAACCCCTCCTCTCCATCCTTCTGCTGATACGGCTGAGGACTCTCTACCATCAATTCGAGAGTTACAGCAACGGTACCGCAACGGGCTGGAGGACCCGGTACGGATCGTGAACCGGGTCTTTGACCGGATCGAGAAATACCAGAAAATCGATCCTGCAGTCTGGATCACCATCCAGAGTCGCGAGGAGTGCATTGCCGCTGCTATTGCCCTGGCCACCAAGTACAACTACTCCTATGGACAGCCAGCACCACGGATGCTACCTCCTCTATTCGGCATTCCCTTCGGTGTTAAAGATACCATTGATGTCGCGGGTGTTCCGACTACGGCTGCTTGTGAACCTTACACCTATACCCCGTCGATAAACGCTACATCGGTGCAGTACCTCCTGGATGCAGGAGCCATCTATATTGGCAAACTGAACCTGGATCAGCTGGCCACCGGCCTGTCAGGCTGTCGGTCCCCCTTCGGTATGCCGCACTCTGTCTACAGCGCTCATCATATCTCTGGTGGTTCCTCATCCGGCTCTGCCGTGGCCGTTGGTGCGGGGCTGGTCTCGTTTGCGCTTGCAACCGACACCGCCGGCAGCGGGCGTGTCCCCGCCGCATTCAATGGCATCGTGGGGCTGAAGCCGACCAGAGGGACCATCTCTACCCATGGACTCGTTCCCGCCTGTCCAAGTCTGGACTGCATATCCATCATGACTCCGAGCCTCGACGAGGCCCGGACAATCTGGCTCACGATCGCCCATCATGATCCCCATGACCCCTTCGCCAAGATTCCCGCGGCCCTACCTACCTGGCATGTCGACTTTCGTGGTCCTCAAGCGAGCGGGTTCCGGTTCGCAATCCCCCCTACCTCGATACTGGAAGCCGTCTGCTCCAAGCCCTACCGGGACCTTTTCGCACAACTGGTTGCCACACTGCAACAGTCCTGTGGCGGGACCCTGGTCGAAATCGACTACACTCCGTTCCAGGAGGCAACTGATCTCCTCTACGATGCCACCCTGGTCCACGAGCGGATCGCCGCCATTGGCCCCGACTTTCTCCGTCAGAGCTTGCACGCTCTCCATCCGACCACGCAAGCTGTTTTCCGGCCATTACTAGCCCCAGCGGCTGACCAAGCCCCCATAGAGCCGTGGATGGTGTTCCGAGATAAGATGCGCCAGGCGGAATGCGCACGACAAGCACGGGAGATGTTCGATCCGCTGGGGTCAAATGGGATCGACTTCTTGTTTATGCCAACGGCCCCCTTCCATCCCACGATTGCGGAGATGGAAGCGGATCCAGTAGCACTGAACTCGCGGCTGGGTACATTTACACATTCCGCCAACGTGCTGGACCTCTGTGCAGTGAACGTGCCGGCCGGCTGGGTGGCCTCCGGCAAGGAAGCAATGGTAAGGCTACCATTTGGAGTAACCTTTTTAGGCGGGATGGGATACGATGGAAAGATTCTCGATCTGGCAGGGCTGTTTGTGGAGAAGACCAGCGGAGGAAGTGGTCAAGTTGAAAAGAGGCAGGCTGTCTCATAACTTAGAAGGTTACTTGGGGTTAGTGGAAAGAGATAGGCTGAATGATGGCCATGGTTCCAGTGTGGATAGCAAAATAGGAAACTAGCTAGAACAAATATCGTCCTCTCCAGATGCCTTATCTGGCGGTGATCTGCGGATAGCACCAAGGTAATTTCTGTTCGTTGATCGGTGGGAAGTCAATCTGGAGGTGGTTGAGATAATAGAAAGTCAAATAGAAGCTAGCTTCCTCAGGATACCACGCATTAGTTACTTATTCGCCTCGATGACTCGACGACTCATTGGTGACGCTGGGCGGTTGATTTTCCGCGACGGGGAGCCCAGACCCAACATGACGAGAATGCTTCTCCTCACGGACCGGCGAACGGTGGCTGGGATTAATTGCCAGTGAAGAAAGACCGGTTACAGATAGCAATTCTTCCACATTGGTGCTCCCGTCCTTCGCAAGAGCATGGCCGCCACTGCTTTCGAGATGCTTCATGGCTTTCGCGATCAGTTCGCCGTGCCCAGTCGCGGGCAGGATGTTGCCGACGGCTGCGTGCACGGCGAGCAGGGACTTGTTAGGGGCGGGGTACTGGGGATCGTGACTTGCTACTACCACGAACTCGGGCATGTGGAGCCGGAGGAGGGTGTTTCGAAATTGCGAAAAGATCTTCACGCGGTAGCGACCAGGAACATTGGTCTCCTCCAAGACGAATGAGAAGCGACCGAACTCTCGATGCAGGGTTGCATCCAGCATCATCACATTATCAATGCGATTAACGTCTTCATCGCTGTGGTGAAAGAGGTCCCGGATGGTTGGGAAGTAGCGGTAGAGGCAATTCCAGATTTGCGCATTCTGTAGTCGTTCATCCTCCCGGAAATTTCCTAGGCCAAATGGGATGATGTGGGCGGCTTCGAGGTCAGCAGTATGTGCGTCGCGGGGCCGGCTTTCATAGTCGAAGTCCCACACTTTTGTCACTACACATTGGTGGTTATCACGTTGCAGGCAAGCTCGCCGCAATTGGTCCTGCCGCCGGGTTGCCGAGTCGAAGTCCTGGGACAGTAGGTCCTCACTAGAATCTTCTACCCTAGGGCGGGGGGAGGGTGTGATTGCGGGCGTTTTCCCACCTGTGGCCACCATCGGTCTAAGCAAAGCTGTATCCAGGTGCTTTGCTAGTTGTCGTAGGCGGTCGTCGTCATTGCAGCTCTTTGCATCGTCGGCCAAGTGGACCTGGCCTTGGATGGGAAAGAATCGGAAGGCAGACGTCAGGAAACGGACGGTATCGTCATTGTCATTCAGTGATTGATACGTATCCAGCCGAGCAAGTATCTTCTGCCGGGCAGCGGTGTGAGCGTCAAATTCCGCGTTCAGTAGAGGAGGACTCAGGCTGCCGGACGACTCAGAGAGGGGGACCATGACCAAGACCTAAAGAGAAGTTTAAGTCAGCTAGCTCGGTCGGGTCCGACTCTTCAAATATAGTACCCGTCGAACGACAGAAATCGACGTAGGTTGGTAGGGATGAAAAAGGTTAGTCTCGTGGGGCCAAACAAGTCACAGGATCGTGCCAGGTCGATGATTAACTAGTTAGTAAGTGTCGGGGTCAAGGAAGTCGCATCCGACGTCTCCAGGGTTGATATAGGAGAGTATTTCCTTAGTTTGAGGCTAATGCTATGAAGAGTTAGGTTAAGGTAAATATTATAAAGGATTGAATAACCAGTTAGTTAACTATATACTAAGGGCAAAGTAAAGGCAAAGTAAAGGCAAAGCTAAAGAGTTTCCGTGACATCGTCTAGTATATACCTCCTTAGATGACTATAAGACAGATATATCTACGCTTATTCTAGTCAAAATAAGCTCGTAAGCATAGGCCAGATTCTCCGAGGTTGTAGACCTCGAGATTGTCGTTCTGATAATTGTCAACTTTTATGCATAAGTTGGAGTCACTACTCACCTAATCAACCGGGCCATAGAGTACGGCGGGCGATAGGTATCAAGGGTGTCATAATTATTCCTAAGTCCTACGCAGTATAAGTGAAATGTCTATTCCGTGTCGAAGCACCCTAGGACATCACGTAACAAGAGTCATTGCAGGGTTATGTCATTTAGAGCTTGGATACTTTAGTGTCTACCTGTGTTGCTATAGGCGAGTCTGACAAGCTATCATCCGTCCCTTCTATGTGACTTGCTCGGTCACTGACAACATAGTTAACACCCTGAATTTATAGAGGAAATAATGGAAGAAAAAAGATGAAGGCAGACTTACGCTTTCTCTCGCCTTTCCTGAAGATCAAGCTTTCGCACGATTAGGGTGGTGACGATCAAAACAGCCGATAGACAACAGACTGTGATAAAACCCTTGCGATATTCGGGCGCATCCACCTGCTGCCACACAATCAGAGGTAGCCATGCCTGGACGACATATGCCATCTCGTTCATACTTCCAATGACAAGAGATCGCTCTTCATTGTCTTCAGAACAGATTTCATGAGCCCAACTGTTGAACGTGGTTAGTTACTTGACGGGAGTCTGATAGGATCAGATTTGCTCACGCCATTAGGAGACCACTGAGTCCAAACCCACTACCACAGATAATGTAGCAAGTCCACTTCCAACCAATTGGGATATCCCATACTGCCAACGAAACATAACTGATAATGTTCACCACCTAAAATCTATAAGCTTCTTTGTTATAGTATGACAGAGCGGTTTGACTCACAGCACCGAATATGATTGGCGGCCATCGCTTTCCGTTAAGAAACGTGTCCGAAGACCCTTTATTCTGTTAGGTATAGCTTGTCCGAAGGCTTAACAGCATCAACCTATCAACTTACAGGCATAAGCAAGTGTGGTGACGACCTGAACAGCATAGGTGGTTGTAGGGTATGCGTTGATCTGGCTTACTGAGTATTTGGGGTCTTTCGACGCTTTCAAAAACCTGTGACGAATGCTTAACAAATTCCTTTCAAGAACATATTTTCAATCATACTGTTGAAATACCGGCTGGGACCCAGCAGCAGCATTGTTGAAGAGACTGTAATTTGCATGTCAGTAAATCATCAAAGGGAAGCCTCGTCTAACTTACATGTACGATAGTGTAAGAAGGTAGATGTGCCATGAAGAGAAGATTTTCTTCAGTTTTGCCTTAGTAAAGGGCCCTCTATCCCGGCGACCTTCTAGTTTCATCCGCCTTTGCGCCAGTGCAACTTCCTAATGGAATCATGAATGTTAGTATCAAAAAGTCAACCAGGAGTTTCCGAAGTGGACTTACCTCCTTATTGAGATACCACGGACTGGAAATTTCCGGCACGTCTGGCAACACAAAGAAACCGCTAAGAGCAACCGGGAGGGAAATGATTCCATCAACCAGAAAGAGCCTATTTCGGGTCAGACAAGACATTTCTGCAGCGCTCACTTTTCTTCTGCCTTACCACTGCCATCCCTTGAAGCCCCCTCGACCGCCTAGTCGATAAACGGCATCCATGAGATACCCAGAAAACATACTAGCGATACCACTGCTTGTGTGGAAAATACATGATCGCTTGGCTAGCTCGTCTTTGCGGTACCAGGACCCGATGATATACTGCATTCCGGGGTAAAAAGTGCTCTCGGCGAGACCTTAGAGATCCGGTTAGAGATGAATAGAGAATAACCCTTATATTGGTGTACATACCGATAAAGAACCTTAGCACATAGAACTGAGTGGCAGTGTTGCATCTTGACATGGAAAACGTGAGCACGGTCCAAAGAAGCTGGACAAAATTAGCAGAAATCAGCATAGGTGGGACATCCATGATATAACCTCTGCAGCTGGAATCCAGTATCGAGGCCTGATACGCGTCAAGAGTATGTTACTAGGGATTTCGCCAATAACGTAACCGACGGTCCAGCATGTCTGCATATAATTGAGTTGATTGCCGTAGAGGCCCAGATCCTCTTTCCTAGACAATGTTAGGCCGCTGCGATTAAATGAGGATAAATCAAGACACACATCCCAGACACAAAAGCATTGTTAATATTGGTCTGATCAAGGTACTTGATAAAGTAACCTGGAGTCAGAAAACGCCGCGTCAGTATCGACCTCAAGACGGTTATAGCGACACAACATACCCAGGGATGCGAAAGTCAAGATAGCCGAATCCAACTTGAATAGCAGTCTGCGCTCCTCTGGAGACTTATCAAATGTATCCCAAATGTAGCCGACCCACTTTCTTTTCACGGGTTTCTGAACCAGCGGACCAGACGGATCGCTAGTTGCCTCCTTGACACGTGTAGTTGACATGGTGGACTCGTACAAAGCTCAGATCAGCTCAGATCAGCTCAGATTTTAGCCGACACCTAGCAACATTCTTATAAGATAATAGAGAAGTAGAGCCCAGGCGTGTGCATCGAGTGGAATGGCATGCTGTTGCGAAGAATGTTATCGGATCCGCCCCGAGCATCCTAGCTAGTGAGCTCGAATTGGACATGGTAAAATCGCGTGCTTACATGGCTTTATGTTTGAATTTATGAGAGAGCGGGGGATAGAGCCTCGGTTAAGCTCCTAGCTCCTTGTCATTGGCCTAGCAAGGGGGTGTAGCTACCTGCTGTATCGAATAATCGTTAGCTCTGTTTGCGCAATTTCTGCGAGGATGGCCAACACCAGAACAATAGCGCCAAAATCTTATCGATAGGCGGAGATTTGTCGAAATTGCTGCCATGGTATTCTTAATCTCTGGTATCATATTGCGCGAGGTGATTATCATCCCGCACGCAGTGGAGCTCGTCATACGAAGCAACGATGGTGCCACTGACCTCTCACAACAGTAGGAATCCCGGTTTCCTCGCTTGGACATGATTAAAAAACGGGTCGATACTATCTGTTACATTATTTCTGTATATCATCTGGTTGGAACCGTTTGTTCTCGCCTTGGATTATTCGAAGCTTGATCATGTTTCCACGTCGAGGTGGGAGTAAATTACTCTAGTTCGAAAATCAAATAACCAAGCTCTGAATACTTTCATTGAATGGCAATATAATATCTCCTGACACCATCTCATGCCATGGCCTCGACTTCTGCGTGTCCCTCGACAAGAGCTTCGGGCTCGGATCTAGACTGGAGGCCTTGCCAAAGCATATTTAGCTTTTCAACATGGACTCTCTTCTCCTCCATCCAGGAACGAGTGTGACCCTCAATCAGCGGTAATCCATGATGCGCTCTTCCGGCATTCATCCATTCAATCAAGCTCTTAACGTAGGCTTCCTCTTCGCCTTTGAGCGAATGAAAGCTCCGACCGTAACCCTTTTCTTTAAGCCGATTTCCGTACTCTTCCTTCATGCTCTCCGTAGATGGTAGTTGTGCAATGCCAGAGAAAACCGCTGACACGGCTATGGCTTGGAATTCGAAAAGAGTAAAAGTGGCGGTATAGAATGGCACACCCACAAAAGCCAATGTTGGATCAGGGATATAGAACATGTCGCGATGCAAATTGTGAAACTGGGTGCCATCTGTCACGATCACCGAATCATTGGCTGAAGCAGCAGGTACACTGGGCTCATTATACTGCAAAAGAAAAGGTAGAACCATTTGGTAACCTGTGCACAGGACGATTCTGTCGATCTCATGCAGTGATTGACCGGATTTGAGGTGCGCAACTAGAGGTAAATAGTTGTCTGAAGATATCGCAGATGGAACCAATTCGAAAGAGGTTACCTCTTCAATTCTAGAGGTTCCTTCAGGAAGTGCGGTGGCTGGAATATCGAAGGCACCATTTCGAGTGCTTTGATAGACGTGGTTGGCGACGGAGCTGATCTCGCGAGCTATGTCCACCGAGGACACTCCACCTCCTATCAACAGTACATTCTGAATACAATCAGCATGAAAGTCTATTATTCTCACGCTTAGGCTCTGCAAAGCGTACCTTTCCTGCAAACCCCTTAGAGCTTCGGAATGACTTTGAATGCATGATCTTTGACGGCCATTTAGCTTTTGCTTCGGCCAAGCCGGTGATATCAGGGACGAGAGGGGTGTGGTAATGGCCGGACGCAACGACAATAGCATCAAATACCTGTTTGATCAGGCAAAATGAAATTGAAGCTTTAATCTGGGCATGGAGCTTACTGTGGTCTCTTGCTGCTCAATAACGTTTCCTGTTTCAGAGTCCCCATGCAATGCGGTCCAGTGAATATACCATTCTCGTCCTTGTTTATAAACCTCCGTCACCAAGGCACCGTAAATTGTCAGATCGTCAACACCAGACTTCTTGGAGGTGTCCTGGATGTATTCTCTGAGCACATCGTGATTGACATAGTGCGGGGTTCCCTCCGGCCAGGCATTGAGTTTTGTACGAAGCAACGGGGTTGAGACATTGTTGGTGAGACTCTCATAGCATGGTCCCGGGGGAGCATGAATCAGAATCTGCTGTTCCTTCTCGCTTCTCTCATCTCTGCTGTACTTTCCCACATCCGATGGCCGATTACTTGGATACTGGACTTCGATCGGTAATCGTTTGTCAAAAAGCCTGATTTAGGGTAATTGGTAACTATCTTTCTGTTAATCAATTCTAAAGACTCACCAGACTCCACCGGCCGCTTGGCTTCTCTCAAATACTGTCACTTTCAGCCCAGCAGCGAGAAGATGGGCGGCACTGACAACACCACTAATGCCAGCGCCGATGACTGCTACACGATTTATTGCACCGTCGGCCATAATGAGAATTACTCAGGTCACATCAATAGGGAAAATTCTTATTTTAAAACCATATACAAGGTCCCGAATCATTTATTCTCTCCCGTTGTCGGCGATGAAGCATTTGGGTCCGAAATTTCGCAATCGAAGTTACGACATGGGTCATGAACCCGACCCCCCAAAGTCCGATGCCAAGTGCTTATCGGAATACGCGGCATCATGATAAATGGATTAGCAATCAGAAATATGCGATCTTCGTGATTTGCGTCGAATATTGTGGAATAATGACTTCCCCGCTTGTAACGATGCTGCATGAGTTCGGCTCAAGATTGGTTAGATGCTACGAGACGGTATCTACATTTCTCTTATTGGAAAATGGTGAGGGGTACACACAGATCCTTGTAATGGCTGGCTAGATCTCGTCCACTGCGCGACGTATATTTGCGCAGAAGACGAATACGACTTGGTGATGATGTGCTTGCACTTGAATATCCATGAGAACGTTAAATAGGACAGAGACTACTGTAGGATCAAGAGATATAGTGAATACTTTATTATCAATATGGCTCCTGCTCCTATCGACCCCCGCATTGTAGACGTTGCGCCGCCGAGAAAGGACAGTCTCGGCATTCCAGCGCCGGCACGAGACCGTTTGGATAAAGCAGGCATTGATCTCAGTGCTGGCTACCCCTATCGGCCATCTCGCCCTCTTTATGCAGATGATGTTTACAACGTGAGAAATTATGATCGTCCGCATGTAGATCCGGGGACCCGGGCCGATCCCGAGAAGAAGGCATTGCTGTCGGCCGCAAAGGAAGTGATTCCTCTGACCAGACACATCGGTACTGAGATTGTGGGCTTGCAGCTCAAGGATCTCACAGACCAGCAGAAAGATGAACTGGGTCTGCTGATTGCCGAGCGAAGCGTGGTTTTCTTCCGGGATCAAGATATCTCCCCACAGCAGCAGAAGAAACTGGGGGAGTGGTTTGGCGAGATTGAAGTCCACGTACGGAGCTCGTCCTCTCATATAGCCCCAATCAACATTACTGACGCTTTATATAGCCACAAGTGCCCCAAGTCCCTGGCGTTCCCGGTGTGACTGTCATTTGGCCAGCACTGCAAGCAACAGAGACACCGGCCAGCTTCCGTCGACCGGGAGGATCATCGCGCTGGCATACTGATCTGGTTCATGAGAGACAACCCGCCGGAGTGACGCATCTTCATAACGACACTGTGCCGACGGTGGGCGGAGACACTCTCTGGGCTAGTGGATACTCAGCATACGAAAAGCTATCACCTCTTTTCCGCAAGTTCATTGATGGAAAGACAGCCATTTATCGGTCTGCTCACCCCTATCTGGACCGTAAGCACCCTGAGGCCGGACCCAAATACGTGGAGCGCGAGCATCCTATTGTCCGCGTTCATCCCGCCACTGGCTGGAAAGCCCTCTGGGTAAACCGGGCCATGACCGATCGAATCGTCGGCCTAGACAAGGCCGAAAGTGATGTGATTCTTGGATACTTGTTCGATGTCTATGAGAAGAACCCAGATATTCAGGTTCGTTTCAAGTGGAGTCCACGGACGAGTGCGCTATGGGATAACCGGTAAGGCATAACTCTGATGGGAAGGATGGTTATGAGAGTACAGACTAACCGATGTGCTTACAGTATCACAATTCACAATGCTAGCTGGGACTACGAAGGGTCACAGCCGAGACATGGAACTCGGGTAACGTCGCTGGCAGAGAAGCCCATCTTCGATGCCAATGCACCCACTCGACGAGAAGGACTTGGACTGTTGGGCCCTGAGGAGATCCAGGAGCTGGCAGACCTGAGCCGTTCGGATCTGGAAATTCACGATTACCATGATAAATAGGATGCTCTCTGCTGGCCTTTGGTGCAAAGCTATGGAATATTATAGTTCAGTTTTCAAGTTGCAGAAAAGCCGCTCTCCTTTTTCCCAGGCCTGTCCAAATTGTATATTTCCCACTTCCATGTCCGAAGGTGGCACAATGCACACAGATACTCAGATGTTACACAGTATTGCTCCTCGCAGCCGGAGCTAATAATTGAACAATTCCCGAACCTTAGATTATTGCCTAGGTCATTATAGAATATAGAATAGTTAAAGATGTTGAACTGTTGGAAGAGTCCAACTGCCGATCCACACCGCCCTAGGGAAAGTGCCGCCCCAAAGCCACCGCCCGCATTTTTTCTGTTTATCGAATTTGACTGGAGCCACAATTTACAGGCAGTTATTCAAAATGAGTGCTACTATGACAGTTACAGCACCGACGGAGATTACCGCCGACAATGTGGCTACCATCTTCCCCGATGTCGACACCTCGCTGGCTCGAGATGTCCTCCCCACCGCCAACAGCAACGCCGCTTCACAGGGGGTTGAACTCGAGGGCTACGATGAGGAGCAGGTTCGTCTGATGGAGGAAGTCTGCATCGTTTTGGATAACAATGATCGTCCCATTGGCAGCGCCAGCAAGAAGACCTGTAAGCCTTAGCCTCGCAACCTGCCCCGCTCCATACCTTCAAGAGGGGCAGGGGCGGTCATCTTTGATTACCCAGGAACTCGTGCTAATACAGGCGTTCTCTCCAGGCCACTTGATGACCAACATTGAAAAGGGTCTCCTGCACCGTGCCTTCTCCGTTTTTCTGTTCGACTCCAACAAGCGCCTCCTTCTGCAACAGCGCGCCAGCGAGAAGATCACCTTCCCCGACATGTGGACCAACACCTGCTGCTCTCACCCTCTTGGAATCCCCGGTGAGACCGGTGCGGAGCTTGATGCGGCCATTCTGGGTGTAAAGCGTGCTGCGCAGCGGAAGCTGAATCACGAGCTGGGCATCAAGGCCGAGCAGGTGCCCTTGGACAAGTTTGAGTTCTTCACCAGAATCCACTACAAGGCCCCCAGTGATGGAAAGTGGGGTGAGCATGAGGGTATGTCGTTGCCATAGATTCTTGGGGTTGGATGATTGCTAACTTCTTACTAGTGGACTACATTCTCTTCATCCAGGCAGATGTTGACCTGGAGCCCAGCCCGAACGAGGTGCGGGATACCTGCTACGTCTCGGCTGACGAGCTAAAGGCCATGTTCCAAAAGCCCGACCTGACGTTTACTCCCTGGTTCAAGCTGATCTGCAACTCGATGCTGTTTGAGTGGTGGAGCCACCTGGGCACCCCGGCCCTGGACAAGTACAAGGGCGAGACCGAGATTCGCCGGATGTGAGAGACGTTGAGTGATCTTCACCTTTTCTTTGTTTATCGATACCTCCACCTTGTTTCACCTGCGCACTGCACCTTTCACATACCATATAATCCACTTCATTAGGAACATTTTGAGATGCCTTTGAATATAAAGAAATTCCAGCAATTGGCTTGGTTCATTCTGATATTAGCAAGATGAGCGAATTTTGTTCATGACATGAATATGTGAATGCAGTCAAATAAAAGGCACCCGCCTTGTACAGTGCAATGCAATGCTCTCCCACCCCAACGCCATAGCAAAAAGCAAGAAAAGAAGAGTCGGCGTACTCAAGTCTATTGGCGTCGGTCCGTCGACAAAAAGAGGATGCAACTGCCCAGGATCACCGTGCCTATCACCGTAAAGACGACCTGGGTTTTCCAACCGCTCTGGACGAGAGCTGCCTTGCGGCTGTACTTCATGACCGTTCGAGCATAGTTGGCGAACCCATTAGCCAGACAGGTCAGACTCAGGAGCCAGAAAATAATGCCGAGGGGAAGAGCCATACGCCGCTCCAGAACCGAGGGCTGTTGACGGAAATGGAAAGAGATGATGAGGGCGAGAGAGACGATGGACATGTACATGGACAGGCGCAGCCAGGCGAGAAAAGTACGTTCGTTGGCGCAGTGATCGCGGGCATCTGAAGATGCGTTTTCGAAGAGCAGCGCGCCCAAAAGGGGTCGCGAGAAGAGGATGTGCTGCTGATCCTCGACATGTCTACCAGTGATGTTAGTGTCCATCCAAGAGTGTGGGGAGGCTACAAGACAGGCGAAAGGGGGTACGTGGACAAGCAATCAGAACCCCGGAATTTTCGAGTAAACTTGTCGTACCGCAGGCCCACAGTCCCCACGGGTTTGTTTGGACTTACTCTTCCACCAATGCAGGCTTCGAATGAGCCGGATTGATCAATGGATTATAGCGACCCGGCGATGGAGCACCGGCAGGCTGATCCATGATCGAGGTTATCGTGAATAAGGATCTCCGAAAGGAAGAATGAGGCCTTCAGGTACAAGGGTCACCTGACCTGCGGTTGATGTCATAGCATCAGATCATCCGCCATTTATTCTTCTTTTATTTCTATCTCATTACGGTATACGCCCTTGAAAGGGTCACTGCTGAGCGAAATAGCATCTGGGCGTTTAGCTCTGTGTATCACTCCATTATTTTGATCCGCTCTCGGGATCTTCTCCTGTCATTACGATCCATGGACAGCCCTGGAACGGGTCGGTCTTTCACACTGTCATCGCACGTGGCGAGTGCGGGAGTATCGACTGGGAGTGTAAATGTGATTACCTCCATAGTATTGCTATTTACATGGGGTTAGACGACAGCAACGCCCTGCAAGGTAGCAGGTGATGAACCTAGAGGCCAATCTTCGATGGCCACTCCCGGGAGGTTGCGGTCGGAAGCTTCCGCCTCGATTTGTCCCAGAGTCTCCTTCAACTCTGGGACAAATCGACAAAGATCGCTTAGAGGAGGTTACGATTGAAGGAATCAGAGGGTAGTCGAGTAGCAAAACAGCGGGTTTTAGAGAGCTTGGTGAAGACGGTTGGGGGAAGGAAAGAAGGAAAGAGCGGTGATATACACACGTTGGATGCCTGTAGTTGATAGAAATGAGTATGGAGAGATGGTGAAGAAGGAAGAAGTGAGAGAAGGGGGTTGATTTTTATATCCTGAAATTGCCAACGCCTCAGGCGGATGCCTGAAGCTTTATCAAAATGCCTTTCTAACCATGCCTAGGTAGATAACTAATGCGCTATCTCGCTGTTATGAACAGTTGCACATAGTAACTAATTACTGAAGTCCCTAGTTAGTTAACTAGTTATGTAATTAGGACGAGTCAAGCTTCTAATAATCGGCGAGGACGCAGTGGAGCCGTGATGGATCAGGACTTCAAGTCACCCTTGCAGAGTACTTTGACCTCACAGCGATTGAAGGCCGCTCAGATCTCGCATGGGCCTAGACCTGGCAAGAGATAGGTTTTCGCCATCTCGCGTCGTGCTGATCCTAGATCGCGGAGGCGACTAAAGCAGAAACGGCGGTCGCGGATCTCCCCACTTCGCACCCGTAGGTGCCGTATTTTCCGAGCTTTCAGCTTCTAACTTCCCCTTTCAGTTGCTTTCTTCTTTGCCTTTCCTCTAGGTAGAGCTCCCTCTGTAGACGATGCCGGCCGTGCTGTAAAAATAATCCTCCGTCATGGCACCCCGCAACACACTCTCCGCGGATTCCGCCGAGTATCAGACTCCGTACGGCCGGTCATTCACCTCCAGCTCACCCATTGCCGCGTCAATCATTGCCCATGACCTTGCTCACTATGCCGACGAAGACTCCATCAACACCAACGACACCTCCGGTTCGTCGACCGTGCGCCCGTCCAGCAGCCATGTAGGGACCAACCCTCACTCGTTGGCCGGCTCTTATCGCCGCCCCAACCACTTCACAACCGTCAATCATACGACTGTGATCCCCTCCGACGGCGACTACCAGCCCTTGACGCATAGCGAACGGGAACAAGCCATCGAAGAAGAGCGGCAGCTGTTGAGCGATAACCATGTCATTGCTCCCGAGGACGCTCACGGGAACTTCCATGGACGACAGCGTAGGCTGAGCAGTATATTCTCCACCTCGGCTCAAGAGAGCTCTTCCAAACAATATGGCTCTATCAATGGCTCTGCGCGAAGCTCGAGCGAGGTGGATACCGAGAATGGAGATGTCCCCTCCGAGTCCACGGCGTTACTGGGGCCTCCCCGGGCGGAAGGAGACGCGATGGGACCGGAGGAGATCGATCGGAAATGGGAAGAGGCCGTGACGGCTGGGCTGATCAACACGACATGGCAACGTGAGGCCCGGGTCATTGGAAAATACTCGGCGCCGTTGATGGTTACCTTCCTGCTACAGTACTCACTGACGGTGGCGAGCATCTTCACCATCGGCCATTTGGGCAAGGAAGAGCTCGGAGCAGTCAGTCTGGCCAGTATGACGGTTAGCATCACTGGGAACGCTGTTTATTCCGGTCTGGCTACTAGTTTGGATACGCTGTGCGCCCAGGCATACGGATCCGGCAAGAGGAAACTCGTCGGCCTGCAGATGCTGCGCATGGTGTTTTTCCTGTGGCTGGTGACTATTCCCATTGCAACTCTCTGGTTCTTTTCTGAGCACATTCTGGCGAAGATTGTGCCGGAGAAACAGGTAGCTAAAATGGCGGGCCTGTATTTGAAGATTGCTCTGATGGGGACGCCGGCATTCGCTTGCTTCGAGAGTGGCAAGCGATATCTCCAGGCCCAGGGAGTTTTCTCGGCATCCTTGTATGTGTTGCTTATCTGCGCGCCGCTGAACGCGTTCATGAATTGGTTCTTCGTCTGGGTAAATTGATCTTCCTTTAGCTTGAGGCATGTTGATACTAACAGGATCCTCAGAAACTCGAGCTGGGCTTCATTGGTGCGCCCATCGCCGTTGTCATCACCGAGAATCTTATGGCGCTCTCCCTCTTTGTATACACCTACTTTTTCGTGGGCTCTGAATGCTGGAGTGGCTTCACCAAGCGAGCATTCGAGAACTGGGGTCCCATGATCCGCCTCGCCCTGCCGGGGTTGATCATGGTGGAAGCCGAGTGTCTGGCATTCGAGGTGTTGACGTTGGCATCAAGCTACCTCGGCACCACCGAGCTCGCTGCACAGTCGATCCTTTCGACCATCTCGAGCATTACATGGCAAATCCCCTTCCCGCTATCTATCGCCGGTAGCACCCGCATTGCGAACTTGATCGGTGCCAGTCTCGTCGGCGCCGCGAAGACGTCGGCCAAGGTGAGCTTTTGCGGCGCTACCATTGTTGGCCTGTTCAACATGGTCCTGCTCATGTGTTTGCGAAACTATATCCCGATGCTCTTCAGCTCGGATCCAGAAGTGATCGATCTGGTTGCGCAGGTGCTCCCTCTGTGCGCTGCATTCCAGCTCTTCGATGCTCTGGCCGCCAACTGTAATGGTATTCTTCGCGGCCTCGGCCGGCAGGAAATTGGCGGGTATATCCAGCTCTTCTGCTACTACGCCGTTGCCATGCCCATCAGTATGGGCACAACATTTGCATTTGGTTGGGGTGTGATGGGTCTATGGAGCGGCGTGGCCCTTGCTCTCCTGCTCGTGTCTGCGACCGAGTTTGTCTTCATCGGCCGGATCAGCTGGGAACGGTCTGTTGAAGAAGCCCAGCAGCGGAATGAGCTGACCTAATTTACGGTCCATATATGATCTGCTTGAATTTCACATACGATACATCTGACGAAATGGTTGGCATTTGATACATGTTGATATGATGGACCAGAATAAAGCACAAAATGGGCTCTATAGATGGAGTTGCCGTGCCTGGTTATACGGCCCAAAATCAAATTGTACATGTCGTTGGACTGTCAATTACAATGCAAAATGAATTCATGATATCATTTGATGACTGCACATGGCTTCCAATCGAAGGGTAAACCCACACCGCGGAATTTAATACTCAAGGATAGCCCATGTCTGTTCATCCATAGTCGAGAAAATCACACCCGCTCCGAGCAATTCCTCACCAGCACGCGCCACATCCGTAGCAGGCAGGTTGAGTTTCGAGGCAATCTGCTGCATGTGAAGACCAGTCTCGTCATGGGGCTCCGTCTTGAGCAAGTTGTAGATCTTCTTCGCCAGAGGCGACATGGACATGAGAGCCTGGTTCTGACCAGGACCGTAGTTATCCGCACCGCCCATAGCGGCATCACCGGAGGTAGCATTGGCACCGGCATCGGCACCGGCACCGCCAGGGGGACCACGAGTGAAAAACAGGTGCACGGCAGTAGCCTCGAGAAGGTGGCAGTTTAGCTCATTGATGTTGGTCAATGGGCGCACGCTATGGGCGCCAATATAGCGCTTGTTGCCGAAGGACTTGATGGCTCCGAACACACGGGCGTATCCGTTCAGCTCGACCTCCATCTTGCCATCCCCAGGTGCCTTGCCCTCATCCGTGTCCATGCTATCAGCCGTGGCTGAGTCCACCCACTTCTTGACCTCGACCTCGCCCGTGCCATCGTCAATCTTGTATGTGATGTTTGTGCTCTGGGAGCTGATGTTGCGCACCTGGCCAACGAAAAGCACGTTGGCCACGTCCGCACCGTCGATCTGGTAATTGGCTTCTGGGTAGGGCTGCGAAGCATCGACGACCTGCTTGACTGTGACGGGGCGAAGAGTTTTGTTATCACGGTCGCCACTCTATGGAGAGTCAGTGTCAATGCCATAGAAAAGCAACAATTCATCATACCTTTGCGCCAGAAGGGGTGTTCGTCTCGCCTGGCATGAAGCCTCCGCCGCCTCCGCCAAAGGAGTTGTAATTGTTGTAGTTATCTGGAAGCATGTCAGTATATAACGAATGACACGTCAAGCCGGGTCACCTACCCATGCTGAGAGAGTGTGAACACAGACAGATGAGAGTCGTAAAATCATTTTACCTCATCGGGCGAGCGTGTCGCGCGTCGCGGGGAGCCTGTTTGTGCTGTTTGCAGCCATGGTTCACCGCCTTTGGTTACTTTGAATTTTTTTTTTGGAGTCCAACGAGATTGTTTCGAGGCAGACTAACCAACACCTTGGAAAAGCATTTTTCAAGTGTGGAATTGTCTCAAGGTTTGACATTTGATCATTTAACGGGCTCTCATTTCCCCGATATCTCATTTGTCTCTTTTCAACGAATGAACCAGCTGTTTAGTCGTTATCATCTCCATTTCCGCCTTTGATCCGCCGAGGCGCATCACTTCGAGGCATCAACAATGCCTCACCGCGACTCGTCTCCGGCCATGTCGGAAAACGAGTTCGACATCACGAACTCGCTCTTCCAGCATGACAGCGATTCCGACAACGGCGGCGACACCCGACCCCGTCAGAAGCCCATTCCCACTCAAGATCTCGACTTTCTAGGCGCCGATGATGATGATGATGATGACGAGACCTTCATTGCGAATCGGCAGGCATCTGCGAATCGCAAGGGCTCGAACCTCAAGGGCCGCACCGTGAAGAAAGGTGGTGGCTTCCAGGCCATGGGTTTGAATGGCAAACTGCTCAAGGCAATCGCCCGCAAAGGATTTTCGGTCCCGACTCCCATCCAGCGCAAGACGATTCCCGTGATTATGGATGACAAGGATGTGGTGGGTATGGCCCGCACTGGTTCTGGAAAGACGGCGGCGTTCGTCATTCCCATGATCGAGAAATTGAAAAGTCACAGCACCGCATTCGGAGCCCGTGGATTGATCATGTCGCCCTCCCGAGAGCTCGCTTTGCAAACACTCAAGGTGGTCAAGGAGATGGGACGTGGTACAGATCTACGATGTGTGCTCCTAGTCGGTGGAGATAGCTTAGAAGACCAGTTTGGAATGATGGCAGGCAACCCCGACATCGTCATCGCGACACCGGGTCGTTTCCTGCATCTGAAGGTCGAAATGGGTCTTGATCTCTCTTCTATTAAGTATGTCGTCTTTGACGAAGCTGACCGACTCTTTGAAATGGGTTTCGCTGCGCAATTGGCCGAAATTCTGCACGGCCTGCCATCGACGCGCCAGACGCTCCTCTTCTCCGCTACACTGCCCAAGTCGCTTGTTGAATTTGCACGAGCTGGCTTGCAGGAGCCCACCCTGGTTCGCCTGGATGCCGAGAGCAAAATTTCCCCCGATCTTCAGAATGCTTTCTTTGCGGTCAAGTCGTCCGACAAGGAAGGTGCGCTTCTTCACATTCTACATGAAATTATCAAGATGCCTACAGGGCCGACTGAAGCTACCATAAGATTCAAGGAGCGTCTCATGTCCAATGACAGGAAGCGCAAGAGGGATGGGGAAAAGGGTAGTAGCTGGAAGGAATCGCCCACTGAACATTCCACCATTGTGTTTGCTGCCACCAAGCATCACGTCGACTACCTCTACGCTCTTCTCATCGAAGCCGGTTTTGCTACTTCCTACGCATACGGTTCACTGGACCAGACCGCTCGCAAGATCCAGGTTCAGAACTTCCGAAGCGGCATCTCCAATATCCTGGTCGTTACCGATGTGGCCGCTCGTGGTATCGATATCCCAGTCCTTGCCAACGTCATCAACTACGATTTTCCATCGCAGCCAAAGATCTTCATTCACCGTGTCGGTCGTACCGCGCGTGCCGGCAAAACAGGTTGGAGTTACAGTCTTGTGCGTGATTCGGATGCCCCCTATCTGCTCGACCTTCAGCTGTTTCTGGGCCGAAGGTTGGTTCTTGGTCGTCAATATGGCGACCAGGTCAACTATGCCGAGGACGTGGTCGTGGGAACCATTCCAAGAGACCCGCTGTCCCGGACCTGTGAATGGGTCAACAAGGTTTTGACCGAGGTTCCGGATATCCACTCGCAGCGCCAGGTGGCCACGAGAGGTGAGAAGCTCTATATGCGCACCCGAAATGCCGCATCCATCGAGAGCGCGAAGCGAGCGAAGAAGGTCACTTCTACCGAAGACTGGTCTACCATCCATGTCCTTTTCAACGACACGACCAGCCAGCTGGAGGCTGAGCGAGAGCAAATGCTTGCTCGCATTGGTGGCTTCCGCCCGCAGGAGACCATTTTCGAGCATCACAACCGGCGTGCCGGCAAGACCGGCAAGGCCGAAGGTGACGAGGCCATCGAGACCATTAAGCGGATTCGCACCACGGTCCACAAGAAGAAGCAGCGAGCGTATGCTAAGGAGCAGGCCGAGCTCAGCGAGTTGGGCGGTGGGCATGGCGGAGAGGATGGAGCCGACGAAATCGATGAGGACATCCCCGAAGAGGCTGGAGACAACATGTCCGAGGCGGACGAGTCGGACCTGGAGGTGACCTTTGGCGCCTACTCGAAGAAGGATCAGAGCGATAAATCCAAGGCACCATTCACCGCGTCGTTCCAGAACCCCGATTATTTCATGGGGTACACACCCAACAACAGCAATGCCGCCGAAGATCGTGGATACGGTGTGCACTCCGGTACCGACTCCAACTTCACGGCTGCCTCGCGCGATGCAGCCATGGACCTGAACGGCGACGAAGGACACAAGGGCTTCGGTGAACCGCGCTCGACCATGCGCTGGGACAAACGACACAAGAAGTATGTGGCGCGTCAGAACGACGAAGACGGATCGAAGGGTGCGCGATTGGTGCGCGGCGAGAGCGGTGCCAAGATCGCCGCCAGCTTCCGCAGCGGTCGCTTCCAGTCCTGGAAGAAGGGCAAGCGCATGAGCGGTATACCACGCGTGGGTGAGGCCGAGACGCCCGGCATGGGCACGGGCACGGGCACGAATCCCGGTAATCGCGGCGCGGGTGGGCGGTTCCGGCACCACAAGCAGCAGGCACCCAAACGAGCCGACCCGCTGCGGCACGACTATGAAAAGATGAAGAAGAAGAACGAGGCAGCGCGCGAGCGGCAGGGCCCGGCAGCCACTGGCTCGCGGGTGAAGAGCGAGATCAAGTCGACGGACGACATTCGCAAGGCGCGCAAGTTGACGCAGCGGCGACAGGAGAAGAACGCGCGGCCACAGCGCAAGAAGCGCTGAACGGGAATCTCATGTACCTAGTTACCCGATTGTTTATGTTGTCTATATTTTGCATTAGAGATACCAACGTTGCCGACGGGAAGTGATGTGATTTCCAGATCCTGCACTACGGGTATACAGGCGTTGCAAGGATACTTTGCTTTCTGATCTTTTTATTCAGGTCTCCAGTTACACGGAGTACGTCTAATGTTTCCCGGGCCACCAGGGCAGCCCCTGTAGAGGGCTCTGTAGCTCTATGGATCTATTATACGCTGACTGCTTGGGTAGAGGCTCATAGCTACCCATGCTTAGAGAGCATTTAGTACTGAGCTACACGTACATAACTCATCACGCGACGATCGCGGTCCCGGTCCCGGTGAAGCGCCGTTAATGCACGGTACACTGTGTATAAGTACCTCCATAGTCCGTACTGAAGGAGCAGAGATCACACATGCTCGGGCTCTTTTTTTGAAAATCCCACGAGGAAATAGTCCCGAATGACCCGAATAGTCTCCGGGGCTTGATCGGCGAATTTGACGATCGGAACAAGATTTGGAATAAGCTGATTGGTAACCCTAAAAATCCCGTAGGAAAATACCCACGTACTAGAGTGAATATCCAGTCCCAAACTGGAGGCGCACTATTGAAATAAAAGCAGCAGATCATGCATGAACGGGGTATCAGACCCCTTGCTGGTCCGCGTGCCGCACGTTCAGCCGAAAGGCGTAAAGGGGCTCCTCTTGCTCCCCTCCCTCGGCCCCGACCGAGTCGGCAATGACGTCTAGGAGTGATCAAGAGTCATAAGGATGGCTTAGGATGATCAGGATGATCAGGCGATGGCAGACCTCGGAAAATAATGAGACTCTTGAATAATATCATATACTCTGGTGCAACGGAGTACCAGGGACGCGACATGGGTACCACCTCGAGGAACCCTTTTCTGGGCAGAAACGGTCAGAAATGGCTCATGGTCAATGGCCATATCTAGGCAGGAACCATTAAACTTCCAGGGCGGGTTTTTCCCGCGAACTATCTCCATAGGCGCCGATCCAACCAAAGGGGAATAGTGGCACGGCTAAGTTGGTGCCTCTGCAGCCGGCCGATTCATGGTTCATGGCAAACCGCACCTGTCGTGAGACCTTTGCCCCTCGAGACTGCGACAGTAACCCTTAACCTTTGTGTGACGGAGAAGAAGGGTCCGGAAACGTCTCTACTACCAGGTAGTAAATACTTGGAACTGAGAACGTGGTTGAACCAGCTGATTAGCGGTGGAGCACGTTATACAGAGTATGAAATAGTATCACATTTAAGGTGAGAAGAAAAGGCGGAAAAGACTACTTACTCATGGAGTAGCATGTAGCATCACCGGTGGGTTGCAGCATATCTAAATAACATGATTTTCACCTTGTCACCTCGGTGTATGTGTATCCCCTCTGTCTATACCTACGGAATGCGCAGTTCATTGCCGAGTCCCACTATTGGCAATGGCTGCACTGTCGATCCGTCAATCCGTCAATCCTTCGCCTTGCGTCCCCGGTCTTGATTGGCATCCCCTTCTTTTCTCTCTTTTTATTTTATTTTTTACTTTAATTTTATTTTTTACTTTAATTTTATTTTTCTATCGTGTTCTTTCACTTTATGCACCATCACTATACTCCGTTCCAATGCTAATGTATAGGGTATCAGTGACACAGTTCGTGACCCAAAGATGTGAACGGGCCCTAGTTCTTCTTAGTTTCGTAAACTAGTTAGTTAGTTACCGGGACTAACTAGAGTAACTATTGTAAATCCCCACTCTTCTACCGTTGGATTCTTTCCCCTCTTTTCTCTCCGTACTTTGTACTTGTCTCCCCAAAAAAGGATCTCCATTAACTATGGTCGATCCGAGTTCTACCAGTTACTAGTGCAGCATAGACCATTTACGGCCCTACTTTACTTAGTTTACTCTCTTTTCTCTTTTTTCTCCTACGCTATTTACTGTTATCGAGGCTGGAACCCGCAGGTCGGGTGTGCTACTCTCGAGAAATAGTAATAAATCAGTAATAAAATTATTATTTCCTTCCGTCGCTACCTTTCACACCCCTGCCATATCGTATCGGATTCCATAGGGGAAGATCTAGTGACATACCTTAGTCTAAAGCCCTAAAGGGATCATCAATCATCAATCATCGTTTTCGGGTATAGTTCCCTTTTTCATCTTTATTTTCCCTTTTCCCTACCGGGATATCCCCATTCTAGGAGCACGAGAGACACTAGGCAAGGCGTGGAGAGGGGCTTTGACACGCTGCAGCGTGATCTGTGATCCTAGCTCCATGATCGACCGCCATCATGCAATAAAGACGCCCGAACGAGTAACCTTGCTGTCATGATCTGAAAATCTCCCGCTGATCGATGCAGTCTATTTTCTGACTCCTCCAATAGCGGACTTATTCCCTCCCCATTATAAGCTTGCCTTGTCTAAAGGAGGTGTTCACCGCTGACGTATCTTATACTTGCGTCTGCACTGCGTATCTTATTCCTATTCTATTCCTATTCCTCTTCCCTACCCTCGAAACTCTCTCCCTTCTCTGATCTTCCGATCCTCCCATTTCGCCCTTTACACCCTTTGCAACAGACAGGGATCCGCTATGCTGTCCCCAAGTGCCGAACCCAGAGCCAGTAGTCCCAGTCTCCTTTTGTGAACGGACATCCCCGCCCAATCCAGCACTTCCTCGTGGGACTAACCTTTCCTTTTCCTGCCGGTCCCCCGATGCAACCACTCGTGCTTCACCCTCCGAGCCTTGCCACTGCCCAGTTTGGTCAGCCCCGGTTCAACTCGGGCCCAGAGCGGCTGCCGTTGAATCGTCCTTGGTCTACCAATGCTCGAGGGTGCAGCCCTAGGGCTAGTGTTCTTCGTCAATCTATGTCTGGCTCTCCCCCAGCTGAGCTGCCCTCGGTGACATCCGGAGAGCCAAAGCCGGCTTATCCAGTATCCTCCTCGGCAGCGCTGACGACCGAGAGGCCGGCCTCGTCGTCTGCTGCTGCCACCTCTGCTCTACCAGTCCAGACTGAGCATCAGCCCGCACTACTCCCACCTAGGTATGGCGAGCAGAGGGCTCCGGCGTATGTGGATCCCCCAAGACCGCTGCCCGGGCCATCCTCATGTCCATTATCAACACTTGAATCTCCAGCTGCGGGTCCTGCAACGCGCTCGTTGGCGCAAAAGTCAACCCGGCGAACGAAAGCCCACGTAGCTTCAGCCTGCGTTAACTGCAAGAAGAAGCATCTGGGATGTGATCCAGCACGCCCATGTCGACGGTGCGTTCTGGCGGGCAAGGCAGTGAGTAGTCCTTTTGTACTTCACTCCGTTAAGGTCTACATAGAAGCTGACCAGACCAAGTCATCATGTGTGGATGTAACGCACAAGAAGCGAGGACGACCCCCTCTAAAAGCGGAGGATTCGTCTCTCCGGTCCTATACATCGCACATGGAAAATCCAGCCGTTTCAGCAGAGGTTCAACCATCTGTGTCCTCTCAGCGAACCATTATGCATCGAGCTACATCTTCTCGGGAATTACGACCGATGACCGATCTTCAGGCAATAGGCGAGCCAGGACCAGTGGCCGCAGCTATGCAGATACCTCGAGGCCAGCCGCATCGATGGTCTGCATCCGTGTTCCCTCTAACTCGTCCGATGGACCCTTCTACGACAATGCCAAACACAGCAGGCAGACGACCGTTCTCTGCATCTGGCCCACCAACATATGGAGCCCCGCCTCATCCGCCTCCTGCTTTCATGCCGACGACTGGTGGATTCAATCCAGTGTTCCGGGTTGAAGCCATACCTTCTGGAATGGAACATCGATTTCCACCATATCCCAGCCCGGCTCTGCCGCCACCTACATCTCCCCCGCAGCACCTTCCAGCGGGCGTACCCTATCTACCATACGAAGCTCCTAGCAGTACCCTTCACCAGCCGTTGGGCAATCCCCGAGCTTCCCAAGGGCCGCGCGAAGCATACCTCGAATCCCCACTCCGACTGCCTCCAATCCATCAGGCAACTGCCAGTCCAGGATCGGCCCATCACCACGCGCACCGCCTGAGCGATCCATACCCGGCAACCTGGACATCTGCTCGAGAAGAAGCCACACGGCAGCCGCGCTCCCCAGGCATCCTCCACAGACCAACGAGTTCGCTCTTCTCTTATTCAGCACCGCACCCGCGCTTGTCCTCCCAAACAAGCCCTCTCGATCCAACTCCCCGGCATCTCGGGCCCGTCGAGCTCCCATCCCCTGTTACAATAGGCCAGTCTCCCCCAACGGAACCGCGAGCCGATACCCAGCCGAATACAGAGGCCGAAGACCAAGAGCCAAGACCTGTCAAGCGACGCAAGATGGCACTCGACGACATGGTCAACGGCTGATGAACGCATTTTGCTCTTGACATTGTCCATCAACATACTAGCAGCCCTGGAGGCTCCTTGTATTGTATAACGCGCACCATCCTGTAGCAGGACTTACAGGGACAGATACACATATCCAGCATAGCGAGTACATTGAAGTGCAAGCAGCAGGGAGCACCATCTGAGTTTTTGATTTCATGATCATTGTCTTTATCTTGACGAATTTTACCCAACGTCGACAGGATCTATGCATTTTGTTTTGTTTCCTTTGTCACTGGCTCAGTTGTTATTTCTGGGTTGAATTGTTTCAGTGCGCTTGGAATGGATGGGCGTCTTTTACCATTTTCTTTTGTTATTTCTTTTGTTGGATTCTCTTCTTTTCTCGCGAGTACCCCCTACAGTTTTTATACATGGCATGGCGTTGGCGGAGTGGAAGGGGGCGGGCTCGCATTATTCTCTTTTTCTTTTTCTTTAACTATGTTTTGTTTCCTTTGTTTAGAAATGAGCTTGCATATGACTGTGATGCTCGGCATGCGGGGAACTGTACATCAGCTGTACATTGATGGAATGTGCCGATTGCATATTGAGGATTCTTTTCCCTGTCCTACTGCGTCTATAACGAGACAGTGTCTCAAAAGATATTGGATATTAAATGATCATCTCGCATATATTACGTACAAAGCATAATGCAGGATCATGTCGAGGCATATTAAACATAACTCTAAATGTATATGCACGTATATCGAACAAGAAGGTCTCACTGCATAAATCCAAACTAGAAAAACAGCCACTGGCCGATACGCTGAAACTTGCCTATCCACCCCTTGCGGCCAGGCACCTGCTCCAGCTCATGAGGATAGGGCGTGTCTTCCTGCCCTCCATCATAGCGATCCGTGCGCAGGTCCATCTCAGACTTGCGGACGAAGCTTGTCCGCTTGATCAGTTTCCATGCGAGGAACATGACAATCATGATAGGGATCTCGATATAGTACGAGACAAAGTCGACGCTCTGGAAATGCGGACTGAAGCATTCCCAGCCCTGCACGAGAACCAAAACTATGTTCAACCCCACGGCGATGATAGGCCCAAAGGGATAGGTCCAGTTCTTGAAGGGGAGCAGGTGCTCGATACCCTGAGCGCGAACCGCAGCTCGGAATCGCAGGGACGCGAGGCCGATGCAGATCCAGGATAGCTGGTTGGAAACACCGACGATGTTCTGCAGCCATGACCATAGTTTCCCGGCGCCGATGTAACTGGCGCCGAAACACAGACCGCTGATCACGGATGTGGACAAGACTGCGACCCAGGGGACGTGGAAACGGTTCAAGCGGCCGAAGAAACCCGGCGCATAGCCGTCCACAGCTAGGGTGTAGAGAAGACGCGAACCGGCGAATAGGGCGTGATTGGCAGCAGAGATGACCGAGGTCATGATCACAGCGTTGATGAAGCTACCAGCGACGGCACTGCCGGCCTCTTGAAAGACGATGGTGAAGGGACTGGTGCGGCTATCGCCATTGGAAAGGTCGGGGTAGTTGTAAGGGACATTGAAGCCGACGATAATGATGGAGAGGAGGTAGAACAGAATGATGCGCCAGAAGACGTTGCGCACAACCTTGGGCAGGTTCTTGGCGGGATCCTTGGTTTCGCCAGCTGTAATGGCGATGGACTCGGTGCCACCATATGCGAATGAAGCTGTCACGAAGACCGAGGCAAATCCGCCGATGCCTCCGACAAAGGGCGCGTCTCCGATCTTCCAGTTTCTGGCACCAATATATTCGTGGTTTTTGTTGCCGCCACAGTTGACAGCGATTCCAAGAATGATAAAGATGATGATCGTGACCACTTTCAATAAGCTGAGCCAGTACTCAACTTCACCGTAGACGCGCACGGAGAGGAGATTGAGCCCAATGACCACAATCAAGAAGATCAAGCTAATCGCCCAACCGGGAAAATTATCCGTCCAAAATTGCAGCAGTAATTGTAATGCAATAATATCGGAAGCTGTTGAAACGGCGTCGTTAAACCAGTAATTCCAAGTCAATGCAAAGCCCAGGGCATCATCCACAAAACGGCTATAAATAGAGTTAGCAAGTCAAAACATTACATTGGCAATGATCGCCACTCACCCCGCAAATGTACAGAAAGACCCAGCAACGGGCACAAATGCCGCCATCTCGCCCAGACTCAGCATCGTGACGAATACGATACCGCCGCAAATGGCGTAGGCAATAAGTGTAGAAGCAGGTCCACCCTTGGCGATAGACTCGCCAGTACCCAAGAATAGACCTGTACCGATGGTGCCGCCAATGGCAATCATCTGCACCTGGCGCGACGACAAGCGACGGGTCAACTTGTCGGCATTCACCAAGGGGGAGGGGACATCGCCGACATAGTCCTGAGTATCCGTCTTGGAATCATGTTGTTTCTGGGGGTCGGCCATTGTGAATATTGTGACCCTGGCCTTAACCCCGGAATAAAGAGCAACCGCTCAAAAAAGAAGCTGAAAGCTGTCATAAGTCAGTTGGGGCCTTCAAGTTGAGAGAGAAGTGAACTCACCAGCCCTAAGATCTCGTGACCCGCACGTGGTTTACCCCGGATTCCTTGAATATGACAGATCCCGTTCACTTGACCACTGCAGTGAAAGGGAAACCATTTTGAATGTGAGAAAAACAGTATTCAAAGAGTGAATTCCTTCGATGGCGTGATTGCGCGCAAGCATGACTGAATATGACAGGTCGGTTGTAGCCGAACGCTATGACTTGGAAAAACTCGATCGGATCCACTTCGTATACTGTTTTGGAAGGTGTGAGGCAATCCAACTAGGTATGCTTGTTTTCGGAGTACACGCCTCTCGTTCATCTACTACCGTTACTGCTTGGATTATTCAAAAAGAAAGCCTTGATGATATCGCTATATACTCATGCACAAATAACAATGCTTTTACTGCCTTCGCTAGCACAAAATCGGAAAGACGCCCAAGATACACCAACGTAGATATAGATATGCACATTAACCCAGCAGTCCACTGGCCAGAGCCTCCAGATCTTCGAGTGTCTCGATTTGGGGCTGGGCTCCCGTCTTCTCCTTGTTGTCCTTCTTGCTCTTCTTGCTCTTGCGGCCCTCGTCGCTGTCGCTGGCCGGCTCGGCAAATGTAACACGCGCCTTCTTGCTGGCACGAGGCTCTTCGGCTTCGGAAGCTGAATCGGATCCCGGAATCTCGAAGGGCACGTAGGGTAGCCCCTGGATACCGGCTTCCTCGCCGGCCTCTTCTTCGGCAAGGGCACGCTCGCGGGCCCGACGCTTCTCCTTCTTTTCGCGTTTCTTCTCGCGCACGAGCTCCTTGTCCTCGATATCGGCACGGCGAGTACGTTCGGCCTCCTCCGCCAAGAAGCGTTGGCGCTGGATATCGGCGTCGCCGCGGGCCTTGAACTGATCCTCGTCTTCCATTTCGTAGATCTCGTGGGCGTTGCCATCGTCGTCGTAGATGAGCTTCGTACCCTTGCCCTTGAACTTGAGCAACTTCTTCTTCGACTTGAGGAGCTTCTCGCGTCGCTTGGAGTCGATGACCAGCGGCTCCTTGCCGTCGATCTGCACCTTCCTGGTTTCTTTCTCCTCGGCAGAGACTTCGGAGTCAGAACTACCCTGGTCGAGTTCCTCATCACCCGCAACAAATCGACGCTTGACAGACAGGAAGTCGGCGTCCTCGTCTGCATCCTCACCAGCGCCATTGCCGGCACCAGTCGCAACCATGGTCCCATCGTCATTGATGAGTTTGTGATAGTGATCCGCCAGCACGTCCTGGTTGCGCCGCTCAAACATACGGTCGTAGCGCGTCCGCACCTGGTTCTCATCCTTCTTCTTCTCCTTCTTGCTCTCACCCTCGGCATTCGAGTCCTCGCCACTGGAGAGATGTGCCATCTTCCAAGAAGCATTCTTGCGCTCCTTGGTATCGTCTCCTTTGATGAACTTGATGCGCGGCGCACCGGGTAGACCCAAGCTAGCTGCAAAGTCTTCCAGCTTGAGCTCCTTAATATTGAATACCGTTTTGTCGGGTTGCACGAAGCATGACTTGACATATGAGATAAATGCCTTTTGACCGAGGTACTTCAACTCCGGATCTTTGAAACACATATTTTGCAGCTGGGTTTTGATGCTGCTCTGTTTGCTCGCCTTGATATTAATCCGTTCGATTGGAACCTTCTTTTGTTCGAGTCGGCTCAACATGCCCTTCTCTTCGCTGGGATCCAGGAAAAGTACGGCCCGACCAACACGCTCATAACGAGCAGTACGTCCCACTCTGTGAATGTAGGTATCGGCATCTTCGGGGCAGTCCATTTGAATGACCCAGTCAACTGCGGGGAAATCCAGACCACGGGCCGCAACATCGGTGGCAAAGAGCACCGAATGCTGAGACTGCGAGAACTTGGTGGTGATATCAAGTCGGCCTCCCTGCTTCTGTCGACCGTGAAGGTGCATCAGGGGGATACCGGGCTGCAGGTGCCGGAATGATTCGTAGACGAAGCGGACCTGCTTTCCAGAGGCCAGGAAAACCACGGTCTTGGACTTAAGATTGCTGCGAATGAAGCTCCACAATGTATCGAGCTTTGACGCCAAAGGAGTGACGACGTAATGCTGCTGGAGAGTCGATGGGGTTGCCGCAGCGGCAGCTTCGTGGACAGCAACGTATTCGGGGTCCTTGAGACTGAGACGAGCCAGATCGGAGACCTTTTTCGTCTGTGTCGCACTAAACAGCATAGTCTGACGCTCCTTGGGAAGGTGCTCGATAATCGCATCCACCGTCTTCTGGAATCCCATATCGAGAATTCTGTCTGCTTCATCGAAGACCAGCATCTGCAAGTTGTGGGTCTCGAACATGGCAGTCTGATCCAGATGCTGGAGCATACGACCCGGAGTACAGACCAGAATGTTCATGCGGCCCAGTCGGTCTTGTTCCTCGCGAAGACTCTTTCCACCGATCACCAACCCGGCGGAGAAGCCATGGTAGCGGCCCACCTTGCGTAGCACCTCGAAAATCTGGATAGCCAATTCACGTGTAGGGGAAAGGATCAACGCACTCAAGCCATCGAATTCGGTCACCTGCTTGCGATACAGGTTTTCGAGAACGGGGATAATGAAGGCCAAAGTCTTGCCGGATCCGGTTTTGGCAGCGCCCAGGATGTCGCGGCCCTTAAGACCATGGACGATGGCGCGCGACTGGATGTCGGTAAGGGTCTTGAAGTGTGAGGCCGCCAGGCCCTTTGCGGTGGGCTCGGAGAGTGGGATGTCGGAGAAGGCTTTGACGGAGGCTTTCAAGTCGAGATCCTCAACGCGCTGGACGAGCGAGGACAGTGTTTCTTCACCACGCTTTCGTTTAAGGATGCGACCAGAGTCATGATGAGCTTTTGGGGGCTTTCCACGAGAGGTCCGGGCAGGAGCCATGATGCTGTAGTTCGTGAAATTCTTATCGTCGACGAAGCCAAACTCGCAGCTTTTTTTTCTTGCTGAGTCAGCTGGAGATAAGTCCTTATCAGTGGGAACAAACGAGCGAAACAAACGGCACAAGGATGTAGTTCTAAAGTAATTATGGAGCTGATAGAAAGGTTTTCCCAGTATATTACTCTCACTGCTGTCATAGTAAGCCTTATACCAAGTACTGATATTGTAGGGCTGTGTCCTAGGGTATAAGTACCTACTGTAGTCTGATTCCTGGCGATGACTCAGCCACTGATAAGCCGCTTATCTGCGAGCGAGTTGGCGCCAGCGACTGCTCGTCACGTTCTTCATGGCGGACGACGATCAGGATATTTTCGACTCGCTCGAGCGCGAGGCCTCTGAATTTAGCAAGGTATGTTGCTCTCATGTCATTTTATGGGCCTCTGCTAACGTACAATCCCAGGATGCGGAAATCGACCGCATCCGCAAGGCCTTTCCTCTGGATTCGTAAGTCTCCTACCATCTTCCCAGGAAACTCAAACTAACACTGCCGAACAGCTATGCCGTGCTAGATCTACAGCCCGGTGTACCAGAGAAGGACATAAAGATTCAGTACCGCAAGAAGTCGCTCATGATTCACCCGGACAAAACTAAGAATCCAGCCGCGCCCGATGCATTCGATCGTCTCGCCAAAGCCCAAACGGCGCTGCTAGACGAGAAGCAGCGCAGCTACCTCGACGAATGCATTGCCGACGCACGAAGATTGCTCATTCGCGAGCACAAGTACACTCTGGACTCGCCGGAGTTGAAAACCGAGGAATTCAAGGTGGAATGGAGGCAAAAGACGGTCCACGTGCTGCTGGAAGAAGAGGCGCGACGGCGGCGACAGGCCAAGGCACGAATGCAGGAAGAAGGACGAGAGGCGCGCAAAGAGGAAGAAGAGTTAGATGCGCGCAAGCGAAAGCGCGAGAATGACAAGGCGTGGGAAGAGAGTCGCGAGGAGCGCATTGGGACCTGGCGGGACTTCCAAAAGAATCGCAAACCTGCAGGAGACGAGAAGAAAAAGAAGAAAAAAATGAAGGTCCTCGGATAGCAAACGGCATGAATTGCACAGTGTTAGGGATTCTACAATTGCATTAATAGCTCATAGCTCATAGCTACTATCTACCTTTCAGATTTGATACTATCTACTGTCTCATCCACACGGGTCCATGCACTTCTACGATAAGCGCCCGCGCGGGGTATGTCTCGAAGATTCGATGCAGCTGCAGAGTATACATTCTTATTCTAATGCCCTCCTTGGTCGGATGATTATAATAATATAATCAGCTGGAACCGAGGGACGAGGAACGGACACCGTGTTGCGCCCTGCTCCCCCACATGAGATTAAATCATTCTTGACATCCGAGCGCCGAGAAACCCACTCTCCCCGCCTCCTCCGTCGCCTCCCTACAATAATTCACCATTGTCCCATGATGGCCGAATCTGTGGCACCCGGAGACAGGCCACTTGAGCCTACTATGCCCATGACCGTATCCGTATCGCGCGCGCTAGAGCATTTGCGTCCGTTTCCTCCGATTCCCGATCCAGGGCATCAGGCTACTCATGCGAGCAGCTCAACAACGCTCGGTCAGCAGAACGGATCCGTGAATGTACACAATAGCAATGGAGTCACCGACAGAGAGATCCCATCTCTCGCCACCGTCATCGAGCGAGTTCACGCCCGCGTTCACGCTTTCCTGGGCGAGTCACACCCCTCCGACTCACTCCTCGCCTCGGTCCAGAATCAAACACGCATTTCCCTAGACGTGGTCGCCAAATCACTCTCCCAATACAAACTATCTGAATTGTCTCTCTCCTACAACGGTGGCAAAGACTGCCTTGTCCTCTTAATCCTCTTCCTGGCTGGCCTCCACCCGTACTCTAAGCACGCGCATACCGACCTCAAGACAACCACCCAGACTCCCAACGGACCCGCAACAGAAGAAGCAATCCCCTCAATTTATGCCCTCCCTCCCGACCCCTTCCCCTCCGTGGAAGAATTCGTTGTGTCCTCGGCACAAGCGTACCACCTCTCGATAACGAAATACACAACCAACCCTCCGCACAGCACAATCCGCACTGTTTTTGGAGACTACCTGCAGCGACACCCGGGCATTCGGGCGATATTCGTGGGCACGCGACGGACCGACCCGCACGGAGCGAACCTGACTCATTTCGACAGGACAGATCACGGCTGGCCAGATTTCATGCGCGTGCACCCGGTCATCGACTGGCACTATGCGGAGATTTGGGCATTCATTCGGCACTTGGAACTTGAGTTCTGCGATCTTTATCGGCAAGGATACACTAGCTTGGGAGGCACTTCGGATACCAAGCCCAACCCGAAATTAAGAAGAACTCAGGAAGCCGCAGACGACGGGGAGTATCTGCCAGCGTATGAGCTGACGCAGGACGTGGAGGAGCGACTTGGCCGCAATTGACCTCTGGAAAGTCAGTGGTTGGTTTGGGAAACAATTTTGGCGATGGCCCGATGTCGCTCGCCTTGTACAGATGGAAAGCCTCAGTGAGCCGTTAGGCGATTTGTCCATAGAGTGCGCTGTGGAAATGTGCCATGCACTGTCATCCTATTTATCTGGTCTACTGTGCACCTAATGGGCCTGCTGTAGATTTCAATTGGTAAAGATATTATTTTTGAGTGAACTGGCAAAACATGCAATTCCGAACACACACTGCAAAAAACACGGAAACATGCTTTGAGTTGCGACGAAGAACGGATCAACATAAGAATGGAAGACAGTAGAAAAACAGCAAAGAAATATGGATCGCAAGAAATACATCGAAGTACATTCTGCGGATGGTAACATATGGATTCGCAAGTTCAAAAGCATTGAAAATGTCGAGATCAGCTCACAGTAGGCACCTACATATGCCGGTGCCTACTGAAGCATCGACGTGAACGAGATGGGTATCATCCATGCACGTCGGATATGTGAGCCATATTAGGTGCACGAACGGGGAGTGGATACTCTGAATTCCACCCGTGAGCGCATGGGAGACACCGAGCCGGCCTTCACGTTCTCCTTGCGCGAAAATGACGTGTAGAGGCCAGGTTCACCGCTGGGAGACTCGGGCATGACGGTCTTGGAAGAGCTCCCAGAGATGTCAGTCATGGAGCGGCGAGTCTTGAACGAGCGCCCGCGATACACGGGAATGCCCTCGAGGGCATTAAGGCTGCGGGATGACAGGGAGCCGTGTCCTGCATCTTTAGAGGCATCCTTCTTCAGGGCGTATCTGTAGTACCTGATCAGAACGTGCTGCGAAAAGTGTCAATCTGGCATGTGCGTTACTCACGTTGGGGAGATCGAAGATGCCGGGGTCCAGTTGGAGTTAAGCACCGGCGAAGTGTAGTTGCTTGCCGAGTCAGGTGGCGTGAGATGCGTACCATTCTGCTGGTGATGCTGCGCCGAGGGCGATGGGGTAGACCCCTGCACAACCTCAACAGAGTAGTTGTACTCACCAGCACGGTAGGCACGGCGCTCGTTGCTCTGCTGCTTCAGCATCTTTTGAGCCTTGGTATCAGCAAAGCGCAGCAACAACTTCACGCCGCTATCCTGCACGGTGGTATTATGGAACTCTTTGAGTACCCGCTCGGCAATCTCACGGGTTTCGAAGCTGCAGTGAAAGCTCAGTCCTTGAACATCAAACTCAGGGCCTGGAGATTTTCTTACCGAGCGAAGCCCACTTCTTTGCTCATGCCAGTCTTTTCGTCGCGGCTGATCTTCTCAGACACTACTCGGTAGGGCTCGAAGTGGCGACGCAAGTCCTGCGGGATAGTCAGCATTTTTACCCAGGTGTATGAAAATGAGAATGGAGACATACGGCCTCTGTCCAACCAACGGGAATGTTGGTACAATAGATATTTGTGGACAAGCCGTCTTCCAGATCTTTCAGTCGAGAGTTGCGAGACTTCTGAGCAAAGCTGGCCTGGTATCCGAGGTAGAAAAATCCACGAATACAATTCTCGCAAGACTCAAAATTGAAGAACTGAACAAATCCAAAGCTGCGATCATGAGATTAGTATCAGCAATACAACCTAGTCTGTGGATCACCATACCCCTTGCAAAGGCCCGAGTCCAGATCGACAATTGCTTTGCAGCGTTCAATCTTGCCGAAGCGAGCGGCATAAGAGTGCAGCATCTCGTCGGTTGTCTCAGGAAGGAATCCGCGGATGTAAACGTTCGTAATACCCTCGCGGTTTTCCAGGCATTTGGCCAGTGTCAGTTCAGACGGGTTGGTCCACATGGCTGGCACTGCCCGGGGGATCGCGGGCTCTTGCTGGGTCAGAATCTCAAGATTCTGAATCATGTACCCAGTCGCGGTCTTCATAACCTGAAGAGGCAGTGACAACGTGTTGAACTGTGGGATAACGCTCCCGTAGGCGTATCCCGAGAGAGAACTAGGACCCATGGCGGGAACCGGAGACAAAGGATACTGCTGCATGGGACCAACATTCTCTGGTCGCTGTCCGTCAACAGTGGTCAACCCATTTGCCCTGACGTGGGAGCCATCCTGCATATCGTAGTTCATCCCGTAGGGGAATGGAGGGCATGCTGATGGGGGTACAATGGAGTTCACATTTGGGTAAACTCCCGATGGCGAATAGGGGAATTGTCCCATTTGGTCAGTCTGTCCCGAAACAGGCGCCGGCATAAATGGGGGGATCTGGGTCATGCCATTGAAGGCTGGCTGGTTGGGCACCACAATGTATGGGCTGCTGTAGGGAGTGCGATTACCTGCCGACCAGTCCAGGCCATTGTTCATAGGAGTCGTAGGCACGGCGTTGTTGGAAAACATGGGCCGATGGCCTGGAATACCCACATTTTGATACATGCGAGGCACAAAGCTGCTGTCGGTCGAGACAGTGCCATTGTGCGAAAAGACAGACACAAAGGGCGAACGAAGGTCATACTGGCCGGAACCCGGGCCAGTGCTCAGGCTGTTCTTGTTTTGAACCTGATGCTGCATCTTGTAGTTTGTATTCAACTGCGGCTTCATTAGTTATATTCATGAGCCATGTCAATCAACCATGGACACGAAAAAACAAAACAAAAGAATAGACGAGGTCTTGCGCCATTACAGACAACAAGAGACCGAGTTCGTGTTCATGTTCAGACACCTTGTCCAAGAGGGGATTCTTACCTTGGATGGACAGACAATCAGGTCGATGGGAGAGAATCAAATCGATGAACGACTTCATGCAAGTTAGCTCAATTCGCCCAGCAAAAACACACAATGTACACCAGGGCTGCATGAAATGTACACAAAGTAAGCTTTCTTGCGGTGGTTCTCAAACAAGACGATAGGAACAAGCGAGACCGGCCAGAGGGTCTTGGGCTACAAAGCCATAAGGGGAGGGGGTTCTGTAATGGGCTGGAATGGGGCGGACACTTACAGAGATTGATGAGGATAAAGCAATGGATGAGAGAGAAGTGATGAGGATAGATGAAAAGATGAAAAGAGGAGATGGGGGATGAGGAGAATGGGTAGAATGACGACAGCGGGCGTCGAAGGGAAAGTGCGAGAACGAAGCAAGTGCGACGCCCCAATAGGAACGTCGCGAGTAGAAGAATGGGCTCAATGGCAGATACAGAGAGCAGACAGATAGAGCCTAAGATGGTGGGAAGAATGTGAGAGGTAACGGATGAGGATGGGAGGAAGATAAAGAGAAGAGAGCAGTGAAGAAATATCAGAAAGCAAATAGTGCGATGGGATGGGGGCGGTATAGAACACCAAGGGCAGAGACCATAAACCACCAGAACGGCAGAACGGAGAGTCTCCAGTATAGATCACCTGGACTTTCTGCAAACACCACCAGCAAAACACCAACAACCACCAACAACCAGCAGCGAAATACCGCCAGCAATAACGGCAATAAGCTGCCCATTCGAATCTCTATCCGATTCAATTGGATCACACTCCTCTATCCCCGGTCTATGGCAAAGAACGCGAAGGAAAAAGGAATGAGTCTTTGACTCACGGACCGCATATGGCGCAGACTGGAAACACAAGAATGAGTTACTCAGACTTGCTCTTCAGCCACTGATAGACAACAGAGAAATCCTTGCCGCGGTGAGCTTCCTCCACGGCATTATATACTTGCCGTGCCTGATCGCCCAGGGCCAAAGGAGTGCCTGAATTCTCCGCCGCCGTGAGAGCCAGACGCAGGTCCTTGTGCATCAGCGTCACTCCGAATCCGCCTTCATAATCCCGAGACGCCGGTGCAGTCTCGACCACTCCGGGAACGGGATTGTTGACCTCCGAAGGCCAGCAACGGCCGGTCGATGAGTTGATCATATCGGCCAGTGCCTTGGGGTCCAGCCCCCAGCGGATACCAAGATTCATTGCCTCGGCAGTAGCAATGTTGTTGATGGCCAGCATATAGTTGTTGGCGAGCTTGCCTGACACGCCCGAGCCTGGCTCACCGAGATGCCATGCCTTCTTACCCATATGAGCGAGGACACCTCGGACACGCTCAAGCAGCTCTTCTGTCTGCGAAGATGCCCCGAACATAAAAGATAAAGTGCCTGCTCGAGCACCGACCACACCACCCGAGACTGGGGCATCTACAAATCGACCGGCCTGGGTACTGTGAATTGCATTCGCAATATCCTTGGATGTCACAGGGTCGATGGTTGATGTATCAATGAACAAGCGCTCTTCCTCGAGCTCTGGGAGCTTGCCCTCCTTGAGAATGGAATGAAAAACATCAATGACATGCTGTGAATTGGGGAGACTGGTGATCATCACGGTCTACTAACAAGCAATGACAGGCATTAGCTGCTCTCCATGTCAGACATAAAAAAATGTCATAGGGCACCCTCGGAGCATAATGAGTGCCACCCAAATGCTTGGATTGAGCATGACATGACACTCACCGACTTCTCTGCAACTTCACGCGCATTCTGGGCAATCTCAACTGCAGCCCCATGGGCTTCTGCGGCAAAGCGCTTTGCAGTCTCCTCATTGACATCACGAATAATTAGCGTGTCAGCGGCGGGGATCTTGGCGCGCAGATTCTTCGCCATGTTATATCCTATTCAAAGTTAATCAAAAGTCATCACACATAGCGAGGAATCCTGTCTTCGATTCATGCATACCCATTTGGCCTAAACCGACAAACCCCCATGTTGCGTCGCGGTGCAGTGTTGTTGAGAAAGCTCGGGCCAACCGTACCGAGCTTCTAGCGCGTCGGTTCCCCGGAGTGTGGAGGCGAGCCGTCCGGGGTAAAGAGTATGCAACTCGGAAACTCATCGCTATGTTCAGGTGCAGGTATGAAAGACTTAGCAATGGGTAAGATGTTTATGAAGCAGAAAAGCAATGCAGACGATCCTATGATGGAGGGAAGGGGGTTTGACGCGGCTGTCTAGGGGATGTAGGGGCCATCGGCTACTCGGTGATGTGCGGGGAAGCTGCGGGGTCCATCACGTGCCTAGTCAAGCGGTGAGGGTGGTGAGATCGGGAAGCCGAGCTGACGGCGCTGTATTCCGGAGCTACAATGCTTTGTGAAAATCAGAATACTTACTACATTGGTTGGGTCATATAATATGCCCAGGTGGTACGTTATTGAACATTCTTGTTCATTCAAGCCAAATAAGACTTAATAATAGAATATAAAAGCAGGATGTAAAAGTATACAGATCGCCTTGAAGTATATGGAGTATAAAAAGGACTGTCATTTTCCTAGTGACCCCGGTATACAAATGACACAATCAATGTAGTTTTGATATGGTGCAGTGCTTGCCACAAAGGGATAGACAATGCATCAAAAAGCCCTGTGAGTGCTAGTCATCTAGAGTGATGCCATCTGTTGCGGCAAACAAACCGGGATTTTGGTTAAGACTTAAATTACAATTATAAATTGAACAAGCTTCGTAGAGGGCCATATATGGCTATGATCAGCTTGTCGTCCAACATAATGTTCCTGCTTTTTCATTCACATTTGGTTATGTGCTAAGGCCTCAGTCTTTTGATAAAGAACTAAGCTAACCCATTGAAAAAAATAAAAATGTAACATCGGAAGCACCTTACTTCCATGTAATGTGACCTGCGCTCCAGAAACCCATTTTCTGCGGCTATGATACGGCCTCAATAACTGTTCGACGACATCGATTTATCCTCCCCTCTCAGGTCACCGCTCCGTGACTGAAATCTTCATACAGCGCTTTTATAGTGCCATAGCTGTCCCTCCAGCATTTTTTTGATAATATCCTCACAAAGTAGATTACCTATTGCTGGGAGATTCTCTGGCTCCGGCCAGCGATCGTGTCCAAGTAGTCATAGTGGAAGACATGCCATGCTGCGATAGAATAGATGATACATCCAAGGCCCAGTATATCGACTCGTGACAAGGGGTCTTTTATGCAGATCTCTTCCATATCAGCGTCCAATGCATCCATCCATTGCAGCATTGGCAAAGTCGACAACCTTCAATCTGCCATTCTCAACAAGTATATTGTTGGGATTGACATTTTGGTGGAGAATCTTTCGAGAATAGATATACCAGAACGTCTCCACGAGCGATTGAATCCATATAGGGCGAATTGCTTTAGATGGCTCATTATGGTTTTGAATATAATGTTGCAGATCTCCTTGCTTTGCGTATGCCAGCCTGATCGCGCCGGTTGATTGATCGTGGACAATCAAATGTAGAATAATCCCTTCATGATTACCTAGGCGCTCGTAGATCAGCGCCTCGTTAACATCTGATTGTATGGATCATTATTCGGAATGACCTTTGGGTGTTTCACAATAGTATCTTCCTCGACTTCACAGATGATTCCGGAAAAACCAATCGATATGCAATTCGGTGGCTGCTGCACATGTATGATGATTCCGTCACTAGACTGTTCGATAGTTAGGAGCTCAATGACGTGGCTTGACTCTTCGGATGATTTGGCATTCTATAGCCAAATTAGTAAAAGATAGTAGTAGCATTATTAGCTCACTGAGATGCTGCAATTGTGTCTCGGTATCTCCAGATTCAACATCCTCGTCAAGTGTTGATCTTGCTGTCTGGCTGAGCTGGTATTGGAAGAGATTGATTCTTCTAACGAAATTGGAGATACAAAACCAGAGCGATGACCATATATGCCAGCGAAAACGGTTGGTAAAAGACAGCATGATGATTCAAGTTGCTAAATTCTTCCAGTATCCTTGAAAGACATGTCTCTGCTATGACAATTGGACTTAATGAAGTCGGGGGGAAACGGTGAGAACCAGCAGAATAATGGCAGCCGCAGACCGATCTCCTGGGAGCACCAGTTGTCTCCTGAAGTAGCGGCTATCGGCTCCTGGTGATAAAGACCGAAGCTTACTGCGGTAAAGGCCAAAGCTCACTGAATTCCATAGAATGATAGCGAAGGGAAAAGGCCTCGATCCAGAACACAGGGAAGAAAGGAGGAAGACAGGTCCGAACACAAAAGCACCACCATTCGTCATGTGACTTGCATATAAAAACAACAGATAATAATACAGCGGCCAGTGCTAAGCCTGCATCATCTGAGACAGTTAAGGCCCCATATGCGAGATACTAGACTACCAAGAGCGGATTGACTCCATACACGGTCGGCAGTTTTCAACCTTTAGTACACGGTTCGCTATCCAACCAGATTTGGAGTGCCAATTTTTTCTCTCAGTTCTAGACTGGAATTGTGGAGGCTCCGTATGTACTTTGCAAAAGACACAGTTATATTTTCAATTCTGGAACCCCTTCTGCATCATCCCATGTTGACAAGATTCCCACTCTTTTTGTGGCCTTGTGAAAAGATAGGGGCCATTACAGATCAGGAAATAAGTCGTACCGTCAGATATGATTCCTAGGTGTCCATGCCATGGACCACGTTTACTAGAAACCGAAGGAGTCTTCTCGCTGTATATTGGCTTTATGTATTCATGTATTCCCCCAGGAAAAACAAAATATCTAATCAATTCTTTAGCTTGATTTAAAGCGAAATTTCGCCCGGCGATGTGTTTACACGGCTGTAACAATGCACGTCTATATGGCTGCCTCGGTTTATAACCGGTCACGGATCTTTTGTACTATGTACATAAGTACTCTACGATGTCAGAAGAGCTTTTTAAATACGAAATTAACTTGGCTTGGTTCATCCTATTATGTGCTTAGGGTTTGGAAGAGCATCTGTCTACGACATGGAAGGCGATGTCGGGTACAGTATAGTTTGGGGTTAGCGGTCGGGGTCGGAGTCCAGAATGAGGTCTATACTTTTAAGGTTCTCCTCCGTATACGAATGTCAAAGCGAATGAGTCAACCACGCCTTCCCTTTTTAGTGTTATCTACTCCGATTCCGGGTAGCTCCCACCTATCCCGTCATAGGATCACCGTGAGGCTAGACAAAAAGGGTGCCCGAGCATGCATGCTCGCACTGCACTACCATTTACGTAGGGCTAGGCTTCCACGGCCACATCATCCAGGTAGACAATGATAGCCTTTTGAAGTGGGAGTGAGGCCTTATACTGGTCCCTACAGGTTATCACAGATGACTCATTAGGTGTCATGGTTATTGAGTTACTGGGATCGAGGGAGAGTCTATATTAGACGAGTCCTTCTCTGCCTGAGGTAGGATCGCCAACTCAGAACTGAGTAACATCATCTCCATTCCACTTTGACTTGGTATTTTGTGAGACACGAAGATTACCAACACGATTCTCCACTCCATCCAAACCATTCTACCTGCCAATAAGCTTTGAAAACAATGGCTGGCTTCACCATTCAACGATCGCCCTCCTCACCTCTAAGTCCTCGCCCTCGAAGTGAAATCGAGCTGGCCAAGGGCGCGTGGAAGTATTTGAGCCAGAAAATTGACAAGCATCGTCAAAAACAAGATTCGAAGGCCGAAACGAAACAAAAGTCTTATGAGACAGACTCGGAGTCAATCATAAGCAAAGCAGATACGCTCGTTGCTGATGGAGAGAAAGCGGTTATTAATACGGGAAAGAAATAAGAAATCATTCTTATCGTTGCCTCGTGGAAAATATCTTGGTTGTTTCTACTTGGTGTTGGGCGTTTGAAATTGTGTGGGGAGTAGGTCTTGATGAGAGTGGAAGGAGGTTGCTGTACTATCTATAGTCCTCAAATTAAAGAAACTTTTCATCGGAATATATTTTTAATAGTTAACTATGGCAAGAGTTATATACCCAGCTATGTATGTATGTGCCATGCGGGGAAGAAACTATCCGAGATTCCGAATCCGACAACACGGGAAAACCCCGAACTCAACGTGGGTCAACAATGAGGGGCAGCGGTTTGGAGCCGCCCTCAACTGTCGTGATCCTGTTGGGAACTGGCACTCTGTACGTGTCTTGTGCAACTTATGCTCGTCGCTAAAGTCACCACATCATGACAACAATCCTAGCCACCCGCCATCTTGGCGACATCCGAGGCAAAACCCTGGAGGATGTCACTCAATTCCTAGGGGTCAAATATGCCAATCTCAAGAATCGGTTCGCGGATGCAGAGCTGATTGAAGAGCGAAAGGGTGATGTTCTAGATGCCACAGCCGATGGGTGAGTTTATGCGTGACCGAACCGAGGCAATTTGAACCTCTGTTGACGTCTCCCACAGACCTACGGCGCTGTCCCTGCCAGTTGGATGTGATATAGAGCTCGGACATGTCCAGCATTTCCTGCCCAAAAAGGACTTGACACAGTCCGATATCGACTGTCTCAATCTCAATATTGCCGTCCCTTCCACTGCCACTCCTTCGTCGAAACTCCCCGTGCTCGTCTATATCCATGGCGGAGGGCTTCTTATCGGGGCTAACTCCTGGCCTCAAAGTGATCTCCTTCGAATTGTCAAGTTATCCATCGAAAAGGATCTTCCTGTCGTGGTTGTCGCTATTAAGTAAGATAGAAACCAACGTTTCTCCTCTTCATTGGCTGACAGCTTTTTAGTTATCGATTGGGAGCCCCGGGCTTTTTGACTTCTGAGGAGCTGCGGAATGCAGGCTATCGAGCAAACAATGGGCTCCGTGACCAGCACGTGGCTCTGGAGTGGGTTCGGAAGCACATTGGGGATTTTGGAGGGGATTCGGAAAACATCACTGCGGCAGGAATGAGCGCTGGTGGAGGTGAGAGGTGACGAATTCCGTTTGATTACTCCGCGTTGACTGCTTCAAGCTTCGGTAACCTACCATCTTCATTCGCAAAAGCCACTCTTCAAGCGCGCAATTGTAATGAGCGGTACGTCGCTACTCGTTCAGGCGCTTCCGTACGAGATGCACGAGGAAAATTACAAAACGGCGATGGCCGCTTTGGGATTGGCCGATGCACCATCCGAAGAGCGAGTCAAGACGTTGTTGGAGATGGCCGGGGATGAGCTTATCGCCAAGCTCCCTCCAACTGTCCTTGTCGCCCCGGCCCTCGATAGCGATCTGGTTCTTCCGGGTGTCACGTACACTGAGCTAGGAAAGCTCAATTCGAAGGCCCTCCCAGGCAATTCATGGTGCCAGGATCTGTTGATCGGAGATGCCGGAATTGACGTACGTGCATATGCACTAGCTGCCTCGAGTTTGACTGACCCCTTGCAAACGTAGTCCAGCATTCTACCGGTAATCGCGCCGCAAATCAACGTTAACTGCACAGAGCGCTTCATTTCCGCAGTTCGTCGAGTTCTCGCGTCGCACCCAGAGGAAGCACAACGTATTCTCGATTCTTATGGAATCGCCGAGGGAACGCCCGATGAGAAGAGTATCCACTCTATCCTCACATTTCTCACGGACATTCTATTTCACGCAGCTGCTCTTAGCTTCGCTCGTGGTTGGAATGGAAATGCCTATGTATACTACTTCAATGAGGGCAATCCATGGGACGGGCCATGGAAAGGCCGCGCAAACCACATCCTTGACACTGCCTATCTCTTCCAGACGTTCAATGAGTATTTGAGTCCGGAGCAGCAGGCGGTCGGCACTGTCTTTGCAGAGGACTTTTTCAAGTTCTGTCACGGACTTGCGCCGTGGCCTGCCGTTACTCCCGGTGAAATTCATTCTGGGTTCTCAGCCCGTGTCTACGGTCCTAGTGAAAAGGGAAAGGCTTCCGGCGTGGTGTCAGAGGCTTTTGGAGGTGATAGTATGCGCAGAAGCATTCTATTCGACAGCGCTTCCACGGTGTCGCTAGACGACCTTGCAAAGGTGTTTGTGACATATATGACCAGCTAATCTCCGCCATCGCTTGTCTGAATTCCAACAGATTTTTTACGGCTTGAAACAGGGTGATAGATGCGTAATTGTAGGCCATCGCAAAGCGCACCTCTGGGCATCTTGGGCATAAGCCCATTACGTTCATAGTAAGCGGGTTGTTCATATTCAGACGGAGCCCACGTACATAAACCACGTTGTCAGTGCCTTAGTAGACCGCAGTAGAATCTCATGCAGACCGATTCTAAATCGATCTAAAACTCTACCTTGGCATCGAGCTAGAAACAGATCATCACCAAGTGTGATGTCCAATAAGCTGCGCTCGCAGGTCAATGATCGTTAATCAGTCACGGCAAGTGACGTCCGCTCGGAGTCCGCGGGCGCCGAGCTCGGATCAGGATCTATTTTTCGTCACTCAATCTCTTACACGCGAAAAGAATAAGAGCCACTTACACCGGAAGATTTTACTTCTAATTCTACTGTTCCTCTTGTCTGTCGGCGATTGCCAATATCTCAAAGCAGACTGTTACTTGCAATACCTACAACGGTCTCTCCTATGTGACGTCGACTGTGACCCGCTCCACCTTTATTCTTGGGAACCATGAGGTTGTTAGATCTCCTCGGAATCAGATTCCCTAAAAGGGGGAAACCAACGCGGCCAAAACTTGTAGAGCTAAGGTCTGCTAAGTGGTTCATCATGTTTACCGTTTCTTTTGCGACCTGTACGGTAGGTGTCGATCTGCTTCTTACATTGGAGATTAGTTGCTGACTTGCGAATAGGACATTTTTATGTATGGCCTGGTATGATATTAAAAGGGATTATGGTATATGGCATTCAATGATTCTAACGACTTTTCAGATTGTGCCTGTCACACCAACGGCGTTGGAACGCAGAGTCGGTCTCCCAACAGATAAAAGTCAGTCAAGGTCTTTTGAGTTTCCCTGGGTACTGTGACTGACTGGAAGTTCTACATGACAGTCCAAACATGGACTTCCACTCTGCTAGCTTTATACTCTGCTGCATTGCTAGCCTTCTCTCGTAAGCTTCATCCGATCCTCAAAATTGAACTGTGACTGACTCCCTCCATCAGCTGTCATCGGTTACATAGCAGACCGAGCCGAGTCCCGGCGATGGCCTCTTCTTCTCGGTCTAGTTGCACTAGGAGCTGCAACTGCACTTCTGTGCGTTGGAACCAACATCGGTCTCTGGATCGCCGGCCGTCTGTTTCAGGGCGCGGCCGCAGCCGTGGTCTGGACCGTTGGCATAGCTCTGATGGTTGATACAGTCGGAAAGGAAGGCCTCGGCCAGGCTATTGGATATGTCTCCATGTCATTGAGCATTGGCACGGTGGCCGGGCCTCTTCTGGGAGGTGTTCTCTATGAAGACGGCGGATACTACTCCGTCTTCGGTCTTGCGTTCGGGTTAATTGGCGTTGATATCTTTCTCCGGTTAGTGTTGATTGAAAAACGATATGCTGCCCCATGGATTGCACCAGAAATGAAGCCCTTGGCATCAACCGAACAGCAGGACAAGGCGAAGGCTTCTATGGGTGCAATCACGGACTCCCCAGCGCTCAGCAACGACCAGCAGCCCGAGACTTCAAAGGAGAAGCCCGTGGCACGGAGCCCTTTGAGACAAACCGCTAGTCTCTTGAGCTCGTATCGCCTCGTGGTCTCGCTCTGGGGATACTTTGTGATATCTCTAGTGTTGACATCTTTCGACAGTGTTCTCCCAATCTTTGTTCAGGAGACATTCGGATGGGAACAGACGGGACAGGGACTGATTTTCATCCCACTCATGGTGCCACATCTTCTCGATCCAATCACCGGCTTCGTCATCGATCGCTATCCACAAACACCGCGTTACCTCACCGCGGCGGGCTTCCTCTGTATCGTCCCAGTGGCCACTCTCCTGCGTCTCGTCAAGGAGAACACAATGCACGACAAGATTGTCCTTTGCGCCCTGCTCGCCTTACTCGGATGCTGTATTGCCCTGGTAATGACCCCAATCGTGACCGAAGTGTTTCATGCCGTCAAAGAGAAGGAGGACAAAGCACCGAATATCTTTGGCCGTGGAGGCGCCATGGCTTTGGCGTTTGGACTTTCCAATATGGGCTTTGCGGCGGGCAGTCTCATCGGCCCATTCTTCGCCGGATGCATTCGCCAGAGTGCTGGCTGGGGGACCATGGGCTGGGCAATGGGACTGATCGCCGGAGTCTCTGCCATCCCGAACCTCTTGTTTGTGGGAGGCTGGATCCTCAGAAAGCCAGCCGCGACCGGTGTCCAGCCCGAGCCGGGCAGTTCCTAGCCTTGCACATCTCTCGGTATTGTTTGTTGCATATACTCCGTAGAATTGGCGTCATACTCCACTCAGGTACATAAGTACTGTACATTCAAACCTAAATTAGACTTTGACTAGTTTCTGATTCCAAAGTTGTGAATAACTGCGGGTCTCGGGGAGGAGTGGATGCCTTGCTGCCTGATAATCCAGACATTCAACAACTTGAGCATCAGAAATCAAACTAACACGGTGGCTCTACCATTCGTTTTTCGGTATTTTGTCAGATGCAATCGCACTATTGTCAACAACCTCATTAAACACTCGAGTTACTTTATCCTGGAAACCCAAAGAGACGACAAGTGGGTTCCCCGCAGCCCCACGGCATTCGACGAGCCTCGGGAATTGAAAGAGTCAACATTAGCCGTGTCTCAGGTGCTACCTAAAGGTTGACATCTTCGCTGGATTCTATACTATTGAATTATATCATCATCATGGTACACACTATGGCAACCCCGGAAGTTCACCACTCCGCTTTGAATGCCACTTTCAAGGGCACCCAGCGAGACGAACAAGTGCCTGTGCATCATTTTCTAGGCATTAAATACGCCAATGTTCCTGCGCGGTTCGAAAGAGCTGAGCCCGTGAATGATTTTTCCGGGGCGGTCGTTGATGCGACCAAATATGGGTATGCCAGCTTCGTGGAACTATTTTCCCAATATTCTAACGATAATTAGTCCGAGATGCCCTCAAGTTGAGATAGATGTGCGCCATCTGCTTCGTATCCCCGAGGAATTTACAATCGCCCCGGAACCAGAGGATGAATTCGAGTGTTTGAATCTCGAAATCACTTGTCCTCCGGTGTCTTCTGTCAAAGAACCACTCCCAGTTCTGGTCTGGATTCATGGTTTGTTGATTTCCTTTCTTACATAGGTAGATGCATTGAAACTGATAATATTTGTATAGGAGGCTCGCAGATCGTCACGTTTTGCTCTGCAGCATCCAAGATTTGCGGTGAGCATTGCAATCTGGAACCGTAACTTCGTCAATGCTAATCATTTGTTCAGATCCAACCAAGCTAGTGGCAGATTCTATCAAAGCAGGAAAGCCCATCATCTTCGTATCCATCAACTACCGTCTGAATATCTTCAGTTTTGGAGATGGCAAGGAGAAGAACCTTGCCCTCAAGGATCAGCGACTCGGTATAGAATGGGTTCGCAAAAACATTACATCCTTCGGTGGTGATCCTGTGAGCACCCTCGTATCTCGATTTCTCTCATGCACTAACAGTATATAGAACAATATCACACTCTCTGGTGAGAGTGCTGGGGCCATCTACACCCATGCGCATCTTATCACCGGTCCTCCTGTCAAAAGAGCTGTGCTGGCATCGGGTAGCTTGTACCTATCCTCTCCATTACCCGTGGCCCGAGGGGACGGTCTGATCAAAACACTGGAAGCAAAGGTGCAAGAGCTCGGCCAGACCTCGCTACGAGAATCTTCCGTTCCAATGTTGATTCAAGCGCTGAAAGAATGCAATGTGAACACAATGTGGATTCAAGAAGAGCCCGAGCTGGCGAACTGGGAGACCAGACCAGAGCAGGTGGAAGAGCTTATGATCGGTGATACTGAATATGATGTACGTGCAAGCACAAGCCTGGATACACTGAAACTAACCATAACTTTGACAGTCCGTCATCTGGCGCAACGGCATTGAGACCATGGACGGTGAGACCATCGCAGCTGCTTTCGAGAGCGACAAGCGATGGGGTTCCCAGCTTCGCAAACTGTACCATGTGGTGCCCGATAGACCGACATCCGCAAAGCTTGGTGCTTTAGACTTGGTCAATGATGCGCGCTATGCGCTTCCCGTGGAGATCATCGCGGACAAGTTGAACGCCGCCAACAAACCCGTTTACAAGTACGTCGTTGACCAGCCAAATCCCTGGCAGTCATCTAGTCGCTCTCACCACGCCGTGGATCTGCTGTTCCTTTTTGATGGCGTGGATCTCTCATTCAACCCTGCTGCACAGGCAGTCGGGAAAGAAATGCGACAGCGCTGGATCAGTTTTGTTTCGGGAGAGGCACCCTGGAATGCGGATGGTCGGTTTGCCTTTGGGCCTCTAGGCGAGTCCAAGGAGATTAGCGAGGCACAGTTTGCTAGTCGACGACGAGTCGAGCACTGTAAGGTCCTCAGGGAAGCTGGAACCGGGGTCTATCTTCCTATCCTGGGTGCACTCACGGCAGGGCGGATCAGTCTTCTTAATTAGGCTTTAGATCTACCAGTAACTAGGAACTTCTTTACGGAACTCTTGGATTCCGTGTGTAATGTCGATCGAATGAACATATACATAGTTTGGTTTGGTTTTGTGCCGTGAATCTGACCTCGTGATCTCTTCAGTAATCAAGTGTTCCATGATTCGGCAGTTGAAGACTCGAATGATTCCCGCGGCTGCTTGTTCAGCGCTGAACAAGCGACCCACCAGCATCGAATCTGTCATCGACTCCGCCGTTACTCAGACCTGACTCATGTGGGGTCGTACACCGCGAATCTACAGAGTCTACTTTTCCAGCTTCTCCACAATCGCAATGCAACGAATCGGGATTCAATGCCCGGGGAGGAAATCGGCAAACGCCTATGTCGCGACATGCCGATTTCTATGGCCTCCAGCCTTGTCCAGCTGATTATGTTCGTCATGGCGATGTTTTCGGTTCTCCACGGGTCTGATTTCCTAGACATCGGACCTATACTCTCGGTCATAGCCGGGGCGTGACCCCACAGCCTGGCTATTTGAACGAATATATAGGAAGCGTGTCCCGCGTGGAATACTATTTATTCACTGCTATTTTGGTTGAAATCAATCAGTACAATATGCCTTCCACAAGTGACCTCGCCGATCCCAAGGAATATCAGAAGATTTTCCACTGGGCCGAGACGCAAAAGGACGCAACCATCCCTTCCTTTGCAACAAGGCGCAACGATCCTTATAAAGTATGTCTCAGTCAGTCGGAATTATCTTCTTCAAATTGCTAACATCTGCTTCTTGCAGTACCAAGCTGGTTTTGGCAATGCGTATGTCCATGTCTCCTGCATCTAGCGATTCAACTGGCTGATGTAGTACTCACTCGATTAGCTTCATGTCGGAAGCGGTGCCTGGTACCATTCCACAGGGCCAGAACAATCCTCGCAATGTTCGCTTCGGTCTCTACGCCGAGCAGTTAACCGCCACTGCATTTGTGGCACCGCGACATGCTAACAAGAAGGCGTGGCTGTACCGTGCTCGGCCGGCAGTTGCACACCTGGGTTTCGTATGTTTTTGAACATGGTGTGTAGGCTGGATCGATACTGACGGTCTATACAGACTGAACTACCAGACAACAAAGACACCGAGTCCAACTTTCTACCGCTCAACCCCCGGATCCATGTCTCTCCGACCCAGTTGGCCTGGCACCCCTTTGATATCCCCACCAGCGGCGAGATCGACTTTGTCCAGGGGTTGAAGACCATTGCAGGCTCGGGTGAGCCCACACTGCGCGAAGGCCTGGCCACCCACGTCTACGCCGCCAACACCAGCATGAAAAAGAAAGCCTTTGTCAACTCGGACGGCGAATTTCTGATCGTCCCGCAGCAGGGCGCCCTGGACATCCAGACCGAGTTCGGACCTCTCTTTGTCCAGCCCGGAGAGATCGTAGTCATCCAGCGAGGACTGCGCTTCCGCGTGGAATTGCCGGACGGCCCGTCGCGTGGCTACATTCTCGAGATCTGGGGTTCATGCTTCGAGCTACCCGAATTGGGACCACTGGGCGCTAATGGCCTGGCGAATGCTCGGGACTTTTTGAGTCCCGAGGCTCATTATGAGATTGCCCGAGAGCCCTGGGAGATTGTGTATAAGCTGGGAGGCAAGTTCTTCAGAAGCACGCAGAACCACAATCCGTTCGATGTCGTGGCCTGGCACGGGAACTACGTATGGATTCCACCACTGTTGCAATAATGAAGAAATCGCTGACTGTCTAGGTCCCCTATAAATACGATCTGACCAAATTCGTCAATGTCGGCTCGATCTCCGTGGATCACATCGACCCGAGTATTTTCTGCGTGCTGACGGCCAAATCGCGTGATTTGACCGCACCCCTCGCCGACCTACTCATCTTTTCCCCGAGATGGGATGTTGCATCTCGTATGTTCCCCCCCTTCCTTCGCCTCTTTTCTACTAGAGAAGTATAAGCCTTTTTAACACGTTCTAGACACGTATCGACCCCCATACTATCACCGCAATGTCGCCTCCGAATTAATGGGTCTCATCTACGGTGACTACGGTGGCCGAAGTGATGCATTCAAGCCAGGCAGCGTATCGTTCGAATGCGGAAGTATGCGCACCTATATCTTGTATTACGAGTCAACCTGCTAACCTCGATAGTGGTCCCGCACGGCGTCGCCTATGAGGAATTCAAAGCGGCGAGCGATACCGTACCGCCGGTGATGAAAATCTCCGAGGCCTCGATTGCCTTCATGTTTGAATCTAGTCGGCCGTTCACAATTACCGACTTTGCGTGGAACAGCGACAAGAAGCACGAGCACGAGCCCAAGATGTGGGATAGTCTTGTGGACAACTTCTCGAAGCATGCAAGGGAGGTTGAGGAGATCATGGAGAAGACCAAGAAGCTGTAGTTAGTGCAGGAGGAAGCCCTATTGATACTCAATCAGCGTGTACTTTGACCCTTTCTTTATTCAATCATTCGAATATTCCACCAATTGACCACAGTACGTAAGAACCACCCTCCTGGTATCAGGAATCAATGGGTTCAGAAACAGTGTATGTAACCCCTGGAAGGAGGGCTCAACCTAGCAGCGGATCCCCACCGCTTTCCAGGGGCGGTGGGGATTCTGCCTGTCAGTAGTTTCTCTCTCAGTGTTCCTAGCCTCAGCCCTGGAGTACGCTATCTCATTTGTCCTGGTCTCTGTTATATAGATCACCGGTGAAAGCAATGCGAATCAAAATCAGGATCAACCGAAATCGCGGTGAGCCGGGGCTTCGGCCTCCGATCAACACCCGCGCCGCGACAAGCTCCAACACCGATTGACCTCGGACACGGCCAGTAGATATAATTTGGGGCCTCTACATCATGACCAGTCATATTGATTTTAGAGGCCCGGGCCTTTTATATCGCGGCTTCTTATATCACTCGCTGTCCCCTACGACTAGATACGACTAGTCCATGTCAAAAACCGAAGAGCATGCTTCCCAGGCTTATATAGTCTCTCGCTCTACGGTGTAACCTGCCTCGCCATCGTCTCGTTCCTGCCCATCCCCGTCGCAGGAGGGATTCTCATCCTCACGCGCTTACGCTCAATTGAGCATCCGGGTTCTGGATCATGGCATACACGGGCCTACGTCATTCTCCTTGCTGGATTCCTTCTCTGTCTTGGTGCTTCGTTTCGCGCAGGACGATCTGGATAGATCCCCGTCCGGCTACGAGTCCGACATGGTACCAATTCAAGGCGTGTTTCTACATCTTCAATTTCGCGATTGACCGGACGGTTGTGATGCTCTTCTTGGTTATCCGACATGACAAGCGCATGTGGGTCCCGGATGGAAGTACATAGTAAGGTTCGGCATTACCGTGTCGGAGCTGTTGAGGTTGTTGAGGATGGTGAGAAGGGTGAGAACATGAGTACAGTTTCCGAGCAGAAGGGTCTTGAGAAGGCGGGTCATTAATTGCCTGATCTTGGGATGATTGGTTTCATTCGTCTTAATGTAGTTCGGAATACCGTTAAGATGTAATGATAATGTGTGGAATGGGGATATTGCTAGGGTGGAGTTGATGGCTTGCATACAATATCTAGGTAATGGGTTATGTATTCCTACCGATGAATCAGAGCTTTCACTTTCCAATTTGCTTTATATCTTAATCAAACCCGATGTGATGGCAGACAACAGCAGGGATTCGCTGCTGGTGTCAATGTCTACGTTCTGCCAGAATATACAGACAGCACACCACACTGCAGTCCGACAGGATACAACTAGGTACCCAACCACACATCCACCTGGGCAGTTCCGAGGTCGACAACCAGGACTGTTATACCTAGGTAGGCCGTGCAGCAGTTAGAAGTCTCGCGAATTCTTTTATTTTCATGATTGGTATCAACAAGCAGCCAGGCGCCGAACCATACAGAATTAAGCGGACATAAGGCCCGTTTGTATGCCACCTTCCTCCGCTAGTCCAGTAGCCTCCTGCAGGACAACGATGAAATTTATCACAGGAAGTAATCGGGTGTGCGCCTCGATACCATGGGTTCTCCCGCTCGAGGGCACGGGTCAAATTGTAGACTGGGGGATCATTAGCACGGATCAGCGAGGAAGATGGACGGTGTACTCACAATGTGTACTTCAAATGCTCGTCGATCTCCATAATGGCGGCCTGGTTGCCGCAGCGATAACAGTAATTGGGCGCTGCATCGGTTAGCCCTAGTTCCCACAGCAAAAGCACAGGGAAAAAAATGTACCTGAGAAAATGGTCACGACGTTGCGGTCCTGTGACCAGTTATATCCCTCCATCACCAGTTGGTGCGCCCGTGCAACCAGAGTCAAGCCGTTGTTGTGGTTGAATGCCTCTGAAATGTCCTGACCGAATGTGTACCCCGCACCGCGAGGAGAGATTCCCCAGCCGCAGCGATCGTCGGGATCACTCCATAAAAGATCGCACATGGGTCCCTCGTGAGGAACCTCTTGGATGCGGTCCAGGGATCGAATGTTGTCGAGGGTGTCAATGGACGGGCTCAGCCCACCGTGCAGACAGAAGATCTGGTTTTCAATGAGAGCTGTAAGGGGAAGGTAGTCGAAGAGGTCGGTAAAGTATTTCCACACGTTGGCATTGCCGTATTTGCGCAGACACTCGTCGTAGAAGCCGTACACCTGGGTGATCTGGCGGGATTCGTGGTTGCCACGAAGGATGGTAATACGCTGGGGGTAACGAATCTTCAAGCAGACCAGAAGGGTCACGGTCTCGACAGAATAGTAGCCTCGGTCGACGTAATCACCTGGATCTCGAGGTTAGTGGTGGAACGATTCCGACCGGCAAAACAAAAACGTACCCATGAAGAGATAGTTTGTGTCAGGGTTAGGACCGCCGATGCGGAAGAGTTCCATTAGATCGTGAAACTGGCCGTGTATATCACCGCACACAGTCACTGGGCATTTCTACGGTTTGATCATCAGTGGACTGTGGTGTTGACTTGGTCCGACCACAAGGTCCGACCGGTGAGATGAGGATCATCACATACCACTGGCTGGACATTCGATTCCTCCTGCAATACCTCTCGTGCCTGGAAGCAGAAAATCGTCAATTCCGATCCTGCAGGGCGATCTAGTAAAGAAACCCACCCGATCGCACAGTCGCCGCACATCCTCCTCCGCTAATTGCTTGCACGTCATCAAACTCTCGATCCAGCCATCCAGGGTGGGTATGGAGCCGGGGTCGCTTGTAGGCGAGAGATGGTGGGGTTCGGGTGAGCGCGCGGTATCGATTTCCATGGTGTTATCCATGATGGGCACAGCTGGCGGTGTGAGAACAGGGGGAGGAGGGGCCAGCTGGGGGGACGGGAGGGGCGGTCTCGTGAGAAACAAACACCTAGTTTGCGGGAATCGAGGATAAAATGAAGTGGAACGAAAGAAAGCAACGGGGTCAAAGACAGATAGCTGTAATAAGATTCCCAACTGACTCAAGGGATGAGAGGCTGGGGAAGTGGGAGGGGGGAACAAGGGGAGAAAGAGATGGGAGATGCGGGAAGAGCAAGTTTGGAGGTGAGTTTGCGCCACATCTACCGAGCCACACCGCTTGTGGAGTATACGGAGCAGTTTCAACTATATTTACCAATGTTGGGATCTATTGTGCTTGGAACACTTTTCAGAGTTCATGTTTCATTATAGCATGGTCATGATTCGTTTGGGAGAATATTCCCCATGTTTTACTCATCCTCAGATAATGTCGCCAAATCCACCTCCAAACCCACCAAAGCCTCCGCCCGATCCTCGACCAAACGGTCCTCGATTACCACCCATTGGCGGCTGACCCGGTCCAGGAGGATCATACCTCGCTCCAGGCGGTGCACGGGGATCATAGCCACCCACTCCGCCGGATCCTCCGAAGAGAGGATCGTCGAAAGTCGGGTGCATCCCACCACCACCGAAGCCAGGACCCATGGTGCCCCGGAGCGGGTCATTAGGCCCAAGTCCCGGGGGATACAGATCTCGCTCTCCAATATTGTAGGGGCTTCTTCCCCCTGGGAAACCTGGCTGATACCCTCTCGGGGGGCGATTGATTTCGAACTCATCCTCAAATCCGGGCGGGGCAAAGTCACCTGGTGGGTTGGGTCGACGGGGCGCGGCAGCCAAAGGGTCGTCAAACGGATATGGACGAGCCGGTTGTGGGAGGGAGTCATCTCGGAGGGGATCGCGGGGCCGACTGGCTTCAGGCCGTCCTCGAGGTGCTTGAGTTGAATCCTCGTAGCCTTCCTTGTACAACCCGGGGGCGAGTTTCTGGATCACGTTGATCTTGAAAAGTCCGATGAGGTCACCCAGTCGAGCTGGGGAAATGAAGACATCGCGGAGAGCACCTGTGAGATTGTCTGTGGACTGCAACGGGAGAGCAGACCCCGAGATGTAGTCTTTGGTAGGAAGATCGAATGAGCTGGTGCGATCGTCCCCTAGGGCCAGTGCAAATACAACCGCATTGTTGCCAAGTCGGCTCACTTTGAGCAAATACTGCATGGAGGACTGTGCGTGTGCGTAGCGAAAGGCAAATGTATCGTTAGCGTTCCATTCTGCGGGGAAGGCGGGATTCTCTGTGGAGGTCTCTACGAAAGATTAGCGATGAGCAAAGTATGGTCAACGTGGGATAGACAAACGCAGATTGTGATCTTCCCCGAGTCCCACCAACCTAAAGTCCACTGCTGCCATGCAGGCATGGCCGATGAGAGCAATAGCTTCAGCGGGTGTTTTGAGACTCGGTTGTCCCTCGCCGAGAGCTTTGGCTGCCAGGCCTAGGACGCGGCCCGGGCTCAGGGCATCTGTGCTTGTCATAATGGGAGATCTGCGATGCACTCAAGTCGTGATTTGAGAGCTGCAAATACCAGTTGGTATTTGGTTGTTGTAAGTAGCTCTCTCGTCCCTGAATGATGATGTGATGATGCAAGCTGAGATAAGCGGATGAACAATGATCCACAGAGCCTCACTATCTATTTTTTGACTATTCTTCAGTCTTAGAGTCAGATCAAACAAGGTATGATAAAATGAGTCTCTCAAGGCTGATAAAATGGTATCCTGATGCATGTACTATGAAATAATCTTAAAGTCTACAACATAGCCTTGGGGAACTTCTTCATCGCCTGCCGCACGCCCAGGTCTGCCAGAATCTCCTCGGTCCCGCCCAGGATGGCATCAAACTTGTACGTGCGGTGGAACATCTCCACAATCTTGCCCATGCCAGTCTGAGTGATGCCACGACCGCCGAAGATATTGGTAGCATGATCGGCAATCTCGCCCGCGGATTTGGTAGCATGCGATTTGAGCAGACCGATGGGACCACCCAGGTGTGCAGATTGCTCGGCATAGCTCATGTTGCACATCTGATAGGCGATGGACTCAAGCCACGCTTGGTTTGATTCGGTGAGGGAGATCATGCGAGCGAGTCTGACAAATGTTAGCATACAAGTTGAGTACAAGGTCTTACGACGGGTGCAGGATAACTCACTTCTGACGAATGGCCGGCTGGGAGACTAGGTTCTTGCCAAAGACGATGCGCTGGTTGCACCATTTTAAGCACTCTTCCACGATAGTCATCGACATGCGAACCACAGCAGCAACCATCATAAAGCGCTCGTGGTTGAAGTTGCTCATAATAACGATGAAACCCTTGTGCTCCTCTCCCAGCAAGTTCTGGACGGGCACCTTGACGTTCTCAAATTGCACGAATGCAGTTGCAGCGGCAGTCGAGTACGAGGTCTTGATCTGCTTGGTCTCGACACCCTCGCCGCGCGGGATCAAAAGGACGGAGAAGCCCTTCTCCGTCTTGCAGCCTGTCACAAAATAGTCGGCGAACATGCCGTTGGTGATCCATTTCCTGGAGAGGGCCAGGGTCAGCACGGAAGTATCAAACCCGACAGTAAAACTTACTTTGTGCCGTTGACAATGTAGTATTTACCATCCCGAGTCTTCTCAGCGGTAGTCTTCAAGCCCGCGACGTCACTGCCCGCAAAAGCTTCGGTGATGGCCAGACACATCTTCTTCTGTCCAGATAGAACTTCGCCGGTGACCTGCTCCTTGAGAGCGGGATCGTGCAGCCACTGCTGCACGGCAGTAAGGCTAATGGCCATACCAGCCATGTTACCATCTTGGAAACCTATACAAAGCATTGGACTATGGCCCCGTTGGAGGTATATCGGACCAGAACTCACCTCGTGCATTGGCACGAACCAACTCTTGCGTAACAATCATGTCGTGCAGGTAGTCAAATTCCTTCCCATCCACAACCCCACCCAACAGCTGGCGGCCATGAAGATGCTTGCCAGGACCGAGGCGCATAGCCAGAACATTCGTCTCTGCCATACGGTTAATCAGCTCCTGGCTGATATAAGTACCATCACGCTCTTTCTCCTGTGCCTCTGGTGTAACATAGCGATCGGTAAACTCGCGCACAGCCTTTTGCAGTCGGCGGTGGCTTTCCTTGTAGTAAGGACTCTTGAAATGCGGGCGCAACCAGAGCGGCTCCGCATAAGGAACAGGGCTCAAGCTGCCGGGCACAGGTTGGATCACCTCGGGCTTCTCGCCCTCGATGGTGCCAATGCACAACTGATCACGGTACTTCTCCAGCACCTCCTGGCGGTGCAGGTTGTAAAAGTCGGTGGTGGCATCTTGACCAGCGACCTGAGCGAGCACGACGCTACCGCCGGGGTGGGCGTCGAGGAAGTCCGTGAGGTCATAGACGTTGTGGTCGATGATGCACCAGAGGGAGTCCTCGGTGTTATGCTTGGCCACCTCGGCGCGGGTGAGTGTTTGCGAGGGCATATTTGGATCAGTTAAAGAACATATACAGAGAAAGGAACAGAGACTTTGAAAATGGAGTAGACGTAGCGTACCCCAGATTTTCGGGAGTAGACCTTACCAATCGCAGCACTGTGAATGTCAGCCGAGGTCCGAGAAGCTCGTTTTACACGTTCTTCCAACTTCCGAGGTTCATTTTTCCTCATTTTTGCATTAGCCACTTCTGTACGGAGTACCTATCCCTCTATTTTCTTTATTTTATCTTATTTTATTTTGACTTTATTGCATCAATATGTGTTTAGTGCTGAGCAACTAATCTCAATCTACACAGACACCTGGGCATGAATAGAAATGGTATAGATGCCCAGATGGTCTAGGAATAACTATGTACAGCAGTGGATCCTAATCCAGTCAAGCAGGTCAAGCCCGTGAGACTACGGCCGGCGTCCAGCACCCGCCTGAATTTCCTTCAGTGCTTCGTCCACCAACCACACGCATACCGGTTGTGCATCGCTTCCTACACGCCAGCTGCCCAGGACAACATTCTGCTTCTGAAGGATTTCGGCTGCACGGTCCCAGCGACGTCGCCAGAGCTCTTCTCGCTTGTTGGGGAGTGGTGCGGGTGGCATAGCGGATTCACTGGCCGCACGTCCCAGAGACTGGCTCGATGCGGGCTTCCGCGGTCCGGTGGAAGACGAGGAAGACAAATTGAGTCGCTCGGTGGCATATTGCAGGGCAGACTGAGCTGCAGACACTGGGTATGATGGCAGGTACGACGACTTGGCAGGCGGCTGAGGTGGAGGTCGAGAGGTGGTCGTTGCGCTGGATGCAGAGCTGGTATTTGACGAAGGCGTGTTGATGCGTCGCGGCGGAGGGACGGGAGGGGGCTTTCTCGAGCGCGCTTGCCCGGAGCCTGGTGTGTCTGTGGTCTCGGTTGAGTAGTTCTCGTTTAACAATGGTTCGGTGCGGCTGCGAGATACCGGCGGAGATGGCTCAAGGTCCACCAAGGAGTCGGTCTGGGTCGAGGGTCGTCGAGGTGGCAACGCAGGAGCAGCCTTTCGGCGAATTGGCGGCGGCGGTGGCGATGTCGCCTTGCCAGATGAAGAGTCAATATCTTTCGGTCCTGTTGCTGTGCGCAGTGAAGATGGCTTGGATGGCTTTGTGGGAGGCACACGCGGCTTCGTAGACGTGGGAATCTCAGGAGCCGGTGGTTTCGGTGCCTCTTCCTCTCGCAGGTCGATCAAGTCGCCATTGTCTATGCTCTTCGCATCGTCTGCAGTATCTTCTCGAGCCCGGCGAGACGGCAAAGTAGGCCTATTGGCGTGGGAGTCTGAGTGATCTACCAGCTGCGGAGTGCTGCGGCTGCGACCAGTCCCTTCAAGATGCCCGACCGACTGCTCGAAGAAAGGCTTCTGATCCGTAGTCGTCACGTCACGAATAAAGATACCCAGGACTCGGCCGGGGTTGGCCAGTACAATGTCGGTGTAGACCTCCAGGTCAGCTTCGCCGCTGTCACCAACCAAAATGAACTTGCGTTCGGGAAAATCGCGCAGGATCTGCTCAAGCGAACCTCGCTTCCTTTCGGCGGTAGGTTCGAAGATCCCTTGCAGCATGCCAGAGTAAGCCTTGAGATGAAAGGAGCCCGGAGGAAGTCCAACGAGTTGAAAGTATTTCTCCAGCAGAGGATATAATTGCCATGGAGCGTTAGAAACGTAGTGGAAGTCCACATTCCGCTTGGCCAGCTCTTGATACCAGTCGCTGACTCCCTTGACGGTCAGCTCACCCAGGTCGCGAACGAACGTGTTGCGGAACATCTCTTTTGCACCGCTAGCAATGGCGGAGTGTTTGACGGTGTCATCAATGTCGCTAATCAAGCTGATTCCCTCCGGCTCAATGAGCTGTATCGGCTTGGCAGCACATAGGTCCTCGGAGGCCAACACCCGTACATGAGTTGGAACGAAGGGCAGTGCAGCACGTAGATTGAAATGTCCTGACTCGTCTGTCCGTAGGGTTCGAGATACGCTCTGCTCCTCATTGAAAAAGAACACCATGACACCCAGGCCAGCAATAGGGTTCGTCAAGAATGGCCTAAGTCTTTCCATCAGATGTGCGTTGGCCATGGTCATTTCATCTTTACTCAAAGGTGTCGATCGATCGGCGTTTCGGGACTGATCGACATGAGAGCTCTTCCAAGCCTGGTCTGCGTCTTTCTCCGCAGTTTCAACCAGGGTCTTCGCGTACTCGTCTTCGCCCTTGCTCGTTGAGGCGCCCTGTCCATTGTTTGCGGCGGAAGGAGCTTGAACACCGCTCAGCTGCCTAGCCAGCGTAATCATCAGGCGGTGCTTCTTGCTCATCGGTTCTCGACCAGGTGCATAGATCCAGCCACGCACGTCGACATCCACGACCGCATCGTCGGCCTCTGCACAGTCCAGCGAATCACACTCAGTATCCACGCCGTGATATTCGTCGAGTTCACGAGACCAAGAATCACGGCGTGAAGGTGCATCACCATGCTTCTTCGGCTTAGGTGTTAAGCGCCTCGCATAGCTAGGGAAAAGCACCATCTCCTCATCGCCAGACCGCGCAATCTCCACGTCCGGAAACGCGCCGGGGGTGTTGTAATAATCCTCATTATTGTACTCATTCCTCTGCGAGCTCCATTGTGACTGATACGCCTGGCGTAGTTCATTTGCCGCCTTGAAGTACCCGTAAACCTTGCGCCGACGACTACCAGCACCGTCACCACCCCCCGCACCCCATGTTGACGAAAGTCCAGACTGCGCCATCGGGTCTTTCACAGCATCTCTCGGTCCTTCTATAGGCCCGCGGATAGCTCTGGTACGTGATGTCCAGGTATTTGCAGTGACTCTCCCGCCCCGCAACCGTCGCCGTGGCCCAAAGAGATAGGCAACGAAACCGCCGCCGAGTCTGCGATGGCGCGCTGAAAGCCGCGCCTGCCGCTGAACGATGGCTCGGTAGAGCCGCGACTGTGCACGGTGGCGGAGCGAGGGGAGAGTCTCGTAGCGGAGGTTCCAGAGACGGTTCTGAGCTCTGCGGGTTGCAAAGGGTCCGACGAGGAAGCGGAGGAGGGTGGAGAGTTTGCCAGGACTAGGCTCGCGGCGGGGCAGGGAGGAGCTCGTAGAAGGACTAGCAAGGGGTGAACGTCTGAAGATAGATGCTCTAAATTGAGCGGCCGGCCAGCGGAATCGAGGTTTGGGCGCCAGGGTCTCGGATGGGCCCAGCGAAGCTGGTTCTGTGCGATGGGCTGGGAGATTTGAGCAATAATAGACTAGATTTTTAGGCAGGCATGATGAGTTGATAGTAATACGTGTGGAAGAGGCAGTCAACTCACAGTGCCCAGTAAAATGCAAAGAATATGCAGAGAGGATCAAGATTGGCAGGGCTGAGACGTTCTAGGTTACTGTTCCTGCGGGGCGAAGATAACGCCAAGTCGCGGTTGCCAGCATCATCTACCTAACTAGTTATCTACTCGCAGTTGGATTAGTTAGTTATACGTTCCTTATTACAAACCATCTAAGAGGCAAAGAGGCAAAGAGGCAAATATCTCCTAGCATAACTGTGTGCCATCCCTCTTCAAGTCTCGATGAGCACAGATGTGTTCGATTGCTACATAAAAACCACCTAACACTGAAAGCTCCAGCCTCCATAGGACTAGATAATTCTGCGCTTCAGTTGCCTCGAGGAATTCACTACTAGTCAGTGTCATTCTTGGGACTTAAGAGAGAAAAAGGAAATTCACACTACTCATCCCGAAATCAAAGAGACAATTATGTATAAATTGTATCAGCTATGGAAGTCATAGCACTAGCTATATACTCCCGTATCTATGTAATGCCTGATTAATGACTTCGGTAGAACCATATGTTGAGGCCTGGTTTACCACCAACTACCTAGTTAGGTTGGGTCTAAAATTATCAACAAACGAAGCTGGTCAATCTCCATAACGCCAGGCCGCTCCTTTATATGCGCAAGGGTAAGTACCTAAGTAAAAGATCTAGTATACAATAGCCATCACTATGCGCTCTCCTCGGTGTAATTCACCTTCTTCGCACGACTACTTCTCCGCGGGGTAGACGCCTTGACGACAACTTCTTCCAGCTCGGCAGATATATCACTCAACTCATCCAATTCCGGGGTGGTCTCGATCTCTTCAGCCTTTCGCTTAGTACGAGACTTGGTCGAGGATGGAGTGCGTCGAGGAGCACGGGCGGGTTTCTTCACAGGTATCTCCATGGCGCCGTTTGTATCAGGTTCTTTTTTGATCTTCCTGGGGCTAGCCTTGGGCTTCACGACTTTCTTGGCCGGACGGAGCCATTCTTCCATGCCTCGAGGCCAATACACTCGTCTTTGCGGCCCACCCATGCCGACTTCCTCGTCGGGGATTGTGCGAGGCGGAGGAACAGCGCCTTCGAGATCAACAAAGCTACCGTTCTTCTTTGTTTTGCGAGGGGGCTTGAACGGCTTGTTTTCATCTGTGCGAGTGTATGGGATCATGTCGTTGAAAAGGTCATGGCCCGGCAGCTTGAATGTTCTCATCAGCTCAAAAACGGCCTGCTCCTTGTCCTTGGCCTCGATCATAAGGTCCATCGTAGGACTGCAAGGCGGAAGAGTGGCCACTCGATCACTATGTTTGCGCCGCTGGCTCGGTGTAATGGCCGCGGCAGTAGGTTCGGAATAATGCATTTTCTGCGTGATGTTCTTCCGGGACCAGGTGGCTGCAATGCGGTCATATAGCGCCATGATATCCTGCGTCCCCTCGCGCAGCTTGTCCGCATCGAACATGATATTGTGGTGATGGTAGTCAAGTACAAGAGGGATATTCAATTCCTCGCAAATGGGCAGTAAATCGTGAACTGTCCAGCTCACATCGTCATTCTCCAGGACCAACCGGTTCTTGATATCCTGCGACAATACGGCGTAATTTTCTCGGAATCGATCCAAGGTGGCCGCTTTGTCGCCAAAGACTCCTCCCATGTGCAGAATCATAATAGCATCGCGATCTTGTTGAGGAGGTAACTTGAGCAACTGCAGCATTTCCGAGTGATACTCGAGGTCCCGGTAGGAGCTTTCCACCACTTCTTTTCTCGGAGAACCAAGCTGGGTGAATTGGCCGGGATGAACAGATACACGGTGGCCGAGCTCCGCGACGACTTTCCCAGCGTCTGCCAATACCTCTGAAGCAAACGGAGCCAGCTTGTAGCCATATTCCTTGTGGCTGGCAAACGGAAACATCTCGCTGCTAAGCCGCATGAACTTGATGCCATACTTGTCATTCCAGCGAATCAGCTTGACGAGATCTCGCGCATTTGCCAACCCCAGCGCTTCAACGAATGCTTGTCCCCGCGCCACATCTGCTGGTTGATCTCGGTCGGGGCGGTTCTTGACCGGATGCGCAGGTTGATCTGGGTCTAGGAGAGGGTGTCGGTTCTCCAAGATGGAAGCAATGCGACATGTACGGGAACAGAAAACTGGAGGGGTCGAGTATCGCAAGTACGTGTTTAAACAAGCCTATAGGTACGTTAAAAGCCAGATTCCGCTAAGCTGTATTGAGTACGTCGCAACTTACATAGCCAAGGCGTCCTTTCCAGGGCAGTGGGAGGTAGCTGCTATTCACCGGTGGGGGTCGTCCCAGAGCCTCCTTCAGCTCCTCCGCATCAACAGCGACGTCTTCGTCAGACTCTGGATCCAACAGAGCCTCTGCCTGATCTGCAGGCAATGCGACGTCCTCATTGAGTATATCAACAGGCTTCGCATCAGGATCGTCCGTGCCTACCGCCATTGCCACAGTATGTAACAGACGATGTGTATCGCGCGCGAGATTGTGGGAGCGTATTCGGAAAGACGGCGCGACAAGATTCAATGAGGTACTGGAGGATTGTGCAAAGCTAGCAACATTTTGAGAATGGGAGCGCAAACTTGGTACAGCATGACGAACATGGCCCAAATCCGGCGCAGGCGATCTGACGTACGCCACAGCAGATCGATCGGAGATCCTCAGCGATGAGAGGTGGTGAGGCCCCAGATCAGACCTGGAACCGGCATGCTCTACAGGCAGACCACGCAGGAGCCGTGCAAGAGAACGACACATCCAGCGGGCTCTCGGTTCCTGGGAGAATTAATGTTGGGGATCCCCGGAGAGACGTTACAAAGTTAAGGGGTGCGGGGACTCGATGACGCGCTTAACCGCGACGCGACGCATTTGTGGCCATTTGTGACTGCTCAACTTCTTTCTACTTTATACGGACCAACTGAGACTGGAAGTAATCCTCGAAGCATTTCTCATGGCAGTCCGGATGAATGCTTTAACATACTCGACGTTTGTTCTTCATTATTTGTTCTTTATTATTCCATCCTTCACTTGACTCATGGTAAAAGCCGGAACATCAACCAAGGAAGAGAGCCCAACTGTACCAAACACTTGGGAAACACGTCGGGCTGCCTCATAGACAGCTTAGATAGACTCACCCGAGACCACATTCTAATGGGGGTTAACTTCAATGGCATGCAGAGGGAAAGGGTTACCCCTTAGCGCTTTGATCTGCCAACGTCCAAACCGGTTCTCATCCGAAGGTCCTATGGTAGTTTACATATTCCAGCTGATATAGTGTTTCGAGTCCAGGCTTTGAGAAAGCTTCGATCTTCTGTTGCAACGTGTGTGAATCTAACTGACATCATGGTGAATTCGCTATGCGACGGAGATTAAATCTCGAGATGGAATGAAGGCACTTTCTCTCGTGCAGCTTCCATATTTGGAAGGCCTACGTAACATATCCCTGGCCGCACAGCTGGAATATGGAAATACTGGAAATACTGTGGGGTTTGGTTTGAAATAAACACTCCAGCGATGCTCCTGCTGCCCCATCTACTGCCATCTACAGCCCGATGCCAGAAGTTGAAAGATAACAACCGTGGATGGGCATAACTGGCCCTACTGATGCTGTCCATGATGAATTGATGCGGGATTTTATCTTTCCCAAGGCGAGAAAGTACGACTGGCAGCATTCTTCGCGTTGACCAGGCTCATTGCTTGTTCGTCGTCGCGGACTCCATAGAATGATGGCATTCATCATTCCTCTGGGCAACGCTGGAGAATGCTAACAAACAAAGGTAAATATTTATACATGATCTTGTCCTTTTAGTTTCCTGTCCCTTGGAGCCAAGATCTTTATTCTCGTGGCTGATAGCTTGTCTGCAGATTGTTGATTTTTATACCCTTTGCCTGTTAAAACTGTGAGTAGACACCCCATCAACTTGATGTCGGTATCCAGAATACTAACAGGTCACAGATATTCTACACCAAGATGAAGGGAATTACTCTCATCGCAGGCTTGCTAGCCACGGGAGCCACGGCGCACATGCAATTGTCCAAGCCCTATCCCATCCGCAGCCCTCTGAACAAGGATGCCAAGGGCCAGAAGGACTACTCCTACACCAATCCACTATCGAGCTCGGGTAGTGACTACCCTTGCAAGGGCTATGCCAACGACGACTTCGACTCTCAGGCCACCTACCAGCCCGGTCAGGAGTACGAGATGGCCCTTGAGGGCAGTGCCACTCACGATGGCGGTTCTTGCCAGATTTCTCTGACCTACGACCGGGGCAAAACATTCAAGGTCATTGAGTCCATGCTGGGCGATTGTCCGATCGCCAAGAAGTACAAGTTCACGGTTCCCTCCGATGCTCCCAATGGCGAGGCTCTCCTGGCTTGGACCTGGTTCAACAAGGTTGGCAACCGCGAGATGTACATGAACTGCGCGTTCGTCACCATCGGCGGCGACTCCAAGGGCAAAGAGCTTCCGGCTGTGGCCCCTGCTCACCCTGCTCATCCCAAGGCCGAGGGCAAGAAGGTGAACGACATGCAGCAGAAGGAGCACGCCCACGAGGCTCACATCGCGCACCCTCCGATGGAGCACGCTGCCCATCCCAACGCCCACCCTAACAAGGAGCAACGTGACATGACGGGGATGGAGACCCAGAGCAAGGCCACCAGCTTTGACAGTCTCCCCGCAATGTTCGTCGCCAATGTTGACCAGGAGGGCAAGTGTGTGACCATCGAGGGTGAAGCCGTCAACTTCCCCAAGCCCGGTGAGAACGTTGTGGGCACGGCTTCCGGCAAGGGCTACAACTGCTCTGGTAGCGCTCCCTTCCTCGACGCGAGTGCCTCCAACTCCTCCAACTCTGGCTCTACGGACAGCAAGGATGCCAAGGATAGCAAGGACACCAAGGCCTCGAAGAACTCCCAGAACTCTCCTGCCCCCGACCACAAAAAGCCCAACGCTACTCGCAGTGACAAGGGTGACCAGGCTATGTCCAAGATTGCCTCTGTCTTTGGCACCCCCAGCTCTGACCCCCGTGTTCTTTCCACCGAGGCCTCCACCAACAACGCTTTCTCCAACTACGTCAGCTTCTTCACCTGCCGAGATGGTGAGATTCTGTGTGCCCCCGACGGCGGGTCCTGGGCCATGTGCTCCAACGGCCGGCCCATCTTCATGGGCTCCGTTGCCGCTGGCATGACCTGCCGTTTCGGCCAGATGGTTGCTGCTGAACCTGCTGGACCTGCTGGACCTCATTGGTAAATTCCCAGCTCTATTTCCCTTCACCTTCTTTTCGAGAAGATACTTGACTCATTTCCCACATGTTATGTCTTCACCCTCGGGTTTGGTGTTTAGGTGTTGGCAATGACCCATTGATGTCCATGTCGATGCTGATGTCTTAATGTTTGATCGATATTCATAATGATTGTCGGGTGTCTAATGTTTCGCCGCATGCGGAAGGTCGTGCCCTGGTGGGTTTTTTTTTGTATTTTAGCTTCAGGAACAATACACTTCAAACTTTATATTTGTTTACTGCTTTCCAACATTATCATTATATCCTTGAACCGCGAGTAAATGCGGGTTCACAGCTATGACCACGATATTTGTACATGTCAATCTCAAGCAAACATGGTATCTCTGCTTCAAAGCAAAAAGGTCATATAATCGTCCGCCAGCACCAGAGTAGGTACCAGCCCAAACCAATATCCAACATCGGGAAGGATGTCCCTCCATGTATGTCATAGCCAATCAGGTCAAATGCTAGCTAGGCTTAGTAGTTGCCAGTGTAGGCAGAATTACCATAGCCGTAACCGTTGGCACCGCCGGCGGTGGTGACGTTGGTCTTGTTATTACGACCGAGGGAGCTGAACACACCCTTCTGAGGAGCCTGCTTAGTCTCGGCATCCATCTCGACATCACCGGGGGTGGGATGGCCAGGCAGGGCGTCAGCGCCAGTCACGTCGGGGTTGTTCTTCTTGCGGCTCCAGAACTTGCGGCGGCTACCCCAGGTGTAATTGTTCGAGGGGGAGGGACCGAAGCGCTTCTCGCGCTTGTGGTGGTGGGCGAGAGCGATCTGGAACGCGATGGAGATCAAGAAGAAGAAGCTAAGGTGTGGCGTTAGTGTATGTTCCGGATGCGGTAAAATGGCAAACACTCACATTCCAATGATGGAAACTGCAAAAGAGACCTTCTCCAGCTTGCAGGCCATACCGAAGCTCAGGTTGGCCTTGGAGTCACTGGCGTTACCAACGCCCAGAGGTGTGTCGAGGACACCGGTGCACTGGCCGACACCGTGGCGAGTCAGGACGGCTATGGCGATCATGGCACCAACAAAGCAGACATCGAGGACGACGGCCAGGAAAGCGAAGAAGGCGACACCACCGAGGCAGCAGACGAAAATAGCGCCGAGTAAGCCGTATAGAGTGGCAGCACCAGACAGACCCTCGACGGCCTTGAGCCACGTAGCGATGGGAAGGTCATGCTGGGCCAGGATGGCGAGATAATAGGAGAAGATACCGAGAATGACGGCGGAATCGAGCAACTGCAACACGCGTAGAGCGAGTGCAAAAAATCGTAAAATTACTCCGCCAACTCCCATGGTGACGATATATGTTGTATAGGAGGAGAGAGAAGTTGAAAACCCTGAGAGAACAGGATTCAGGGCTAACACGGGGGTTATAAGGAACTAAGCAGGCCCTGGATCCATTGGAGACGCAATAGTTGGAAGATCTGTGGACACGGAAACAGTCGATCCTTGGTTCATGGCAGCGTTGAGTGGCTGAGCTACCCAGGAATGACGTCATGCTTGGCATTGGGATCTCCACTTTACCCGTTTTCTCGATTATAATTGGTCACCATCCCGTCCGACGCTGCATGTGAACGAAAAAGGAAAGAGATCTGCCTGAAAGCCCATTATTGGAGCCTCAGCCACACCCGTGGACTGTCCCCTTTTATGGACTAGTTCTTTACAACTTTAATGATGCTGCCTTGAGGTAGATCATCTATGCCTGCACATCCACCACTATCTTGCAGTGCTGATCTCGGTGCTTGAGCAGTGCCTCGAATCCTTTCTCTACCACTTCATCCAAGGTGATGCGCGAGGTGATCATGCCTTCTGGTTCGAGTTGGCCTGAGACTCCTAGATTAGCATTTATTCAGAACCCCAAGACACCCCCCCCAGAAAAGGCACTTTCTCACCGTAGTTCACTGCCCGGATCGTATCCAGAAATGACATCTCATCATACAGCGCTGCACCCATATACCGGATCTCACGGTACATCAACTGATTGACCGGAATGCACGGCGCCGCCTCCCAAACTGCGATATTGACAATTGTTCCCTGCGCTCGACAGGCTGGTATAGCCCCAATCAGCGCTTTCTCCACACCGGCTGTATCGAAAATAACATCCGCACCAACACCATCCGTGATCTCACGCACGCGCTGCGCGACATCTCCCTCGCGCGGGTCGAGAATGTGCGAGGCGCCATAGTCCCTGCAGAACTTCTTGCGGTTTTCCATCAATTCAGCCACCATGATATTTCCCGCGCCTTGCAGCTTCAGTACCTGCACAGCGCCGATCCCGATCGGGCCACCGCCGACCACCAGCACATTGTCGCCGACTTTAAACGGTGACAGGTTCACTGCGTGCCAGGCGACAGCGAGTGGTTCGATCAAGGCTGCAGCTTCAAGGGAGACGTTATCTGGGATCGGATAGAAGTGGTTGGCGGGTGCCACAATCTTTCTGGACATTCCACCGCCGAAACCTGCGTTGATGTAGTTAATATCTATTTCTCTGCAAGATTGGATTGCTTGCGCAGATCTTACCACTCAATCCAATGAATCCGATATTCTCGCAGCAGTGGTAATAGCCTTGCTTGCAGGCACTACATGTCCCGTCGAAAATAGTCGGACGTACAACGGCACGCTGGCCGGGAGAAACGTGTGTTACGTCGTCACCCACTTCCTCAATGATGCCGCCAAATTCATGGCCTATAAAGGCCGGATATGTCGAGCCTGTGATGCAATGGGGCTTCTGTGGGATCAGAACTGGGCCGCCGATGTATTCGTGTAGATCTAATGAGTATTAGACCGTCTTGAAGAGTATAGGGAATGTGAGAACCTACCACTTCCGCAGATTCCAACGTAGGCCGGTCTCATCTTTCTTTGTCTCAATACCATATCCACTATGCTCGGATTCATGAAATACCAACCTTAACTTGACCTTTGCCACATACTGGTTCCTCAACTTCGTCCACGCGAATATCTCTTGGTCCGTGGAAACGGACAGACTGCATCAACGGTGCGCTCTTGAGCGTTGTATGCAGAGTGTCCTCCGAGTGGGTGGTGGTGTTCAACATGTTGACTGAGTTTGACTGTATTGGCTGTATGGGCTTGTCAACTGTAAATTTTGTTGTATAGGCATCCGTGGGTGCTGCCAGTGGAAAGGGCGCTTTATACTATTGCTGACGGGTTTAGGATGGACCATCCTACCTTGATATATGCTCGAGGATATGACTAGATGAAAGCAGAACATGTCAACTATCAGGATTACAAGGACTAATCGGACTACAGCCAACCAGTGAGAGTGCTTCGTGTAGTACGATGAATTCATTCAACGTCATCTATCGCGATTGCAGCTGCCAGCTTTTTGCGCGGCCAAGGGTATAGGAAGCAGGGTAGAGCCAAGGTTGATATCTTGGACCCTACAAACGCTGCCAATTTGCTGGGTCCACAAAAGGAAAAGTAATGCATTGCCCCAGCTTAGCCCCATCCTAAGGAAATAGGCAGATAAGCTGTTTGGCCAGTGTGAACCAAAGGATAGGATATCGCGGAGCATTGCGTCACACAGAACCGGATGTGCAAGAGCAAGATCTAATGTAGCCAGCTTCTAGTCGAAGCTTCGAAACATGATCGAAACACACCAGATGACTCGTCTAAGCCTTGTACGGCATGCCGCTTGCACATGAGTGACGTAGCCGACAGGGATGTCCAAATTTGGTTGTCATAGATCACGAACTGACTGGGGCTGGTTCCCCAGACAGCCAGAGATTGAGCTGGTCAAGAACCCGTCAATGAGCGGTAATGCAGGGGAGTATAAGGCTGTGATGGCAGGAGCTCGGTGCCAGCCCACCCATTCACGAGGTCTCTTCACGTTGCTGTTCCACAAATGCACGAAGAATCGATTCCAGCCCCTCGTTGCGGCGAGCAAGTAGCATCACGTCAGTGACATTGACAGTTGAACGCCCGGCATGCCTAATGCGGTAATGCCGATCAGCTACGGAACCGGTATCCAGATGATGAAACCACTAGGATTCTGTGTTCCTATTGATGCGATGCTGGGATAAAACTCACTTGGCGAAGGATTCTAAATCCTGACTGACCGTTTCTGCGAGATCGTCAGTTACTGGAGTGATGGGAAGTTGACGCAAGACATGGCGAGACATTGCCAGCGAGAACCGACAAGTGCGAACCCTTCACGATGAGGAAGACACCTACCAATTTGAGCCCACACCATCTCTGTAAGAGCACCGATGAACTGCGGCGTAGCATTGACGCCCAGTTTGATGGTTTCCTCGTCCACGATCTTGCCGGTGGACAGCCATAGGGCAGACTTTAGGCGCTGTAGTGTTGGTGTTAGCGACTGAAACTCCTGATTATCGGGGAAGGGTCACCTCTTCAAGTCCAACTTCATCAGTTTCCATGTTTCTACTGAATGTGAAGTGTTTGGAAGGAGCGCGTCCCATACCTTCAACAACATTGATATGATTGGCCCCGAACGCGTCTACGGATAAAAGTTGATCCATGCCTTAAATTATCTCGGAACTTCTCTACTCTTCCTTTTCTTCAGGTTCAGGGCGTCAGGACAGCTTCATCGTTTCACTGTCCAAGTGCGGGGAGCTTCTCAATTGCTTCCACTCTACTACGTCCCTCCTCCTCAACCCCCTTTCCACCATATCCAACCTATAATTTCATTTCTCTCACATCTGCCTCCTCCGGGCCTTCCGCGTCCCCACCAACTACAAAAACAACTCGACGCAAAATGGCCGACACAAACACCCAGGACCTCGGCGAGAGAGCCGCCGAGGCTGCCAGCGAGTTTTTCATCGAGATTTTCAACACTCTCAATGCCGCTGTGCGCCGCTTCTTCACGAACTTCTACAACTCGTTCGCCGAAGTCAGCCTGAATCGCTGGACCAAGGTCATTCTAAGTGTGGTCTTCTACGTCCTCATCCGCCCGTACATTGAGAAGTTCTTCAAGTACCTGCACGACCGCCAACGCCAACAGGAAAAGGAGAAGAAGGAGGCGGAAAAGGCCAAGCTCGGCGGAAAGAAGGCCAAGAAGTCTGCCAACTCGCTGCGTGGCGGCGACTCGGGCAAGGTGCTAGGCGAAGTGGAGAACACGGATGACGAGCTCGAGGACGATGAGGAGGACGAGTATGCTGAGGATGTCCCTGAGTGGAATAAGATGGCTCGCAAGCGCCAAAAGAGATACATCAAGAACCTGCAGAAGAAGGAGGGCCCCAAGGCTGAGACCTTCACTGAGGAACAGATTATGGAGCTGCTGGACTGGAGCGAGTCGGAGGATGAGAAGAAGTCCAAATAGTAGCCTTCCTATGTTGCTGACGGGTGTTGCTGAATACCCAGGTATCGAATTATCGAATCGTGACTGTTGCTAATATGTACTCTACCATGTAACGCTGTACATTTTCTAATTCTACGGAGTCCATGAATATCAGAGCATACAATCCCGAGTATATCTCCAGACAAATTCGAAAGGAAATCCATTTCCACTTTATTTGTCCTTGTAAACACATGATCTGGTCGTAATAGAAAAACGCAATGTCGCAGTATCTAGTAAGACTCATTGAACCCCGATCAAAACCGAAATCAATGCAGCCGCCGCAGTGCCTCGATTATTCTTTTCACCTCCTCCACATCATTCGAGCCCACCTCTGCCACGATGTCCTCTTGCAAGCTCGGATCGCAGATCAAGAATTGTTCGATAAGCTCGCCGTCAACGAACCGATACGGCGCGTCTGCGGAGCGAACAAGCGTACGGAATGCACGGAACTTGTCAAAGGGTAGGTCGCCCAGCGAGTCCACCCTGCTGGCGATGGCGTTCTGGAGGGTCATCAGGAAGTCCTGGTGCTCAGGATTGATGAGTGCGAAGAGATAGATGGATCCCTCAACCTGTGAATAGTGAGCAATTGTAAAGAGATATTTGAGATGTATCACATACCGTTGCCATGAACGCTCGCGGGGTCACCGTGACGCTGGCGAGCTGCGGAATGTGAATCGGACGGATGCGGTTGACCATCTCCCCAAGAGCGATCTCGCTCGTGGGGACAAGACGGTGTCTGTCTTGCTCAGTGACACCGTTGGTGTTGCGAGACAGGACGATCAAGTTACCCTCGGCTTCGCTGAGAAGGAACGTGTCTTTGTCGACACAGGCGACAGCCGTGCTCCAGACTGTTTGAAAGTGGCGGCCGATCTCCTGCAGTTCATCCTTGACCCCGTCCTCACCAGGGACGTATCTCACGATGCAAACACTCTTCATGAGATCAGCAACCACGATCATGTCGTCGACAACGGTGACATCGATAGGCGCAGTAGATGTCCGATAAGTGGCGAGTTTCTCGAGCTTGAGCGCTCCAGAGTTGTTATCAATTGTCTTGTAGACGACGACCTGGGAGGCAAAGTAAGTAAATAGCAAGGACGCAGCACGATCTATAACTTACAGTCTTGACCAATGCCGCGACAATTAGGTCACCCATCATGGCTAATGCTCGACATGCCCCCATAACCGGCATTTCCGCGACCTGGGTTAGCTTGCGCCCATGGTCCACCTCCAACACTAGAATCCGCCCGCGGATTGACCCTTCTTTATCCTCATCCAAGTATGCCGTACCAACAATGAACCGATCTTTAATCTCACCCTTGCCGATCGAGAACTCACCACGAATCACACTCTCGACCAGTTCGTCCGGATTGAGCTCCACCGTATCCAGGCGCCGGAACATGATCTCATCAGCAAGGACGAAATGGCTCTTCACGATTTCGACACCGTCTTCCAGCTTTCGGTCGATCGTACCAAGACCAAACGCCTTTTCTGATGGGGAGTAGGCAACGCGACGCACAGTTGATCCCATCGGTAGTGTTTGGATCTGTGTAGTGCGCTCCTTGTCCACCATGGCAATCTTGAGCTCTTTCGCAGTGGCCACGGCGATGGATTCGGGATATGCTTCTGCATTCAGATGACATATGCGAGATGCACCTTCGGAATTGACTGCAGAGTATATAATCCGGCCTTCGGAGCCGTAGATAAGACTGGGGTTCTCGCAGGTAGCGAAGACGTTGAACAAGCCATCTCCTCGAGGTAGCTTTTTGAATGTTGGCTGTTCAGACCCAAGGATCAACTTGTTCATGCCTGTTAGTGAATAATCTTGGGGATCCAATGAAAATGTAATGACGCTTCCGTCGGCCATAGAAATAAAGAGGTTGGGAGGGCTGTCGGCAAGAACTTCCGCCACGAGAACGGATCGAGGGAATGCCTCTCCTGCCGGGCCTAATGACTTGCTCTGGATTTCTGCAAAGTCATTGATAGCTAGGATCGACACCTTTGCTAACTGAGGGAATCCGGCGATACAAACTCCTGCCGGCTTATATGGGACAGTCACACCCGAAATCTGCTGGTCTGCGCCGAGGTCTTTCTGAGTGATGAGCTTCGCATCACTCTGAATGTTGAAGGATGCTAGAACCTGACCGCCGATAACCAGTGCGAGGTTATCATCATTGGCCGAGGCAGCAGTGATCGCCTTTTGCGTTGGTGGAGCCCACTCAAAAGTGACCATCCCACTTTCGAGGTCAGCTATCATAGCTCGTTTCTCTGTGACCTGCAATATCCGACCACCCGGAAGGTTTGCCGCCAAGAGAGTGTTTTCAGTTAGAGCAAGGCCCAAAAAGTCCTCCAACTCCTCGACTTCTCCATCACCGCTGAAGCGGAAAACGCGCGTCTCATTCACGAATGTCACGAGGAGCGTATCGAGGAATTCGCCTGTACTGTTGGATTGCAGACCCCAGAGGTCTGTGATATGATCCATCTCTCCCAAAATACCCAGCTCTTCCATACCGACACCGCTTCGCACGCTGCGCAAAGTACCGTCATCGAATGCACCTGAACCGGTCACGATCCGAGCTTGCCCGGTCGAGAACTCGTGTGTATGACTCTCACTGGTGCGGTTGCCCAGGTCCATCAAAGTGAAATCTAGGACGGGAGCGATGTTAGACAATGTCTGGATAACCTCAAACCCGCCATTGTCGATCCGGAGAACCTGCGAATCGCCCTGGTGCGACCCAACAAAAAGAATTCCCCCACCAAGATAGACAAGCACTGTCGCTCGCGATGTAGTGCCAAGGTAGTCGAGCTTCCAGTCCTCAACGTTGCCATCGTTATTCAAAAGGATCATGAGGAAGAATATCCGTCCGTAGTCATCCGCCAGTAGCCATCGTTGACTGTCGACCTTCTCCCAGGCCACGAAGACGGTTGCTTCATCGAGATCACGCGAGATCATATCATTCGCATTATCGTCAATGTATTTGATTGACGTTTCTCCCAGAACAATGAGACCACCTGGTGAAGCAATCAACAATCGAAGATCAAGACTACAAACTCAAGAGGAATAACATACCCAGTGGTGCCGGGATGGGAATCAGATGTGAAGATCCCAAATCGAGTTCATGTGCGAACACTCCCCCGTCGAGTTTCTTCTCCTGCACCTCCTTGAACGTAGCATCCGCAGAGGCGCTCGATGTGGCCCGGGTATACTCCAACTCTCGGATCCGCAGCCGGACCTTTTTCTGATTATCCTCATACAGCAGTGCCAGCCAGGGCTGATTTGACCCGGAATGCAGGAATGCCGATGATCGAACAAACAGCTCATCGATGCGCGATGCAGTGGGATCCCCCAGTTCACCGACCTGCCGGGCTTCACGCTGCGGAGGTGCATTCCAGGGCCGTTTCTTCTTGCTCGGCTCCACAATCGGAATGACGACGATGACGCCTTCGTAAATCTCCAGCGTCATAAAACGCCCGCTCGGGTCAATGAGGCACCTTGGTTCTGTCTGTGCCTCCCGAGAGGCCGGGTCTGAAATGTCCTGGTAGGAGCGCGCAGTCTGGATATCATTTTTCTCGGCGTTCCATACTAGCGTGAAGTAATTATGCTGGTCGGTACCCACGAAGAGGTGGTCAGTCGGCGAATTGGCCGGAGCGGGTAGGCGGGCGAGCATCGTCACCTGCGCGAAGAGCGCGCGGGTGGCTGCAAGGGTCATTCCATCGGGGGTGAGGGTGTAGAACTCGAGGCGGTTTGCTTTCCTAGATTATGATCCTCGTGTTAGCTCTTGTTGTCCGGTAGTACGAAGCTATGCTCAAGCTGTGCCGCCCCGCAATCTCCGAGTACCGGTTGGCGTACTCACGCGACAACCAAACAGTCATCCTCTGCATTCATAAAATTCAGTTTGACTGCATGGCGAATGCCACTGGCGCGGTGTATGGGCACCACGTAGGCCATTATGCTGGTTCAACAGGCCGCGAACCGTTAGAGATATTTCACAATTCCGTCAGGCGGAGCTTGCTTTGCGGTGTCACAGGTCCACTGCGGGGAGGAGCTGCAAGGTCGAGAAGATACCAGTCGATGATGGCCGGTACGAAAGAAGAATGATTCAATGCCGGGTTCGTAGTTGATGCATTTCTCAACCGCGAGGATTGAGCTGTTGCCGAGTTGGAGGTTGAGAGGTCGATGCCAAGAACGATTAAATCCGCGCTTACAGCCGAAAACAGGTTCATCTTCACGTAAAGCTACTTACTGCACTTATTATATTTTTCCAACCTTTCGAAGTTTTACCTAGTCATATTCTAATTACTTTTGAATCAATTTGATATTTTGAGTTAATTCTTCTTAAATCGCCAATTCTACAGAATCATCATTCGCCCCGTCCAAGCAGTGCTCCTGCGCAACAAAAAAGCCTCATAAAAATCACAAGACGAGGCCGAAAAAAAAAAAAAAAAAAATTGCTAGGCATATATGACCCACCTAGGGATTCGACAAAACAGGCCGATAATATATATGCTGGGTCACCTGGACACGAGATGATATGACGGGGAAAACAGGTAAGGTAAAAGGAAAAGTTCATCACTCATGACCAAACGTCCTCCTGGTAGCTGCCGCTACTCCGCATGTGCTTAACCATCTCCTCGCCCTTCTCTGCGGGCAGTCCCCGCTGCTGGGCGATGATGTGGCCGAGCACCAAGTTAACCTCCCGGGCCATGTTAGCGGCATCACCGCAGACGTAGAAGTTGGCCTTTTGCTTGAGCAGGTCGCTGACAAGCTCGGCATTCTCCTTCAGGCGGTGTTGGACGTACACCTTCTGAGGGCCTTCGCGGGAGAAGGCAGTAATGATTTTCAGGGCGTCGCCCATCTGGGCTTGATAGGTCTGTTGAAAAGCTGTCAGCATAGTGGGTCTAGTAGATATCGAGAAGGCTATGTCATACCTCAAATTCATCCGAGTAGAGGAAGTCCTCGTCACGCTTACGGCATCCGAAGAACAGGAGCGTAGTGCCAACCTTCTCGCCCTTGGCCGCCAGAGCAGCACGCTCCTGGATGAAACCACGGAAAGGAGCAACACCGGTACCGGGACCAACCATGATGATCGGCTTGGAGGGATCGGAAGGCAGCTTGAAGTTGGAGTGGCGGACGTGAACCGGGAGGTGGATACCATCATACTTGTTGCGAGGACCAGTGATCGAGTAAGTGAGACCATGAGGATCGGGAGAGGGGTCGCCATTCTGCTTCTGCTTAAGAGCCAGGAGGTAGTTGGTGGTCACACCCTTCACCATGTGCGAAGCACCGGGCAGACGAACGGACTCGACAACAGCAGTGATGCTGATCTTATCCTTCTGAACCAGGGAAGATGAAGAGATGGAGTAGTAACGGGGCTGGAGCTTGTTGAGGCCTTCGATGAGCAAAGGGAACGGGACACTCGTGAACTTCTTGGAGGTAATGCTCTGCAGGGCCTGGGCAATGTTGAAGCATTGGTTGGTAATCTTCTCATGGAAGTAGTCCTTGTCATTACCCAGGCGAACAATCTCATTCTTGCTGGCGTCATCTGGGGAAAATGCAGCGAGAGTCGAGACGAACTGGCGGGACACGGGAGCACAGACTTCCATGTAGTAGCGAACCGCAGCATCGTAAGTGGTGGGAGTCGGGATGGGAACCTTGGCAGTAACGTCGATACCCTTGATATTGATCACGGTGTGGCGCTTCTCCTCGAGACCGAAGACCTCGAGGAAACGGTCAACCTCAACACCGGCGTTGGTAGGCCAAACAGCAATGTGGTCACCGGTCTGGTAGCTCAAGTTGCTACCAGCGATGCTGATTTCCATGTGCAGACAGTTGCGGTCTTTGACAGTGAACAATTCATGGGATTCGGCGATCGGAGCAATGAACGGGTTGTGCGCAGAGAAGGGGCCCTTGGCGCGATTTTCGCGGTGGGCAGCAGTGGGCTCTCCCAGGTACACAGTTTCGTCCTCGGCGGAGGTCTCCTCATCCTCGGAAACACTAAAGACGGGCTCGTAGACGGCTTCGCGCTCCTGCAGACCCATGGCCTCGGTCAGAGCGGCCCACATGGGTTCCTTCCAGGCAAGGAAGTCCTCCTCCATGGTACCAGCACCGTCGTCACCTTCACCGGCGGATCCAATGCGCTTCGCACCCAGTTTAGTAAGAGCGGCATCGACCTGGCGGACCATGGCATTATAGTGCTCGTACGTGTTGTTTCCAAGACCGAATGCGACATACTTCAGGGATGACAGAGGCTGGTCATCACCGGAGGCGCCGCTCTCAAAAGCCACGTCGTCGCCAGTCAGGAACTGATAGAACTCCACAGCATTATCGGTGGGCTCACCCTCGCCGTAGGTGGCCAGAACGAAGAAGGCGACCTTATCATCGGGGAAAGTATCCAGGTTTTCGTAGTCATAGTCCTCAATATCGGCCACCATAGTCTTCAGACCGAAGCGCTGGGAACCCTCCTTGGCCAGACGCGAGGCGTAGTCCTCGGCGGTACCAGTCTGCGAGCCATAGAAGATCACACAGTTCTTGCCCGTCTCGTCCATCTTCTCGACAATGTTGCGGGTCTTGCCGCTCTTAACGGCTCCGTTCATCGCGGTGGCGGAGGAGGCATAGGGGTCCTTGGGGACGGCCCAGTAGGTTCCCTTGGTGAAGTAGGCAACGCTACCCACCAAGAGAGCCACCAGGACGACCAGGTCGAGAGTGTCGAGTTGCGCCATATTGGGTTGAGTCCGCGGACCCGTACGGGGAGTAATGGCGGAGAATATCCCGAGCGAAAAGCGGGGAGAGGAAAACTCTGTAAATGGGAGAGTCGATCCGACGGGAAGAAAAGAAGACGAGTTAAAAAACGCCCTCAGATCTTCTAAATCTTCCGATCCTCAGTCCTAAAAAAGAACCTTGGGAGACCCCTATTCACAGGTATGAAGGAAAGAACAAAGTGGTCTTATCGCGATCCGAGCTCCGGTCAGACCAAAGTGGATCTTTCATCTGCCGAGACCCCAACTGGATCAACAATGAAGTCTTGAGGTACTCCGTAGACACGTACCTAGGAAGTGTCCACTCCAGGGCTGTCCACAAGTATGCGCAGGCGGTATAGAGAGTGTCGAGGTATAGAAGAAGGAAGCTTAGAATCCCCGCAAATCACCTGTACCTAGACATCCATGGATGCTAACCTTTATAACAAACGGATTGTCCTCGGTTGGGGTGGAGGTTTATTATATCTATGTGGGGGAAGGGTTCTTTCGGAAAGGGAAATCGGCTCGACTACGGTGTTCCACCTTAGAAAGGGCGTGCACTCTATGACAGATGATATGTGTGACCCCATTCTTGGTAGTCCCTCGGATAAACACCGTTCGGCAGGCCCATCCGGGAAATCGAGTGTCGCCCACGCCGACACCAGCCCGCTTCACCGCTCAACTATGGAGAGTGGCCAAAGTCCGCCTTGTGCAGTTTGTCTATTCCCGAGGTCCTAGGTGGTGATGGGATGTCTGGAGGCTCGGTATTGAGTGTCTTCTACCTGCTCAGATATGATCTCTTTCAGGAGATCTAGATAATTATGTATCTTCACCAACCCCAAAACGCCGATAGGTCTCCATCGGGAGTTGTTGGAGACCAGTAGAAACGGGAATTGCCAGGTACTCATAGCACGTCTACCCCCACCTGGCGGGGGACGTCCTACGAGTGTTACTAGTAGTTACATAGGGGGAACTTACCTACATTGGCGTTGCGGTAGCGTGTTCTGTGGGGAAGCCTTGTCTCCGGGGAGAGGCTGCTCCCCACGAGAGCTTCCCTATTTCCCACTGAACCCCGACTCGGCACGTTCATCGTAAATTGCGAATCCCCGTGCAAAGGCAGCGAATACAAGCGAGGTCGATCAGGGGTCTATGGATCCTGGAACACGCGACATGACGAGGGGATCGGCGGGGAATTGCATGTGATTGCCGTTGGTAACCTTTGGACCTTGGAGAGACAAAGTGTTAGCCCTATCTGGGGCAGTATGTGTACCATCGAGGCGGGGGACATTCTTCGGACACCGCCGTTTGATGCCCTTTGTGTGGAACATGGTGTCTCAATATAACCAGCCAGCCGGATACACTGAAGCCACATCACATCTTGAATAATTGTAAACGATATATAATTGTCTGTGGCTGATATCCGTATCTGCCTTGGTCGTGAAAAGGACACAACTGCCCAGCATGTAGATCTAAGCTGGATACCTAGGTAACTAGTTATGTCAGGACTTCTTGTCTTAGGTGACCCCGCCACCCGAAACATTATCAGATAACTGATTACAATTGATGTTCGTGCAATTCCCTGTTCCTCGATCCCGCATACAGCTGCATTGAAGTTTGCCACTAGCCCGTATTTTCCTATATGTATTGCCAATTCGCTATAAAATATCTCTTACAGGAATCGAATAGAATAGTCCACCTAGGTACTTCATGTTGCATGGGATAGGCTAAATGCTGACTAGAATGCTCAGTCACTCGGACCAGGAACACAAAGCCAACACAAGCGCCCAACTACATTGGGCGTACAATGAAAAATGTTCCAGCTCGGAAGTGATTGCTACTTCCCTGAGAACTGAGCTCTGTTTCATTTCAAAAGTGAAGTTAAAGTGAAAAGAAAGCTATGTAATAAATCGAAAAAAAGAACCCCCTAGTAATAATGTAACTGGAGAGCAAGGAGAAAAAAGTGGTCCCCGGGCGCCCGAATAAACATGAAGCTCGCCTTCTTCAGTCCGGACCTCATACCACGACCTCAGGTCTACCCCTTAAATGGACTGAGCCGCAATGTGCTGCTTACTCTCTACTGCTGACTCTTTGAACACGGCAGCCTGCATGAGGTTTACTCGGCAGTGAGCTCTTAACCCAAGAGTAAGTCGGTCTCCGCGACTCCCGGTCCCTTGCGACCCTACCTGACGCCGTTTTCCTGGGGCAGTGGCTTCACATCCAGTCAAGCCAGCTGGCTCCGGCCAGCCATCAATGCTGCCCCTCATCCCTGATGATCTTAAATCCGCGTCGCACCATAACCTCACGTCCCCGTCCGAACGGCGCGGCACCCGTACCGCTCAGTCCACCCCAATGCATAGTCGCGAGTCTTCCGCTGCCCGAGGGCGAGCTGCCGACCCTTCCACTCTCGCCCCTACCCTACAAGCCCGTCGTGGCCACTCCGGGTCGAAGAGCCCTGACGTCTCAGCCGGGCGACCTGCAGGGTATGACGTGGGATTGGAAAGACGACCGTCGAACTCCTACGGCCATCACCGCCAGACCTCGATCGTTCATGGCATGCAGCACTCGCGTAACCCAAGCATGGCTGGCTCAACCGCATCCGCCAGTCCGCTAAGCCCCGAGCTGATCGCATCCCTCGGCCGCGGTGGATTCGACGAAGCCGGCCTTCCGACTAAGCTGGACCAGCTCGATGCGCATGCAAACTTCCAGAACCCCGCCGGAATGGGGGTGAACCACGGCATACAAGGGACGCTGGGCACCATACAGGACAGTGACATCGACGATGTCTTGAACGGCAGTACAGCCAGCGTAGTACATAAGCGCATGAATTCGGGGGGTATGTCACGGCGAGAGCGATCACATAGTCGATCGCACTCGAAGCACCATTCCGAGTCCAAGACGGTTGGAGAGTACGCGCTGCATCATCTGTTCAACTCGGTAAGACTTCGGCGGACCCCAGGACAAAACCCTGGCTACGAGTGCTGATAAGAAGACAGTTCGTTGGACAAGCAGACAGTAAGATCAACCAGGCCATATTGAAGCTGGGTGACTCGGAGGCTCCCGTAGAGGAAGTCTGTGGACCTGGAGCGGACCCGAATTTCGACCAGTTGATCTCGGCTTTGGGGCATATCGCCAGGCAGAAACCGAAACCTCTGATTGACACCATTATGGTCTGGCGGAAAGCCAAGGGAGATGCGGCCATCACTGCTAGACAGATGACGAACGAACCACCAAAGCCAGTGTTCACGGAGAATGGTGTACTCATGCGCCGTAACACGGAACCAACGCAACCACATGCGGATCCGTCTGTATCCACAGAGCGGCCAGCACATCAAACGTTACTTGGTCGCCACGATGATGTCGTGCTGGTAGAACGACGAGCGACCGTCTCTGTATACTTAGTCTGCAGAGTCCTGATTGAGATCTTCAATCAGAGCAGTCTGGCATCAATTACGTTGGATATGGCAGATCGTCTGGAAGATATCGTGTTCGGTCAGATGAAAACTGTTGATCCCGATCAGATCTCTGCATCGCCACTTCGAATGGCAAATTGGAGGATTTATGGTGAATTGCTTGGGATCATGAGCGAACAGAACTTCTCCAGTGTCGCAAACCGCTTCCTTTCGGAGCTTGATCAGTATCAGAAGAATGAACTCGCGCGGGGTCCGTCGCGCGAGGGCGATGCAAAGGCAGAGCTGTTGATCCTCGGCATGAGGTACTTGCGCCTTCCCATGGGCCCAGACACTTGGAGCAAGTCATGCGACTTCATGCGGTCTTTGGCTCGCCTGTTTGTCAATGCCCATGGCCAAAAAATCAAACAGGCCTACTGCTATGTGATTGAGAAGCTGCTACTTCCCGTGGCGGCCAATCCGTCTGTGGACCTTTCACTCCCTCGGTGGAAAGACTTCCTTGAGTTGGTACAGTCACGATTGGCACAGCTGCTCACCAAGCCCCGTCATTGGGCTGCTGCTTTCTCGCTGAATGTGTTGTTATTATGCATTTCCAACAAGGAAACCTTTTCTACGCAATGGCTCTCAATGATCTCGAGCTTGCCTGCTCGACTCAAGGATCGACCTACTCGTGCTCCAGCTTTGCAAGCCATCTGCCGTCTTGTCTGGACCTACTTCTTCCGCTATTCAGACTCCCCGACAACGACCCTTCGCAAGGTAGAGGAAGTGGCCAAGATTGCGCTTCCCACCGGAAAGAGGACGTATCTCAGCGCCGAACCGGCCTTTGCTGATCCATTGATCCAACTGATTCGAATGATTGGATTTAAGCATCCCGACGTCTGCTTCAGGACCATTATATTCCCTCTGATAAACTCAGATATGTTCCTCTCTGGTCGTGAGTTGAAGATCGAACAGATGGAGCCGGAGAAGATGGTCATTGGCATCCGAGCTTTCCTTGCTACCATGTCCGATTTGGAGACGAGCGATCAACTCTGTCCTCCGTTCCCTACAGGCTCGCTACCCAATCCATTTATGGATTCATCAACCCCTGTGTACTTCCATCGCCCGCAGTTGCTTGCCGAACACAAGGCGGCAACTGCGTCTCAGAAGCCCGACCCCGCAGAATCGAGTCCTGTCAACATGTCCAGACTAAGCGACAACGTTAAGGAATACTATCTCCGTTTCTGTGAGGTTCTTGGAAAAATTACCATCCTGTGTGACAATACCTTTGGTGGGCAGGCGGTTCTTGATGAGAAATTTGGGGGAGCGACCCCGAAGACCCCTATTACGGATGCCTTCGGCTTTGGGCGGCGTGATGATCACATCAACACACTGGAACAGAAGCAAGGCTTCTACGACCTCCTTCACGTGGCGGTCCAGGCTTTGCCTCGCTGTCTTTCCGACCATATCCCATTCAACTCGTTGATCAATCTTCTCTGTACGGGAACTGCGCATGTCAAATCAAACATTGCAATCTCCTCGGCGGAATCGCTAAAAGCAATTGCCCGGCAATCGCATGCCCAACAGGTGACCATTGGCTTTGCGAGATTCATCTTCAACTTCGATGCGCGATATTCTACCATGTCTGATGAGGGGATGCTCGGGCCTGGCCACATCGAATCCACTTTGAGGCTCTACGTCGAGCTGTTATGCATCTGGATTGACGAAATCAAACAGAAAACCAAGGAGGTTGCCTCAGATCAGCTTGAAAAGTCTGTCTCTGGTAGTCGAGCTCTGCACCTGGATCTGTCAACGGTTCTTGCTCATGTGGAGGAGATTGAATCGCATGGACTTTTCTTCCTGTGCTCTCAGTCGAGAAGAGTCCGGGCATTTGCTATCAACGTATTGCGATTGATCACTGAATTTGACAGTGCGCTCGGAAAGGAGAATACGAGAATTATTAGAATTCTCGAGGCGGATTCTCAGCAGATTTTGGATGTGAACGATGAGCAGCTCACAGTCGCGGAGAGGAGCCGTATTCAAAAGGGCAAGCGAAGGAGCGCATCTCAGAATACGCTTATCGAACTATGCAGCAGCGAGGTTTCCTACGACTCAACATTGTGGGCCAAGGTCTTCCCTAACATCATTCGGGTCAGCTTCGAGACTTGTCCTTTCGCTGTGACTCTCGGCCGGGAGATCGTCTGCGCACGTCTTCTGCAGATGCACAAGACTATTACCTCCCTTGCGGAAAAGACAAGGCCTCAGTATTCTTCCCCAGTGGATATTCACCAACACCGTCCTGTGGGTCGGAGCAATATGACAGCGGAGATCCTAGTCGAGCAATGGAAGCTTTACCTTGTGATGGCCTGCACGACTGTCACTAGTGTCGGTGCTCAATCTCAAAGCCAGTTGGCAAATGCCCAACATGCGCGCAAGGCTTCCAAGGGACCTCAATCTCAAGACAAGATCAGCTCTGCCCGCAGTCTCTTTGCCTTTGTCATTCCTCTTCTTTCTGCTGAGCGCGACTCCATTCGAAATGCCATTGTGGTGGCCTTGGGATCTATCCATAAGAACCTCTATCGTACGATGCTGGAGTCACTGCAGTATGCGGTCACCACCTGCAACGAAGAGGCCAAGATTCGCATTGGTGCCCACCATCGCACCCCTAGCAGCCCCCTCCGTAACAGAGATACGGAGCGGCTGCGTACGGAGGTGACACATGTCTATAAGCTCACTTCTCACTTCCTGCGAGAACCCGAGGTTTACAATGATGACTGGGTCGTCAATAACCTCATCACCTATGCCAGGGATATCCGGATCTTTCTGAGTGATGCAGAGGTCCAAAACGACTGGGAATTCCAGCGCTTGCGGTTTCATTTTTGTGGGTTGATGGAAGAGATCTTCGAAGGGGTCAACCGCACAAAAGACCCTTCGCGCTGGATCCCTTTCGAGTCACGCAAATCTGCATTCTCTCTCATGGAGGACTGGTGCGGCTACTCCCCCAACCAGGCACAGATTTCCCAGAGAGAAGATAACATGCGCAAGTTTGCAACGGCTCAGCCGCACGAAGGTGGTGAAATGAGAAATGCTGCGGCTGCCTTGGAGATCGAAAAGAAGAACCTCCGAGCGGCAGCACTGAGTGCCATGGCCTCTCTTTGTGCTGGTCCTATCAGCATCACCACTGAAAGTGGATCGGTGCTCCAGTTCGATGTTGTTCGAATGCTCTCGTGGATCGATATCATCTTCAGCACTGTCAGTGATAAATGGCATTCAATTGGCCGTCGCGCCTTGAAAAATCTCATCATCTACAACAAGGAACACACATACCTGATGGAGCGCTCGATTGAGATGTGCTATGTCACCGAGCGACCCAAGGCGATTGAGAGTTATTTCGAAGTGGTGACAGAGGTGCTCCTGGAGCATCCGGATTATCCACTCGAATTCCGGAGGATCTTAGGCGCTGTCTTAGTGACTCTCGGCAATCCGAAGCGCGAAATCCGGATGAAGTCTGCTAAGCTCCTTAGGAAGTTGGAGGAGCGCCAACAGAAGAGCTCCCGTCTCCAAGACTTCGATATTAGTATCTCAGATAAGACCACCGCAGTCTATAAGCTTGCTCAGTTTGACATTTCCAAGCGACTAGCAAGCCAGCATTCGGATCTGGCATTCACTCTATTCTCCGAGTTCGCTCTGCACTTCCGCAGCCTGCGCCCAGACAGCCAGCGCAATATGGTAGCTGCCATTTTGCCATGGGTCCAGACCATGGAGTTGCAGCTGGATCCCAATGGTGGCCCGACAGCCAGATCCTACATGCTTCTCACAAATCTCTTCGAGATCACTATCCGCTGCAGCACTATCCTCCCCAATCAGGTCCAGGCACTGTGGCAAGCACTGGCGACAGGACCTCATGGTGGCAATGTCCAGCTTGTCCTCGACTTCATCATTAGCCTTTGCTTGGAGCGCAAGGAGCAGAATTTTGTCGAGTACGCCAAGCAGATTGTCGTTTTCCTCGCTGGAACCCCCGCAGGGTCAAAGGTGATCGAGTTCTTCCTCATGCAGGTCATGCCCAAGAACATGGTACAAGAGCGGAAAGACCTCACGCCGCCTCCCCCAGATATGAAGAGCCTTCCATATGTTGCCGATCTGGGTACGGTTCTCCCAGTAGGAAACAAACAAGCTGGTCTGTCGCTGGGACAAGTGGCTCTCATTTTCCTTGTCGACCTCATGGTTGCTCCTGTTACTTTGGCTGTGGATGATGTTATCAAACTCCTCCATGTCGTTCTCATTCTCTGGGACCATTACACTGTGACTGTTCAAGAGCAGGCGCGAGAGATGCTGGTCCATCTTCTCCACGAGCTAGTCGCAGCCAAGCTGGAAGACGACGCCCCTGCTGGGACTCGACAGGCGATTGAAGACTTTGTCGAGTCGATTCGTAAAAGTGACCCGGCGGTTGTCTGGGAATACGAAGAGAATCATGGCAAGGAAGAGGAAGATGATGATCGCAAGGTGCCCCAATCTATGGGCGTAGTGACCCGTGACGTGATCAGGTTCTTCAGCTTTGGCTATCAGGGCATTGGTGATCTCTGGGCCAAGGAAGCATTGAATTGGGCGACTTCGTGCCCCGTGCGGCACCTGGCATGCCGCTCATTCCAGGTCTTCCGGTGTATCTCGACCTCGCTTGATTCTCGGATGCTGGCAGACATGCTTGCCCGACTGTCCAACACCATTGCAGACGAAGAGACGGACTACCAAACCTTCTCAATGGAGATTCTCACCACGCTGAGGATTATAATCAGCTCTCTGGCGCAATCTGATCTCCTAGACTACCCTCAACTTTTCTGGACAACATGCGCCTGTCTTAACACCATCCACGAAAGCGAATTCATCGAGAGCTTAGGTATGCTCGAGAAGTTCCTTGACCGGCTAGACCTCGGTGATCCTATGGTGGTGACGCAACTCATTGAGGGTCAGCCACCCAAGTGGGAAGGTGGATTTGATGGTCTCCAGGATCTGGTGTTCAAGGGCCTCAAGTCATCTGAATCGTTCGAGCGCACTCTGGATGTCCTCCATCGTTTGAGCGGACTTCCAAACAACGAACTTCTTGGAGATGGAACGCGACAATTATTTACCATCCTGGCGAATCTGCCTCATTTCCTCCAGTGCTTTGACCAAGGGTTCACGAACCAGAAGCCCATCATGCATGCCAGTTTGCTGGCCCGCGTGGCAGAGAACGAGGGATGCCCCCGACTTGCAGCGTCGATCTTTGGCTTTGCAAACCAACAGTACAAGGCCGAGGGTGTCTTTTTGGACCATATCGTCACCGAGATCAAGTCATACTACTTCCCGCAGCTGGATTTCCAGTGCTTAATCTTCCTGATGGGACTTCTCACCAATACAACCGACTGGTTCCGAATCAAGACAATGAAGATCCTATGCGTCTTGATCCCCGAGGTTGACATGCGCCGGAATGAGGTCACTTGTCATGGCCCGGATCTGATTTCCCCATTGCTGCGGCTTCTCCAGACCAACCTCTGCCCCCAGGCTCTTGAGGTCTTGGATCACATTATGACTGTTGCCGGCAACCCGATGGAGCGTCATCACCTACGCATGAGCATGGCATCAGCCACCTCATCTCGTGCTATTCGCAAGGAGTACGAGCGGATTCAAAGTCTCTACGGCATCCCCGAGCCTTCGGGTTGGTCTGTGCCTATGCCTGCGACTCAGTCAAGCATGACTCGCAACAATGTGCATGCGGTGTTCTACACGTGTGCAGAGGCTGACAATTTGACTGTCCGAGACGCCATTACACCCAATGTGGAGTTCCGCGCAGAGGAGTACACTGACTCGTTCTTCCCGATGAGAGCCGATACCATGAGGTCGGTCGACACGCAGAACGATGGCAACATGGGTGACATGGTTCAAAAACTCGACAGCTTGGATGATTTCTTTGATGATGAAACAGATGACACCATACCTACGCTCAACCCGGTTGCACCACCAATGATACGAGGCTTTACTGGAAACTACATCGACACCAATGCCCATCTGTACGATCAGCAAACCGCGCCTATTTTGCGCAAGTCACTTGCTCGAACGGGCTCTACGTCGTCATTTCAAAACGGTCTTGCCGAATCCCGCACAGCAAACTTTCGTTTTGACGGACCCGGTATACCATCACCGGTGAACGCAACACCTCACAGCTCGACTCAGACTCTGCGACCAGCCTCACATACTCGGTCCGTCACTTCGCCTGCCAATAATCTGTATGTTCAAACACAGACCTTGGCGCCACACGGCACCCCACTCGTGGGCCTGAATGAGTCCGCCTTCATGTCCGATGACGAGATCGACGAAGCACACTCGGATATGGATGAGCGAGCTACGTCCAGACGGCCACACCCGCCAATGCCACCAATGGTCCGCAGTGCAACCGATAGTCCTCACTCACTTGAGTCCATGATTCGCAGCGGCATGCGCCGACTCACCGGCGGCGCGGCCAACAGAGAAAAGGAACGGCAGCGTGATCATCTACGTGCACAGCATCGCGCTATAGTCCAAACAGCCAATTCTCCACGCGTGCCCAAAGTACCAGAGGAGTACCTCGCCGGACCAACCAGCCATCCTGCGTCACCAAGGTGATCATTGACCCGCAAATTATTGATACTGTGTTTTCTTTTTCTTTTTGCCGTTTTCTCTCAGCCTGGGCATTTTTCGGGAGTTTGGATCACCCTCATACCCTTTGCCTTTCAATTCTGTGTTGCACGAGACATGCCATGGCGCGTTGATCCGCGCGTATTGAACTTTGTATATTATCTACATCATGTCGTTCCAACGTACCTAGGTAGATGGTGTTTAACAATCTACAAGCCATATGATGAGGATCCACTTCAACTATCATAAACGAGCAGAGATTGCCACCGACGTGTCCATTGTTGATTGTGTCGGACTAGGACACTGTAAGCTTGCCTCATGCTGAAAGGACTTGGATGTGTTTAAAGATCATGATAGAATGCCCGCTTTCAATGCAATATCTCTCCTGAGGTTGTAAGAATATTTTCAAGACTGGAAGTTCATCGAGTAGCCTCCAGTCTTGGGATCTTGGACAAACTTGAAGTTGTCCGTCGATAGACCGAATGGTTTCAAAATACCATTGCCCAACTGGACGTCTGTTAGTTGTTATGAATAGGAGAGAACCAGGGAGTCCACTTACGCCTTTCAATTTCGACATCATCTCGGCCATCTCCTTTTCACGGGCTTCCTTGATCCGATCCGGCAGCTCCAGGAGAGCCCGTTGCACAATCCGTTGATCAGCCGCTGGCAGATTTTCCATAGCAGCAAGAGTCTGGTAATCTTCCGCAGCGCCCTGTAAGCTGGCCCAGCCGCCTATTTGTGATTTGGCCTTCGCCCGTCGGATAAGAGCCTTGGCTCGAATCCGTAAGACGTTGTTGCGTTGCTCATCCTGTTCTTTCAAGCGCTTGAGTTCCTTTTCTTCTGCCTCGTCATCCTCTCCGGTGAGTTCAATGACGGCATCGTCGTTTTGTGTGTTGCTTCCTGACGGCGGCTGTTCGGTCGAATCGCTCTGGTCCTTCTTTTCGGTGGTTGGTGGAATGATCTTGTCCAAGCGGTCAATTGCCATCGTTGCTGAATCAACTGCTGACTTCCAATCCTCCAGTTTCAAGTAGGTGGCGGCAATGTTGCTTCGGAGCACTGCGACATCATAGTCAAGGTAGTTCGGACATGAGGCGAGGGCTCGGTCGTAGGTGGAGATAGCCTGGTCGTAGCATCCTGCGCTGAACAGCTTGTTCGCCTCGGCTTTGATCTCTTGTGCTTCCTTCAGAAGGCTCTATGACACATTTCACGAAGATTAGCTCAGTCTCGCGCAGCCGGAGATGGCGACAACTTACGGCTTCCTCCTCTGCGGGAAACCGCGCATCGTGGAAAACCTCCTCATCGCTATCCGCATCGCCATCAAGATGAGAATCCTTCTCTTCACGCTTCGAAGCTGGACGCGAATCGCCGGCGCTAGACATATTGCTTTGCGTCGAAGAAAGAAGACGTTGAATGCCATCGATCACGGGATGCGCGATAAGCAACCCCCGCGTTCTTATCGAACAGACGTTTTGTCTCCCCTCGTTTCCACACTGTAAATAGACAACACACAATCATGGAGCAAAACAAGGAGTGAGCGGATGCATCTTGCTACGAGTAGCATTTAACTGACAGATGTGGCAGAACTCCCCGTATTCGGGCATGTCTCTTCGACATGGATGGCCTGCTGATTGACTCAGAGGACAAGTACACCATGATCACCAACGAGGTCCTTCAGATGTATGGCAAGCCTAACCTGCCCTGGTCAATCAAGGCTCAATTGCAGGGACGCCCCCAGCCCGAGGTACGTATATATCCCATTTTACTTTCATGTCAAGGACCCAATAGTAACACTTCCTGCAGGCTAGCAAAATCTTCCACGACTGGGCGAAATTGCCCATTACTCCCGAGGAAACCGCTGCTAAGCAATCTTCTCTACAAGCCAAGTACTTCCCGCTGTGTGAACCACTACCAGGAGTTCCCGCTTTACTATCCAGCCTTGTATCAACCCAATCCACAGACCAGCCCTGCTATATCGCATTGGCAACATCCTCCAACAGCAGGAATTTCAAGCTGAAAACCGACCATCTGACTGATCTATTTGCGGCATTCCCCCAAGCCCACCGTGTTCTTGGGGATGACCCGCGGATTGGAAAGGGAAGAGGAAAGCCCCTGCCAGATATCTACCTGCTCGCGCTGGAGACCATCAATGAGGACTTGCGCAGCAAGGGTCAACCCGAGATCAAGCCGGAAGAATGCCTGGTCTTTGAGGATGCGGTTCCTGGCGTTGAGGCTGGTCGTCGGGCCGGTATGCAGGTCGTCTGGTGCCCTCACCCTGGTCTTCTTGAGGCGTACAAGGGCCGCGAGGAAGAAGTACTCGCTGGACTGACTGGCTCACACAAAGAAGAGGAGAAGACGGAATGGGAAAAAGAGGCAGGGCAATTGCAGGAATGGCGTGTTCAGGGTGCTGGAAAGGTTGGTGTCCTGGGCGATGGATGGGGAAAGCTTTACAATACTTTGGAGGACTTTCCCTTTGCACGATATGGCATTCAGATTCCGTGAGTTGGCAGATGTGGCATCAGATCATAGTAAATGATCCTTAGAGTAGATAAAGCCTCAGATAATATCCATGTGGGCTCCTTTCGGTATTCCGTTCCAGGCGCTCTTTCTGCGACCAGCAACACCCGGTACGAACGAACGGGATATTGTGACTGTCGATAGAGATCTCATTCACTTGCCCAGGGCACATGGCGTGAGAGCCGTTTGGTATCGACCCTGGCCCGGGTACGCCCACAGTTTAGCTACCGCGTAAACACATGAATTACGGGAGAAAAATATACCCCCCATACCCCGATGATTTCTTCCCGTCGCCAAAAATGTCTTGTCATGCGTGCTCTAGAACCTATACATACAGTTCAAATCCCGCATCTGATTTAAGGGATGAGCAAGCATGTAGGTAGAGGTTAGTGCCCTTCAACCCAGGGTACCTTACATTTCCTGAAACCTTGGAACCTTAAGCTCACGGTTCCTCCTTCGGAATAACATCGGGGGTGCTATGGCACGGGTTTCCGCATTTGAGATCCGCGACATGCAAACTGATTGACTGGCCCTGCGTGATCCTTCCCATGGGAAGCCAAGCGATTGTTGAAACCGACCCTGGCCGAGCTCAGTGCTGGTTCCTTGGATGTTCTGGGGAAAGCAAGGGGTGTTGGGCCATGCAGATGTCTCGGGATGAGGCATCCATGGGTCTTCCGGTATCACCGGCGCCAGTCCTGTATAGGACTGATCCGACTCAATGCAGTCACCCACTTAAGAGACCGAGAACCAGCAAACAGAGAAGTTTTTTGTGACGTTTTACATAGATAAGCGACTCCAAATCAGGGGGATAAATAATCCCCTCTGATCCATAGAAAAGATACATCTCACTCCCTGTTCCATATCAGCTCCTTTGATAATCCTTGTTCTCTCTTAATTATGAGCCCTGCTGTCATCACTGGATGCCGGATTTTTGCCTAATTCCGTTCCCCGAACCAGACCTAGTCGTCGGTCCGATTTCGCTATGACACCATCGATCGGAAACACCGTGAAGAGCGGCTCGGATCCATTGATCCCTGGCGCCTTCGCAACCTCCCCTCCGCAGACAGCGTCGAGGACGACTGCGGAGAAGTTGCCTGAAAAAAAAGAAGATTCCGCGCAGATCCCACGCGAGGCTTCGGAAGCGCCGCCTCAGCCGCAGCAGCCAACCAAACCATACGGCGCGCATCCGTCGCGGCCGACAGTTCAATATGGCGCGCAACAGCATCTGCAGCAGCCTATCAAGACAGAAAACGATTGTTCTGACGATGAATCGTCCTCTGGGGACGACGATAGCGATGATCATCCCGCCACAGCATCCAGTGCCCATTTCGGCACAGCTATCAGTCCAGATATCCCCATCTATAGCAAACAGGCCATCAAGCACGTATACAAATCTAAGGAACGAGCTTCCGCAGAAGCCTCACGCGTCAAGAAGCTCATCGGACTCTCCACTTACCGCCAGTGGAAGGATAGCATCTGCCCCATCTTGGCGGGAGAAGGCCTAATGGGCCTGCTCGACGGCAGGACCCAGAAGCCCCCGCGAGGCCATAAACTACGTTTGATGTGGGATTCAATCAATATTCACGCATCACGGGTGCTCCTTGCCACAATATCGGACATCATCAACCAAAGCCTAGGATGCTATTACATGGATCCTAGGTACATCTGGGATGAGCTGAATTATATGTATTCTCCCCCTACGGCAGAAGAGGAGGATCGTCTTAAACATATCTTCAACACCTCCCAGAACGGTATCCAGACTAGCTGCGAGCACTGCGGAAAATCCGGTCACAACGTCGACCAATGCTGGAAGAAGCATCCCCAGCTAGCGCCCCGGCGCCTCCGAGGTCGTAGAGGAGGGGCCGCTAGGTCTCGGCAGCAGCCGCAGGCGCAGGCACGCGAGACCAACGACAATACGGTCGTTGAGACCGGCAGCACATTCGTTAATTTCGACCTGGTTACCAAGATCACCGATCTTTCTACGGACACAACGCCCAATATTCTACGTTGGATGGCAGCTACGGCCTGTAGCGACCATATAGTCACATCGACTGACTATTTTGTTCCGGGGACCACCAAAACCGTCCAGAAGACGATAAGGACGGACCTAACTGACTACGACGTCGATTGCATCATCGGTGATATCGAGATGATTCTCGATAATAGCACTAGGGCCGGCCTAAATATGCGGCTCCAAGACGTCGTATACGTGCCAGATGTACCGTTTAACGTCGTCAGCATCCCCAAACTAGCCAAGAGGGGCTACGAGACGTGTTTCAAACGCACAGGGTTCACCTTATACAAGAACGGCAGAACCTCCGCGACCGGCACCATAAAGGGTCGACATTTCTTACTAGGCGTCCGCGAGGTCATACCGAGTACCAGAAAGGGCGCCGACGACCTAAAGGGAGCGAGCGACTAATCCAGGACATTCCAGGACAGCGCCGGCGACTACAAGGGCGCGCGCATCATCCCTATGGCAGCACGAGCGGCTACATCATCAGCCGACGAGGGTCCAGGGGTGGCGCAAATAGAAGAGAAGAGCGACAGGGATGGCATCATCGTCACCCACACCGGCTTCCTACAAGTGGAATGATTCCGCCGGCATCGACCGCCGGAGAACAATAACTACGAAGCCAAAGCATGCGGCTCTACAGCGCATCAATTATCAACCTAGTCCTAACGACTATCATGCGGCTCCACAGCGCATAAATCAGTCCAGAGACCCTCAAATAACCTACCAAACGACTACGGTGGCGAGCTGTGATGCCGCCGCGCAGCTTGGGGGACCATCGGGCAGAGAAGTCTGTTTTATGTGCGTTTCTCATAGAAAATTGCTCTAGGCAGGGAGATATAAATATCCCTTCTTCGACAAAGAAAAGTTACACATCAATTCATACAAGTTTCGTTTCCATACCAGCTCCCAGCCAATTTTCTTCATTCCGGCCTGTAATCTCAACTGTTGGTTCGGCAGCGTTTATATATTCGCAAGACAGCGAGTGAAGATAGTCGATAGGGACTTTGTTCTTGACGATCCAACTCGGATCAAGAGTTCCGAGGATACATTTGTTTCAGGTCAAAGGCCATAGGATCTTGTGAGGAAGTGGAGGATGCCGTCAAGTCATCTAGTCGTACTGCTTGACGACTGACCCGACCAGAATGATTCGAGCAATGACCTTGGCCGGCCTCGAGATCAAAATTGGCGTCAGCTCAAAGAGGCCGTTGTTCACAGCGGTTCTTTGAATGCGGCTAAAAATATGTAGAGAAAGGTGTCCAGCAAGTGGTTGTTATTGCGGCCTTGGCAACATGCCCTCAATCCGAGTTCAAGAAAGGCATCGACCAGACTTTGATGCTATTGTCTGGCCGTTCACCATCTTCCTCCCGCCGTTGACCTGAGCAGGTGGCTACAACGCTCCCCGTGGCATGAAATGCTGTGCTTGTCACAGCATCTACAACACGTCAGCCATTCATATTACCAAGCAGCGAGGTCCAGAAACATACCGTCGTGTACCCTGACTTCCCAATCTGGATCTTGAGCCCCCACAGTGTACGCAGGGTTCTTCCAGACCCTCATGAGGCCATCTGTACCACCCGCCCAGACCTCATGAGAGCCCTCTGCACCAGCAGAGACAACGTCGATCTTCATGCGCTGGTTCGTCATGGCGTTGCGCCCTCGCAGATACCCGAGCATCTGTCCGGTCACGCGGATATCATACACAAGAACGCCATCACTCTTGCGCTCGGCAATGTATAGGTACCGCCCACAGGGACTCCACGCGAGTTGAGTGACACCCTTGCCCCCGATTTCCCGGTTGGCCTCGGTCTTTGCAATGCTGAAGGTTCCCAGCAGCTCTCCAGAGCCGTTGGAGCTGTAGAGCCCAACGTGTCTTGTGAAAGTGCCAGCGGCAAGAATGCCATCCCCAGTGGGATTGATGGCCATGGCGGATACGATACCCTTCATACCAATACCCCCACCCACAATCTGCTTGCGCTTACTAGGAATGGTCGGCATCCATGACACAGGGCCGTCGCTACCCGACCGAGAGACGTCGAAGAGACAGATCATGCTATCTGAGCCTGTCAAGAAATGAGTTCCCCCAAGCGTGGAGGGATATAGGATGGAGTGCGGCGTGATGAATGCCTCGGTAGTTGGATTTACCAAGGAATAGCTCGCAACCGACGTCGGAGCCAGTGCTGATGCCAATCGAATGGGATGATCACGAACCGAGGAAAGAAAGAGACAAGTGGATGGATCTTGGAGATTGAAGAAAGGGTATATAGCCGAGGCATATGTTGGCTCGGCCGAAGTAAGTGTCGAGTAAGGAGAGAGGCGATGTGGTGACCCTCTTTCTAACAGATCCGGAGGCCTGACATATGATGAGCAAGCCGGGCCTAGGAAAATGCAAAGAGTATAGCTTACAGAATGAAGGTTCTGAACTGATGATCGGCCGATTCAGCAAGGAGTGTGGTGCCATCTGGAGTCCTGTCAAAAGCTCCGTGAGTTGCATGCCATTGGGGTATGTGAGCGGGACTTACCATTCAACACCTTTGAAATGGTGAGCGGAAAGATTCTCCTGGGGGTGAGCATGCGAGGAAGATGGAGATGCAGACTCCCCATGAGAGTAGGAAGAAAGGCTCTCCTCTTGTGATGAAGGAGATTCAATATCTCCGCGGTTGGGAGATGAAATATCAGGAATTGGCTCCGCCGATGGGCCCAAGGCCGTTGAGGCCACACAAATTGGTGACCAGTCGACGGTCATGATTGCAAGAAATAGAGATCAGGGGAGTCCTCAGTGGATGAGTCCAAGATTGTCGCCTCAATGCATTTAAACAGGCGACCAGTCTTGATCCAAGCCACCTGGAAGATCAGATGGTAGGACTTTTGCCAAGGCTTGCTCCCTGATTATCCAGCGACTCCCTTTCTGTATGACCGTATATTCCTCTGGATGCTTTGTTAAATATACCTGAGCCTGATCCCGGATGCCTCGCTAGTTATATGTGCCAGGCCTGACTTTGTGTTTGGTATCTATCTGGAGGTCCTTCTGTTTTTCCTTGTGATACTGCCCAGATGAGTTCCCAGAATACTTCTGTATAGATTTATTAGATATCCAGCTCATAGCCCAGGCATTTTCAGCAATAATAAATAGAGAAAACAGTGAAGCAGATCTCGTAGTATAAAGTAGTTAGGGCAAAGTCGTGGACACGGCGTTGATGTCGGGGTCGGATAAACTACACCCCGAACCCGCAAATATTATCGGACAAACGCGACTTCCAAGATTTGTTTGGGGAATTCAAGGCAGGTACATTCCGATCATAATGTTTGCCCCGAAGACTTCTGCTCCGTCTACAGGCGGTCTGTCCATTAATACCGGTTCTGCCAATTCTTTATTGTGAGTGCCCATTGATTGAGCTCCCTACCCCTGCCCCCCCAACCTCCTCGAGCTCCCAGAGCTTGTCAAAGCTCAGCATTGCCTGTCCTTTTCTTTGACTAGACGTGGATCATCACCCTTGCTGCGTCATTGCTGGCGCCGTGATTGGTCGTAGTGCGCAGGGAGGTTCGAGTTGTACCAGTTGCGCCAACCTTGGACGATAAGCTAACGGACTCTTTTCCTTGGATAGTGGCGGCGCCAACACACAGACCTCATCTACACCTGGCACGACGGGAACTTCTGGCGGCCTCTTCGGAAATACCAGCTCGACACCGCAATCCAAACCAGCAGGTAGCCTCTTTGGAGGCCTGGGTGGTGGAAATACACAGCAGTCGCAAAACACCGGATCAAACATGTTCTCCGGTCTGGGTGGTCAGCAGCAGCAGAGTGGGACAACTGGCAGTGGCCTCTTCGGAAACTCGACCAATACAACGTCACAGCCTCAGTCGGGTGGCTTGTTCGGGACAGCAGGGACTGGCACCACGCAAAGTGGAACCTCCGGAGGTCTTTTCGGCGGGGGGCTTGGAGCGAGCACTACAACACAGACGCAGCAGAAGTCTGCCTTTGGTGGTCTCGGTGGCTCGACCACTGGTGGTCTATTGTGAGTGAAACGCAGTGTCCCTTCTTTGCTATAGCACTTCTAACCGATTCATTCTATCATATAGCGGCGGCGCACAAAGTACACAACAACAGCCCCAGCAGCAACAACAAGCCCAGAAACCCACACTCTCCCTGTTCGGCAACCAAGGCGCAGCCGCAGGGCCGCAGCAACCACTGCAGCAGAGTACCACGACAGGCAACGTGGTGCCTGGCGTGAAGGTCGATGTCAGCAACTTGTTACCAACCACCAAGTTCGAGAGCTGTGCGGATGAAATTCGAAACCATATCGAGATTATCGACAACTACATCCTGAACCAGATGAAGGTGTGTCACGAGGTTGCGGATATGCTTCCCACGATTGAAAAGCAGGGCTCGACCATCCCCAACGATGTGGAGTTTGTGCAGGGCAAGCTGGAGACTATCCAACATGCACTGGAGAACGACGCCGGCGATATCGACCACCTGCGTGGCTTGGTCGGACGTGATGCAGCCGAGGCACAGGTCGCGTTCCGTGCCATCGATACCCTCAAGCTACCCCTACAGTACCAGTCCGCCAGTAGCGGTGGCTGGTGGTCGGTGCCGGATCAAAAGGTGGACCGACGATCTCTGCGCTCGACTCGCAAGAATACTCTTGCCCTTCCCGACGACGTGGAGGGCGACCCGTCCACTGCTACGTCCGTCAATGGCGTACCGGTCAACCTAGTGGACTATTTTTCACAGCGCTCGGATGAGATGAGCGCCGTTCTTGAACGATACAAAGGCAATATCAAGGAGATTGAGGACCACCTGCATGGAGTCGAGCTTACATTGAACCGCCAAATTAGCGAGTTCGTCAGCTCCAAGTCTCGTGATGGTGCAGGTTCCGCGGCACCCAAATCGGCCGTGAACGATTTGGCTGCGGTGCTGGGAGATGTCGAGGCTGGTATCATGGGAGTTGCAGCTCGGCTGGGAGGTGTGCAGGAGCAGGTGCAAGAGATGTCCCTCGGACCACTGTCCGTCGCTGATAGACTAGGGATTTAACTAACGTACACTAATGCAATGGGCTGGCCTCGGCTATGATATGTGGTGAAATATTGATACTTCTATTCGTGATACCTAGTATGCTGTAGACAGTGATGCACAGTGAACTATGAAATGACTAAGGACTCCAACCTCAAAGCCAAAGTACATTGACGTTTCGACTCCGGATGTCGCGAAATCGAACATACAAAATGGAACAAATAGAAATAGAAATAGAAGAAAACAAAACCTAGGTCGAGACCAAACTGAGATCCGTTGCAAAGAAGCCGCCACTCTTGCGTGATCGCCGCCTTAAGAAGTTAGCGTACAACCTTGCCCACTGCTTAAATCGACCTCGACTTTACTTCAAATCGCTGCGATTGCGTATGTACACCGCCATTTATCTCCTAAGATATGTTGACGATCTATCTAAAGAAGCGGTGAGAATGTCATCCCGCTCAAAAGAAGTCTCAAGTTCGTCATTCGACGTTGATGGCAAATCTTGCCATCAACGTCACAAAAATGGCGTGATTCCTCAACCGCGCAGGCAGGAGAAAAACACTCCCCTGATGGTCAGTGATGAAGCGTGAGTTCCGGGCCATACCCTCCTGCCCTTTCCCTCATTTACCCTCGATGTTTGGGTAATAATCGTGGCCGATGACGCGATTCCCGTCACATCCGGGCACCACTGGCGATTTACAATCACGCAAGATCTGCGAACCGTCTGGGGTTGACTCATGCTCCCGGGGCCCACAGTATGTAGCGCTTGCTACCGGCCTATGTCTATATAAAGTCTGTAATCTTCGGTCTAAAACCTTGTCTATCGTCTATTCAGTCATTTTCTACTACCATAAACCATGGCACCCTCACTCGAAGAGCCCATTGCTTCGGCTGTTCCATCTACCTTTGCGAAATCTTCTATTCCCGAGAAGGTGGTCGCCGGTGATAACAAGTTTGGCTATGTCCCTGGGCAGACCAAAGTTGAACAGCACGTCGACTATCCCCACGAGGATCTACTTCCTTCGTTCCCCGACATTCATTGGGGCCCCATTGGAGATGTACCCTATTCAGATCGCGGCCTTCGAGGAGATCCTAAGTTTCGCAACCTGCTAGCGGATGCCACGGCTGTCTTTGACTACAACCCCAAGATTGGCACTGAGATCCATGGCGTCGACCTTTCCAAACTCACAGATGCTCAGAAGGATGATCTGGCCCGTCTCATTGCGTACCGCGGAGTTGTTTTCTTCCGCTCACAAAAGTCATTTGATATTGAAGCTCAGCGGAAACTCGGACAATACTTTGGCACTCTCCACAAGGTATGTTATCACAGTGGCATTGATGAAAGCACGTTCTGATTGTTTTGTAGCATGCAACTACCTCTGTTCCTCGAAAGAAGGGACTGGAAGATGTCCATGTTGTCTTCACCGGTGACAACTCTGGCGATAACCGTGCTTTGTTCAGCCCAAGCTTCCTGTGGCACTCAGATGTTACTTATGAAGTGCAACCACCATCCTACACCTCCTTGAAGCTCTTGACCGGTCCGCCTACCGGCGGCGGTGGCGACACCCTTTGGTCCTCACAATACGCTGCGTATGACGTTCTTTCGCCGCACATGCAGACCTATCTCAAGGGCTTGACCGCCCTGCACTCTGCGGATATGCAGGCCAACGACTCGCGAGCCATTGGCCGGCCAGTCCGCCGTGATCCCGTCACCACTGCGCACCCTCTCATTCGAACGAACCCGGTTACTGGTTGGAACTCGCTGTTCTTCAACCCCGGATTCGTCACTAAGATCGTCGGCATCCCCAAGGGCGAGAGCGATGCCATTATCCGGTACCTCACCGACGTGGTGGCCACCACTCAAGAGATGCATGCCCGGTTCCAATGGGACAAAGACGACGTTGCTCTCTGGGACAACCGCACAACTGTATGTGAACTTGCAAGAACCATATTAGGGCGAATACTGACTTCACCTGCTTTAGACACACACTGCTTCCTATGGATTCACTCCCCACCGGAGACATGCGGTGCGAGTTTGCTGCCAGGCTGAGCGTCCTGTGCTCGAGGAGTCGGGCAAGTCGCAAGAAGAGGAGCTAAACGCATTGTATGGATTGCCGGCCGTCAACAAGGACGGATCGCGACAGTCAAACTATAACGATTGATGGCCATGGGATATTTTGCATTGGAGCGCCTTTTCTAAAGTATATCGGCATGGTAATAAGCAGTCAGCGAGTCTGCAGGCGTTTGGGTATTATCAATGAAACAATCATATCAATGAAACTACATCTATAACAACGATCATCCCCCACCTCTTCCATCACCTCTTCAATTATCTTAGTCTTCGACTTTCCTTCCTCCAATCTTCCCACTCTTATCAAAATGTCTCAGAGTTCCCCTCACATGAATTCCCCGTCTGATGCGCATGACTTTCTCCTCGAATATGCGCTCAAACACGGCATTGCCGAAGACGCGCTCGCAACCCCGGTCGGCGCATGTCTCAACAGAGACCCCACCGGCAAAGAAAGCGATGAAATCGGAAGTTATCTGGAGGGAGATCCCGAATGCCTTGCTTTTGATGGACAATTCGTCAACGACTTTGAATCACAGAAGCTCTCTGTAAGCACTGAAGAGGGACGACTTCTCTGTACCATCATGCAGGACAAAGAAGTGGAAACCGACTGGAATGCGGTATTACCGCCTCTTCGACACGGTTGCGTTCCGAACGTCGAGTATCCACTTCTCACAGAGGACCGAGAAATACGCAACTCGGTAAAGTCTCAGGGGCCACTGGACAGTGATATGGTCGATGTCCGGGATGAAACTGCTGCAGTTCATGAAGAAGACACGACCGAGAGCTTGCAAGAGCTGGCTGATAGTGCCAGGGCTAGTATAGTGGAGGAGAGGCTGGACTGCGGTAGAGAATCCATCGCTTTTGACGCTGACCTTCAACGGGATAGCGTGCTGTTTCCGGAAGAGACTCAATTGCGGTTTGATAGTGTAACTGGGAAGCACAATGTATGCAGTCTCTCCCACAAAAGCCAACTATGGATGCTGACCAGAACAGGGACCAGTCCGTCATTCCAATGATACACTCCAAAGGTCTGACCTAATCGAGGAGAGAAAGTCCCCGTCATCCGTACAGCTTGTCCCTTTGCCAGGCCTGGGCAACCTATCTTCATTCCTATCAACAAGAGGCGTTATGATCCCTGCGCTTCCCAATAGTCCCCACTTCGCCAAAGAAGAACCACCCAAGAAACCACAAGAAGATGAATCACCCCAGGCTGCATCTACATCCCCGGAGATCATTCTCAACATCACAGCACCACCAGTTACCCCCAGCCAAGACATCGCATCTGAAGAGATCGTATGCTTTCTCTCGACCGAGCTCTTGAAATCTTGTCTATCACACGTCCGACATCTCGACAGCAAGCACAATTCCCAGCTCATATACCGAGACTACGATCCAAAATCACCGGAAGCCGACATCATCGTCTCACCCAAAACAGGAATCATCTTAACATCCGCACACATGCTGACCCAGAAATATCTCCCCGGACACAAAGCTTCACGGGAAGATATAGTATCCCCGATTACAGAACGCATATACCTAACCGCACCCCGGTACGAGAGAGTATACATCTTCATTTGTGTGCATTCATCCAAGGCAGACGAACAGATCCAGGACGCTATTACTTCGCTAGAATCATTTTGTGCCTCTCTTTCTGAAGAGACGAGTATCATTCCTTTGATTGTCTCTGAAACTGACGGGGCAGTCACAGACTGGGTCATGTATCTGGGTCATGCTGAACTTTCGTCAATGGTGCGGGCGATTCGGTTGCAGGATTCTGAGACGCGGTGGGAAATTATACTTCGTGGGTATGGTCTTAACCCCTTTGCCGCTCGTCTGGTCTTAGATATGGGTGTCGAACCGGGTACGTTTATTGAGATGGGCTCTAAAGAGCGCCAATGTCAATTCGGAAATCTCCTCGGTGAGCGAGTCCTGCGGAGAGTCGGGGCGGCTATTGAGAAAAGGGAGGGCGTTAAGGAGTACTGAGGGAGACTTACCACCTCTCTGTCTGATACCGAAGGCAATGTTACAGAGATTCAAAGATTGAGGGAAACTGGATTATCATGAAGAGAGGAGATCATATCGAATTACTCGATTTAAAAATACAGTAGAAAGACATGCAAGACCAAGACCAATCCAGCGCTTCAAAACTCAGTATGCAAAGTAGAGGTATTATTTGGAGATTTTTTCCTGTTTGAGATGGTTGAAATGGTCGAGCTCGTGACTTCGCTTCGGTATAGTACATGCCGTATATCCTTCATCCTTTCGGCAATTTTACAGCCGAGAAGATGGTACATGGATGGAATGGCCGGGGTCGGGGGAAGACGAGAGACGAGAGACGAGACGAGAGACAATTGTCACTGCATTTACTCGTTGATCTTGGCCAGGATCTCAGAGTCCCGGAACAGGGTGTACTCCTCCTCGCCGACCTTGATGGAGCTGCCACCGAACTATACAGCAAATAAAATCAGTATCAATGTGCAATCAGAGATGAGAGAGGTTGGTATTGCCAATGGCAATGCGACGCGGAAGAGCGCGGAGTATTCAAGAGCGACGTACCTGAGGAATCAGAACCTTGTCACCGGAGGTAACGCCCATGGGGAGGCGCTTGCCATCCTTGTCAAAGGTACCGGGACCAACGGCGAGAACCTTGGCCTCGTTCTGCTCCTTAACGCTGCTCTCAGGGAGGAAGATGCCGGAGGCGGTCTTGGCCTCGGGCTTGATGCGCTGGACCAGAACGCGGTCCAGAAGGGGAGCGAGGTTCTTGACGTTGCGGAGGATAGACTATTGCGAAAGGAGTTAGTATATAGCGCAGACAGAGAGAGTGGTTGAATGATTGCGAGAAAGAAAAGTGGAGGGCAAAGGCGTACGGAACACCAGCTCCGCGAACGTAACGCGTAGCTTGGCTGGGTTGCATTACGCCGTAAAAGTGTAATAGCAAAAGGAACATACCATTGTGATGGAGTTGGAGGTCTAAAAGGCCAAGAGTTGGGGATGAGCGTGGGATAAAGAAAGGAAGAAGGAAGCGTCTGGGGGAAGATCTGGACTTTGCACCGAGAAATTTCCAGAATGCCAAGACTGCAGCTTCGCCGAGGGCAAACCCGACTTTCGGCTTCTTTCTGTGTCTACACTCCTTTTTACGGTTCCATGGTCAATTCGGATGACAGCGAAGCTTTCACCAGTCTCATATGAGTAATTCCCTTTCACTCTACATTATTTTCCAATTCGTGAATAGGCATACTAGGAGATAACCTCCTCTGTACACCTCCCTTCTCCCGGCTGGAGCTTCTAGATACACCTACAATGCCGAACACCGAGTTCGTTGAGTTCCTCATTCCATTTGCAATAAAACGCTACATTATCCAAACCCACTGGGAATTCAAAATGACTCGAGACTTGTAAAATTGACACCAGGGCTACCATCTCCTCCCACGCCCCCGGCCTCCATAATTCCCGCGCTGGTCGTAGCCTCCGTATCCCATCTGGCCCTGACCACCTGGACCGAATCCTTGTCCTGTTCCTTGTCCCCCAAATCCGGGCTGTCCTTGCTGGCCGCCACCGGGCTGTCCTCCCATCATAGTTTGGGCGTGCTGCATGAACGCCATCGGGTCCATCGAGGACGGGTCCAATCCCTGGGACATCATGCTCGCCAGCATGCCCTGCATCATATCCGGGTTCATGTCCGGTATACCGGGCATACCGGGCATGGCTGGCGGGCCATTACTTGGTGCTCCGGGCCCAGGTGGCGCGCCCGGCATTGGGGGCATTCCCATACCCAGGAATGATTGCATGTCGTCCATTTGTCTCCTCTGGTCGTCAACCTCCTTCCGCACCTCCCGCTGCTTCAAGCAGTAGCTGACCCATGTAAACTCGTCAAACCCGTAGTTAAAGAAGTCTGAGACATCGGACCCGGGGCGTCGCCAGGGCTTATCGTCCGTGGGGAAGTCATTGTCCATGTCACTGGCCATAATGGGCTTGCCAGTCGTGGGGTGGACGGGATTGTCATTAACATCGATGGTGGAGGTATGAATGGCCGGGTATGCAGAGCCTGGCTTCTGGTGGCCGGCTGGTTTCGCAGCCGCGGCCGTTGCGCCTGCGACAGGAGTCGGCGCATCGAGGTTAGGAGTAGCGGAGGGAGTTGCAGATTTGGAAACTATCGAAGAGTCTGCTGAGGAGGGTCGTTGTGTTTCTTGTCGCAAGGTCGCAGGGCGTGGATGGGAGCTTCAATGATCAGCCAAACAGAACCATGCGCGTAGGAGCATCATGACTTACATCTCTGGAGGCGCACCAGCCGGCGCTTCTGTGATAATGTTGAAATCATCCTAGCAGTTATCAGTAAATGGCATCGCGACATAAAGGGGAGGGATGCCAACATCGTCATCCTCTACCTCGACCTCTTCCTCATCGCCCATGTCCTCGTTCTCCTGCGGTTGAGCTGGAGCTGCATTCTGGGCATTGTTGTGCGCATGGTTAACCGGCACTGAGTCGGTGGGGTCATAAAAGTCGTCTTCTTCTTCGTCCATGGTTCTGAGGTTTTAATCTCATATAAGTGTTGTAGAAAAGTGTAGCAACAGGATCGATGTCCGCAAATGAGCCAGCCGTTTGAGCTGTTTGCACTCCCGTGGCAGTAAACGGCCATTGGACTTCTAAAGGTGATTATCACAATTCAATCGAGATCCCCTTGCAAAGCCACATTGGGGAAATGACAATGTACTATCTTAAACCCACGAGGCCTCTAATTCTATGAGTTTCAGAGCTCTTCCTGACCCATTCGCCCCATATCCCATCGAGTCACGTGCCGAGTGCCAAAAGACGTCAGGATTCCGATTGTTTAACATTTACTCTCGGACAACCTAATCGAAGCTTTTCCCAGTGCAAAAGATGGCCTCCGAGAAAGATAGCGAGACTTCCACGCCGCGGTCCTTCACAGGTCAGAGCCTCTCCGCGGAGGAGATGCTCAAGTCGCAAACTGTCGGTCTCGTGCATCTGTCCGACTTTCGCAAGCGGCGCGCAGAGGTTCTGGAGCAAACGTCGCGCGAGGCGCATGACAAGTCGCTGGGACGACTGGCATCCGGTAATTCAAAAAGCGCAACTCCCTCCACAGGCGATGTGACTGACGGGTAAGTCCAAGGACCACATTTCTTCCTCGAGTGTCTAAGCTGATTGCAGCACAGGTCGTCGACATCCCGAAGCGATGGGCCACCCAAAAAGAAGAAAAAGAAGCCCTTCACCAAGAGCAAGCTTTCTTTTGGTGATGATAATGAGGACACCGGTGAAGAGTCTGCTGCCACTCCGCGCGACTCAAGCGTATCGCGATCAGGCTCGAGGACACCCAATGAAGAGCGTGCTACATCGGCAGCCCGTCGCATAAAAGCCAACCCGAATGCGCCCCCTCCTCCGAAGGCGATGACCAAGGCTGCGATGGAAGCGGAGGCGCAGGCTCGCGACACACTCCGCAAGGAATTCTTGGCGATGCAGGAAGCGGTTAGGAATACTGAGATTGTGATTCCATTTGTATTCTTTGACGGAACAAGCATACCAGCTGGATCAGTCAAAGTCAAGAAGGGAGATCCAGTATGGTTGTTTCTGGACCGGTGTCGCAAGGTTGGCGCTGAGTTGGGAGTTGGCGGCGCCAATGGAGCTTCGAAGGCGCGAAAAGACACTCGTCGTGAATGGGCTCGAGTCAGTGTTGATGACCTGATGCTGGTCAAAGGCGACGTGATCGTTCCACATGTAAGTTCTTCGTGACATACGGACCACCGTTCAAGCTAACGCGTTGCCAGCACTATGAGTTTTACTATTTCATTGCCAATAGAGTATCGAGCTTCTCCAAATCTGGCGGGCTGCTCTTTGATTATTCGGATAGACCTTCAGAAACATCCGATGACCCCTTAACCAATGACGATCAATTGGAAGGCGCAGACAAAGATTCTAGCGAGACCAAAGTGGTAGACCGCCGTTGGTACGAAAAGAACAAACATATCTACCCTGCAAGTCTCTGGAATGAGTACGAGCCAGGGAAAGAGTTTGAAGAGAAGATGACTTCAACACGGCGTGATGCGTCCGGGAATACGTTCTTCTTTTAGCGGATATTATATTTGGACTTCAATGTGATTATAAGCGCAGCGATGAAACTAGACCAATGCGGAATTCGATCTTTGGTGGTCGAGGCAAGTATCTCAGGTGACCACCAACTCCTCCCATCTTCATCCACCAACCTCCCCTTCATACACCATGGATTTCCACCTGCGATGCAATTCCTTAAAATGCCGGGTGCAGCTAAAAGAGAGAGCAGTGGTAACGACCTGCTCGTAAGTCATGTCCATTTTGAACAGCCGTTGGGCAAGACTGATGGGCCAGACATATATTCTGCCTTGGATGTGCAGACGGCCTCGGGCTTTCACACCCACCCGCAGGCGGCCGCCGATGCCCTGCATGCCAATCGCTTCTATCCAACCCTGATGACGCCGTGTCGACAATCTTGAACCCCACGGAGGACTACAAGACCAGCGTGCTGAGCGGGCTCGATCCCAATACCGTCATGGAATGCGCCGGTAGAGCATTGGGATTTTGGGCATACCAGAGCACACAGGAGATGTACGTACCATGCTCTTCTACTGGGACGTGCGCAAGCCAGTAGATCGTGCCAATGTGTAATAACCGGGGTCTAGATTCTACCAAGAATTCCTGGGGAAAAGTGTCACCGAGAAATACGCCAGCCTGAACACCCAAATGGACAAGGTCATTCACAACGCCAACTCGGAGATGTCGACTCTTCACAGCAAGATATCCGGTCAGCAACATTGAACCCAGAGTTCCGAGTCTTGGCTGACCTTTGAGACAGACATGCAATCTGCGAATGAACAGCTCGAAAAGAAAAACCAGGAACTGGCTGATCTGAACCGAGAAAAGTCCAAAAAGCTGTCACAAGTGACAAACCTATACAACCTTCTCAAAGCGCGTGCCATGCGAAGCGAGATGCAGACTGCGGCTTCGGACACGGTATCCCAGACCTTGAACAATCTCTCGTCACGAAAGGACAGCATTATTCCTACCATTCAACCCGCTCTCGATTCACGTCCAATACCTTCCAAGACACGCAACCAAGTGCGCACCCCAAAGACCCCTTCGTACCCTATGAGCCCGGAAGGGATCGAGCGACTACATCGATATCAGCGGAGTGGCACTGGTAGTTCCAGGAGAGCAGGAGAACAGAATGACCCCGGTACGATGGCTCCTCCTACGGGAAGACCTGTCTGGAATGCAAAGAGCCGTAAGTGATACTTGAATTGGTTGATTCCCAAGCTCATCGCTTGTCTAGCTCAAGGTCCAACCTCGAACCCCCAGCATCGTACCCGCCTTCCACACCCTCCACGACAATCAAGTGTTCTCTCTCACCTTCCTCCGAGTGATGATATACTCGCGCGTTTTGGGAGCTAGGGTGTGTTTACTGTTGCAGCGAGACTATATGCCTGTCTACCCTCTCTACAAGGCTCTTATATTTACCTTTTGAGCGGACGAAGGATTCTCCTAAATGCGAGATTTAATAGGCCAATAGTAAAGTAGGAGGCTTTGCCGTATTACGATACTCCTAGAAACGTTTCAATATCCGTCAAGTTTGCTTTGGCCGATGAGTTACGCCCCGAAGCATTTGTCTATCAAACCATACATCCCGCCTCCGTTTGCTTCGAGGTTGCTGTGATAAGCTTATATTGACATCTCATGAACTCTGTACTTACTCATCGTGACATTCCTATTCTCGCAGAGACATCGGCTGTCACGAGATTGGTGTCTCATCCGAGCGGTCAACTCAGTGATACTAACATGAGGTTATTACCTGGAGGCTCAAGGTAGGAAGAGCCGACAGTATACTGCAAATAAAATCAACAACAAAAAGAAGAGAAGCTCCTCAAGATGGACTTCTGGGAAACCGGGGCAGTGCGCAGTAGATCAATAGCCATCAAAACGACGGAAACTCCAACCGCTAGAAAGACATCGAGAAACCAGAAAAGCAAAACTTCCAAAAATGCTGGTCTATATCACATTCTGGAATCCATCCTTCCAAAACAACCGTCACTAATGAGGACATCTTCACTACCGTATAAGGAAAGACGACCTCTCAGACCCGTTCGTCCGGACCCAACCTCGGAGCAGCGGAAGCGTGCCCCTGCCACCCTCGGTTCAACAGCCAGCTACCCCAGTTCCAGCACGGTCCCTACTTTATCGTCCTGGGGTCCTTTCCTGAAGATCCAGATCACGGAAGCTAAGAGCTCCCCTGTCAATCCGGGGTACAGAGATCCATCTGGGAGCTTGTGTGGAGCGTTTTTGTGACGGACTTGTAATTTTGGTCACGTGGAACTATACACATCTCACCTCGACCTGATCATGGACTCGACGCTTGATAGACAGTAAGCCCTACTCTAGTCTACTTATTTACTTATTTACGCGATTACTTGCTTACTTGATTATGGAAATCACTTGTCGTATCATCACTGATATTATCCGATGGGGACCTCACGATCTCTATCCCCCGGTAGGTGAATATAAAGGAAATCTAATCATAGTACTGTACGTCGGCACCAAGCATCCGGTCTTTTCGGCCGGGCAGGAAGAAACGCCATATCCTCGACCAGCAAAAAACGGACCCGAGCAATCTATTTTGAAGACTCGGGACCAAATCATATCATGCCATGCATTATACCACAAACCCATGCAACGGACGGGGACGCTGCAGAAACAAAAAGCCAAAACCAAATCATTTCATTTATGCGCCGAATTCCTTGACGTCGGTCTTCTTGCCCTGCAGGGCCAGAGGCACGATACCGCTGACGTGCATCTCGGGGCCGTACACGTGCATGTCCAGACCCAGCTCGACACCGGCGGACTTGATGTTCTTCAGACCCTCCTGGTAGTTGGGGCCGGCACGGCGGACCCAGATCTGGACCTTGTGCTCCTGGAGAACGGGGGCAACGTCGCGAATGGCGCGAATGACACCCTTGAAGGTGCTGGCAACGTTGGTAAAGTTGGCAATACCACCACCGATAAAGAGGACTTTGCCGTCGGGGTGGGTAGGGGCGCGCAGCATCAGGTCAAGCACGGTGCGGGCGTAGTTGTAGGTCTGAGTCTCGGTGGGAGCACCGGAGTACTCGCCGTAGTTGGCCAGCTCGCTAACGAAGCCGGCGGAGGCAATGGCGTCGGCATAGACGACGGAGGCACCACCACCAGCAACCAGGGTCCAGACACGGCCGTTGGCGTTCAGAACGGTCAGCTTGAGGGAGGCACCGGTCTTGGCATCCATGTCGGAGATGAACTTCTCCTCCTTGCTCAGCTCACGACCGAAGGGGGCGGGGAACTCCATTGGCGGACCAGCGTCAATGTTGACCTTGCCGTTGGTGGAAGCCAGGGTGGGCAGGCCCAGCGCGGCAGGACTGCGGGCGACGGCCCACTTAGTGCCGCACTCGAACTCGGCAGTTTGATCGAGCTTAGCCGCGAGGTCGAGGAAGTGAACCTCGGCGGAGGTGGCATCGGCGTTGGGGATGACCACGAGAGGGTTAATCTCGAGGTAGGTGAACTGGCAGTCAACGTAGACGGCGTACAGGCGGGAGATGAAGTCCACCAGGACGTTGTGGACACCCTTGGGCACCTTGGCCAGCAGTGTGGAGGCAATCTCCTCGTTGGAGGGGTAGTTCTTGAGGTTCACGGGGATGAGCAGCTTCTCAGCCTTGGCGTCAACATCACCGACGTCGACACCACCCTCGTGGGTGAAGAGAATCCAGTCACCCTGGAAATCGTTAGAGGCTGCTCGCGATTGGTATCAAAATTGAGGCTCTGAACTTACCTCGCGGACGGAGTGGATGTTAATGTAGTACTCGGTCTCCTGGGGGTGAGGCACGAAGGGCTCAACCAGGAACTGACGCAGGACACCGGTGACGGTCTCAACCTGGACATCCTTGGCGGCACGGGCCTCAATCCACTCGCGGGCCTCAGCCCAGGTCTTGTTCAAGGCAAGGAGGCCGCTCTTGCCTCGGCGCTTGATCAATTGATCCGGCTTCGCGACGAACTTGGCGCCGGGGGTCAAGAGCCAAGGGTAGTTGATCTCGGCCTGGTCGAGGACATCCTTGACAGCCTTGTCATCGGGGAAGTGAAGTGAGGCGAGACGAGCGGGAGGGTTGTGTGTAGAGGAGGAAGGAAGGGGAGTAGGCTTGATGACGGGGGCACGGGTGAGATGGTAGTTAAGGATGGCCTTGCCGTCGGCCTCGAGAATGGACTTGGCGGACATGATGTGTGGATGATGTGAAGGGAGAGAAGATGGGAAGAGAAGAAAAGGTTGAAGAGGAAGAAGACAAGAAGAATATTGGCAGGAAGACTGGAGTGTACAGCGTACAGAAAAAAAGTTGTGCTGGAGATTACAGCGTACAACTGAGGGGAGCTCCACTGGTTGAGACGATGAAAGTGGAACTGAAAAAGGTGGGGTTGGTCTCGTTGGGGACGTTAGCTTGCTACAGGCACCAGGTACTTTTCTCCTTACTTGTACAAGTAGGGAGTAGTATGGAGTACTCCGTACCGAGTACTCAGATCCACGCAGTAGCCATCTGTACACTTGTTTTGTTGGGTGCCGGAATCCGATCTACACAGTAGCTCCCAGAACTTCTTTTTTAGGGTATTTTATAGTTCGGACCCCGAGGGACCTATTAGAAAACACGCCGAAATTGACTAGTTGTAATTTGATGGGTATATTTGGAATAGTCAATTGGGTCAATTGATGTATTAGATATAGAGCTAGATATATGTCTTTCTTTTTTAAAGCAAGTAAAATAAGGAAAAAGGTCGATGATAGCTATAGCCGACTCTGTATGTAACGTGGATACTCCGTACCAAGTGATCAGCAAAGTGGAGTAAACTGGTATCGGCGGTACCCGGTACTTTGGGGACCACGGAGCTCAACACTCGTTAGCGCTGAAAAAACGGGAGGAGCTGTACACCGTACCTGCGAGTACTCGTTGCCCCGCGCCCTTTTCTCTGCTCTCATCAATTCCTTGGATTCCTCTTCTCCTTCTTCATCTTCCATTGAGCGGCTGTCATTTCACACAGGTGTGGTTCCTCCCTTCTTAAGGTGCCTATGGTATCCAAACCTCACTCCAACCAAATTCTAACTGGAATAGATTCATCATGCCCTCTATTACTCCTGCCGGCAACGGCATCCAGTCGGCCAACGACAACATCACCCGCTTCAACCCTCCTAGCCGTGCCCTCTCTCCTTCCAACCACTCCCTTTTCCACAACAAGACACGATGCTTCGTATAGTGAGTACTCGACTGCACCGTACCATGCACGAACGCAAGTTGACCAATTCCGCAGTGGCATGCAACCCCGAGCTGTGCAGGGCATGCTCGACTTTGACTTCATTTGCAAGCGTTCCACCCCCTCTGTGGCCGGTATCATCTATACCTTCGGCGGTCAGTTCGTCAGCAAGATGTACTGGGGCACCAGCGAGACCCTCCTGCCCGTCTACCAGGATGTTGAGAAGGCCATGGCCAAGCACCCCGACGTCGACACCGTCGTCAACTTTGCCTCTTCCCGCTCCGTGTACAGCTCCACGATGGAGTTGATGAACTGCCCCCAGATCCGCTCCATTGCCATTATTGCTGAGGGTGTCCCTGAGCGCCGTGCCCGTGAGATCATGGTCACTGCCAAGGAGAAGGGCATCACCATCATCGGTCCCGCCACCGTCGGTGGTATCAAGCCCGGTGCTTACAAAATCGGTAACACTGGTGGTATGATGGACAACATCGTCGCCTCCAAGCTGTACCGCAAGGGTTCCGTCGGCTACGTCTCCAAGTCCGGTGGTATGTCCAACGAGTTGAACAACATTATCTCCCAAAACACCGACGGTGTCTACGAGGGTGTTGCCATTGGTGGTGACCGTTACCCCGGTACCACCTTCATTGACCACATGCTCCGTTACCAGGCCGAGCCTGAGTGCAAGATCCTGGTCCTCCTCGGTGAGGTCGGCGGTGTTGAGGAGTACCGTGTGATCGAGGCTATCAAGAACGGCACCATCACCAAGCCTGTCGTCGCCTGGGCCATCGGTACCTGCGCCAGCATGTTCAAGACTGAGGTTCAGTTCGGTCACGCCGGTGCCTCTGCCAACTCCCAGATGGAGACTGCCGTCTACAAGAACAAGGCCATGCGTGAGGCTGGCATCCACGTGCCCGAGACCTTCGAGGACCTGCCCCAGATGCTCAAGAAGGTCTACGATGAGGAGGTCGCTAAGGGTTCTATCAAGCCCGCTCCTGAGCCAATTGTCCCCAAGATTCCCATTGACTACTCGTGGGCCCAGGAGCTCGGTCTCATCCGTAAGCCCGCTGCCTTCATCTCCACCATCTCCGACGACCGTGGCCAGGAGCTGCTGTATGCCGGTATGCCCATTTCCGATGTCTTCAAGGAGGACATTGGCATTGGCGGTGTAATGTCGCTGCTGTGGTTCCGCCGCCGCCTCCCTCGCTACGCTAGCAAGTTCCTCGAGATGGTTCTCATGCTCACTGCTGACCACGGTCCCGCCGTCTCCGGTGCCATGAACACCATCATCACTACTCGTGCGGGCAAGGACCTCATCTCCGCCCTGGTCTCGGGTCTGCTGACCATTGGTTCGCGTTTCGGTGGTGCGCTGGACGGTGCCGCCGAGGAGTTCACCAAGGCCTTCGACAAGGGCCTGAGCCCCCGTGACTTCGTGGACATCATGCGCAAGGAGAACAAGCTGATCCCCGGTATCGGCCACAAGGTCAAGTCCCGCAACAACCCCGACCTGCGTGTCGAGCTCGTCAAGGAGTTCGTTAAGAAGAACTTCCCCAGCACCAAGCTGCTCGACTACGCCATTGCTGTCGAGACCGTAACCACCTCCAAGAAGGACAACCTGATCCTGAACGTCGATGGTTGCGTTGCTGTCTGCTTCGTTGACCTGCTCCGCAACTGCGGTGCTTTCTCCGCCGAGGAGGTCGAGGACTACATGCGCATGGGCGTTCTCAATGGCCTGTTCGTTCTGGGTCGCAGCATCGGTCTGATTGCCCACTATCTCGATCAGAAGCGCCTGCGCACCGGTCTGTACCGTCACCCCTGGGACGACATCACCTACCTTCTGCCCACCCTCCAGAAGGGCGGCGCCGAGGGCCGTGTCGAGGTTAACCTGTGATTTTCTCTTTTGGACAGCTGGTAGCATACAGTCCGCCCTCCATGTGCGGGGGTGGTGGAGTTTGGATGGTCGATCCTTGTTTCTGTTTGGCAGTTTTGTGTATCTCATGAACAAAAGCGGTGCAACGCCCGACTACGGATCAAATGTTTAATTTGTTTAGATGACTAGAACTGGGACTAATGAACGTGCCCATTGCATGATATCAATTTTGATCAATCTTAATCAGGAGAAGTAGAAGTATCTTCGTGATACTCGATAACGTTGCTAGTTCTTCTGATAAGAGCCCCATCGCTTATCGCAAACTCCAACTTCTTTTCTCCCACGCTTTACCTTCATCAACTTCACACCTCAACACACCCACAATATGGTCCGCCTCAAGAACCGCTACCTCCTGGTGGACATCCTATATCCGGATCCATCAACATGGCCATCCGCCAAATCTGCTAGCCCTCAAGCCACCCAACTATCCATTCACTCCCCGACCTCCGACGCGCTCACACCAGGCCTCCTCGCCAAAATGGTCCGCGAAGAAGTGGGCGAGATGTACGGCGACTGGGGAGTCGGTAAACTAGGTGGCGCCTCAGCCACGGGAATCCATAGTACGCGACCATTATTCACCCCATTCGAAGCAATTCACTAACACACCGCAGTTAAATACCTTTCCCCGGCAACATCAACCGCCATAATCCGCTGCCCCCGCGCTTCATTTCGTCTCGTCTGGTCCGCACTTACATACATGACCCACGTCCCAGCCGTTGACGGCTCCGGCGCTGGAGTCCGACGATCGAATGGGGGTCGCGAGAGGCCGTGTGTGTTCCGTGTGCTGCGTGTGTCTGGAACGATGCGAAAGGCTGAAGAGGAAGCTATTAGACGTGCTAGGAGGGAGATTGTGCGCGTGCGGGGTATTGAGGAGAAGGGTGTTTTGGGCGATTTGTTAAATGCTGTGGATGAGAAGGAACAGAGTGCTGTTTCGGCGAAGAGTGTGATGGATGAGAGTGAAGATGAGGGAATGCTTATTGACGAGGATTGAGAATAGCCCTGAGATATTGGGTGGCCTGGATTGAACTGAAATTATGATACCCCATGATTTTGAACGATATATAATACATTGATTTGATTCTCTTTTTATTCATGCTTTTCGTCGAACGGTCACTCCGCTATCCGGCAGCGGACCGCAGTTCTCTATTTCCTCGTCTTCGTCTTCGTTCGCAGCGTCCTCGTTCATTGCAGCTTTGCTTGCCTCTTCGTGCATCTTGGCCACTTCTTCTAACTCCTCTCTCTCGAGTTTGTCATATTCATCCTTTCTGTCCAGCCATCGCTCTTGTACATCCCGTACATCGGTAACACCCATTCCTTCTCTCACGGCAACCTGCCAGATAGAATCATTGGCACCCTCAGCTGAACCGAATGCATACCCGGACGCACGGTCAATGGCTCTGAGAAGGTTCATCATACTCTTCTTATCCTCGACGGCTAACGTCTCGAAGGCAACGAGACCGAATTCCTCGACCAGATCGATGATAGTTTGATTCAATGCGCCGAATTTCGAGTTCGTAAGCCGCGATGACTCAGCTTCCAGATGTGGAAGGAGATATGAAAGGTCTTGGACTTCGGTATAAAAGTCCAGGTTGAAGGGGAGGTCGGCGTAGTTGGATAGGTTGTCGATTTTGGTTAGGACGTTCAGATGCGGAAGGTCGAGTTGAAGCATGGCGCGGAGGGATAGGAGGAGAGCGGAAATATACATAGAAGGGAGCGTGAGGGTGTATGAGTCGACGAGGTGGATAACTATTAGCTATTTGAGGGTTGGTTAGCTATGGTTGATTGAGATTCGAGGACGATGACGACGAACTCGGTAGCCCAATTTCTGGATCTTGAAGAAGATATTCCGTAGTGATGAGTGGTGTGTAAAAAGCTCGACTTGGCCGGGGCAGTCGAATAGAACATAGTCCTCTATATAACAACCAAGTATGTCAGTCCATCCGCGCTCGTTTCTTCTGGGAGCATCGACAAACCTCCAAGCTCTTTCAACCCATCCTCTAACCAGGAATAGTTCTCCTCCAGCTCCTCAAGCGCATATAGGGTAGCTCCGTTCGGCCCTAGCTTATCCTCATCCATAATCTCCTCCAGCGTCACTAGATCGCGCACGTCCAGCGCACACGGGTACGAGGTCTTGTCATTGGCGGGGTCGAGATTGACGATGGAGCATTTGCGACCAATAGCACCAAGGAACTGATGCATGCCATTGCAATATGTAGACTTGCCTGCACCCGGAGGGCCGATTACCAGCTGCGCAAAGGGCATTGTGATGGCGATGTTGAAGCTTCGAAGTGGTGACCTTTTTTCTTATCGAAGCCGCGGGGAACAGTATGGCGGTATATCGTGGCAGAAAAGGCCCTCATAGGAGCTCCGTCTGGATCTCCGATCTGCAAACATCATCTTGTCCGCCGCAATGTCGTCACGTAAGTTGATATTCTTTGACCAATCGATCTTGCACTGACCTGTGATAGATCAATTCGCAGTAGCTTCACCGCCCACAGACGCCATCTCCGCTTTGAAGTTCTCGCCTGACCCCAACTCGACACGCATTGTTGTTTCGTCATGGGACAAGAACGTATATCTGTACGATCTGCGTGATGAGAACGGCACAGTAGGCGAGGGCAAGTTGCTGCAGAAGTTTGAGCACCGCGCACCGGTTCTGGATGTGTGCTTCGGCGACAATGAGAATGAGATCTACACGGCTGGATTGGACTGGGATGTCCGGAAGTGAGTGCTGGCGCGATAGCTCCGACTGTAGTCGTATATACTGACACAAGTAGGATTGACCTCAACACATCTGAGCAGACCGTCCTGAGCAGCCACGAAGCTGGCGTGCGCAATGTGGTCTACAGCCCGGAGCACAAGCTCATTATCTCCGCCTCGTGGGATTCTACCCTTCACGTCCACCGACCAGACGCCGGCACCAGCTCCGCCCCCGCTATTATTCCACTCCCCTCAAAGCCCTTCTCCATCTCTCTTACAGCGACCAAGCTGGTCGTGGCCATGGCGTCTCGCTCCCTCCACATTTACGATTTGAAGGCGCTCGCCCTTTTTACAGCGCAAGCGGAGAGCGAAAGCACCGACGGAAATAAGGTGGAGGTTGAGCCCTGGCAACGACGCGAGAGCAGTCTCAAGTTCATGACACGGTGTGTCGCCTGCATGCCAGATGATGCTGGATACGCATCTTCCAGCATCGAGGGCCGTGTGGCAGTGGAGTGGTTCGATCCTTCGCCTGAATCCCAGGCCCGCAAGTACGCTTTCAAGTGTCACCGTCAGACGGCCGAGGATGGCGTCGACGTTGTCTACCCCGTCAACGCGCTAGCGTTTCACCCCGTGCACGGCACTTTCGCCTCTGGTGGTGGAGACGGCGTGGTCGCGCTGTGGGATGGAATTGCGAAGCGTCGTATTCGTCAATACCAGAAGTATCCCTCCAGTGTAGCAGCCCTTGGATTCAGCGGGAACGGCAAGTATCTGGCTATTGGGATCAGTCCCGGCTTTGAGGATGGCCAGGACGACGTACCGGAGGGAGTAGTAAAGATCTTTGTGCGCGAATTGGGCGAGACCGAGGCCAAGGGCAAAGGCGTGAAATAAGCCCGCAGGTACATATGTTAGCCAGCAGTCTCATTAATACCATTTACCGAATTTAATGAATGACCAATATGCAAATGTCCCATGTAGAGGCACAATCCAAGAATAAAGGTTCTCTCATTTCTAGTCTCGTATAGGGAAGCGTATGTGGTATCATCTAAAGTTATTTACGTCGTCAATTGGTCAAGACCCCTCGCAATTAAGCAGTGGCCTTGCGCACCGACACCGTACCGTCAGGCATACCAAAGTACACCGCGACAGGACGTTGTCCACCAATACCTCCAGCAGCAGCGGCCTGGGGACCAGTCAGGCCGCTGAAAATGCCCACCTCCAGGACACCAGAAATGGCCTTGATCTCGGTCGCAAGTTCTGCCACCTCCCACACGCCGGCCTTGCCGGAAACCTTTCCACCCCGCACATCCGACTTGAGGAGCATAGGCGGGAAGGGCGCGTCAATGAGGAAAAAGCCCTGGTCGGTCTTGAGAGGACCCTCCTTAGCGTCCATGTTTTGTCGAAGGACCGGGTCGACGGCGCCAAGCTCTGTCAACATGCGCAAAACGCGGTAGGCGGCAATGGGGGCGACTTCAACCGGGATGTATTTCCAGTTGTCGAGAAGGCGAGACTGGAGTTTGCGCGAATCTGCAAAAACATGAGTTAGTGGCTTGTGTTCTCTACCTTTTTGGGTCGACGAGAGAATGCGCACCAGCAACACAGATGAACTGCTTCGACTGCATGGCGACAAGCTTTTCCTGGAAGAGGCAGGCGCCGCCACCCTTGATGCAGTTCAGGTCATCGTCGACCTCGTCCGCGCCGTCAAAGGCCACATCCAGAATGGTGCCCGCGGGGATAGCATCGAACTCGACGGCCGTTAGACCGGCGTTGACAATCAGTCGGCGGGACTGGTAGCCCGTCGGCACGTAGCGGGTGATGGAGGTGTCGACCCCGAGGGCTTTAATGGCCTCGACGACGTAGACAATAGTCGTGCCGCTGCCAATACCGACCCAGCGGGCATCCTTAGGGTAGTGGTTTGCAACGGCGGCCTTTGCGGCGGCACGCTTGGCGGCTTCGATGTCGGATACGGTGGACATATTGGATCGTCGGGGGAGGGGTGAGAGAGGGAGACGGGAAAGACGGAGGCGCGGAGGTAAAAGAGAGCGGGGCGAAAGGAAACAGAAAAGTCGACCCATTCCCAAGTTCCTTTTAAGTTCCGAGCGTTGACAAGTCGAAAGTCTGTACTATAGCGTCATTGGCGTGGTCGTGAGTGTGGGGTTGTTAGTTCCGGGATTTATCTGCCTGGACTTGGAATGCTAGAGAGTTAATAGAGGCTATCTATAGAAATTTGATGGTTTTTGACTATAGACTATACGCAACTATTTTACTACCTAGGTATTCAAGTAAACAGGGATTAAATGACTGCGTTCCCTCCTACCTACGCAAATCTTATGCAAGCCCTTTCCCGCTGCCGGTGAGCATATGAAGATCGCATTTCATGCAGCCAATGTGTCTGACCTTTAGTTCCCGATGGTTTAGTGCGCGTCAGAAAAGCCTGCCCGTTCATAGTGGGGTTTTCGTACACGGGAAGGCCGCGTAGGAGAGAATCGGGAAGGATTACGCGCAATTAATGGTATCCTTTCTAAGGTAGCTAGTTCTTATTACCGATGTGGCATTTATTATAAAAGAACAATTGGTAAAGTACTTGATGAAAAGGCTATGTAATTGATATGGAAGGCTCTCTATACCAATCAAAATGCCAAATCATTGCTTTGGAGCCCTAACTATACGTATTCCGATTTATAGCAATGCTTCATACAGACGCAGTATAGACCACGCCTTTCTTTGTCTGAATTCAAAAGCATAACTAGCGATGCCAGTATCAACAATCCGCTTGTATACGAGCTCAAACCTAGTATCTAGTATGACTTGATTGTTGCTGGTATGGTGGAAAGCAGAGCTGTTTTCAGCAAACACAAAGCTGCGAAACTGCCATGCCGCTTGATTAAATGTACTTTTGGGATCTTTCCTCTCTAATTATAGCATAAATGGAATCCGCAACCGCACATTCAATTCATTTCATTGTAGGGCATCCTCGATCTAACAGATAGTACCCCCTAAATTCGTAAGTCGTGAACAGCACATATTGTCCGCCTCCTTTATAACGATATGTTTTAGCAACCACAAAGCTCACAGCCTGTACATCTCACTCCGACTGCGCGCCCCATCAAACACACATGTATTATCCAGCGGGCCGTACTGTTTCGTAATCACCTTCAGCGACTCCTGCGCAACCAAACCACCCGCCAGCGAGGCTATATTGTGCAGTTCACCACCTTCGGCACGACGTAGTTCTTGAATGGCTTTGTCGATGTTATCTCGGGCTTCGGAGTCCAGCGGTGTCGGGTCGTCCCGTGTCAACAGGGCCAGGATCCGCTCTGTGTGGCTCTTCCATAAGGCATCATCGTTAATGGAGCGCTGATTTTTCGACTCATTTTGGATTTCATCCACCACTCCATCGAGAATCTGAGTCGCGATGAATATGGAGACCAAGGATTCTGGGATTTCAAGCTGGCTTCGGATTGCTCTCAATGTCACCGGGTCGCTGTTGCTGCTGATCTGGGGGATTTGTCGACCGTGTACAACTTTGATATGTGCGGCATTTTTACAAAACGCTTCAATATCACGGTCGGGGATTGGGGGAACTCGTCGCTCGAGCTGAGTCTCTAGCTGTCGCACCGTGGAAGTGACTTCCTCCACATCACGCCGAGCTTTGGCCTTGTAGATATTCTGCAGCGAGACGTAGTCTGCTGACTGAGCTTTCATATCAGGTAAGGAACCGGGCAGTGGCAGGACTCCGTGGGTGTTGTAAAAGAAGTGAATGGCGTGTGCGATGATCCAGAAATCCACTGACGCGCTGTTAAGGTTCTGACATTGTTCCAGCTCGAAGATCTCGCGGACGGTGCTGCGCAGGCTGAATGGGGAGATGGTTTTCAGGACGGCTGCTACTGCTTCGTCGAAGTTTTCTTCGCCGCCTTCTGCATTGTTGGTGCGTGCTTTGGACCGTACGAATTCTCGGAACTCGGTTTTCTCCTTGTAGTTGCTAGGCGCATTTCCTCCGTGAGATTGCTTCCACTGCTCAAGGAAGTGAAGCAGGAGCAGGATGTACGGAACATGTCCGTGCTGGTGATCGTCCATGTCATCCAGATTACCCAGAGCCGCTGCGGCAGCTACAAGCTCCGGCCAGGGATTCAGAAGTCGTAGGTCCTGCGTAGTGTCTGGATCTGGATGGGTCTCTACTATGGGGAACTCCGCAGGCAGTTGAAGGGAGAAAGTAGCAAAGAACCCGACAGAGTGGGTGTAGAGGATAGGAATTCCCAGTCCCTGAGCTTGCTGAATGAGCGGGTCCAGCGAAGAGCGCTTGGTTGGACCAGAAACGATCACCAGATTGTGCTGGGGCAAAAAGTCTGGAGCTTGGAGTAGATCGGCAATAGGCTAAACAATCAATATTAGAGATGTTTCAATGGTAAGGCTAGTGACGTTACCATGGTGTTCCACCATCCCTGCACATCTGGATTCAACTCTCTAAGCAAGCGACAAGTCTCCTCCGCACGGGACTTGCCAAGTGACTCTTCCTCCAGAAAGAAGTTCACGCCCAGATCAGCTTCAGTGACTGTCGCCGGGTCCACGATGGTGAATGCACCGATGCCTGGTAACACGAGGTTCTTAAGCGCTTCCACACCGACCACACCGGGGACGTCAGTGCTATTGGCACCTAGTGGGCCATCAGAGTTGACAAGCAAGACACGAGAGTCTTCCAGGGCTTGCTGGCCGCTGGCAGCCCAGAGCCGTAGCTGGCGATCATACTTGCGTTCCTTCGATGTCGGCCCGCCGTGGAATGATTGAGCCATGGTTGGTTTTCACTGAAGGCGTGTTTGTGTTTGAGGGAAGATGGGGCTAAAGTGACGAAATCCAATAGGTCCCGAATGTGTTCCACTCTGTTTCTTGCGTATGCCGTATTTGAGACCGTCCTTTATTCTTCAGTGTTTGGTACGTGCAGTAGGCGGTGACGTGACTAAGCGTCCGACGTGGGGAATAGTTCGGATCGTTGATACAATGTTCTTGTGAAGTTCTAGCTTCATAAACTAAGAAATTTATGATCATAGGCATGTTTCAAACTGACTAGAGGTCATTCTAGCCTTGGAACACAAAGTATCCTTTATTAGATAAGGTTCCTACATATTTTGCTATCATCTTACTGCAACACACACTATCATCTGCCGTATTCTTTCTATTTATTTCGCAGCTGTCACCTAGTTAATGGTCGTCAGTTAGGTGCTTACGGCACTAGCGTATCTACAATAAGATAAAACGTTACTATTTATTCCTATTGGCTCTCTGTGGCTAGGCATACAGTTAAATAGACCTCAGAGGTTCCTACATAATGAGCGCCAGTAGGCCACAAGAGTTATACATACTTAACATACCAGTATTCCGTGGACGACATCTTGCAGTGGATCCATTCTTCCCGATACCTGTGTACTGGATCCATGTTCGTACCAGCTAGAAGTGACACTGAATAGGGATGTCACACGAGCTGACAACTCGATATTTAGTTTGAGAGGTATGGGACGGCCTCTTTATGCCAATCCCTAGGCTCGAGTGTTTGATGGAGTCTGCTACCAGAGACTTGTATGGCTTGATTGTCAAATCTGAAGAGCCCAGAACAATCACCGCTTCTTCGGCCGGAAATTTCCATGGCGCTTTGGACCAGTCGGGCCACCCTTGTTCTCATATAGCTTCTCCTTTCCGAACGCAGCATCACTAACGCGTAAGAAACTTGTGACGCCCTGGTCAACGACCGCGAGGACGACGTTGCGGTAGCCGTGTCGCAGCCGCATGTACATCAATCGGTCCATTTTCTCACCTCGCGGCGGGTCCAGCGGCGTGCTTTCCAGCAGCGCGCCGAGCTGTGCCAATGTGGGGATTGAGGTCTGCTCGCGGGTGTTGACCACGGCAATACGAAAGTCTGGGGCCGGCCAGGCGGACTTTTTGATGGGGGTCGAGGGCTTGTAGACATGGAAGATAACTCGGAAGGGCACATCTGTGTCGAGAGGGTCTCTTGTCTCAGCTGCTGCAGGGTCGTACCAAGGTATGATGGCGAGCTTGCGGTATATATCGGCTGTGAATAATTAGCAGGGGAAAAAACACAGAATGGATGAACATAGTATGAAGCTTACCATAGTTTCGATGCATGCCGCATCCCACGACGGGACCAGCCGCCGTAGAACTCGTACCGAAAGGATCATGCAGCCAGCTGAAACAGCGTCCAACGATACCAGCAAGACCCGGTCCACGTTGTTGGGGCTGGGTATAAGCGCTCTGATTGGACTCATTCTTCGAGTCTTCCGCCTGGGCATTATCATCCCAGCCCGGCGCTCGCGTGATCGCATAGCCCAGTCGTCTCAATCCAGTGAAAACGGTATACCGCTCCAGTGTCAGGCCACTACGGCTGAGCAGGCATGCATACGCCGCCTGGACACTCATTGGGATAGCCGGCTCGTTCACATCGTCCTCATCGATACCAGTCAACTCTCTCGGCCATTTCATATCCAGACTCCCCCGTTCAATCAAGTACAGCGCCTCCTCTGGACGCAGCCACACGCGGTTCCACCGATCTGCCTGACCCATTGTCTTGAAATACTGTCCTTTCGGGATAGGAACATAGACGCAGTGATCCCCTGAGACGCCCGTGCCCTTTTCATCAACCTTAACCTGGGGTGGAGGTGCAGGTCCATCCGGTGCATACACGCCGATTACCTGGGTCTTGGGGTGGTGGATGCGCGGATGGGCGAGCGCATTGTGCATCGCCTGACGCGAGGCGGAGAGGACATCGGCTTGAAACTCGGTCGGATTGGGCTCGAAGTCTTTTTCGCCGCGGCGGGGAAGACTGGAGGAGGATGTGTCGGACAGGCTAGGCACAGATTAGTCAAAGTAGGAGAGCGGCAGCTTTGAGTAGGTACAAGTTGAGGTGATTCAGCAGGCGAAAGTCCTGGGTCTCGTCAGACAGGTCGGTCTCAATCTGCGGGGCCTCTGTTGAAGTGGCACGAATAGCTTCTTCGTCTGCGTCGGCCATTGTAGGATGCTATGAGGGTAGTTGATCACAAAATCAAAGTCCATCGAAGTCCGTCGCGGAGAAAAATCGAGGATCGGGGCTTATCGATAAGAGCGCCCACATTGGGCCGCACTTTTCTCCTTTCAACTTAATCTAAAACACAGGGCGATGACGAATATCGTGGACTATAATGAGACTTTGCGTAAGGTACGTGCTTTGATTCTCCATATGAATAGGACATAACGTGTATCTAGGTCTCAAACAGCCTCCAGAACGCCCTAGACACTTTTGGGCCGTCCTCGCACCAGTACCGAGCCATTCTCGGGATACTGAAAGATTGTCTACTGGATATTGAAAATGAGAAAGCACGTACTCAGGCACAGGTGGTTGATTCGGATATGCTAAGTGCCGCGATGGGATTTTTGAAGATCGGGGAATAGGAAGATTGCATGCTTTGTGACAATGTTTCCATGGATCAACGATAACAGAGACGAAACATATCGGACTGATAATGGGTTGTATCTCCGTGATATCTCCTGATTTATAGAGTGGAATAGGACTGGATGTCGGCATTCAAGACGATTTGGGAACGGCTGGAGTCCAATCAGTCAGTTAAAGTCGGAGTGTCTTCGGCGACGTTGAGAAAATCAAGCCCATGGGAATGCTGAGCCAACTCAATTTGCGGACAGATTGGATAACTATAAGGTAGCAATCGCTTGATTAGGGGGGCGGAAGGGATTCGCCTCCCCAAGAAATCCTTTCAGGTATCTCAAGAATATGCTTCGTTTTGAGGGATCGAGCCTAGTTGACAGATAACAAGGACCATGTATCCAAGGTAATTATACATAAGTTGTTTGAGAATACCGTACTATGCCCTCGTCACTCATCCGCGACTGTAAAAGGTTGATACGAATTATGAGACGCACCGAACATTTACCATCCAAACTCCTTAACAATCAGTCAACGCCTTTGCTCCCAGTTTCCCTGCGAATCCCCCGCTCATCTCTCAGAGATTCGCGTCGTCTTGTCCTCTTGTCATCTTGCGTGATTCGCTATCTTCTTGTTCATGTGGCCGTTTTCTACCGTGCTCAATGACGCCGGTCACATTATCTGATAAGCACAAGGGACTGCGGGAGAGCAAGGGACTGGGCGCCGCTAGCTCGGCCACAAGTCGGTCAGCGAAGGTATCATAAGGTTTGTATGGGAGCTTTTTCCTCCGAATTGTAGGCCACTCCATGGGGGTTGTTGATTTCATTGGATTCTTGAGCCCGTTCAGGAGCTCTGCGGTGATTTCAGCCTCGTAAAAAAGCATGTGTTCATGTTCCCGAATGTGGGTCACGAGAAGACGCGACTAGAAGCAAATCAGCTGGAGCCCAATCCACAGGTAAAATATGGAACAGGCCAGAAACATACTGTGTAAGCGATTGGCTTTAGTAATTTGAGCTTGCGCTCTTGAAGCTGTGCAAGAGCTAATAAGTGACACACAAAATATGGGTCTTCGGTCCATTCTTTCGGGGTTGTCTGAGCTAGTCGCTTCATACATATGCTGTGGCAGACATCGTTTGTTCGCCGTGGACCTAGGCGATAAGCCTCAAACCGGTCCCTACGATCCCCGTGGACGTCTGTGTAATGTACATAGCCTGCCAACGGGGGCGAGCTATTATGTGTCTGATCGATGGATTCTTCACGACGACGAAATACGACATACTCCGGTCGGTGAACCTGTCGACCCTGAAAATAGAATCGAGGACCCTTGCTGCTTAGCGATGTCGTCAGTCACTCCTATGGATATGTCGGCAATTGTGTCAGACTGTAGCTCTTACCTAAAGTATGCAAATGGGCGCCCCTCGCCTACCAAAATGTTGACGAGATGACGACGCTTCGCGGCAAAGTAAATATTCATAGCGATTTCTTCCGCATCACTCCTTGGTCGCTTTAGGCAAGACTTCCCATCGTCCTCATCCTTGTCCTTGTAGTCGTTACCAGTCGTTTCTGTGTAGACAGGGGTAGTCGCGACATCTTCGAATCGACACCGTACCAGATCAAGATGACGTGAAGTCCATTGAACGGGATGTACGAGGAAGCCACTATGGCCTCGCATGATATCTCGGAATGATTTCGGCCTAGAATCGGGCGCCATGTTAAGTGACAGCATTGGTGATGATGAGATGTTTTGAAAGAGAGATATGAGAGATGTAATGCCAGATTATTTTCACCGCCCGGGTAGCGCGGCACCTCTGACCGCCCACTTTCAAAGGAAGTTGGGCAGTTGGGCACAACCCTCCTTTGCGAGTCAATGGGCAGCAACCATGAATCAAACTACTTATCTAGCGGGGTTCCCAATAATGTCAACCTCTTTCATGCTTCCTCTATATAACTATAGCCATGGCTCCTGATCCTTAATTTCGTACAGTCACATCTGATGCTGCCTTCAAAGCTCGTTTCCGAGCCGAGAATGGAAAGACATTTTCAGAACTACGATATGTAGCCGCCAGTTCCTGGGGACGGCCTCATTTGCTCGCATGTCGCGTGGTACGGCGGCCGCCCCTGCACGACGTGCTTCCCATCTTATCAGAACACAAAGAACACCTGCAGTCTGATCTGGAATCTCCACCGGATGAAATCAGAGCATTTTTGCAAGGTCCCGATTCAGCACTGATGGCTCAGAGTGAGCACTATTTAGTACGACGATCCGGTTATGGCATCTCTCTAGCTCAAATATGGGCAGCAATGGCCATGTTCAAAGGTAGCCAGGATCGCCGCATTCGAGACGTATTCACTATGCAGCAAGACGAATCTGAACCGAGCAGTGACTCTGAACCGAGCAGTGATTCTGAAGCGAGGCAGCCAAAGCGTCCCAGGAAGCCCACGTCCCAGCCAGGCTTCATCAGCTCTAGCCGGATCCAAATTGGCTCTAGCAGTCCACCATACGATGGTTCCAATGATGGCTCCCAAGGGTCCTCTGTGGGTTATGTCGACCGCGATGCACACTATATGAGTATAATACCCGAAGACGACACTCTACGACTCGCTTCATGCGTTATTCGGCATATCTTATATTTTGCCCCGCCTCAGAACTCAGCATCGGAGTCGACCGTTGTCGAGTTTCGAGACGCTAAGACAAGACTCGCCGCTGTCACGCAGGAAGGTAAACGGAGGATAGTTGCCATCGACGGCGGTGGGCTTTGTTTGCGACAACTAAAACCTGATGGAGGTTTTATGCTTGCGAATAACCATGTAGCAATTTTGGAAGCGAAAAACCAATTTCAGCGTCTAGACGATGATGGGCGGCCCGTCATCTCTGATGAAGCGTTTGCACAGATGGTTTGCGAAGCGCTGGCGATCAAATTAGCCGACAAGTCGCAACAGAGGAGGTGAGCTGACTTCAAATCCTGTAGATAACGAACTTAAGTGTCTTCGTCATCCACATATTTTCCATTGAACTATAGACTGACATCCCGGCAGAGTCATAGTTATCAATGCTACGCAACACTACATGTGCTTCCTTGAAATAGACATTAGTGATGAATATATCAAGGATTTTGAGACTCCTACACCGACACATATGATAAAAGTGAGCTCTACGCACTGGTTCGATCTTAGCCAAGAATCTGGGAGAAAGAACATATTGGCCAATCTTTGTGGGATTATGTGTCGAGCGATATCTGAATTATAGGGGTATCGTTCCTAGGAAGTTATAGAGTCGCAGTTTTATATACCGCCAACACCTTGTCGGGCGGGATAGCCGCTATTATGCTATATCTCTTAGTTACTTTATTTTTACTTTATTTTTACTTTACTCTTTTCTGTAGGCTATCCAATCTGTCTCTAGTTAATGTCGTTAGGAAGATGCTCAATCACTTATATATGGGTGACCATTCGGAGTCTCTTAATGAATCTCCAGCATATGATTCGCCAACTAGACAACCGCTCTTAATTTCAGTTCTTCAAATATATGCCAGATTGTTCGCTTTGGCGATAAATACTGTTTACCTGAGCTTTGCCACATTGCCGCGGCAAAATGTTTCTAGGCTTAAAAATAATCTCGACCCAGGGGAATTTCTTGATTCAATACCGGATGTCTTCTAACCCCCTTTTGTCAGAACATAGGCCTCGGAAAGCTTGTTGTTAGGTTATTCAGGGACTACTTTGAGTCCTACCTACAAGACTCATCCATCCGCGAGAAGTATGACTCAATCGCCGCTTAAGTGCCGGAATTTGTCAAGAAAGTTCTCGATGAACACGTTGACGCCCCCTTATTGGGAAATTGTAAGGACTGCGGAGGCCGAAAGCCCATGATACCTTTACAAGCAAGGTGCCGGGGGTGGGGTCGGGGAAAAGGTCTCTGAGAGAGGCGCAATATGGTCTTAGCTAAGGATTGGACGCTCCCGTTCTAGAATAGAAATTTCATTTGAGAAAATCGAGTTGTCAAATTTTTGCGTTTAAATTAGCTTATGTTAGAACAGGAATCAGGATCTAATCATCGTATCTATGTTATAAATCGTTACATGAATGTTCCCAGAAACCCCAGAGATCCAATGGATATGGATGGACACCTAGGTCTCGACCAAGAACTGATCAGTAATTACTTCTCTCGCGAGAACCATCTGCTTCGCAATCTTCACCATTCAGACTGACAGAAAGTTCCCATTTTATTTTCATTTCAGAAGACTTTCTAAAGCTTAAAATTGACAGTCCTACTATCCAAAAACCACATTTGGGGTTGGATTGAGGTTGCGGAGTCTAAAGAAAGGCAGGCTGGAATGTCAGCTGCGGTGTTTCTAGTCGGCCGACTTGTTATTAGGAAATCATGAATGTACTAGAGGAGTGTTTCGAGGAGCATATAGTAGAGAATACACTGATTGTTTAACCAAGTAGCAGGCTTATTATAGCGCAATTAACTGCAGTAACATTACGGATAAATAGTTATATTGATAATGCCAGTGTTTTTGATAAGATAACGGGGGGAATTTATTAAAGGAAGGTGGCATAGTGCATTTTACTGAGGTCCTTTCGCAGACTACCCCGGGGCAAACCCCGACGCTTAGGTTCTGCTCAGTAAGCGAATTAGGGCAATCGGAGGAGGATCAGCAGTTAAGTGGATCAGACTACTCAGCTAGTTAACCAAGTAGGTATCTGGTAATATTCAGTAAGTAGATCAGACCGCCCAGAGGCGTCAGTTATACTCAGTGAGCAAAAAGCGGCGCGGTCTGAGCACTAAAACGGAAGGGGGACGCCACGTAGGTATCTGCGGAGCAGACCGTGGTCTGTCATAGAAAAGTAGTAAGAGGAAGGCATTTGAGTCGAGACAGTCCACCCCAAGAAAAAGCCCCAACACCCCGCCCCAAATATGGACAAGCGAACAAATGTCCGTGCCATGCAACCAACTCCAAGATCTATGCAATCGTAAAACATGACATGATAAGGTGTGCTTTCCGGGTCTCCGGACCCTGGTTCCCTTTCAATCGGCTCGGGAGATTAAGATCAATTAGATGTACTTCTCCCATACGTGAGTTGTACGTTCGAGGAAAAGCTCCGATAGCTTCGTATGCGTCTCAGTCAATGAGTGGCTTCTTCTGGTTGCCAACCAGAGCCACACCGAGGTAATTGAGGGCATTGGGGTCACTGGGCCGTATGATTGACGGTAGTGGTAGCATCGGGCTGTCGGGATTCACATGGGCTGCATCTCGTGCAGCTTGCTCAATGGCTTCCATCTCTTCTTTGCACCCGGCGTGATCAAGTGGACATACCACGATCGGTTGCCGGATAGTGATGTCTCTCGCTGATGTCAGATGCGCCTGTCACACGCGTTAGCATTCGAGATCCTGCCCGAGATTGAAAGGTACTCACTCGGACTGTGAGGTAATATTCGATTTTATAAAGACTCGCGGTAGTCGTGAATCCGCTCACACCATACATTGGAAATGCTGTACGACTGCGTGGCAAGATCCCTTCGGAATCTCGCAGGTCTTTGGCAGGAAAGACCAGTCCAAGATTGGTGAGATATCCTGATTGGGGCAGCTTGACGCCCACTGTTTCTGTCTTCTTGGTCAACGTCTTGACCTTGCGCTGGGGTTCATCGCCCTCGTGGTTGTAGATGATTTCCTCGTCAATCCCAATCGTGATCTTGCTGATGGTCACTTTCCGGGCTTTGCCCATCCAATCCTGGTTTGGCGACAATTTGACATATACACTGACGGGATCCAGGGGCCCGTAGGACCACCGTGGGAGGGATATGGCCAATGTCACTAGATGATCTGATACCCGCTCTGCGGACTCTGGGCGATTATACATGCCGAATGTGGACAATGTGTCGTAGCGGGCAATTGGAACCGGAAACGTGTACTTTCGCTGTTCAGACTGCCCTTGTTGGACCATCACCACCATCTCGTAGTATGTCTCGGCGGTGCGGCTCGGTAGTTGTAGGCTTGCTGGGGGTACTCGTCGAGAGGCATCACGTCCGCCACGGCCGAAGGGGATAAAAAGCACGAACGGCAAATCCATCGCAATGACCTCCTCGTATTCCTTTCCAGAGGGACATCGAAATAACAACATCTCCTTGCCCACGATATCCGTGATCTCCTTGCGAGGCGGAGCAAGGCGCTTCTTTGTGACGGAGTCGGCCGACGGATGGATGGTTTCGCGACGCAGGAGGGAGATTGTCACCAGGGATACATTGACGGGCGCTGATATGCCGACACTCGGCCTGATCTCAACTTTACCCTCGACTCGGGGCTGGGAAGAGTCAGTCACTTGAACTGCGATTCCGAGAAGAGGGGATCGAGCCCGGTGCTAGCATGGGTGTACGATGAGCGCTTACCATCGTGGCTGAGATACCCGGGTATCCGATCAGGAAATTGCCATTTGCCGGACCTGAAATGCGCACGAAGGCGGCCATCTCGATAGCGCAGTTTCCGCACCACCATGGACATGCGGAGGGGGAAGTTGTGGAGAACCTGCGACCTCAACGGGGACCTTGTCGCACGGTTCATAACACACGAAAGCTGACGAAAGAAGGGATAAGAAAATTCAAAATAGAAGCCAAGGCTTTAGGATGTGGGCGGGATGTGAAGATATGAGGATGTGAGGGTGTGAGAGTGGTGTACGGAATAACTTAGCTAAGGGTGAACCAGCCCCATCCGAGCCCACTCGAAAGTTGAGTTTCGATTGCATCACCGTGTTAGCTCCATGATCTACACATGTTTCTTGGGCCGGTTTGAAACTATCAATGCATTATTACATCGGTTTAGTCTCTCACATGCTCATTTTACATCTAAGAAGCATTAGCGCTAGAATGCGCCTATTCCGCAATGGTCTAGTCTAGTTACTAGCTCCTAGGGTAGTAACTACATAGCATTCAATTAACAACCTCGGAGGATACTCCGTAAATATCGATCTCACCGGTCAAAGTCCAACAAAAGTATAGTACCGTGGGCGCCAAATGTGAGAGCCAGCGGGCAAGCTTTTTGGTTGCACCTGGCAACACCAACCACAATGACATCGCCGCTCCACCAACCCACTTCCCCAACCTCCACCACTGTTCTTCAATCTTGAAAGCCACCACACTACTCCTCATAACCATGCCTCCTCGTCGCCGTGCTGCTGGTGGCGGACAGTCGACACTCTCGTTCGGCAACCAGTCCCGAGTAACCAAGCCCTCGAACACACCCGCGACTCTCCACAAGGGAAAGAGCCTTGATTCTCCGCTACCCACTGACAACTCTGTGTCGGGCACTCCTGAACCCCAGCAAGTACTTGCTTCCGAGCCGACCAAACCGCACGTCGCCGAGCTGGTGGTGCGAGAGCAGGCCGCGAAGGAACACGAAGAGCCACAATCCGCCGAAGACAAGCGGGCCCTGAAGCTCAGCAGGCCTGATCTACAGAAATACTGGAACAAGGAGGAGCGCAGTCGCAAGGCCCCTCGAGGTGAATATAAACTGCGGTAAACATGTCACTGGTCACCGGCTGACTTCACTCCTACAGTCCACCAGAACGACCTTTCCCTCGAAGAGAAGATCCTGCGCCACTTTGACCTTTGCAGCCAATACGGGGTATGTCCCAGGTCCTTGCCACTTATCGTGGACATGCTAATGACTCGCCAGCCCTGCATCGGCATCGCCCGGCTCAAGCGCTGGCGCCGTGCCAACATGCTGAAGCTCAATCCACCCATCGAGGTTCTCGCCGTTCTACTCAAGAAAGATGTGAAGGAGCGGGCACGTATGGATGAATTGCTCTCATAACACCAGAGCACCGTATGTTTGCATTTATGGCTTCGGCAATTGTAGTTTTAGTAATGAGAAACGAATATGTCTTTTGGTCCTAGCTGTTTTTAGCGGACTTGCCCTATGTGTTAGTACGGATGTGGGTTTGATGGTTCGTACGTGTGCTCTGCCAGGCGGTTCACCTGGATCTCGGGACCGGTTCAATCGTATCCGCTCGGATATGCATTGCCGAGGCACCTTCAACGTTGAAGTCCCTCACGATCTGCATTTCATCTATATTTGATTCTCAACCTTGAAATGAGTAAGGGGTTTTGAATATAGCGACAGACGTGAACAGCGGGCACAAAAGCGGTAAATAGCCATATCGCCGGCCAAAACAGCCCTGAAAAGCAGTAAACAATGCAAATAACTCTAGCCATAGGAGGGGGCGTTCAGGGAACACATGGTAAATTGTGCACAATGAAATCCAGTGCCTCTTAAGGACTGCCATTTTTGTAAGAGGACGATTAAAATGGGGACATCGGTAACATTATCAGCCCAGATGGCCCATTGACTTCGATCTAAATTACCTACATTAAGACCTAACCCCAATTGGATCCTCTCTCCCGCATTTCCGCCACCGTGTCTCACTTGGTTGGATCCAGTGGCTATACGAGCCCTGTCACTCTTGGTCGCACGGTACACAATCCAACAACGGCCCGAACTCAGGAGTTATAAACTCATAATTCAGCCCGCGATGACGACAGCCATGCAGGTACGCAGTAGATCGAATGATAATCTAGAGAGGCCGTGGGGTAATAGGAGAACCTAGCGATATTTCCGGGGAGTCAAAGATCCACATCCCCATCCCCGGACATCCGGATACATAATCCTGACACGTCCCTGGAAATACTCACTCCCACAAATTGCTAGTGCATACGCGGCCTGGGCTTGGACCGCTTTGTCTGATAATTTCTGTGCCACTCGACAATAGAAATGGCGATGGCGCTGATGGGCTTGACCAGGCATCGGATCAAGTCCTTGTTTTGGATAGTCTAATGCAACGCTACGTCAAGCCATCCACTGACTTCCCCAGATTTGCCTTCGACCTGGGGATTCCGCAATACCATGTACGCAAATACGGTGCCTGGCAGCCCACGCCCACATTCTGAAAGCTTCTCGAATACTATTACTATGGCTGATCTCACTGCTCTTTGTGACTGAGCAATCCCGTTGCCTCACTATGGCCTACGTTGCACCTGGGTGCTGCACACTGCTGGATGTACCTGTGCCTCCAATGCACATTACGTACAGGGATCTTTATCCTGGTCCTGACTGGGGATCTGCACCGTTTCGATTTGCTGTACATGTGCAACTCCACATCTTGTCTGTCGGATGCATCTCGACCTTCGATAACCTTCTCGATGGGTCTGGTTGGCGGGCTTGAAACAGTGGAAATGATTGTCCAGCTACACAAACTGCGCCATTTCATGCTTGGTGACATCCTTTTTGCCTCTTTGGCATCACCTACCCCGGCTTGGCATGGTGCCGTACGTAGTTCATTTCAATTATCAAAACATGACAATTAAGCTATGTCTCTGGTCAATCGACTGCAGGTCTGCAGGATCCGGTGTCAGCCATTCGATCTTGGCTCCGTAATGAGCTTACGGGGACCCCAGCCCGCTCATGAAAGATCTGAGTCAACCGCGGCCATGGCCGAGTCTCGACGCCAGGTGGGCTAGAAGAGACATGTGATGAGGGCAATGTTTAGTGTGACCGTGACAGAGTTGGAGAGTGAAGCTTATAAAGGCTCATCTATGTCCTGTTCAACCTGAGCTTTTCCTCTCTTCAACCACACGCTTCGCTCATTCCTCGGTCGTTTCCGACACCACTCACATATACTCGGCAAAATGCAATTCTCTACCGCTCTTATTGCACTCGTTGCTGCCGGCCTGGCCAACGCTCAGCTTCCCAATGTTCCCGCCTGCTCGGTTGGTATCCTTCCAGTCACCTCCCGTATCCAGAACTGACATGGCCTCCAGCTTAACTGCTTCGTCTCTGCTCTTACCTCTGATGGATGCTCCACCCTGACCGACTTTGCCTGCCACTGCCAGAAACCTGCTCTGGTCAGCACTATCACTCCCTGCGTCCAGAAGGCCTGCCCCGTCGCGGACCAGATCTGTATGTTCCATCAATACCCACTTACCACAAGCCCACTAACCATTGCTGCAGCCGTGTCCAGCGTCGTCGTCGCCCAGTGCTCTTCCGCCGGCCACCCAATTTCGGTTCCTTCGATTGAGCCTACCACCGCTGCTGACACCACCACTACCGAGAGCAGCAGCACTCCCGCCGAGACCAGCGCTACCGCTACCGCTACCGAGACCGGCAGCACCAGCACCAGCACCGTCGAGTCTTTCTCCGCCTCCGCCACTGGCTCCTCATCGAGCAGTGCTTCCATGACTGCCACCAGCTCCTCCCCTGTTGGCTCTTCTTCTGCTAGCGCCGGCGGCTCCGGCTCTACCCCAGCTGGTACCTCGACCCCTCTAGTCACCCAGACCGGTTCCAGCTCTGCTGCCACCACCTCGCCCGCCTTCAACGGCGCTGTTGGCATCAAGGGCAACATGGCCTGTGCTGCTGCTATTGCCGCTGCCGCTGCCTATGTTCTGTAAATGTAGTTAATCTAATGTGGCATCATTGCCGCCGCGTTGGTGTTGACGTTGGCTTGGCTTGGGTTTATTGAAACCGGGTCATCCAGCGAGTAGCCAGCGATCGGTGCCGTTGCCTTTGATGTAACAATGGTACAATGCTCACTCATGGTGGAAGGATGATATAGTGCAATTTGTATACATAGTTGAGCATTTAATACAAATACTGGTTGATACTGAATGGAGTGGTAATTATTTGTGGTCATTCTGTTAAAACTACTAATGTACCCAGTATCAGATCACCTTGGAAATGGATAATTGCATATTCTGTACTATTATACACTAGGAGCTTATCATCTACAAACACAGTGCTAAATGTATGGACCCACTACAAAACGGAATGACATCAGCGCATCAAGATCCACATGTAACGTGCCAGGATCTCTCGCGATGCTTCGACTGAGATACATAATTGACACTGTTTTCCATAGAACCCGTTGCTGACCTCCATTCTTTCCCCGCATCCTCTATCTTATCTCATCCGCTACACCAACATCATGTCTGCAGCCACCAAGTTCAACCATTTACCACGAGCGATGTCTGGACCCCTGAAGTGTCCGTTAAAAGTGAGTCTCGGTGATATGATCCATCGCATGAGAAAAAGAGGCTAAACCAAGGCCAGGGCCCAGCTGTTCTCCATTCGTCGCGGTTCAACAAAGGCTCTGCCTTTCCCGACAACGAGCGAACGGCTTTCAAGCTCCATGGACTGCTACCACCTAATATCCAGACTCTGGATGAGCAGGTGGATCGGGCTTATCAGCAGTACAGCAGCAGGGACAGTGACTTGGCCAAGAATACCTTCATGGCAAGCATGAAGGCGCAGAATGAAGTGCTGTACTACAAGGTACGTTGAATTCGCACAGATAAAGCAGCGAGACTAATTCCATGAGAATAGCTACTTCAATCTCATCTCAAGGAGATGTTTCCCATCATCTACACCCCCACTGAAGGTGATGCTATACAGGACTACTCCCGATTGTTTCGACGACCCGAGGGGTGTTTCTTGAATATCAGAGATCAGGGTTCCATTGATAGATGCCTTTCTAATTTTGCAAGTCCTGATGATGTTGATTACATTGTTGTCAGTGATGGTGAAGAGGTGAGGCAGTCTGCTGGTCCGAAGATAACAAACACTGACATTATTTTAGATCCTGGGTATTGGCGATCAAGGCGTCGGTGCCATTCTTATCTCAGTGGCCAAGTTAATCATCACTACTCTCTGTGCCGGTATTCATCCATCACGCCAGTTGCCAGTGGTGCTGGATTGTGGGACAAATGTATGTATTTCTGGTGTCGTGATGAAACCTCCGCTAATAGAGTCGTGATTGCAGAATCAAGAGCTTCTCAACGACGACCTTTATCTGGGTTTGCGACAGCCCCGTGCGAGTGGGGAGCAATATGATGAATTCGTGGACAACTTTGTCAAGACTGCGCGGAAGCGGTTCCCAAACGCCTACATCCATTTGTGAGTCCATGCTATTACCCTTGATAGATGAGCTTGAGTGAGTCTAACATGCACAGTGAGGACTTTGGTCTCAGCAATGCAAGGAGAATCCTTGATAGGTATCAGTCGGAGATTCCCTGTTTCAATGACGATATCCAAGGCACTGGCTGTGTGACACTGGCAGCAATGATGGCAGCCTTGCATGTCAGCAATGTCAAGTTGGATGAGGTCCGCGTCGTGGTCTTCGGCTCGGGAACCGCTGGTACCGGCATCGCAGACCAGCTTGCCGAGACTATCGCGACGGAGACAAAGAAGTCAAAATCCGAGGCATCGAAGCAGATATGGTATGCCGAGACCTTGAATCGTTACCTAGGTATCTATATTGACAAGGTATTTGATCTAGGTGTATTGACAAACCAGGTCTCTTAGTGAAATCGCTCGGGGACAGCTTGACTCCAGGCCAAGTACCCTTCGCAAGAGAAGACAGCGAATGGCCACAAGGACAACAGCGTGATCTATCCTCAGTAGTACAGCATGTCAAACCGCATGTTCTTATCGGAACATCCACAAAGCCCAATGCATTCACCGAGGAGATTATTCGAGAGATGGCAAAGCATGTTGAACGCCCCATCGTCTTCCCTCTGAGCAATCCTACACGCCTACACGAAGCTCAACCAACCGATCTCTACAAATGGACAGATGGACGAGCCCTCATCGCCACTGGCAGTCCATTCCCTCCTGTGGAATACGGCGGCACCAAATACGCGATTGGTAAGAAACCACTCGAAGCATCAACAAGGAGACGGGCTAATGTACATAACAGCCGAGTGCAACAACTCAACTTGCTTCCCTGGAATCGGCCTTGGAGCAGTTCTATCGCGAAGCCGCCTCGTCTCAAAGAAGATGCTTGTAGCAGCCACTGAAGCGCTCAAGGCACGATCACCCGCTCTTGAAGATCCCAAGCGGCCCTTGTTGCCAGATGTCGAGGATGTACGGGACATTAGTGTGGATATTGCTGCTGCGGTGATCAGATGTTCTGTCAAGGAGGGGCTTGCACAGGAAGAGGGTATCCCTGCAGATGATGCTGAGTTGAGGGAATGGGTGAGGGCACAAATGTGGGAGGCTGTGTATCGCCCTTTGGAAAGGGCAGAGTAGGTACAATGCCAGTGGCTTCCAGGTACTTTGAATGATCTTAATGAAAGTTGTTTACGGATTTGTGACTAGTCGCTCGTGACTTGGCCTTGAAACCCTTGGAGAAGCTAGCGAACCTATAGACGGCGAAGAAGCGAGACTGAAATTGCCACACCAGGACAGAAGCATTCTACGTCCACGGGTACATGTTCCAGGTTAATCAATCAAAGTACCTAGGTAGAGGTGGGCTGAACAGGCAGTCTTGATTATGCAAAGTACTAAACATGGCTAAATAAGATCTGTACAAGAAAGAAAGACGTATATCCGGGGTCACGGCCCCGTCCGCCATAAACTGCCCGACACGGCTCATTCGAAATGTGGATTACTATGTTACACGCTGGGGACCGATATAGAGCATGAAGGTCTGAAACTCGAGCGAATGCAAACTAAACATGTTATGCCATTAGGGAACCCATAGCCGCATGAACCCACCGACTTCCTGTCGACAAGTGACACAGCTGCCAAAGTTGTTCATGGCCAGACTGACACGGCAGTCTTCGCAGATGCAGAGACAGCGACAGGGCCAGGTGATGATGGATCGTGGGCTTGTTTGGCAGACGACGCATGGTGGGCCGTTCTCTCCTAGACCCATGGCGCCGGACTCCCAGGTATTCGGGTCAGAGCTGGAAGGTCTCTCAAAGTCGGCGCGGCAGGAAAGGATCAGCTTTTCAAGCATCTCGGTCTCTTCCTCGGCAGTGGGTTTCCGCGGCTCCGTGTGAGAATGTGTGACTGTCGGATGGTGCAAACGGGAAGACAGTAGGACACGGGATCTCTCCCGCTCTACTTTCTGCTGGTACTGACTGCGAGTCATTATTCGACCGGGTCCGTCGCCTGGATTGAGGTGGGCTGCAAGGATGCGTGCTTCTTCTCTAGCTTCGCGATCGCGAGGGTCGAGCAGACGGGCAAAAGTACTCATGTCCATGAGGGCATCTTGTTGAGGTGTGCTCTCCCGAGAAAGTTGAGGATATGGGTCCGACTGTGTTGGAGTGCGACGACCATCCGATGCATAGTCCTCCCACTCCGCCTCCGAAGCATTTGTGGACATAGAAATCACACTCGTCGTATCGTCATCTTCGCTGGGAGGGCTGTAATCAGGCGTGTTGTCCTGGTTACCCCAAGAGCCACCTGCCCTCCACCACGCATATAGCTTCTCGTCCATGCGGCGTTCATCTGGTCCCTCCCAGTCCTGTTGGCTAGAATGTTCCCGTTTCCGCATTTCCACCTCAACGTCGAACTCGTGATTCTCTGGAAGTTCAAGTTCGCCCTCGTCAGTAAGAATCCAAAAGTCTAACGACCCTGGAGACCCGCTTCCAGGCCTGGCTTTGTCCTTCTTCTTTCCAACGAAGCGCTTTAGCCACCGAGGCCGGTAGTTGACACCCAGACGATCCAGGGCGCGGTTGAAACCGTACGCAATCCACCGGACAACGAGCCAGAAGATAGAGCGAAGGAAAGAGATACCATGCCATAAACGGACTGATGCCCGAACAGCGCCGACACCACCAAGCTCAGCTTCAGACCGCATCTGCCGGGATCCATTCTTGGGCTTTTCCAGCTTCTTCTCCCGGTTGTATCCACTCTCCCATATGGCAGACTGCTCTGGCAAATCAAAGCTGGCAAAGCCCACGGCTTCCAAGGGAGACCCTTCAGCCCGGTTTGACCAGTTCCTGTGAGACGGGTTTCTCCGACGAGAAGCTTCGATCTCAGCAAGTCGATCTTTTTCGAGCCAGGTCATATGCCACGCAACGACAGCCTTGCCTTCATTCAAGAAGACTGCTTCGCTCGCGGCGGTCAATGCGACATACCCGATCCGAAGTAAAGTAGTGTAGAAATCGTCGTGTCTGTTGATACGGATGTTACGGATCTGGTTGGAACCTTGCATGTTCTCGTGAGCTAACGCGAAGCGTTCCCGAAGAGAAGCAGGCTGGCCTTCCTCAAAGGGCAAGGAAAATGCGGTGATGACCAAAGCCAGTCCGTAGATAGCGAAACACGCAAGGATGCCGCAGAGGACGAGAAGATGAGGGATGAATCCGACAATGCAAACTGTGGGAAATCGGAGAACTCCAGTCTCCATGCTTACTGGGGGGCCACTTTCCAACCCCCATGACATGGCAGCCATGAAGCAGAACCCCCAAAGAGCAGTGTTGAAGAGACGGTATCGACTCTGCTTTCCAAAGACGTCGAGTATGTGCGAGGAGAGGCTGTTCAGGCATGAAATCAGGACAATGAGCAGGAGCTCCGGGGTAACGTTCATTTTCTCGAGGACTTGCGCCCTTGTGAGAAGGTGGAGAGGTGATGAGCTATCTTCCGACCGACCGCCGCTGAGAGGGCTTTGCTTGGGGAGACCGAAGAGCCCAAGTCCAATTGATCTAGCGATCATACTCTCGGCTTCAGCAAACGCCAGGGAGTGCTCGAAGATGGACATGCCAGTCTCCGTCATGACGGGCCGACCCTGTAGAGCACAGGAAAGTGTCTCGACAAAATGACTTAGACAAAGCAATAGGAAGACTGGCCACAGGAGAGAAAATGAGCCGAACGGAATATCGGAATCGCTAGCTGTCACTCCCATTTTCACGGCACTGCAAGCTTTCTCATCGGACTCCCATAGTAAGAGAGTGGATGAAAGCGAGTGAAGAGTACCTCCGCCACTAGCATAGTCGAAGATCATTGATTTCCCTGGTTTTCCATACCGCATGGAGGAGTAATCTGGCGAAGTCTGGCAACGGATGCCGCGCAACAGGGAAAGTATCTGTGAAAGGAAAAGGATGATCGGAATGATGCGTAGAGCTAGTCGCCTTTCCCATCCTAGTCTAAGGTGGCGCCGGGTGGATGCATAAATAGTGATGCGGTTGAGGATGAGAGCCTCGACCAGGCAGGCGAAAGACCAAACGCTTGTCAAATAGCCAAAGAATCCCCCGACTTTCCGCACTGCCTGCAGAAATTCGGTCACATACCAGCTGTCGCCTTGCCCGACCGCCTGAGCAACACCCTCACGCGCCATGTTGGCCGTCGCTGCCACTGCCTCGCCGGTCAGCCCTATATCACTTGCCGTCGGCGCAGGCCCGTTCCACAAGTTCACGGTAACGTCTTGGAGCCCGGCGAGTCTTGCAACATGTCGAGGGACCGTACTGAAGGCGAAGGTCTCGGCACGGTGTAAGGCGCGAATAGGGAAAGTAAGAAGCTCGAGCGGCGAGGACGGGAGAATGGAGTTTCTAGAAGTCGCGGAGACGGTCGTGTTGATGCTCTGGGCAAGAGACTCGGAAGTGCTCGGCATGGTTGATGGGCCCACAACACCAGACATGGTGGGCATCGAACGTCCCTCTATCAGGAATCACTATCAACGATCCGGGGAAGGTGCAATGGGGACACCCCCACGCCACGCTCGATATCGCAAAACCGAGGCTATGAACTAACGTGGTCGAAGAAATCGAGTATAAAATAATAAACAGGTCACAGTGAGCACAGCTCCTGGGACTTTCATCTCGTCAAAGAGGGGAAAGTAAAGGGCGATAATCGTCGAGGACGACCGGGCTCACCATCCGGCTGAGTCAGCACATACCGAGAGCCGGCATTTTGACCGATCTAGGAATATATCCAGAGAGATATCCACAGAGAAGCAAAGAAATCAAAAGGACATACAATGTATGCTTATGACACTTGATTCATCTAGCCTGAGGTCTGTATTATACCTACCCTATGCGCCGGGCTTAGGTTGTGTAATCCGTAAAAGCATCTAACTATCTATAGTCCCGTGAAAGGAATAGACAGTGCAAGAGATCTACTTCCAGTACCTTACATTCTTAAGGTACTAACAAAGTATAACTTCTTGATGCTAAAGCCGTGACCCATTTGAGAATAAGTATAGGCTTGCCATCTGGATTGTGTTTTGATCTGCCATCTGTTTTAGATCATTCGTCCACAGTGTTAACAGGTCGAATGAATGATGCTTCGATGGCTTGGCTTGACCGTTGCCCCCAACTGAGAGCGAGTAAAGTGGTGAATATGATGCTTTCTATTGAGTAAATTGTACATTCCACAGCAAGCAAAAGTGCCGTGGTCCAGTCCGTGTGTCAAGGTCAAAAACTCCCCATAAAGTCCGTAATATTTTGATCATCTCGTTGCGCCGTAAGTCATTGCGAAAATATGGAAGCATACTATCGTATATCCACTGTTAGAGTTTAGCGCCTTTGGATGGGACAAGGGCCAAGTGCACCTACGCGGGAGATCAGGTATCCAAGTAGTCGGCCGCCATCAGCAGCTCCAAGCACAGCTCGGGCGGGACATCCATATCTGGGACATTGGCCTGATCCTTGTGCTTTTCATTGTAAAGGAAGTATTCGCAGACTTTCTCGAGGACGACGCCACTACAGAGGGAGTTAGTGTTAGAAGTCCGCATCAAGGAACCGAAATAGGTCGAGGCATGACATACGTCAAGGTCTCCAGGACACAGCGACCGGTCAGTGCCTCTGAGAATTTGCCTATATACCACCAGATCAATCAGCGGAGAGTCCAAGCAATCGAGCAGATTCACGTACTCGCAGGGTCTAGCATGCGCCGAATGGTGCCGGAGATGCAAGCAGTACTGCGTGGCAGGATGAACTCAAAGCCATCACCTGAGACTAACGTCACGTATTCAGAGGCCGAGTCAGCCATGGTGAAGGACACGTCGCGTGAAGGTAGTCGAGTACGCGGATGACGGAGTTGAGACTTGAATCGAAGGCATCCGTGTGGCCCGTGCTATGCCGATAACGATAAGCACTCCCCGATGCTCTTTTCCTTTTGCACGGCATATACTCTTCTTATATTACAAGTGTGTCTGGCTCAGATCGACAAATTAATAGGCAATGGCTGTCTCTATTGCCTCGAGAGTTCGTCTGCGAGTGCCAGCAGCATCTCTTCTCACGCGTCCCAGCTATGACATCAGATCTGGATTCCGCGCGAGTTCAGGAACCAATCGATATTACTTTCAAAAGACCAATAATACTACGACTCCTTCTCGTTCAAGCAATCGCCTATCCGGCCGCACGTGCATGGTCACAGGTGGCACATCGGGCATCGGCTTTGCCATTGCAGAAAGATTCCTGCAAGAAGGAGCTACATCCATCATCCTAGTCGGCAGGTCGCAGGACCGTCTTCAAGCTGCAGCTGGGCGTCTTTCTTCATCAGAGGGTCATGGAGGTATCGCCACAGCCACATCGAACAAAGTGCGTCTGCTTGTCGGTGATGTAGGTGATATTGGATCATGGAAGCATGAGTTGGAGAAAGAAATGGTATGTCTCCTCTGATATCTCGAAGGCATGAACCTAACAACCCCTAGGCCAATGTGGATGTCCTCGTGAATGCAGCTGGTATCTCCATCAATAACATCCTTCCCAAGTCTGAACTAGAAGATATCGCCCAGATCCTACGCACAAATCTCGAAGGCGCAATGCTTACCTCTCGAGCACTGGTGCGCGCAACTATTCGCAACAGAGTGCGCAATCGCAATTCCACAGAGGATACTATAACACCATCCAAGTGTATCATCAATATCTCTTCCTTACTCGCACTGAAGGCTGGAACCGGTGCTGTTCCGTACGCTGCATCCAAGGCTGGTCTCTTGGGTCTGACACGGTCATTAGCTGTTGAGGCATCCGCATCGCCAAAGGGTGTGGTGATCCGATCGAATGCCATCGTGCCGGGGTACATCGAAACCCCGATGATTGCAGGTAGGTGGATGTACCATACCCTTTGAGGAATGGAAGACTGACAGAGTTTAGACTTTACGCCCGGCGAAGTCGACAGACTTAAAGCCATGATCCCTCTTCATCGATTTGGAGAAGCCAGTGAGATTGCAGACGCGGCTGTCTTCCTGGCAACGAATGAATATGCAAATAACTGCATTCTCAATCTAGATGGTGGACTCAGTGCAGTTTAAATGGCCATCTTAGTTACCACATGACCACCTTAGTTACCACATGACCACCTTGTACTCATATTATCGACTTCACAATCTGTTTTGGGACTCGCGCCCCGTGATACCTGAGCATAAGATGAATCTGCAATCGTAGATTATTGTCTCAATTCGAAGTAGCTTGTGGTGTATTTGCTATGGTACAGATAACATAGGGCAGCAAAACGTAATCAAATCGTGTGCATCTCTATTTGAAGAGCCCAAGGAACGTACCCACCCATCTGCCGTGTTTTCGTTCTAATCGTCAAGCAAAATAGGACCCTCGTCATCATCATCCAGGATGATCAGCTCGCCGCCATTGCTTTTAGACGACTCCCCAGCGGCCTTCTTGGTAACATGGCCATTAGTCATGGGCTCGTCTCCGTCCTCGTCCTGACCCTCACGCTTGCGCTTGCCTGTGACAGACGTGCCGTTAGTAATAGGAACGTCCTCGGCCGGCGGTACCGGAGCCGTCTTGGGCTTCCGCGGGATATCTGGGATGCTGCCCTGTAAGACAACGGGCTTCGATTCCTCTGAAGAGGGCTCAGTTCTACAAATTCCAATTAGTATATGTTCAAGGCGTGGGTATACAGAACGTACCTTGCACTGATGATGAGCTGTAAGTTGACACGAGGATCCTTATCCACGTCATCATCATCTACGACAGTGAGGGAAGCCCAGTTCGTGATTCCCTTGTCTGAAAGCTTCGATGACAACTGACTCTCCTCAACATCATAGATCAACCTGTAATCATTCCTTATAGAGAACTCCCCGCTATAGCCCAGCTCCTCACGAAGAAGACCAACAAGGTCTCCTAGCGTGGCATGTTCTGGGTCGAATGATACCCGAACCTGCGCGAAAGAGCAGACTGCACAGTCGGGTTTGGGAGGATTCAAAGAATAGGAGTTGATAGCTCGTGCACCGGATCGCTCGAGGAAGACCTGCAAATTGAGTCAATAGTTGACAGTAACCCAGGGTAATAGGCAATCAGTACCATCTTGGCATTCGCGAGATTGCCTTGGAGGACCTTGAAAGCCTGAAGAACGCACAGACTTGCTGTCATGGCGTTTGTGGTAGCAATGGCAGGAATAATGTTACCGGCCATTTCTATAGAAGGTCAACCGCCTGTTCCAACAGGATCAAAATATGGGACCTACGCTTGGTATCAAACTTGGATTTCGGTTCCAGGTGGAAGGAAATGGCCCGCAAGTTGGCAGTTGCGGTCACAAAGTCCAATGTGTCCACGTCATCTTTATCAAATGTGATGATGGGTGCGTCACCTGGTGATGTTTTCGACATCTCCATCAGACGTCTAGCGAGTCGATCCGCACTTCGCTTCAGTCAGCCAAGTCACACACTGTGGAGTGCATAGCGCTCCTCACCTGTCTTTGAACACGTAGAAAGCCTCGGCGAGTGTCCATACACTCTGGTCATCGATAGACACTGTGGACTTCACGGATGCAGATTCCTCTTGGAGATTATCATAGTCCAGTACGTCTGGTTTCGCACGCACTTTCCACATATCCTCTACCTCACGTAGTCGCTCAATGTCATCTCTGAATACGTTCTCGAAGACCTTCCTGGCGAAATCACTGGAGCCCATGGAATTCCGAATTTCGCTTAGAGCCTTTGCTTCCTTGCGCAGCTCTTCAATCTCGTTGGCTATTCAACCGTCAGTATCGCCAGTTGCCGTCAACACAATCCTGTCACCAAAACTGACCATTGTCCGCATCCTCGGTGGTGTCCAGTTCCGCCGGGTTGTCTTCACTTTGACCAAATAGCTCCCTAAACCGATGTTAACTATGAATGGCGCGAGCTATCAATGCGACGTACGGGATCAGGTAGCTCTTGGCCCATACAATACAGTGGATGGGCTCTGTCGGGTTGCTGCGGATCGTGCAGATGGCAAAGGATTTCGGAGCCTCTTTTTCGTTGCAATCATAACATTCCGCTTTACCCTGGTGGAGTCAACATGGTCAGAATTTGGAACAGTAAACCCGTCATGGTGCTTACCTTCTCAATGACCTGCACCTGGCCGTTGAAGCCGGTGGTGCCGCTCTCGACCAGAGGCACTCCCGCGGCAAGACACTGCGCGTTCACGTGTCGTCGTGCGGCCAGGTTATCTAGTGCATTGAAGACAATATTGAAGCTTCCAAACCAGTCGACATTGAACTGCGAGTCCGTAATATTCGCATGGTAGGCTTCCAGCTTTGCGCCAGGCTGGAACCGATGCGCAACCTCCTTCGCAACCTAGATATAGAATATTCATTGTCAGAACACAGTCTCGTTGTAGCCGTGGGGATTGCGCAGAGCCGCGACTGGCGGCGGTTTCGCAAGGGAGGGCCGAGATCGCGGGATGCAGGGTAGACGGACCAGGGCCTTTGGTTTTTTGATGTGTTCATGGCGAAAGAGGAATTGGCGGTTGAGGTTACTGAGGTCGATTGTATCGAGATCGATGATGTGAATCTCTCCGAAGCCGGTGAGAACGAGGTTTTTGAGCAGCTCGCATCCGATGCCGCCTGCTCCAACGAGCAGGACGCGCGACTAGAAGAACGGAAGAAAAGAGGTCAGAATTGGATCGCAGCGCTCAATTTGATGTCTAGAGGGGTTTCCACCACTGTCCGAGTGTCCATACCTGTTTGATGCTCTTGGTGAGCTCCACTCCGAGGGAGCGCTTAATGGAGCTCTGATGCATGGTAGCGAGCGGAGAGATGGCTTGGAATAGAACAGCGTAAGGAGGGATGAGCCTATCGGCCCATATCGGTAATGAGGATACAGAACAAAAGGAAGTGGGGATGGAGGAGGGTGAAGGAGGGAGTTGCGAATGAAAGTTGTTGCGCGCGAGATTCCGGAAAGAGAAACCGAGATGAGGGACGAGGTCGATGACGGCAGGGAGGTGGAGCCTCAACTAGGATCTACGACCACCTTAAGATACTTCATTCTTTAATTTTCCTTTACAAAGGACAATCAGCATCCTGCACGATTGCCATAACATGGGTAATGAGATTGTCTGTGCATTCCATACGGTCTGTTTGCCGCATTTCCAGGGGTGCATAGCGGCCACTAGGAAAAAGCACATTACAAAAGCTTATCAACTATCAATAGCCTCCTATAACTAAGAAAAGCTACATATAACCGTAAAATGAAGGCATCCTCTGTGTTTGTTGTCTCGCCGGGGTCACCTTGCCAGGAGTATACTACTATTCACAGTAAAACTAACTAGGGTACTGCCTAGATGTATCAGAGGAAACCCCCTCTACCTTTCTCCTATTTCATAATAAATCCCATCGTAGGTAGATATCTCTTCAAATGTCTTTCCAGATATCCTAGTAGACTACTTAGGTACGCATATAGGCACCGCGCATTGCCTTGCATACACTTCTGCTGCTTTGCGCTGGCCCATGATATAAGGTGATTTGTCAATAAAACGAGTTACGTACTTTAAGTCTATTTTCTGATTTACGTGGATCTCAAACACTGTCTCTAGGACTGTGTACTTGATTATGCATAATGCAATATTACTCAAAGGTATATTCACGAGGCTTGCGGATAACTGACCCTTATGCGGCTGTAGCTTATTTTCGTCGCATCAACATTCTACCAGCGACAGATATCAAGCACAGAGGACTAACTAGAAGCAAGTCAACTATCATCTAACTACAACTAGCCACTATAATGGAGATCAACACCCAAAAATCGAGCAAAGGAGGTCGCCCCTGCTTACATAACACGAGTCTCTATCCAAAAACCATTGAATTTTCTCCGTGGCGAGAAACCCTTCCACTTTGCATTGTGCATGATTGAAGACCAGGTCATCCCTGATTGGATTATTCTGGTCGTCTAGTCCTAAATTCATACCGTCGGTGTGGGCTGAAATACTGCGTGGCCACTCCCCCAGCACTGGATCCGGTCCCTCTCACATCGAGCCCCACGGACCAGGGGATATACTCACCTCTACTTTACTTTTGCATACAGCACAGCCATTGAGCATGCCATCACTGGAATCCGACTCCGACCGACGGGGCTCAGATGAAGCTGACCCTGAACTCGTCGAACTGCTTCGCCAGCACCTTGGACTGGGTGGAAAACCGAACAAGGCTGCTCCCCCAGAGACAAAGGTGCTCGAGGGCGCGCAGTACACATTTGATAACTCAATTGATGTCGCCCTGAGTCCGACTCATGTCAAGGAAGCGGCTGAGACTATTTGGCGGTTGATGCAGAAGAAGGCGTACTCAACGCAGACATGGTCGGAACATGAGCTGCATCCGCAGGAGAAAACCGAGAGCACCGTCGACTTTATCTTCACTATGGATCTACTGAACTTTAGTTTCTGGTCCGAGGAAAAGGATGAGTCGAAGCGATTCTGTATCGAGTATCGTGGGAGGAAGTGGACCGGCTACTGGAGCTTGGTCGCTGCTCTGCAAAGAGCCTTGGATGAAGGTATGTCACATTCTGTTGCTGTTTGGATCTCGGATGTCCGAGCTGACACGTTACCTCGCAGATATTCCAATTACCACACCGAGCTTTTGGGTGAATGAGGATGAATGCACGGATGAGCTCCTGAGACACGTCTTTCGCTCCGCAACAGAAGAGGAGATCCCTCTTTTCCAAGAGCGAGTGCAGTGCCTACGTGAGGCCGGAGATGTTCTATGTAATGTGTGTCTCATGTCACCCTTTTCTCCGAGTGCGTTGCTGATCGATCCCTAGGAGTTCGAAGGCAGCTTTGTTAACTGCATCGACGACGCCAACTACTCCGCTGCAGGCCTGGTCAACCTGGTAGCCGAAAACTTTGCCTGCTTCCGCGACGAGATAAGCTTCAACGGAAAAAGAGTACGATTCCTCAAACGCGCCCAGATTCTCGTCGCAGATCTGTGGGCGTGCTTCAACGGCGAAGACTTCGGCGAGTTCCACGACATCGATAAGATCACCATGTTCGCAGACTACCGGATTCCCCAGATGCTGAACCAACTCGGCTGTCTCCGCTACTCACCTCCATTGGACGCTCACATCCGCAGCCTAAAGCCTCTCACGCCAGGCTCGACCTGGGAAATTGAGCTGCGTGGTACGAGCATCTGGTGTGTAGAGCTTATCAAGCGCGAGATCGAGAAGCGGCATCCGGAGGTGAAAAGTGCTGGCAAAAAGGGCTCGCACTTGGAGTCGGACGAGAGTGATCATGTCGAAGGCCGGGAAGAGCCCACTGATGAAAAGCCTCGGAAAACTTACGGGATCAACGCGATCCTGATCGATTTCTTCTTATATGATACGATGAAGAGCTTGGAAGAAGAGCAGAACGAGAGCGTCCCACACCACAGAACTAGAAGCATTTGGTATTGATATGCATTTGGTATCACGGCGTCGTCCCGTACTCGCAGTGGCTCTGGAAGCTTGCGAGTACGGATTAGAAAAGGCGGTTCATAATGGATATAGCAGATAGACTCTGTATTTCGAGCAGGATTGGGAATTTTTTAGACAGATCGGAGCATATTTTGGCACCTTTAAACAAGATGCATTCTATGATCTCGAAGATTTCATTCCATTTCCATTGCAAGGGTATCTAAATAGTTTCTAACGCCAGCTGCTCCGTCCAGTATCCCATGCTGACATGTAGTCAATCATGCAGCTGCAGACCCGAGGCGGGACATAATGTCTGCTTTCCACTCGACAAAGTCTTCCCGGCGATCCTCACTCAGCCAGTCCACGCGATCCTGCATCATAGTTCCCAGACCAGGTAGCAGACCACCGTGGGAAACATCTGGCTTTGACGAACGGGACTTGGAATTACCCGGGCCGTCATGGCGCTTGGGCAACTTCACACCTCGAAAGGCGGCATCTTCCTCATCAAGATTGCGGTACGAGTTGCCCTCCTCATCCTCGCCATCCAACTCTCCAGCGAGCGGGATATTTTCGAACCACTCCTGACCATTAGCCCAGCCGTGTTCCATGATCAGGGCAATCCATTGATCGACATCATCACGATGCCGTCTATCAGTAGGAAGACCGAGACAAGTCAAGGCAGTCTGGCGCATCTCGGTAAACGTCTTCTTGTCCATCTTCTGTGCCTCGCTATCCGCCTCGCCGTCCTCAGAAGGCGCCGGGTTTCGCCGACGAGCCAGAGCGATAAAGTAGACAGCGATCACCATGGCAAAGACCAGATCTTTAAATTCAGCATCATTGTCACCGATAGTCACGATCGGGTCTAAGAAGTCCAGGGTCTCATCGTCAAACCCTTTTTCGTCACGGGACATGCTCGATGTTAAGTAGAGAATGGACGAGACGCCAGAAAATATATGAGGGGGCAGAGTTCGTGAGATAGGAGGCCTGGACCAGGTGTTTGTCCGCGGAGCTGGGGTCGAAAGTGTCTTGCATACTGTGCGGATGGCGGTCATTGCCCATGCAGGGGCGTCGGGGATATTCGTCGACCCAGCGATACCCCTAGTATGGGTATGGTCTTGAATGGATTTTCGCGCGGATTTTGACGGCGAGCCAAGCCTGGCGGCAACACTCACACTCCGCTTCAACGGTGTGGATTTGGAAGGTGTATTTTGGAGGCCTCGGGGCGGAAGAGCTGCCTTCGAAGGGGTGTCTCTAGCCGTCTTGGTGGGTGTGGTCTGCGTAGAGTTACTGCGAGTCGGTGTCCCGGAGACACTTGCTGAGCGCTTGATTCCTCCAGAACCAGTCCCGAGAGATCGGTCGAGGTAAGAGTAGAGCTTCTTGTATACGCGTGGAGGACATGGGGCATGGCCGAGTAGCGGGGGAAGTTTGAGAGCTCGACTTAACCTGTAGGTTCACAAGTCAGTAACAGTAACGACTGTGGGTATTGAATTGCTCAGAGATGGGCATACCTCCTGCAGGCGATCTCGGCACAGGCATATGGCCGGGCGATTTCTTCTTCGGGCTTCAGACTGCTTGAGAAGCTCCGTGATTGGGCCACGAGATTCAGGGCCAGACTGAGAAGCTCCTGCGGTAGATCATTGGCATGAGTAGGGAGCAGGTTCCCCAAGGCTTGCTCGACTGGTCGATTGTTCATTGTCGATGCTGTGCTTCAGACAAGCCTAGCTTGAACAAAAGGAAGCTGTGATGGCGAATCAAGAGGCCGAGATATCGTCGATGAGCTGAGCTCTGCGACAGATTTCAGCTCGTTCCAGATTGGACACTGTTGTCTCCCTTGAATTGAAGTTGCTTCAGCTGTAAACAGTTGCGAGTCCGCAAGTCCTGACTAAGCGTGATATCGACCGCATCGGTCCCGACATTTGCTTCTCTCACGTCGTGTTCATTGACCTCAAAATACTGAGCGATCCCTACAGCTATGTCTGTCACAGTACGTTTTCGCTGCCTGGAAGCTTCCGAGCTTCGCTGTGATACCTGGTTCCCCACAATATGCTAACCATTGCGATGTAGCTCCATACTACCCACGGCGACCTCAAGGTCGAGCTCTTCTGCGAAGCAGTCCCCCAAACTGCAGAGAACTTCCTCGCCCTGTGCGCATGTGGCGCATACAATGACACACCATTCCATCGTCTCATCCCCGGCTTTATGATCCAAGGCGGCGATATCTCCCTCGGCCCAGCCGCAAAGCCCTCGACCTCCACAAAATCGATGCTTCCTTTCGAGATCCCCAAGGGCGGCACCTCCATATATCACCCATCCTCACTGAACCAGGAAATTCGTCTCCCGGCCCTAAAACACAATGCGCGCGGCATTCTCTCTATGGCCTCTCGCCCCGTCAAGGATAGGACGGCCCCGGGCTCGCAGAATGCGACTGGCGCAATCGTAAACGGCAGCCAATTTTTCATTACCTTTGCCCCGGCGCCGCATCTTGATGGTGCAAGTACGGTCTTTGGGAAGGTGTTGAACTTGAGTGCCCAGGATGAAGGTGGTGACGTGCTTTCGAAGCTGGAGAAGGCCAACGTCAAGGTTGACAAGAAGGGCAAGGTCTCTCAACCCAAGGAAGGGGATGCATTTGAGGCACTTCGCATCAACCGCGTCACAATTCATGCGAACCCCTTTGCGAAGTGAGCTCGTTGGCAGATCATTTCGGCCTGAATGGGCTGATCTCGAACATCGAAACTCAACAAGCCCTATTGGACAAGCGCGACTCTTCATGTCTTTGTTCAAATGCTTGACGCCAATATACCGAACCACAGCAACATGGCTGTAACGCCTTACGATAGAACCAGCGCGCGGTTGCAACCACGAAATGGCAATTCGCGTACATAGGACTAGATGTTCCTACGCTGCTATCTCTCAACCGGACCGGCAATCCCTTACTTTCAAGGTTCCTGTCCTTAAAAGACACTATTCCCTAAACCTTGAGACCTACATAAGACCAGTTCCATATGACGCTGGCTCTTGTGTAGCATAGCGGCCAGATCAAACTACAGATGCAACACTTTGGTATCAGACAGACAACTTTTTTTCATGACTCCGTAAACAATCCCCATCGCCACCGGATATCTATAGAGTAAGAATCATTGTACACATCCCAAACTTAGAAGGCGCCATCATGCAACATTGGACAAAAATAAAGGAAAAACGTTCGCATCATGAATGGATATGGATATCAAATCATCAAGGTCAACCAAGTGAATATACTCACGACTGTTCTTCGGCCTCAGCCCTCTCAACCGCAGCCTTCTCAGCCATCTCCTTGGCATGGTCCTCTTCGTAGCCCTCCGTCTTCATGTCCTTCAGACCAAGCTCTTCCTCCTCCTCTTCAGTACGAGTGTATTCTTCAATGAAGATCTGCTCATCCTTTGCAGGAGCACACAGATCCTGGACGTAGCTGCTGGCCATAGGGTCCTCCAGCGTGATGGTGAACTTTATCTTGCCACTGATGGCGTCGTCCAGCTTGTCAAAGAAGCTGTCCCACTTGTTTTTCTCATCGGTCGCCATGCTGTCTCCTGCACCGGATCCAACGGCGTCGAAAATATGATCGTGCAGTTGATCTCTGACCTCTGTGAGCAATCCCTCGACGGTGGTGAATCTTCCACCGAGACTTCCGCTCTGCACCGTCAGATCGAGCTCCTCGCTAGACAGACAGCATGTGTCTGACTTGAGAATGTCTCTGCTCAAGTCGACCACATTCTCCACGGACAACTTGATCCGCTTGCCCTTCTCTGGGACCTCGCCACCGGTCTTTATGTCGCTATTCCTGTAGCCACAGCCATCCATCTTGATCCATTTCCCTCCTTCTCCAGGAACTTCACCACCGCAAACGGTACTGAATAGCAGAACTTGCTTGAAGTGGGGAATGTCCACAGACTTGCAGTTAACGACGCATGGCCTGTAGCAGGCGGGGCACTCAGCGGGAAGAGTGTAGACCTGGTTGTTGACAATCTCAGACTCGAAGCCCTCATCACCCGTCTCGGCGGTGGCAGCCTCATATTGGGAGGCGTTGGGGTCGTTGGAAATGCCCAATTCTTCGTTTTGCTCGTGTGTACGGAAATACTCGCGGCGTTGATACTTCTTAGCGTGGTCTGTTCCAATGGAGGGGGCGATCCAGCTGTTCCCGGTGTAGTCGTCCAAGCTAATGGTGAATGGGAAGCCGTTTCCGTCCAGAATGTCCTTCAGCTTATTGATAATCGGCTCGAGGGCATCGTGGAGCTCTGGGGCCTGAGCCTTGCGGGCGGGTTGATCGCTGGCCAAACCTTCATGAATCCGCTGAATCAATCCCTCGACATTCGTCAATTGACCGTTACCAGGCGGCGCTTCAATGCCCAGAGTATCAATTCTGAAGGTGGAGACATCGCTTTTAACCACCTGCTTCTGCATGTCCTTCTCGTTCTCGATGATGACCGTATAGGAGCAACCCTTCTCCTGGATCTGACCAGCCGACTTAATGGAGTTGTTCTTGAAGTTGCAGTGCGGGCATTCGAATGACTCAAGGACGACATCGCGGAAGTAGGGGATGCGGATGAGCAGCAGTCGGGTTTCACCCTGCGAGCGATGTCAGTATAAAACTTATAGATTTGCTCAAGCGTCAGTGCCGCGGAGCCGTGGGATTATGCATGGGACAAGACTCACATTCTCGTGGCAGTTCATACACAAACTCTCAACCTGCATGAGACCGGTGTCATCATCGCGCTCAACCAGATCACTAGGCTTCTGGAACATCTGGCTGTCAAGCATCTCGTCCGCGGCCTTGTTGATCTCCTCGACAGACATTTTGAGAGTTTGATAGACAATGAGGGATGACTAGCAAGTAAAAATGTCTGAAGCTCGCTGTAGTCAAAGCAGAAGTCGAGCAGATCAGGTGTGGGAACAAAGTAAGCCGAAAGTCTTATCGCCAAAAAAGTTCTCCCGGAACATTCCTTTTCGTTCTGCGTGGCGGGGCTTAGAGGGGTTTATGCAGCTGAGTCAGCTGTGCCTTTCATCCACTTTTATACTTGGCATCTAACTGCAACTGTCTTAAATTCGACATTACCTGCACTATACTATTGCGGTTCTCATAGACTCAGCGTTATTGAATGGAAATTATAAATAGAGAGAGAGACAGAGATATTGGAGGACGATAGGATATAGAGAGGGGATCCCATGAGTGCAAACCAGAGATGTCCAAGAGATTCCATGCAGAGATGCATCCTTGTCAGCCGCGCATCAATGCAAACCATACAAACCATGCATCTATAACAGCCATGCATCAATGTCATCTGTGACAGTCGACATTTGTGTTCACAAATCGCTCAGTCAGATGGGGTATTTTGGGTGGACATGCTGGAGTTCTGAGGCTTTCGAATAGACGCTTTCCCATTGGGAATTCCAAGTGTTTTAGACTGGTCGTTGAATGCGATGGTTGCGTTGATATTTTGTAAAAAGGCTGATCCAGGGAGCCGAAGAAGGTAGGCCAGGTTGGTCATTGTAAGCCAGGGAACCCTGGCTGAAGTGTTCTGGAGTGGTAGTTAGCCGCCGTTTCACAACCGAAGTCACAATGGGGACACTTATAAGAAAAAAAGGAGCCGCTTCCAACCACCGAAGCAGAAGGAAACGGCGGTTCACCCGCACACGCCTGTCCAGCACATTCCGCTCCCTGTCGAACACCAATTCGAGAAAGCCCAATTCCAAAAGATCCCTCAGCTGCTCCGTGACAGCAAAAGGCACAAGAAATCCAACTCGTCGCTCCAGGACTCATCCTTAGTTAACCAAGAGAGCGAGGCCCGACCGTCAACACGTAGCGCGGCAAATAGCGTGGACAAGCCAAAGCTTTGATCCTCACTCGAGAGAGGTCCCACAATGCTTCCCGCATGATGCATACATGTTGAACGACCGAGAACCCAACAGTCAAGATTAGCCAGACAACGAGAACGGGTGAAGGAGCAATCGAGGAAAAGGATAACCGTTGACTTCAGCCAGGACAACCGCGACCCATTGAGGTTGGACAAACGGAAAATAGCGAGACGGGAGTTGAGAAATGGCTGGGAGCAGAGCGAAGCCGAATGAACGCAATTTGCAATGTCCACACTCCCGCACATCGTTAGAAAAAAAAAAAAAAAAAATCGAGATCGGGCCATGTCAGTCAATCAATCAAATCAAGCTTGCAAGGCCACCATTTCCTCAGAATTGCTCAACTCGCAAGAATTCGCACGGACGTCTTGTCCAGAACATGAAGCCGGTCTCTTGTGCGTGGTACAGTATCCTCTGGGACGAGTTTTTGTTTCCACTCCTAATCCATTCGAAAATATCACGGGAGGGCGTGTCGTGAAGCGCACAAAGAACATCCTGAAAAAATCGCTTCCTTCTCTCCGAGGAGAGGAACAATGATTGGTGGTCATTGTTAGTGTAGTCGGCGCCCATCGATCGATTTGCAAAATACATTGCAAAGAGATGGTTAGCACGGGTAGTCTGGACCATCAATAGATGCCGAATCAATGGCGGATGCCGCGATTCGAGGTGCCTAGCTGGCTTGAAGGCAACGAAACAGCAAGAATCCAAGAGGTGAAAAGCAGGGGCTAGATGCCCAGGCATCTCCATTGTGGGAGCAAGTGCGGGACGGCAGACAGCTGTCGCAAACGGTGTCGAAGAAAGAGATGCAAACAAACAAGATCGAAAAGCACCAGTCTTGATTGGGGAGAAGCATTGCCAACCGGAACGTGACAACAGACCAGAGACTTTGATACGCTCGACGTATCAAAGAGCCATGATGGCAGCAATCAGAAGAACCTCGCGACAATATTATCTATGAAAGCTGCCTGGGCAGTTTCAGGGAAATAACATTGATTCCGGCGAGTGGATTCTCCTAGATTGCTGGAATCGCGGCTGTGTGTAATGGTAGCTGTTGTGTTCAAGGCGCCGAATCCCTGACCAACAAAGATGATGTCCCGGGGTATTCGAACTCGAACGTCACATTCAATCCCTATCCGCAGCACTGTCGTGGTGATCCTCCCAAAGGCAACCTCTGATACTGAGGTGCCCGACGAGCTCCACCCGCTTTTTCTCTTGAAATTCGAGCCGTTCACAGCATAGGTCGACCATCCGATTATGACTAGCATGCAGCGTCCAGCATAGGAAAACCGACGCGTGATCCGTGAGGACTCATTGCATAGTAAACCGTCTTTTGCGCCGCGAGGCTCTGGACAAATCGAACAACTTTCGTACCCTCGGTCCATCATAGACCGATTTGACTAGTCATAGTATCCGGCATGCTTTCCCCGTGAGACTTTGTCGCAAGACAGTCCGACAAGGTAGGGGCTTAGGGTTAGACCGCGACATCATCACGCCCGAGACAATTACACTCCATCGACGGGATCGACGAAACATAAAAGTAAAGGGCTGCCATCGAAAGCAGCAATGAACGTCGGATCGAAAGAGGGAATCGCTGTACAGGGTGCCTCGGAAGGCAAGAGACTGGGGGGCTCCACATTCGAGCAAGACGAACAGCGGGACTCCGACGCGTGTAAACAAACCTTCGGTTCAATGGTGGCCTTGTGGACCAAGCGAGATTCGAAATGATTGATTGGATGAACATGGCCATCACGATTTGAATTCATGGACGTGTTCGAAGGAGGTAAATAAAACAATTGCAGTTGGGAGAAGGAAGAGAAGCTCAAAGGCGTGCAGTATGCACTTCAAATGCCGGCGCGACTCACGGTGTCACGTGACCTACGCGTTGATTGTATCACGTAATTACTTCACCGCCTGCTTCTTTCGCCTCTGCGAGTGGGATAATCTTGAACAGTACTGGTCTTGGTGGAAGAGTCTCTTCAAACTAGTCTAGTGATGATGCTCGTCTCTGAACATTTATGATGGGGGATTTCAAACATATCCAGGATGCATTCGATGCAGCCGGTGACTTTTTGAACCCGGTGCTTAATCGAGGCATGCCACTTTCAACTACTTGTATTTTCATCTCCCCAAGCTAACTGTGTTCAAGAGGAAATCCATAAGTCCCAGGGATTGTCCCTTCTAGAGATATTGAGCCAAGTCTCAGACGCCTCGGAAATTGATCATGGTGATACCAGAACTACTGTCATCGACAAGGCGTTGGACATCTTGAATCGGATCCACACGGCTTTTGTCACACCGGCGGAAAGTCAGTCCGAGTCTCAACAAGCTGCATATTCTGGAGAAGAAGCGGGTTTTGAAGATGCAAAGCGACGCCGGATCCTTCATGCATTGCTGGACTTGATCTCTCTAGAAGGGATCTACCCGTCGCTGTCATCGGGAGTTGGCATTCCCCTACAGCAAAGAGTGATCTCGGTATTACCGGCCGGTGTTATTGCGAAACAGACTCATGCGCCGACTAGCAGCGTTCCTCAGAATGAGATACTTCTTCGGCATATCATGGATGTAATTTTGAACATCATCTTGGATCCCAGATCAAGCATCCAGCCAGTCATCCGGGGCCGCATTTTGAGTGATATTATCAGCGGCACAGCCGATCTCGCATTCAACCCAAACATATCCCTGTATTCGGACCAGACCAAGTTCCGAGAGGGACTCGCCAAGATCATTGATCAGTATGTTTCAATACCAGTTCCACTGTCTGCATGTGTTGACATAGTCAAGGACTCCGAGTGCAGTGTTGCTGCCCACACTGTCCAATTTTTTGCAGTCAGACACTGTACCTTGGTTTAAGTCTGCGATTTCGAGCCAGATTTCTCGAGTACCACTTCGTCCTGGTGGTGTCTTGCAGACGATCATGTTCATTGCCTCGCAGTTTGCACCTTCGCTGGGGCAAGAAGCTCAAACCGAACTATCAGCCGGGCCGCATTTTACAGTGCAAGCCATCATGCAGATCTCACGGCTCCTTTCCTCCGTGCCGCAGGGCATTGAGCCGACGTCGTACTTGACAGCTATAGCTCCTCAACTGCTCACACTGCTTGATGGAGAGGACCCGGATCTGAAAAAGACTGCATCTTACGTCATTGGCAACGGTATTTTGGGAAAACGCGCGTATGGTGCTCCTGGGGCGGTAGGTCACTCGATCTTCGTCGAGCCTATCTTTGGGGCATTGACTACGGAGCTGAATGATGCTTCAAGACGATGGATGACCAAGTACTCAGATAACGAAGGATCCAATCCTATTAGCACAGGAGAGACATCAAGGGACACCCTTGTGCAGGGCAGTATGGTCAACCTGGCAATCGACAGGCTAAAAAGCCTGGTACTGCAGCATCCAAATCCTGGCCTCGTTAAGAGGATCGTCTATCCGATTCTTCTCCCACTATGGGGCCTGGCTTGCTATTCCAAAGAGCACGAACTTCCAAAGTATCACGAAAGAGTCATGGCGTTGCTGCAGACATATTTCGGCATATCGGTGGGCGTGCAACCGCTTCAGAAGCTCGTCGACCATCTTCTCTGGGACGGCGGCTCAACATGGACATACGTCACAGACACGCAGGAGTGCGTCGCATTGGCAAGGCGCATGGACTCGGAGGGCAGTCAGTCAAATGTCATCGAATTGATGGATTCGCTCCAAAGCCGGGCCGAGCTTTATGTCAGCCTGCTGGGCACTGATCCCAGCAGCGAGGAACGCACTGGTGATATTTTCCTCCACGTGAGTGAGCGCTGGCTGGCACAACCTCAAAACATCGATAAAACTGGCAAACCGCGGAAGCTTGGCGAATCTGAAAACATGTTCCAAAAGCTGGTCAGTGCCAAAGTGGCAGAAAAGCTGCTTGACAATTTTAAAGACACGTTGTCTCGTCGTCCAATGCGAGTCTTGGAGCTCATCAAGCAAATCATTGACGGAGAGCTACATCGATTAAATACTGGAGCTCGGAAACGCGACCAGAAGTCTGGAAAAGTATCGCTCTCTTCACTGTCTAGTATCGTCTCGAGGCAGGACGAGCAAGAGGATACTTCCGACAAGGAAGCGTCAGAGTCTCTGTCAACCGCATTCAGCCTGTTATCAACTGTGCTAGCGTCTCCCGAGTTCTCGATCTCTCAAGAAAACAAGCCACTGCTCGACTCGGTCAAGAGTCATCTCGATCAACTAATCCCTCTTCTTCCAGCGGCTTTGTCCAAGCCGGCAACAACCTCGTCTATGCTGCTCGAGATCCAACTTACATCTCCAGAGCACGACGATTCTAAACTAACCCCTCCGCATATCTCCGACCTTGAAACGCATCGTCAAGCCTTGGTGAACCTGAATTCAGATTTGCCACCCGTACAGGCCGAAGGTTTCTCACTGCTGTCCAAATTGATCATGAGCTCATCACCTGTACTCGATATTCCGTCAACTTTGACACTTCTTCTATCCATCATTACTGATATCTCCGAGTCAACTGCCAACGAGGAGTTCATCTACCTTAATGCGATCAAACTAATTGGCACACTGGCATCGCGGCACCCACGGACAGTGGTGAAGACCTTAGTGGACAGTTATGTTGACAAGAACGAACAGAGATCCCTAGACTCACGTCTCAGAGTTGGCGAATCTCTGCTGCGCACCGTCCAAGACCTGGGTGACGCGTTGACCGGAGAGACTGCGAAAATCCTTGGCGAGGGTATGGTGGCCCTGGCAGGACGGCGAGGACGTCGACCGGAAGCACAGAAGAGTCGCAAGAAGCAGCTAGAAAAAGAGCAGCGCCAGAAGGAGCGGGATGAGCACAAGCAAAAACAACCTACTTTGCCTGCTGGCTGGTCAATCCCGACAACCCAACCTCAACCAAAGGTTGAAGATGAACTGGACGAGGACTCTGGAACAGAGTCTCCTGAACAGGCAGCACATGCTGCCAATATTGTCGCAGCATGGGCAGCCGGTGCATCAACAGATGACGAGCCCGACGACCTTCGTGTGCGTGCATCAGCTCTTTCAATTCTTGCCTCGGCAGTCCAAACCAACATCCTGGGTCTCGGCCCAGCCATCGTTTCATCAGCCGTGGACCTTGCCCTCGCGACACTCACCCTCGAACCCGCTCCCGAGAGCGCAATCCTCCGTCGCGCAAGTGTGATCCTCATCCTCGACATCCTGAAAGCACTGGACACGGAACGTGAAAAACGACATGGCAAGGATGTTGGCTTTGGCTTCTCCCTAGCAGACGACACGTATAGCCTGGGTCCACCGGACCAATCCCGTGGCCCATCTACCGTTGGGAACATTCCTTCCATGCTGCGCACGCTTGGATTCGTCGAAAGCATCGAGACAGACTCTGTTGTGCGTGGACATCTGCGTGCACTCATTGAGAGCTTGGAGGCATGGCTAGAGAAGTCGTTGATGTGGGGAATTGGCGCCCAGGGAGATAACCAGCCGCGGCTAGAAATTGGAGATCGGCTTGCTGGGTTGTCTGTCAATCCCATGGCTGGGCGAGGGGATTCGACAAGGCCAAAGATCGAGGAGATAGAGTAGCTCTGTGGCGGGGTCATCAGTGTATATAAGTTTTCTTGCTGCTAGACCCCTTCCAGGGCTCCCCCTTGAATCAAACACTACGAAATGTTGGCGAGTCGACGCGCTTTCCTGGCGGTTCTCGCCATGGGCACTCTCAGGTCAATGGGGCACTCTCAGGTCAATGGGGCACTCTCAGGTCAATGCTGCTTGTCTCGAGATGCTTTTCAAATCCAATAGCCTACAGGAAGGAATGGAAGATATGTTCAAACAGTGCTTTCTGCTTACGGGAAAAGAAGGTGCGGTCGTAACGATATCATTCAGCTACTTATCATCTGTTACATGATAGTGCTTTAAATGTTGGTTGTTAGAAAAGATTAGTTTCCGCGATCTCGCCCTTCCAAACTCAGTGGCTTTCCGCCATCTCTTTTTCCAAACTCACTGGCCGCGGCCACGACCACGACCACGCCCGCTGCGTCCGCCTCGTCCTCCTCCACGTCCGCCGCGACCACGGCCAGGGCCACGCCAAAACGAATTTCCACGCCCACCGTGAAAGTGTCCAGGGGCCATAGGGCGAGGTCCGGCACTGTGTCTGGCCAGACGCTCTTCATCAGAGACTTCAAACTTGTTCGGGATCTGCAGCAACTCGGTGAACTCGGAGGTCTGGAGATTTGAGTACTCCATTGGCTGCTCCGTAGTGGAGAGCGGGATGGCAGGGTCGTACTTCGGCGCACTGCGCTGGAAGTTGAACGGCACATCCATAAGACCTTTCTTGACCAGGTTCTCCTCGACCCAGTCCTCCTCTTCCAGAATCCTCTTCAGGTATTCCTCTTCACCCAAGTCGGCAGGGATGGGAACGGATGGATCGCCGAGGTGCAGATCAGAGGCAAAAACACGGGTGATTGCAAGCCACTCCTTGTCATATTGCAGACGGTAAGGGCGCTGACATTGGACATTCTCCTGGTCGGAGATAGGATGCACCTCGATGAGCTTCAGGTAGGGATCACGATTGCCTGGCTTGTCAAGAGCAAGGAAGCGGGTGATCTTATTGTGAATGGTTGCAGGGAAAGTCTTCTTGGCTTCTTGAGCCGTTGGAAAAACAGGGCGAGAAAGACTGGCGGGAAGCTTATTGCGAATTGCCTGGTCCACAAGGGATCTCGAATCGCCAACGCCATCGATAGTCGTAGACATATTCACGGATGCGTTGGCCGAAGGGGAACCCATGCTCTCATCACCAGACTCCAGATCGATTTCTTCATTATTCTGGACCTTCGCAGGCTTGGGCGAACCGAGCATGCCCTGGGGAACAGGGGCGGTGGATGTGGAATCGTGATCATCGTCACTCAAATCCAGTTGTATCTCTTCATCGTTCTCGACCTTCAGCTTCTTTGGGGCACCGAAAGATTCGTGGTGCACCACGGCATCATCAAAATGACGAGTATCCTCGTGAGTGGACAGACGCTTCCACTCGTGATTCGTGTGCATCCGAATATTGTCATGCTCGCCTTGCTGCAGTCTTTCCCGCAAGCTGAGGGCAGACTCGCCCTCAGCCTTGTTTGCAACGGATTGAAAGGTATTCCATGCGGCAAGACGTGTCATCTCGTCACCAGTCGCAAGAGGGGAGACCCTCGGTCCAGTATTCAGTGACCCCTTGGGGCTGACGTCGTTCTTCTTCTCTTGAGCAAGAGAAGGAGATGGAGGTGTCACCGGGCCAGCGATCTCAACAGCCCACTCTGCAGGCTGGTCGGCGGAAAGCTCAGTCTTACGCAGGGAAACGTTGCCATGAGGCATAGCTGCGGCAAACATGACATGAAGATGGGCGGAGAACCAGTAGGCGGGTCGTAGGCGCTCCACGACTTCACGGGCAGCGGCATTGCCCAAGCGGCCGTGTAGCGCATCCTCGCGGAAGCCTCTCTTCTTGCGGAAGAGGTCGTCTGCGTTGCCATAGAATTCAATACCGCGAATCCAGTCATGACTCAGACCGACATCCACTTGGGTGCGGACTTGAAGGAGCTTGCGGATGTCAAGCTCGCGGACGTGGTAGACGCTGTGCAGTTCATCGTCATTGTACGGCAAACGCTCGTAGTGAGGCTTGCGGTAATCGTAGCCTTTCCAGATGCCAGACATTCCAGAGATGCGAAGAGGACCGAGACGAAGAACATTTGCCGCACCCATGAAGAAGATGTTATGGCATGCCCAACCTCCATAGTACAGCTCATAGAGATAATTGCTGCACTCATGGTTTCCGCTTACAAAAATTGTAAGGTAAGGGGCAACTCGTTGGCCAGAGTAGTAAAAAGGGAAGTCACCAAGTTTTCTGTACTTGGCGGGCATGGAGATGCAAGTAGCGTCGTTTGAGTTGCGCAAGGTCTGTTTATATTAGATGAGGGTCAGTCAAACAAGTGAGATGAAATACCTGAGTGTCGCCGCCGAGAATCACTGCATCTACAGTATCCCAGCCCCGCTTTTCACACTCCACCTTTACAGCAGCGTAGATCTGATCAAGTGAGCCGTGGGCCTGTATGGAAGTCAGCATCGGAGTTCAGAACTAAGACCACGGCCAGGCCGGACATGTCAGGCTGGGTCAGTGGTTGAGAGTGGGGACTTACACAGCCCACGACTGCGAGACGAGGGGGGTTTAGGGTTTCGGACATGATGAGGGCTGGTGAGATGAGTCGAGGTCGACGTTGAAGATGAGGGTGATGCGGAGATCGAAGATATGCCCAGACGCAATAGAGAGGATGGTATGCGGACGGTCACAGTAGAGTAGATAAAACCATGGCAAGTGGGGGAGAGAGATGAAAGAAAAAGAAAGTATGAAAGTAGGAAAAAGGAAGGTTGATGGTGGTGAGATGAAAGTGAGAGGTGAGTCTGGAGTTGAAGGGAGTTGTCGTGCGGGATTCTTTCCAGGCAAATTTGCCCTCACCTTTTTGCACTTTGCCTACTCCCACTATTGTGCTCTATTGTCTCTCCTTTGGGTCTATTGTTCGATTGACTACCCTGCTCAACAATGCCTCCTGTTGAGTCTCCTCAATTGCGTTTCCTTGGCGAGGCTGCTCAGTTGTTGGGGTCGTATAGCCCGTCTACGGCTGCGCATCTGCTGGATGCGCATACTCGTGTCCTTCACGACGACCACAGGTCGCTCAATGTGCGACAACAGAAGCATCACTGTGGATCCTGCGGTAGTATTAGACAGCCCCAATCTACTAAAATAGTTGATGTTAGGCAGAGAAAAAAGTCTGCGCTAGGCTCCGGCGCGAAGGTGTACAAGTGTCTGCGCTGCCTACAACGCACAGTGATTCCACGCAGGAAACCCATCGCAAAGACTCCGTCACGTTTTCCTACGGCAGTCTCATCTTCTATTCCTACATCTACATCTGCATCTGCATCTACAAGTTCAACGAGCTCTACGAAAGCTCCTTCCCAGCATCCGTCGGCAAACCCCCAATCCAGCAAGGCTGAGGAAAACGCCGACAGCAAGAAGCGAGCCAAAGCACGCAAACAAGGCGGTCTTCAAGCACTACTCGCCTCCAAAAAGAGCGCTCAACCCTCATTTGACCTGCTCGACTTTTTACGGTGAACACTTTCACTTTTTGCGCGGAGTCGGACCCACTTTGTTCCGCCAGAGCTGCCCCACGCTTTCACCTCCAGCTTTCTTTGACTCGAGCTGATTCCACGCATTCCGACTGCCTATTGCCTTGTTCGAGTCCGTCACAAGCATCATGTCGGTATACTCGCACGATGAGGACCATGACCCTCAGGCCGATGAGCTCCGCGAGACCGCTCTGGTCACCCTCGAGTCCTTGATCAGCTCCTGCAACCAGCAGATGCAGCCATATCTGGCCAATACCACCAGTGCAGCCCTTCGATTCCTGAGATACGATCCAAATGTCGCCGAAGCAGAGGATGACGAGGAGATGGGCGGCACTCAGGACGACGGTAGTGAGGACGATGCCACCGAGGAACCGGACATTGACGACGACGAATTCGAAGATTTTGAGGAGGAAGATGGATACAGTGACGTTGATGACATGAGTTGGAAGGTTCGCCGGTGCTCAGCCAAGCTTCTTTACTCCCTCGTTTCCACCTACGGTCGGAGCCGCGCCATAGACGATGTCACTTTGTACCAGCAGATTGCCCCCGCCCTGATCTCCCGCATCGGCCGCGAAAGAGAGGAAAGCGTCAAGCTGGAGGTGGTGTCGACCTTGACTGCCCTCGTTCGCAAGACTAGTGAAGGCTCGGTAATTGTTACCTCGAATGGCTTCCTGGAAGCGGTCGGTGGATCCAAGAACTCCCGCAAGAGGAGACGCCAGGACAGCGATGCTAGCATGGTCGACTTTGAGCCCGGTGTCGGGACATCCTCTGCGATCGACTCCCCCGTTGTTCCCTCCACTCCAAAGTCCGGCCCCGAAGCCGACTTGGCCCGTTCCGTGCCTTTGATCGTGCAGAGCCTCGTGAAGGCCTGGAAGCAAGCCTCGACGCCTCTGCGGCAAGCTGCCATTATTCTGTTGAAAAGCCTTTCGTTGGTTCGCTACGGAGGACTGGCGGACCACCTTCAGCAGATCGAAGACCTCATCGTGGATGCTCTCAAGACATCGTCCCTCTCGGGCAGCTCGGCGGCCCATTCGGGTGCCGCTGTCAGTGCGAACACCCTGCAGATTGAGACTCTGGGCCTGATCTCTGTCATTGCGGAGACCCATCTGTCCAATGCTCTTCTTCCCTTCTTGATTGCGCTCATCCCCGGTGTCGTCAGTGCGGTGAATGAGCGTAATTACAAGGTTAGCAGCGAGGCCCTCGGTGCCGTTGAGCAGATTGTCAAGGCCCTCACTCCACCTCGGGCCTCAACCAATGCCTCTGATATGGCAATGCAGCTAGAGAAGCTCTACGATGTGGTTCTTGCCCGCATCACCGACACCAGCGCTGACCTGGAAGTCCGGCAGCGAGCCATTCACGTATTCGGTGTCATCCTCGCACGCACATCCGGTGAACGAGGCACTCAGTATCTCTCGGCCGATCGTAGGTCGCAGGGCATTTCCATTCTGTCTGACCGTGCCAAGAACGAGACAACCCGTCTGTCGGCCGTCCGTGCCATCGACGATGTTGTGGTCCTGGCCGACCGCAAACAGGACGTGACGGATGAATGGGTCAATGAAGTGACTTTGGAGCTTGGCTCTAACCTCCGAAAGGCTGACCGTGCTTTGCGAGGCTCATGCTTGGAGGCCCTTCGCAGCATTGCCATGAACCCCAACACTCGCTCACACCTCAATGCCAACACCATGACTATCCTAGAGAATGCCTTATTGCCTCTGCTGGCGGCTCCCGACTTCCACTTGCTTACTCCTACCTTGATAATTCTCGCTAAGCTTATCCCCGGCAACTCCAAAGCCCTGGTCAACGATGCCTTGATCTCGTCGATCTGCTCCATCGTAAAGCAGCCTCTGGTTGGAACTGTCCTGAAGGCGCTGCTCCTTCTCGTGAAGGTCATTGGCGAGGAAGGTGTCGGTGCCCAGCTAATGCAAAACTTGCTGCAGGACGTTGGCATTACTGGCGACTCGTCTGTCGTGGGTCGGGCCATTGGCACCCTTCTGGTGCATGGCGGACCAAACCTCGGAGTCACGATGGATGCTTTCTCCAAGGAGTTAAAATCTGCCAAGGACGACAGCCGCAAATGCCTTGCCCTGGCAATCCTTGGCGAGATCGGATTGCGGATGGGTGCCGAGTGCTCTCTCACCCCCGACTTGTTCATTGCCCACTTCACCTCTCCCTCTGATCATGTCCGCTTGGCGGCTGCCACGGCCCTCGGAAATGCAGCCGCTGGAAATGTCAAGGCCTACCTGCCTATTCTGCTGAATGGCCTGACCGAGTCTAACGCTCAGAGCTATCTGCTCCTTCACTCGGTGCGCGAGTTACTCCAGCACCCTGAAGTGGTGCGTCCTGACCTTGCGCCCTCCGCCCTCAAGCTATGGCAGTCTCTCCTCGTCGTTTCGCAGGAAGAGGATAACCGGGCCGTTGGTGCGGAGTGTGTTGGGCGTCTTGCTCTGATCGATCCGGTGGCCTACATCCCTCATTTCCAGGAGTATCTCTCCAATCAAGACACTGTCATCCGCGGCGTGGTAATTTCGGCATTCCGGTACACGCTAGCCGATCCAAGCGATGCCTACAACGACGTCCTCCGCCCCTTGATGGTCCCCCTTCTGACCAACATGCTTGCCGACAGCGACCTGGGCAACCACCGACTTGCATTGACGACGCTGAACTCTGCCATCCACAACAAGATGAATCTGCTTCTCCCTCACCTGGACGAACTGCTCCCGGCTGTTTTCGGTGATACTCAGATCAAGCCGGAGTTGATCCGCGAGGTGCAAATGGGTCCGTTTAAACACAGAGTGGATGACGGACTCGATCTGCGCAAGGTAAGAAACCCTCCACATCGAATTTGCTTTTTCCTGGTGCTAACTTGTTGATCCCAGAGTGCCTACGAAACTCTCTACGCGTCTCTCGACACATCCTTCTCCCGCACGCACATTGCCGAACTGTACGATCGAGTTCTGGCTGGCATCGAAGACGAGCAGGATATCCGCGCCATCAGTAATCTGATGACATCCAAGCTCATCACCATTGCCCCGGAGGAGACGGAGCGTCGTCTGGATCTCTTGTCGGAGCGCTACACCAGTGTGCTCTCGTTCAAGCCAAAGGACAACGCCGTCAAGCAGGAGCTGGAGAAGGCACAGGAAGCGTCGCTGGGCATTCTCAAGATCACCAAGGAACTCAGCAAGGCATTCCCCAATGCCGAGGCGTCCAACGAACTGCACAAGTGGAAGGCATACATGGAGTACGTGCGAAAGCAATTTACGAGCCAGTACCAGAGTTTGGACTCGGACTACTGAGTGGAGTCTCCATAGTCTCCTATGCTGTTGCCTAAGGACCCACATCTGAAGGTCCGGGCCCAAAAATTGCTTAGCGAGTATGTATTTCCTCTTGCTTAGCAGAGTTTATGACCCTGAACGAATAAAATACCTTGCACAATATGTACTGTCAAGTTGGTTTTGGTAGAGATTGCACGTAGAGTAGCAGCGGGTGAGGCAGTGAAGAACCGGCCCCACTGGAATCCGCCGCCGTGACAGGTCAGGGCCATTATTGTGAGATGGGAAAGGCCTGTTCAGCCCGGGGCGGGGTATGGACCCTATCCAAGTGATGGCAGTGCTAAGGCTGAGTAGGGTCCGTATATGCAGGGTCCAAGTTCCTGAGTAGTGCTATTGGACTACGCAGATTGGTCCGAAACTGACGTGATCGGGGACCCCGACAAGGCAACACATCGCACGAGGTACACGAGCCTCATAATCCCCGTCGTTTGAGAATGTCTTAGCTTGAACTCTCAACACTTTGACTCTGACTTCCAACCAATCGGTTCATATTTCTGCTTTTCCATATAATAGAAAAGAGCCCATATTTGTTCTACATGAGGAGAAACGGGGCGACGAGACTAAGGGGTCTAGGGGCATCCATCTGCGTGGAGCATAGCTATTGGACATAAAAATTATGACAAGCTCGTCGATTCAGGGAAAGTCCACAGATTCCGGTCATTTCTATTCGATAATTGGACACTTTATGCGCTAAGTGGGGATTGATCCACCAATTTGAAATAGTGCAAATTCCAGGGAATCGCCAAGCTCATTTTAGCCCGATCCTCTGATTGGAGAAGAGAAATTGTGCGACAGCCTTGCGAAGGGGAATATTGAATATTGAACGTGGAAAGTCATTTTACACTTAATGGCGCATCCGAAGGCAGCCGCTTCGTATCCTTGACTTCCTTTTCATTTCCCCCAAGTCACTTCTTCTTTGTCGTGGATTCTTTCCTCGAGGAATGGGTTGTCTCCATCTCTCGTCTAAACTTCGTCATGAAGCTCAACACTTGGAGCTGCAAGAACTTGCTCCACATTCTTCTCTCCCCGAGTTTGTGGTTTGATGTGTATTGGCCGGCTTCGCGCAAGTATTTCTTCGGTCTGCTATTTATCGGCGTGATCAGTGCCAAACTACTCCACGTTTACTCTCATCTCAACTCCTTATCCATCGGCCGGTTATTCCTCTGGGGCCCGACTTTCTTTTTGCAAGATGTTGTTTGCATTCTCGTCGCTCTCTTCCTTACTCACGATTTCAGCCGGAGATGGATGCGCGTGCTGGGTGCATGCATGGCTATCCCCGGGTAAGCGAGCAATCGGAATGATCGACGACGAACTATACTGACGATCATATTTAGTAGTTTAGCCATCTCCGGCCTGGCTGCGGCCAACATCTCCTTCTTTTTCCAAACTGGCGCCGAAATCCATTGGCGACAAGCACACTACTTTCACCGCGACCCCGCTGCGGTCAAAACCCTGTTGACCGGCTTGACGGGAATGATAATTGTGGAAATCATCTTCAGCGCCGTTGCCTGGCTATCAAGTCCTTACCTATACGACGGAGCACGAGTCCCCGTGCACATTCTACAATCGACCGTGAACCCCCTCCGTTGCTGGAAAGGAAAGGCGGATGCCGGCCCCAAGAGCTATGAACAGCTTGCTCCTCAGGATTGGGATGAGGAGAGCAACGAAGCTGAGTCCATGTTGGGTCGGAACCAAGTGCCTCAGACGTCACACGAGGCCCGATCTTCTTTATTGCTACGCATATTAGTGGGCTCGCTGGTCGTCTTTGTCATTCTGCTGCGCTGCGTTCGTCCGTCGGATACTGCATACGCGTTCCTCTCACAGACAGTGATCGTCACTCCCTTCGAAAAACCCGCGGTTCATCAGCAGACATCTTCTGTCGATCTCCCACCCTTGGAAGGCGACTATAGTTGGCTTTACAACCACACAGCCCTGGGTACGCCGTCAGAGTTGGACTGGCTATCAGAGAAGAAATTGGCCGGATTCCGGGACTGGTATACAGGATCGAACAGCAGCGAGTCGTTGCATTACGATCCGAACAAAGACCCTCTAAAAATCAGCAACCTTGATCGAGACATTCTCGACCCATTGCGCGACGCCTTGACCAAAGGAAAGATTAACATTAAACATGTATTCCTGTTCAAGCTAGAAAGTACCAGAGCCGATGTCTTCCCAATGCGCAAGGAGTCCTATCTTGGCGATCTCATTCGTGAATCCTTCTCCGGCCACATCCCCGATGATGTTGAAGAGAGGCTCGCTAATTTGACCCGCAATGCCGAAAGATTCACCGGCACTTCTTCTGGCTTCAATCAATACGAGGTTGAGCCCTATGGTGGCCTCCACATGACGAATGCATATACCGGCGGCACATTCACCCTCAAGAGTATCTTGGCTAGCACGTGTGGTATTGCACCTTTGGTTGTGGATTTCAACCGCGAGTACCTACATCACATATACGAGCCTTGCATGCCACAGCTGTTGAGCGCATTGAACTCGCTCTCGAACAATACTAAAGGGACAAACACTTCGGACGACTACACCACATGGCCCTGGCACTCGACTTTTATGCAGAGCATCGACGACAATTACGACAACCAGAACCTTCTCATCCCAGCAATGGGCTTCCAGGACAAGGTTACCGACAGGACGATCACCAAGGACTGGAAGAACAAGGGAGGCGAGACCCCCGAGAAGTTCAACTTCTGGGGCTACCCGGAGCACGAGTTGCGACATTATTTCTCCAAAATCCTCAAGCGCGCCGAAAAGCACCACGAACGGCTGTTCATTACTCACCTGACCGGACAAACGCACCACCCGTGGGATATGCCAAAGGGCCAAGACTATGACGAGCTGATCCACTCCACTATCTTCAATCACAACAAGAAAGTCAACCGATACCTCAACACCATCGGCGTTGCGGACAGATGGCTCGGAGAAGTGACCGAGGTGCTCGAGGAAGTCGGTGTTGCCAACGAGACGTTGATAGTCATGGTGGGCGACCACGGTATCTCTCTCATCGAGGACGGAGGCGTCACGCCGTATGACAATCCGCATGTCGCCAATTTCCACGTGCCTATGGTCTTTTCTCACCCGCAGCTCCCGCCGATCAATATCGATGGTCGTGTCAGCTCACTTCAGATTGTACCGACAATCTTGGATCTCTTGGTCGAGTCTGCATCCCTGGACGAAAAGGCAACCCACGTCATCAAGGATCTCCTCCCTCTGTACGAAGGACAATCGATGATCCGTGAACTTGTCCCGGAGAAAGACGGCAAGCTCGACTGGCAGTTCACCGTCATGAACACCGGAGCCACCTGGCTAGCATTGAGATCTGCTCCCAAGCCCTATCGCCTTGTCATTCCAATGGTCCCCGATGTGGAGTGGCGCTTCTCTGATGTCGATCTCGACCCGCACGAGGAGCATACCCTTCAGTCTTTCACATTGCTTCCATTACTAGAGCAGGTGGCAAAGGAACATAGCGAAGAAGCCGCTCAATGGATTAAAGATGCAGCGCACGTTGCACAGTGGTGGGTCGCTGAGAACTGGAGTCGCTATGAATACGTTCCGCCATTCTGAGCGACAGGACGCCGACAAGGTGGCAATCCTCTCCAATGCTGTCATTGGAACCTTGCGATTGAACAATATGGTTCAAAATGCAGATATTGTTTGAACGATGTTCCCCGACTCATCCACTGAGGTGCTGTCATATTGGCCACGCCGATCACGGACCCGCTCTCTTTTCCACTTTACAGCCTATCATCTTTTCCATTATTCATAGTCCATTGGCGTTTAAAGGCAGGGCAGGGTACACATGGAGGCGGCCGATCCCAACTGTATATTCAAGCGACACGATAACTTGCATCACCGAAAGGCGTATATATTCTACACTTGCATCTTCTACTCTATAACGAAGCCAAATCAATCAATAATATCCATATTTCCATGCCAGTCAAAATCTACTCCCTAAAACACAAAATCTCAGCACTAGGAATAGAAATCCAAGCATCCTCATGCTCCCCCCACTCCTTCCAAGCCTCCGAAACCCTCTTCAAATCCTCTTCACTCGCCATCCCATTCTCCAACGCCGTCGTAGCAAAAGAAGAATAAAGCGACCTATCAACCCAACTCTCACTCCACCACTTCGTATCCCCTTTATCCGCATAACACCACGAAGTACAAGAACACTCTGGATCCCTCAACCCCGCCTTCTTCGCCCAAGCATGCAACATCCTCCCCGCATTCGGTTCCCCTCCATTCATCCTCGCCACCCGATCATACAAACCCTGCCACTCCCTCAACCCAGGGAGTTCAGGATACCAAACAAAAACCCCATAATCCGATTCCCGCGCCGCGACAATCCCACCACGTTTCGTAACCCTTTTCATCTCCTTCAGCAATCCCACCGGATCCCCCACATGCTGAAGAACCTGATGACAGAAGACCACGTCGAAAACGCCATCTTCGTAGTCTAGGGCGTTGGCATCTCCCTCGACGAAATCGATATTCGTAACGCCCTTTTCTTGAGCTAGGGATCGTGCTGAAGGGAGGATATTGCCTGCGCGCTCGAGGCCGGTGATGTGGCCATCCGGTATGTAGGATGCCAGGTCCACGGTTATGGTTCCGGGACCGCAGCCGATATCTAGGATTTTCATGTGTGGTTTTATATGCGGGAGGAGGAAGGCGATGGAGTTGCTTGCTGTGCGCCAGCTGTGGGAGCGGACTACTGAGGCGTGGTGGCCGTGGGTGTAGGTTGCTGTTTCGGATTTCGACATTTTGAGTGGATTGTCAGAGAGGATGTATGATTGATTATGACTGGGATGGGTTTTGTGTTTGTTTTTGGGATTTATATAGGTTGACTGGTGGTTGTAAGTGAGGCCGAGATCGGAGGGGATTTGGTGGGGTGTAGCGGCTGATGCTTATAGCTAGAGAGCTTATTGGCTTTTGAAGAGGTTGGAGATAGCTGTGGAGGGGGAAGAGGGGAGATGATTGCGATGATCTTCCAAGGTTGTCTTTTTTTGTTTCACTATTTTCATTTGGTTTCCTCTGGGCAGTTATGTGGCTCCGTTGTCGGACTGTAGAGTGCGAGGCTGCAGGTAGTGCAAGGGGATATACTCTCTATCTTCTTGGCATAGTTGACTAAGGATTCTAACAATGTCGCCAGGCTTCTAGATGGTGCGTTTATGGTCAGGGTCTAGACCGAATGCTCTGGGGTTCAATGTGGGTTGCCTTGGCTTCCAGTGAAAGATATCGGAAGCACGTCGGTGTACGATGGGAAACGCCAAACTCGATATTCCATATTATTGGACACCACATTCAGGTTAAAGCTTTGTTCTGCATTTTGTAGATTTCCTAGATCCCTATTGGTAACTACATACCACCCTAGAAATGTCCAGTTCCACCAATCAGCAAATATAAAACTCCGAATACCACGAGACAACCGTAAGAGGATGCCTTTTCCGCGCACCAAGTTCCAATCCTTTTCTGGAACCCGTGGACCTTTAGTTCCGCACGTTTGGTTCTGCCCCTGCGTTCCTGCAGTTCCTTCAGGGACTGAAAGTTTGAAATCCATTCGAAGGAACCAGCGCAAACTCACACGCGTCGAACCAAAGAAAGGAACAAGGGGACAAGCCTCTGATGTCAAAGTCTCTGAAATCCTCGTGTGCTTCCAGGTCCCGACGAACGATATTCAGTACCACTCGTGCTATATGGAAGGATGGAAAAATCCAAAAGTTAGAGTTGATCCAAATCCGGCGATGGCGAAGGTGTTCGAGACCATCGGATGGATTCCGGATCCACCATCTTCGAGATTATTGGCGAACCCCACGAAGTCGTCGAACGTCTCATCTGGATCTCAATCGATTTCCATACAACTGAATGAACTGGTCTGGATTGGAGTCCAGACCTTCGCCACAACTACAACTCCACCAGAATGGATAAATAGTTCACGATCTCATGTCCTGGTGTCCTTCTCATCAATTACTACAGTCCTTTTGACTCTATTTCTCTCTCTCTTCCTACGATCTGATCACTCTCTTTCAGATCCTCACATTCCCTTGACAATCTTTGGTCTATCTTTCTCCACGACTTTTTTGTCCAACTTATACAGTCCTTTCGACTACTTCAAAATGTTCTTCTCCAACGTCTTCATCACCAGCATCCTCGCTGCTACTGCTGCTGCTCTGCCTCACAGTGCCCGTGACTCCGGCTCCGGCAGTGTCCAGTTCGTCAACAACATGGGCTCCGATGTCTACCTCTGGACCACCGCTGCCGACCCCGGCAGCATGAAGACCCTCAACAGCGGTGGTGGTACTCACAGCGAGGGCTGGCAGGACAACTCCAACGGTGGTGGTGTCTCCATCAAACTTTCCACCACCCAGAGTGACACCGACAGTGTCCTCCAGTTCGAGTACACCGTCAACTCCGACACCCTCTTCTGGGACCTGTCTTCCATCAACATGGATCCCTCTTCCGACTTCATCAAGAACGGCTTCTCCGTCACTCCCAGTGACTCCAGCTGCAAGTCTGCCACCTGCGCTGCCGGTGATGCCAACTGTGCCGACTCTTACCAGCACCCTGACGATGTCAACACCCTTTCCTGCTCGACTAGCGCTACCTACGTCGTGACTCTGGGCTAAGCAATTTCTTTCTTTTATATCCCTGCTTTGTCCGGTGTTCTTGTCAGACGCTAGTGTCTGGGTACACTACTTCTTCTCTTCAAAAAGTTTGGTGATTGCAAAAGATATGTTCATTCTGTGGCCGCATACAGGTTATGCTTGGGAGTTTTATGACATTTGATTTCGTTATAGACATAGACATACATCATGATATAGACAATGAATAAACTTGAACATGGATTATTTGGCATTTTGAACAACTGGATAAATTTCTGAACACCGTTCTGAACAAACTCTGAACAGCTTTGTAATGAGCGTGTCTCCCATGGTACGAATTTGCCTTTACCAGACTTTCAATTAAGCTGACTGAGATGGCTGTATTCACCCGAGAGATGCCGAGTGGCAAATAGCGACCACCCGAAGAGTCACCCGAAGAACCATCCGAAGACCGAATGCCGAAAGCCAACCGTAGTCAGTCTATGACCCCGTTGACTTGATACTAGTTATAGGATCTATGAATACTCCTGATTGGCCGAGGTATACGAATGAATCTAGTTTTGTTCTCTGGCCTATCAAGACCATTCACCCGACCCATGCTTGGCAGGTTGAGTGATCCCAAGTTCAAGTTGGTCTTACATTATCAGCGTCGCCCTGGGAAGTGTTATGGAATTATGTTTCACTAAATTACGGTGACTACCTAGGTAATTATATGATGAGCTCATCGGTGCAACGAAATATGCTCCGATAGATACTCCAATCCCTCTAGCTTCTAACCACTACCTATCAATACCTGGTATACACCACAAGCAATGCAAATCTCATCACCATATCAAAGGCAGCTGCTCTGTAGATAACTGCCCAAGTCTTTCCTGATTCAGCTCAAAGCACTCAGGCAGCCCAGTCTCACTCCAATGACCCCCAAGCACGAGCTTCGCAACCCCAGGCGCGCAGGTAAAGATGCGAGCCATTCCATGACCATTAAAACCAGCACATATATATTGATTATCCCCCAGATCTCCAACAAATGGCACAGAGTCCGTAGTCATAGCAATAATGCCAGTCCAGACATCTTGCAGACCCTCTCCATGACGAGCATTCTTGGAAAGAAAGTCCGGGAAAAGCTGATCGAAGCTGCGTAGTGCATCTTCGGCTATTTCCTCATTGTAGCAGGTATCGTCCGTGCTCAAGCGACTGGCTAAAGTCTCGGCACTCAAGGTCGGGTTTGTTCGGGATACTCCAAGAACAAGTGTTCCGTCGCCTTGTCGCTGAATCACCGAGTAGAAATGGTAGAGGCTATAGCGCAAGGAGAATGTCTGCTGGAGGGTATTTTCTGCTGCGTATGCCGGTGTCGGGACCAAAGTGTGTGCTTGGGCACGGTTGGGTCGGAAATAGGCCTCTAAGTGAGGGAGAAGCTGGGCTGCGTGGGCGTTTGTACAATGAATGATCTTCTCTGCTGTCACGATTCCACGAGGTGTGTGTATATCCCAACTATCGCCGTTTCGTTTCATTTCTGTGCCTGGGCAAAATGTGAATAGCTTCGTCCCCTTCTCTATCACTGATTGTAGAAGGAATTGTGCCAGCTTGGCTGGATGGCTGGAGCCTGCAGCCCATTCGTATGCAGCGACTGCCCCAGGAATCCCCGTCTTTGTTTGAGCCTCTTTTCCTTCGTATAATTTGATGTGGGAGATGTCGCCCCCTGCGAGTTTATAGGCTTCAAAACTCTCGGCCTCATACTTTGCAAACTCCTCGGTCATGCAGACATCAAAGGTCGTTGTCAGATGGAAATCACACTGCACATTATGTTTCTTAACGAACTCGTCGACCTTTTCCAACACGAGACGCTCGTTTGTAATAATTTTAAGAGCTTGTTCCGGTCCATGAACCTTGGCATAGGCACTGAACCCTCGAAAAGCGTCAGGTCGAATGTGGCCTGCGTTGCGTGAACTCGCCCCGCTCGCTGCTTCGCGTGCTTCGAGGATGACGAGATCTTCTGCTTTCACGCCGGCTTCTAGTAGGGAGAATGCAGTGAGGCCACCGGAGATGCCCGACCCGATAATGACATATTTGGATGTCGAGGGCACGGGATGGTTTTGATTTGCGAATAGATGGGGAAATCCTCGAGTCGTTCGTTGCCAATAACTGAGACAGGGGTTTGGGTTTGGCAAGCTTCTGCTTGAGCCGACATTGGACATGTTGAAAGTGAGTGACACTGAAATACGAGATACGTAGGTAGCTGGTCAGGTGTCTATATGTGTGTCAATGCAGAGATCTCATGAGGTGCTGCATAGGTGCGGGGAACGTTTCCTATCTACGCGATCATTTCCAAGGTTAAACATCGGGCATCTCGGATTTCGCTACTCATGAGCGATATCGCCATATGCTCAAACAGGGTAATCTCTCAATGAATGTCTGCCAAGGCGGGGTTGACCTATCATTCCGACGTTGCCAGGTGTACAAGCTTATGCATCTTGTACCCTCGATCTGCTCGATCTGCACGGGATCTGTATGTCGTGGTCTCCCTGCATGTTGCTGCTATCGAGATAACCTTACAAGTCTCAGTATTTATCGTGACTTCTTGCTGAAAGATCTCATCTCTGCCGTTGGTTTACTTCCTCGTTGGTCCTCTCACACCATGAGTTCCTTCAACCTATTTCGCAGGCATTCGACACCCCCCTTTGAGAGGTCTCTCCAGGAAAGAGCCCTCGTGCGACGTCTTGATACTTTCTTCTTAACATTCGGTTGCTTGTCCCAGATCATCAAGTACCTCGATCAGCAAAATATCAACAATGCCTACGTCTCAGGCATGCAGGAGGATCTCCATCTTTACGGCAACGAGTTGAATCTGTCAGTTGCCTTCCACGTACAGTAACGCATCCTAACTCCATCTAGATTTACGACCTACTTTAACGTCGCTTACTGTATCATGTTGATCCCTTCTCAGATTATCATGACCTACGTTCGCCCCAGCTATTGGCTACCCGGTCTGGAATTGATCTGGGGCCTAATGACTGGTCTGATGGCCATGACAACCAGTGCCAAACAAGTCTATGTTTTGCGCGTGTTCCTCGGTTTATGCGAGAGTTCAGCATGGCCGGGGTTCATGACTTTGCTCAGTGAGTGGAACGCACATCCGGACATGCCACGGTCTAGCTAACATTGGCAGTGTACTGGTACACGCCAACAGAACTAGCCAAGCGCATGGGATTCTATCACTCCTGTCAAGGAATGGGAACATTATTCGCCGGCTTCATGCAAGCATCCATCTCCAGCACTATGGATGGCCACGCCGGTCTAGCAGGATGGCGATGGCTCTTCGTAATCAACGCCATAATCACAGTCATCTGGGCCTTTGCAGGCTTCTTCATGATACCAGACCTTCCCAACAACCCCAACCCGCGCGCATTCTGGTTCGAGAAGATCCACGGCGACATTTCACTATCGCGACTCGCTCGTAACGGTCGAGCCGAACCGAAGCGAGTAACATGGACCGGTGCAAAGCGAACATTCTCCTCCTGGGTAATCTACTTCATTGCAATCCTATACGCCGCCTCCGTACTCGGCACCTACGGCTACGTCTATTTCCCACTATTCTTAAAATCCCTCCTAAACCCAGATGGCAGTCGACGATGGAATACATCCGCTGTAAACGCCATTCCAATCGGTGGCTCAGCTATCAATGTCGTTTTCGTGTGGATCTGGGCTCTTTTATCCGATTTCCTGCGCACACGCTGGACTCTTATCGTGGTGCAGGCGACTATCGGAATCGTTCCGTGCGTTATCATGAGTATCTGGACTTCTCACCCAGATGAGGTGGCGCTTTCGGCTGCGTACGCGTCTTATTTCATCTCGTTTATCTGTCTCGGCACGGCACCGCTTATTTTTGCCTGGCTTTCTGATTTGATTCCGCAGGATCCTGAAGCTCGCTCGCTTGTTGTTGGTGTCTCGGTTGCTGGATATTATGCTATCTCGGCTTGGTCGCAGGTTCTGGTGTGGCCTGCGAAGCAGGCGCCGTATTATAGATATGGATGGCAGTCGGCGTCGGCGTTACTTGTTCTTGTCATTGTTATGACATGTGCTCTACGGTTCATCGATGTGCGATACTTGTTGCTGAAGCGTGATGCTTTTCGGGAGGAATTGGATGGTCAGGATGTAGGTAGAAAGGACAGTGTATCTGGTGCATCACAAGATCAAATTGGAAGGGCCGGGCCGTCTGATTCTGATCGGAAGACGATCCAGTCACACACAGTGAACGAGGTATAAATCGTTATACGAGAAGATATGAAACAGAGCATAAAATATTCAGTAATGCTATCTATACTTGTTTAGCTAGTAGATCCAATACAGGCGCTGGAGGTATTAAATAGGCTCATCACGCGGCTCAACCAGAATCTCATTCACAGAGACATACTCCGGCTGGCACAGGGCATGAACAATCGAGTTCGCCACATCAGACGGCTCAAGAATCTTCGCACCAGACGGCTCTCCGAACTTCTTAACGGCTTCCGTATCCGTCGACATATTCAGCAGCGGAGTCGCCGTGTTACCAGGCTGAATGGCAGTCACGCGCAAACCAGAACCAGCCGTCTCCAGACGCAGTGCCTGAAGCGCGGCCTCGACGAAGAACTTACTGGCCGAGTAGACGCCCAGACCGGGGAAGACTTTGCGTCCGGCATCGGAGGAAATAGCCACGATGTGACCTCGGCCGCGCTCGAGCATGCCGGGCACGGTGGTTCCGAGGGCGTTCAGGAGACCCTTGCAGTTGACGTCGACGGTGCGTTCCCACTCGTCAAAGTTGGTGTTTTTCATCATCTCAAAGTACATCACGCCTGCACATGAAACCAGGATATCCACGGGACCGAGCTCGTCACTAGCTGCCTTGACGAGGTCTTCGGTCTGAGTCTTGCTGGTGACATCGGTGGATCGGATGACGCATTTGACGCCATGGATGTCAACCTGGCGTTTGACAGATTCCAATGCGTCCAGGCGACGAGCACCCAATGCAACAGCACAGCCTGCCTTTGCTAGTGCCGCCGCGACGGCCGCGCCGATGCCCGATGAGGCGCCAGTGATGACGGCGACTTTTCCACTGAGCGGTCCTCGGGTGGTGGGCTTGGGAGCCAAAGCTTGTTGACGGGTCGGTGGCCGGGGAAGCCATCCTCGTGCAAACCAGTGTCGAGTGTATGTCTCGAGTAGCCGGGCATCCACCTTGGGACGCTCGACCGCCGATCGGAAAGGTCTAGTCAGGGAGTTGTCCAGAACGACAATGCCACGCAGGAACTCCACAGTCGGCATGCCACTGCGGAGAATGTCAACGGTGAACGAACCATCTCCACCCTTGGCCGAGCCGCGCTTCTCGGACCACAGAGACACCCACTCATCCCATGCGAGTGGCTTGGTGGGATAGCCAAGCGTGTTTAGGTCCTCAAAGACAGATTGAATGTTAACCGGGTCGGGGTCTCCCAGGTGGAACATTGTTTGGTCTGTCTGCGTTTGTGTGGCGAGGTGAACAATACTCTTGCTGACGAAGTCGACAGGGGTCATCTCAGCCCGCCAGCCTTCAACGTCTGGGGCATAACCAAGTCTGATGGACTCGACGATCAGCGCGGTCAGCAAATCCCACGCATTGGCCGAACCAGTGACGCTGTGACCGCTGATGGTACCGCAACGGTGAATCTTCACGGGCAATCCGCGCTCACCAGCCTTGAGGACGAGCTGCTCGGCGACCCACTTGGTTTGACCGTAGCCGTCAAGGAGTTTTGTGGGGACATCCTTGACGTCGAGGATGGTGCTCTCGGGCCAACCCTTTTCTCCAGAAGGCGGCAAAACGCCGTTTGTGGAGACGTATTGAACAGTCGCACCGCCCTTGGATGCAAGGCGAAGAATCTCCCGGGTGCCGCCGACGTTGGGAGCGCGCAGCGCCGCATAGGGGTATACAAGGTTGACAGTAGCCGCGGCATGGACGATGACTTGAACGCGACCGACAAGTTCGTCATATGTTTCCGGCGACAAACCGAAGTGACGTGTTGACAGATTACCCGGAAGGATCTCGACACGCTCCATGATCGAGTCGTGCCAGAGGCCAAAGTCGAGAAGGTTGCGGCGAAGACGAGCCACGCCTCCAGCCTGGTCGTCATCTTCGGGATCCTTGAAGCGAACCATACAGATGATCTTGGCCGAGGTGCTTTCCAGCAAGTCACTGAGCAAGAAAGCACCTAGGAATCCAGTTACGCCGGTCAACAGCACGGTATCAGCCGAAGCGACAGACTTGAGGGTAGCATTTGGAAGAGGCTTGATATCGTCATCAAGAGTGGCATCGGCGAGCAACACGGCGGGAAGATCCGCTTGCACTGCAGCAGTGTGGCCATCTCTGACCGCACGCACGGTGTTCAGATGGCCAGAGAGTGTAACATTCTCTGCCAGTCGGGGAATGGGAACACGGAAACCAAAATGACGAGACAGTCGGCCAGCGAGGTCTGCCAGTGACAGAGAGTGTCCGCCAAGGTCAAAGAAGTTGTCTTCGGGCTTCAAGTTGGACTTTGTAGTCTTCAATACGTTGGCCCAAATGGCCGCGATATCATCGATGCCAATTGGGTCTTTCTCCACACGCTCGGTGCTGTTGGGGCTAGGGGTACGAGGTGGAGTAAGACTCTTGAGGTCGACCTTGCCAGAGACCCCGTGGGTGGGCAACTCCTTCATGACCACCCAGAGGGACGGAATCATGTAATGGGCGAGATGGGGCTCGAGGATGCGACGGCTAGATGGACTGTGCCCAGACTCGTTGACCTCAACCAGTGGTCGAGAGTCTGATGCATCTTTCTCGGCGGCCACCACGTAAGCGCAGAGCTGGCGATCCAGGCCATCGCCGTAAGCAGTGACGGCACAATGGCTGACAGCCAAGTGCTGGTAAATCTCACTCTCAACCTTGGCTGGAACAACTGAATACCCACGAATCTTGATCATGGCGCCCACTCGGCCAGTAATCTCGAGATGCCCCGACGGCAGCTTGCGTGCCAAGTCGCCGGTCCTATACATGAGAGCACCAGGTTTTTTGTCGAATTTGTTAGGAATAAAGGCCTTGGCAGTCGTTTCGGGGAGGTTGAGGTATCCCCGAGCCAGCAAATCTCCTCCAACAAACAACTCACCTGCAGTTCCCGCTTCCACTTCCTCTTCGTTCGCGTCGAGAATGTACGTCTGAACGAGCGGCAAACCGACCGGGCTGTAGTGGGACTCTGCAGTGAGCATATCACGAATATCTCCGCACGCAATCTCATGGGTCTCGCATGCACTGTAGCAGTTGAGTAAGCGGGTATGGGGCATAGTACCGATGCCGCGGCGGGCGAGATCGGCGGTCACCACTTCGCCATTGAGCCAGAGGGTTCGCAAATTGGGCAAACGAGTGGCAAGGTCTGGATAGCGCGCAAGAACCGTAGCCAGTAGAGTGGGTGTCATGAGAGTTTCCGTGACCTTTCTAGATTCAAGCAGGTCGACCAGGGCCGCAGGATCATAGCTGACTTCGTCGGGGACGCAAATGACCGTGGCACCTCTGAATAGCGGACGCAGCATCTCCCAAATAAAGAATACATTGCAAGCTACCCGGTCACCGGGCTGGAGATCTTGTACGGCGAATCTCAAGTCATATGAAAGCACAGGGGCTCTCTGGGGGTTAGCGATTCCCTTGGGTTTGCCAGTTGTGCCAGAGGAGTAGGACACAAATGCCAGGCGATCAAGGTCATCTTCCGCTGGCAGTGGGGGTAGTTGGGACAGTTCTGTGGTATTGTCGATTTCTTCGGGAGTCGATTCGTCCAAGAGGATGATAGGGCACTCGGCTTTCACCTTGGTGGCCTCTGTCTGGTGGGTAATGACAACGGCTGGTTTAGCATCGTCAATGACATCAGCCAGCAGTCCCGGGGGATATGCGAGCTCCAAGACTAAGAATGCACCACCAGCACGAAGAGCTGCCAGGCACGCAATCACGTAGTGCGCGCTACGAGGCAGAAGCACTCCGACCAGCGTGTCCCTGCCGACCCCGCGATGACGCAGACGAAGGGCAAGAGCTTCGACTTCCTTGTCTAGCTCCGCATAGGTGTATATGGTTCGCTCATCCTCCAAGGCAACGGCATCGGGTGTTGCCTGGACCTGCTTTTTGAACAGCGATGGCAGGTCCAGCCTGGTATCGATGATAGGCATCTCGAGAGTTCCGGAACGAGGGAAAGTAGGTCGGCTAGTTCACAGACTTGAATGTACAGCCGCAATGGAAATTCTGAGTATGGAATTCTGCGTGATGCTATAAAAGCTAGAGATGACGCGATGGGAGAAATATTAAACAGGAAAAGTGGCACATGTGATCATTCTTGATTCCTACCCATAAAAGCAGGCAGAATGGAGACTAAATATTGAGCTAGACTCCATCTCGTTTAGCAAGAGAACCTTTGGAACCTCATAGAGTTCATTTGGATCGTCTCCTCTTATCAGGGCCAATCAATCCTGCATCCGCCAAGTGCCAATGGGCACCTGCCTTGCATCGATCAGATCCCTCCGATCGCTGCTCATGTATAGTTTCTGAGTGGCGGACAATCCTCTTGATAGGTATTCAGTAGTCAATGCTATGCTATTATTCCCGTAGAGAAAAGAGAGATGAAAAGATCAACTCCATCTTTCTCCGATGTGGATCACTGTTAACCCCACTACATACTCATTTGCATGTGAAAATGCCCCTCCCCAACGCTTTCGAAATTTGTCTGTGTCTCTGTCAGTTAACTAGTTACTAATTCTACTAACTTTATTCATCTCATGGGCTAACGTTTTTCTTTCCCATCTATATAGGCCATTAAAACATTATATACCTAGGTTGCCCAGGTACGTAGGTGGCTGTTTCTCGGGTACCTGGTACACTCTACCCCGCGATTGTTCCGAGCTTGTCTATTTGGGGTTCTTCCGATTTCTTCCCCTTTCCTTGCTTCCGATGCATTTTGATATTCCCAACGGCTTTCTAGGTCCACTTCTGGCATCATGCAGGTATCACCCGCAAAGTCTCAGATAAAATGCCGCTCGTAATGGGTCACGAAGCCTCAGGAGTCGTCGATTCCGTTGGAGCGGCAGTTTCAAGCGTCAAGCCGGGTGACCGTGTCGCCTTGGAACCAGGATTTCCCTGTCGGCGATGCAAGCAGTGCAAAGAAGGGAGATACAACATCTGCCCTGACATGAAATTCGCCGCAGATCCTCCTCTCACGAACGGCACGTTATGTCGGCTCTTTAGAATTCCCGAAGACTACGTCTACAAGATCTCGGACTCAATGACCTTGCAAGAAGCTGTGCTGATCGAGCCTTTGAGCGTTACTGCATGGTGTCCGGCTTTCTGAACTAAGGCCCGGTCAAAGTGTCCTAGTTCAGGGCTCTGGAACGATCGGTTTGATGGCTGCTGCTGCTGCGAAAGCGTTCGGCGCCCGGGTTGTTTTCATTTCGGATATCAATCAGACCAAGCTCGACCTTGCAAAGTCATTCGTGGATCACACTACATTTGTTCCGAATATGCATTCTACCCCGGAGAAAGAGGCAGCGAGCTTTCAGAAAGAGATGGGTATCACGAGTGGCGTTGACGTGGTTGTGGAATGCACTGGAGTGGAGTCCTCTGCTCAAATCGGTCTTTATATGTGCGGTCCTGGTGCTATATTCGTCCAGATTGGTATGGGGAAGCCGATTCAGAGCATTCCTATCCTGGCCATGAGTGAAAAGGAAATAGTCTTGAAGACATCTTTCCGATATGCGCAAGGTGATTATGAGATCGCGCTTGAGCTCATTGGCTCAGGGAAAATCTCGGCCAGGGAATTGATCAGCAGTTCCGTGCCATTTGAAGATGCTTCTGTAGAATGGGAGAAGACAGCAAGGGGGGAAGGAATCAAGAACCTGATTCAAGGTGTCCAAGACTAGTTATTATTCTTATCAACCTATGAGTCCATTCCAAATATCAGCCCATTCAATTTGTGGAAGGTTTCGAAAGGCTTGTCCAAGGCTTGGTAGTTTTGTCATGCCCGATGAAATATATGCACTGTATTCGTACGAGCGTCTCCACTGAACACGTTAAGTCCGATTTTACTCATGTACATAAAAAAGCGAGAAACAGTGGAAATGCCAGGTCGTAAGTCATAGAATTCATAACTTAGGCGCATCAGGCATTCGCGCGCTCATTTCATCTACAATGACATTGGTCTCTGCTGATGTCTCCGTCATGCCGATATTGTCCCCATCGTCTCGGCCATGCTCCACATCTTGCTTTTCCACTACTCGGACATGCCATCGCTTGAACACCTGAACAAAGAAATGCGCGACAGCGATCTGCTCCGTGGTGTACAGCAACACCGGCACTGAAGTCTTCGCCTTTGTGTATAAATCGACCGGTTCCCACATGGCATATAGCAATGGAATGCCCAGCGCCGTGCTCTTCGCTGGGCCGCAAAAGCAAACGGCAATCGCCTGTTCCGGTGACATGGGCTTGAAGATTGGTTCTGACCAGCCACGAGAAGAGAGGAATCGGGGAGGTCGTGCGCTGAAGAAACATACGACGGTCAGAGTCATGTAAAGTCCGATGTTGAAAAGCACAACGAAGATGACGCTTTGGGCTGACATGGTCTGAAGAGCCCCTGTGGCGAAACAAGACGAGAACGTGGTCCTAGTATTTTCGATGGTTATAACGGGAGATCAGAGGCCACTTCCAAGTGACTTACCAAATCAATAGCAGCATACCGACAGACCCCCATTTGGGAAGTTTGGTCTTTTGCAACACCCAGGCCGTGCGATCAGGCCAGGTCCATCGTACCAACTGTCCCACGAAGAGTGGCAGCAGCACACTCAGCCCGAGTTGCTGAAACACGTTCTTGTACATGCTGCTCATATTCCCACCACCATATCTCCACGGATCAAACTCGGCCGTCTTCGGAATCAGACTCACTGTCCAAGCGGTAGTGATGAATGGCCCGAGGATATTGGCAATCAACACTTCCACCAGCGCCGCCGCATCGTCACCACCAGCGGCCCTTGTCATCACCACATTGGAGGCAATGGTCGTGGGGATACACGCTGTGAAGATATAACCCGCCAATACTGCTCGATCAATGTGTCCGCTCGGGTCCCCTGCCAATATTATGTGAACGATGGCCAAAATGAGGGCCGGGATGAATAGAAAGGATATCGCCTGCACCACGATATGCAGTCGCCAGTTCAAGAGCTGCGCGAAGAGCTTCTGACGTGGAATGCTGAGACCGGAGATGAGGAAGATGATGGCGATGACTCCGTATAAGATACTGTATTCGCTTCTGATGATTCCTCCATGCTTGGCGACCTGAGGGAAGAAATATGCCAGCACGCAGACGACCCCGATTCCGATCAGCAGCCACTGGTGCAGAATCAACATCAACACTCGCTTTGACACCGGCTGCCACCGGCCAGGGGCGCGACGCTGCCCCGGGGCCGCTGCGACCGTGGTTTCTTCCATGATGTCTAGCTAGAGACACATGGAGATGCAATACAGCTGTCTAGGAGACCCTGGGAGCCCTGAAAATCGCGAGTTCGGGTTGAACAGTAGGGGTGTCCTCCAGGCATTTTGGGCAGAAACCGCGTGATCGGGGTTCCTCCGATTTGTTTATCGCGGAGATCACTGCGATTCCTTTACCCTGCAACTATTATTTCCAGCAAGTGCCTCGCCGTTCCTTCCTGCAGATTGAAGAGCACCCCATGATCTGATAAGCCAAAACTAAACTACTCGGCCCAGAAGGTGATTCAACGCCGAAATCGGCTACCCGAGAGTCCTGGCTACCCGACCAGCTAAGCCGACAGTCGGGAGCATCCACTTCGCACGCGCGTGCAGAATGACGCAATCTATCCTCAAGTTCTTCAGCCCTTTGAGTCAGAAACAGTGCTCAGAATATACTGGAAGGGCAATAGCGACGTCTCTGAGTCCATACTCGGTACTCCAGATCCCCGCACCCTACAACCAACCTGGCGGCAAATCATCAGTCGCCACCCGGGGACATTCACCACGACCCCGGACTTTAGTCGGATGACATGGGCTACGATCAGGGGTGAAAGGGAACTAGAGTAGCTTAATTTCCAAGCCTCTGACTCATCACAGCTGAAGAATGACCTGGGCTTTTAAGATTACTGTACTCTGCGCGCAAAACGGACCTCGGCTGAGAGGAGCTTTGGTGCTGGTCCGAATTCTCCCGGATATACCCAGTGCAGGCGTCATGGGGCGGAATTCGCTACGTCGCTATGAACCTGCGGTTTCGCAGAGAGATCAGCGCCGGGTTGATTTATTTGCAAATTCAATGCTGTGGGGTCATTCATTATTCTCTGTACTCGCATGTAGTCGGCGAGGGCGTAGAACTTCTTGTCTAGTATCAACGTTCGCAATCTATACTTTTTCTAAGATCTACCGATGACGACAGTGACACTTGGGAAACCCTTGCAGCGGCATGTGAAGACAGATAATTGGAGATCTGGGAGGATCATATTAGAGATGCCGCAGTTAAGGGCCGTAGGAAAGGGTCATCCGCCCTTGTTCCCGAAGGCCTCGGGATTGTCCTAGAGCTACATTCTTCATCGGAACGGGTGTCTGAGATTTATAACATATGCCGGTTCTCCCTCGGTTTATCTCTAGTTCTTTCTAGCTCTTTACTTTCCCCCCCCCCTTTCCCCCTTTTGTGTCGACTGTGGGCTAAGTCTCGGCGGTAAAGAAGTATAGACTTCCGCTCGTCCAGCTCCTCCGCTTCCCCGTTATAGCTGTGTTCCCCACAGAGCTTGGGAGCCGCCACTTGAACCGACGCATTTATCCTCGGGACTTCTTGAGGTCATTGAAACCTTGTGCAATTGACATTTTTTTCAACTCAAATTTCCCTTTTTCGTTTTTCGATCATCTTTCTCCAACTTTCAGCTCTCCTCACCGGAATTTTGTATATTTCCGAGTCACTCCGCGATTTCCGGCTTCTCTCGGTCAATTGAACTTCGCGTTGGACGGGAACCCTATAGCGAAAGATCGTCACATCTTTGGATGAACAGGCAGTGTGCAAACTATATACCATTCTTCGATTGAAAAAGATTCACCATGTCGGCCAAGACTGCACAGGGAGGTAACAACAGGAGGGCGTCGCCCGCCGTAAACTTGATTGGTAGATTGCACTATATTCAACCGCGCGTCCGGGTTCGATGCTAACTGCGACACAGCGGGTGGTGGTGCCGGTATGATGGAAGCTCTCGTGTGTCATCCTCTGGACACTATCAAGGTCCGGATGCAGCTCTCGCGGAGAGCCCGGGCTCCCGGTGTGAGTAGAATCATGGCTATCTCTTCGCTCCGACGCCGTTGCTGACCATGTTGCTATGTATAGGCTAAGCCTCGCGGCTTCGTCACTACCGGTGTCGAGATCGTGAAGAAGGAGACTGCTCTGGGTCTGTACAAGGGTCTGGGTGCTGTGTTGGGAGGTATTATCCCCAAGATGGCCATCCGGTTCACCTCGTACGAATACTACAAGAGCCTGTTGGCGGATAAAGAGACGGGCCATGTCACCAGCAAGGCCACTTTCCTGGGTAAGTCAAGCAGCCAAACCTCTTCTTTCCCTGTCTACTTGGCTAATATCGCCCAGCCGGTCTGGCCGCCGGTGTAACTGAGGCCGTGGCTGTTGTCAACCCTATGGAGGTTGTGAAGATTCGCCTACAGGCGCAACACCACAGTCTGGCCGATCCCCTCGACGCCCCCAAGTACCGCAGTGCTCCTCACGCTCTCTTCACCGTGATCAAGGAGGAGGGTTTCAGCACTCTGTACCGCGGAGTGTCTCTCACTGCGCTCCGACAGGGAACCAACCAAGCCGCCAACTTCACCGCGTACACTGAGTTGAAGGCTTACCTGCAGCGCCTGCAGCCCCAGTATGCGGACGCCCAGCTGCCCTCATACCAAACCACCTTTATCGGTCTCATCTCCGGAGCCGTCGGTCCCTTCTCCAACGCCCCCATCGACACCATCAAGACTCGTCTCCAAAAGACCCGCGCCGAGCCCGGCCAGTCCGCCGTCACTCGTATCATGGTTATTGCCAAGGATATGTTCAAGCAGGAGGGTGCCAGCGCTTTCTACAAGGGTATCACGCCTCGTGTTATGCGTGTGGCTCCCGGTCAGGCCGTGACATTCACCGTGTACGAGTTCCTCAAGGGCAAGCTGGAGGCGTCCAACTGGCCCCTTATGGGTGGTGACAAGTTCCAGGAGTAAAAGGTCTGCTTCGTCTTTTGGAAATCATTGTGATACCATACCACAGCATGGTGGGCGTTGCGTTTCCTTTTGTCTGTTCGCGGAGAGTTTGAGGACCGCCGGTCGAGGCAAGCCGGTCGCAACGGTTTCTGTATATATGTTTCTTGTATATCACTTCACTTGGTTGGATTCATCTTATTTCTTGTAGTCCCTGTGGGGGTTTCCCTGCTGTAGGGTGTAGTAAAGGGGGTTGGACATAGTCAGTTAACTACTGTATCGGGCGATTCAATTTCCCCACCAGGGCTCCAGACATCTCCAGTATGAGACAGTGATAGGTTGACTGCAGAAGTAAAGAGATGACCCCTCGAGTCCCCTCACCGCTTCCCCTCTCTCCTAAACAACCACTTGATCAGCCCAGGATCCCAGCACAGTACCGGCATCATGCAGTCGGGAATCTCAGGTACGTCCAATGCACTACAATATGCAATCCATTCCATTCAATCCACCCATTGGCCCTCCAATTTTACCAGCGCTTACACGATAACCAGTCTCCTCGGAGCTGCAAGATGCCTTCAACCGCTTCACCTCCGACACTTCCAGCTTCTGTCTCCCGGTGACCATCACGTCTGAGAGCCTGACACCGCTCGACCCGCTCCCCTTCGCCGGTGCCTCTTCTGGCCCAGATGCATTCTTCGCCTCGCTGCCACAACTCTCGTCTATTCTGCAGCCCAAGACCCCGATCTACCTCCTGCTCCGTCGTCCCACCTCCACCTCGTCCTCCCTCATCGCTCTAACCTATATCCCGTCCAATGCGCCCGTGCGCCCAAAGATGCTCTTTGCGTCGACTCGCACGACGCTGACCCGTGAGCTTGGCACTGAGAAGTTCGGTTCGTCGGTGTTCGCCACGGAAGAGGATGAGATTATTGGCGAGAATGCATGGAAGGAGCGCGATGGTGCAGCTGCAGGTATTGGTCGAGAGGAACTCATGGGTGAGAAGGAGAGGGAGTTGGAGGCTGTTCGGAGGGCTGAGGCTGAGGCACGTAGTGGGACTCCCCGAAGTGACATTGGTATTGGCGGGACCTTTGGACCGGGTTCTGGGTCCGGCATGAGAGTCACCATGCCTGTCGAGGATGCTGCGAAGACAGCTTTGAAAGAACTACAGGAAGGTGGTCTGGTGCAGCTGGTATGGACATGTCCCCAGTGTTGTTGCTCTACGTTGCAATGAATTGGTGCATGTATGAGTTTGATTTCAGAGCTAACCCACTTCCGATACAGACAGTTGACATTCCCACGGAGACCATCAAGCTCGCCGACTCCCAATCCGGTGTCGACCCGGGCTCTGTCGCCACCCATATCTCCTCGTCCTCGCCCCGGTATTCCTTTTACCACTACCCCGGCTCAAGTGTCGTTGTTTTCGTGTACACATGTCCCACCGGGTCTTCAATCAAGGAGCGTATGCTGCACGCCAGCTCGCGGAGAAGTGTTATCGCGGTTGCTGAAGGGGAAGGACTGAAGATCGAGAAGAAGGTATGTTCGCTGGTAGTTGTGGGAGATGTAATCGCTAATTCTTGGATGACAGCTTGAGGCCTCTGGTCCGGATGAAATCACTGGGGACCGGCTGCAGGAAGAAGTCAACCCGCCACGGGAGCAGGGTCCTGCGCGTGGATTTGCTAGACCCCGTCGTCCTGGCCGGTAAATCACTCGATACAGGTCTCCAACACGTATTTATAACAGCCTTAGATAGCCTGCCAAGCCATGATGTATTGAAAAGCGTAACACGTTTCTTGTCGGAGAAACATGGCCACGAGACTGGACGTTTGTAAGACCGGCAGGCCTGCCAAATCCCCTCTCCACCGGATGAAATAGAACACCAAGCCAGTCACAGAGGAGGCACAAATAGCGGTCATTGATTTCGAAAACTTTTCTTCTGGTAGAATAAATCCGTCCTCGAACTTCCGAGATTGATAATCTTGGGACAGCCGTCTCGGTCCTTCTCAAGGCGCGTGCATTCGAAGCAGTAGAAGGCGTCACTGATACCCTCGCCACCGCAGACGATACATTTGTTCTGGTAGTTGCCAAAGGCGCATTCGTCACAGATCCGCACCAGAGTCGTAGGGCGCACATAGGAGTCGCACACGGGGCATTTGCCGTCGCACTTGTCGCAAAGGCGGCCGATGGAGATGCCGGGCTGCTTGCGGCACATGACGAGATCGGGGTGATGGCGAGACATGGTGGGTGGATGTGAAGGAGGGAGAAGTGTCAGGTAGTAGGTAGCTGTAGGTAAGAAGGAAAGGAACGCGAGAGGAAGAAGCTGGCAGAATATGGTCCGTGCACGTTCCCCAAGCCGCCCCGAGTATTGCCAATGTCGACCTCCAGCCGAATGATTCGATTTATTGGTGGAACAGGCCAGATCACAGGCACCGCTTACTGAAACTTTGAAGTTCTCGAAGGCCCCGAGCGAGTATCGCCTGCAGCTCAATATGTCTGAAGGGTACAGCAGCTTTCCCGATTCACCCCCGAGTTGCGCTAACATAGGCTTTCCGATGCTTTACAGGACTCTTGCCTCCGCAGTCGCGGTTCCAGACCAGGATAGTCTACTACAATCTCCGGATCACCCCGCGAAGCGGCGCAAGTCCTCCGTCACGGAGCACGAACCCAAACGTCGCCGGCTCGGCGCGCAGCATGAGGGTTCTCCGCAGTCCCAGCCCCGGCGCCCGTCCTCACCAGCGCCAGAGCCGGAGCAGCCCACTGAAAAGAGGCCTGTCCGACGGGGCCGAGAAGACGAGCGCAAGCGTGGGCAACGGCTCTTCGGCGGATTGCTCGGCACCCTCTCTCAGGGCTCAACCTCGGCGGCACAGAAGCGGCGCGCAGATATTGAAAAGAAGCAGCAGGAAAAATTGAAATCGCAGGATGATGAATACGATGGGCTCAAGAAGCGTCGTAAGGAGCGACGGGATGCGATTCGGAGGAGAGAGACGCCGTTCTATGAACGAGAGGCTGTAGGTTTACCAGACACTTGGGAAGATATGCAGCATGGTCTGACATATCGATCTACAGATGCAGACACGCCATTCTAACTTGGTGGCTATGGCACATTTCTTAAAGACACGGACAGAACCTGCACTGGTATGCGAATCCTCAAGACGGTCGTGTGATTCAATAGCTGACGGTTGATCCAGTACTACAAGCCATGGCAATTAAGGCCCGGCGACGACGCAATGATCCGGGAACAGGTAAAGGATGCCGAAGCAACAGTTGCCCGCGAGGTTGCCGACTTCGAATCTCGATACCCGCCCGAGGCCTTTGTGCGCGAGGATCTAAAGCCAGCATCTACAGAAGAACAACCAAAGCAACAAGACACATCCGAACAGCAGCCCGAGTCACGTTTGGATCAATCCTCGGCACCGGAACCACAGTCAGAATCAAGGGAACCTCAGGAGACAACGGATATGGTGGGTGCGCAGACTAACACTGAGCAAAGCTCAGAAACAGTTAGGACGGATACGCCTGCTAACGGGGCCGACGAGGCTGCCCATCAGCAGTCAGATGCCCATCATGACGACGGAGGTGAGGTAGTGGAGGATAAGGAGGATACTGTGATATATTAGCGGTTTTGTCTTTTGCTTTTAGTGAATAGTTCGTGATTACTCCGTAAGGAAACCTTATTATGTCTTACTGAAGTTGGGTTGCAGCTGGAGCTTCCATGGTTTCACCGAGGATCGTCCATGCGGGGTTTTGGTCTGCCACAACGTCGCTAGGAGCTTTGCTCTGTGTAGATCTACCTGTTGTTCGAAGCTATTTTCCTATTTCAAGGCTGAACCGGACTTCCCAGTTTAATAATCACGTTCGTTGCATTGCCGAGGTGAATCGGTCTTGTGGGGACGATCTGACTGCTTGATATGTATCGACCTTCCAAGGTTGTTCTGCGCACGGAGGAACATCCCATTTCACCTGATCTCGGAAAATCGCCCCTGGGTATTCACATTCATCAGAAGAGAATCCATAAGTAGCGACCAATAATTGCTCCAGCATCATGCCGGTCGACAAGATCCGTGTTTCTGGGGACACACGGGTCCAGTACCAATCTGCAATGGTCAACGGTCACAAATATTGTCAGTATCTCTAGCCGTGGATAGCCACTCATCTCCTGGACATCTGGAGATCGAGAACCCGCAGCAGCTAACTATGTGTAATGCTCAGCCTACCTTCTCAGCCAACCTGAATCAGGAAAATACCGAGCTACGATCTTCTTGGTAAGTGGCAGCCATATTCAAACGGAGGTTTGAGCTGACAAACCCTTAGATCCACGGCTTTCCCGATATCTCGATGGGGTGGCGGTATCAGATCCCCATGCTGGTCAACATGGGACTGAGAGTGGTAGCTCCCGACTGCCTGGGATACGGCCGGACGGTGAACCTATCAACCTCGGCTCGTCTTGAATGCATCTAACACTGCATGCACCAGGACGCCCCTGAAGAGATTATTTACTACTCGCACAAACGCTGTGCGGACGATATCAAGGCCTTGGTCAATCATCTCGGAGAATCAAAGGTTATCCTAGGAGGACATGACTGGTAGGATCTCCTCATTTACGCCGAGCTCGAGCTATACATAAAAAGCTAACCCACGACGTCAAAGGGGTGCCGCCCTCGCCTACCGCATCGCGCTCTGGCATCCAGACATCATCAGCCAACTCTTCACAGTCTGTGTGCCCTACGCTCGGCCTACGGAAAAGTACATATCTCTTGAGGAACTAGTGGGCAATGCTGCGCCGCATTTTGCATATCAGATGCAATTTGCGCGCGGGAATTTGGAGAAAGTTATCCGCTCCAAGGGTGAAATTCACCAATTTCTATCTGCGTTGTACGGTGGCCGGACGGACGGGCGCGAATTCGGCTTCGATGTCGAGAAGGGCGTTCTGCTGGATAGATTGCCATACCTGAAGCCGTCGCGGTTGCTGAGCGAGGAGGTGAGTTAGCTTCTACTTCTTTAACTACTACTCCATCAGGTAATTCGAAACTGACGATTCCTAGGAGCTGGATTACTATTCCACCGAGTTTGCGCGCAACGGCATCCATGGCCCGCGTATGATACCACTGCCCCGCATTTTTATCCAGTGTTATATGCTAATCTGTAAAGTCAATTGGTATCGGACGCGCAAGATCAACCACGAGGAAGAGCAGGCTATTTTCAATCGACGTATTGAGGTCCCGGTGCTGTTTATTCAAGCTCTCAGGGATGAGGCTCTCCCGCCTCACCTGGGTAAATCAACGGCTAGACACATCCCCAAATTGACTTTGAAGCAGGTCAACACCTCCCACTGGGCACTGTGGGAGAAGCCCGAGGAAGTGAACGAAATTATTGCGACTTGGTTGAAGGATGTCGCTTTTACGGAGGGAGGACTCACAGGCAAGCTTTAATTCTGTGGGGCACTACTTTGTGTGTTAAGCTAGCTATGAGTCAGAGCACGAGATTACAACAGGTATTCGTCATTCGTAGACAGATAATCATGGAAGACGAAGACCCGAACAAGGAACTAATCGAAAAAGGACTACCAGTCATCGCCTTTTAGTCATCTGTATGGACCAGCCTAGTGCAGATAGGAATTTTCCCCAGGTTAGTACTGGAAAACACGGGTCTCGATGTTGACCCCGACATTGCTCAGACGATCGATGTAGTCCTGGCCCAGGGTAGCAGGGGTGACGATACCACAACGCGAGGTCTTTTTCACCTTCTCCTCTTCCCGCAGAATGACCATAGCGGCCTCGCTAACGAGCAGGCCAGTAAGCACGTACATACTTCCCTCAAAGGTAAGGGTGCCGAAGACACGAATGGGAGAAGGGTCACTCTGATCAGCAGTGGCGACGGCGTGGTACTCAAGGCGATCATTCTGGGACGCCTGTATGCTCGGGCCCTTTCCAGGCGCAAAGATAAATTTACGCAGCACCCAGCGCACGGGCGGGATCATTAGCAGAACCAGAGCGAAGATGAGGCCGATGTGCACGAGGGCACCGATCAAAGTGTTGCGTACGTAGAGGAACTGATGGAAGAAGAACCGTTTTCCGTAGAACTCGGGCATCAGAGTGCTGCTACGGTGCACGATGGTCATGTCGGCGAACCCGTTGGGCGAGGTGGTCACTGCACCCAGGTCTCTGATTGAGCGCACGCCCAGAAGCTTCTGGAGAATGGAGTCACCAGGGATGTCCTTGGGCGGGGCGGAAGCGGCCAGGGAGAAAGTATCGGCGGACTTGAGCAGCTGGGAGAGAGGAAGCGAGTCAAATATGCCCAGGATCGTGGCGAGGGTGCCACCGCTGGGGCCGGCGGACCTGTCAAGATTGATTAATAATGCGACTTGGAGCAGTCAAGGTATGAAGGTGAAATACTTACTTCATCTCCTTGATGCAGCTTTCGATACACCGGGTCCCGGAGGAGTAGTCAGACCGAATGCGCTTGACCAGGGCCCAGGCCAGCATATCAGCAGGGGCACTTTCAACACCAACCGAAGGCATGATCTAAGCAAGGTTAACTTCAGAATGAGAATTGGCCTGGGTAAAGCGTACAATTGCACCGTTGCTCTTGGCCGTTTCATGGTACTTCTCAATGAGCTGCTTGATCCAAGGTGTTTCTCCGGTTCTGCAGGGTTTAAGTTAGTCGCAGTCATGACATCGTAGAATGGACCACTTACACATCTAGGTAGTGAGTCCCATTGGTAGCACAAGCCTCCACAACGGGGGTTGAGTACAAGTAGTAGGGGCCGACGCAGTTGATGATGATTTTGGTCTTCTGAGCCAACTCATTGAGCTCTTCCAAATTAAGCTGGACCACCAGGACATCTATGTAGTAATACCCCATGTTAGTGAGAAGCACCAAATCTTAGAAATAATAGTGTCAAAAGTAGACCGAGCAGGTCCATACCTGGCTGGACACGGTCCGGGTTAAGCTCCTTTAGCTCCTGAGCAATGGGATCCATCTTCGTTGCTGAACGGCCAGCGATGGCCCATTTCAAACTGGTGGGATGATTCTTGACAATGTGCTGAGCACATAGCCGACCGGTGTAGCCGGTAGGGCCCAGGAGGACCAGGTCATACTGTCCGTTGGGCATTTCGGCCATGGTGGGTTGCAGTCTCAGATGCACCTTTTGATTGATTGACTGTATGGCGGAAGCTCTGCGCAGATCACAATCTTTCCGCACTGTGGTCCGAAATGATGGCTCCGGGGATTCGTCTTTTTAAGCAGCAGCTGAGAGATGCCTGGCAGGTCGTACACAGTGGGGAGATCTAGACAGGCCGAGTTGTTGATCGAGATGAATGTGACGACACGTGATTTTGAACCTCTTGTAAATTGTCTCTCAATTTATTTTTATAACTGTTTGCCAATATGTTCCTAAAAACATCGCTTTAAACTTATTTTATTAGCTTCTACTATGCAAAAAGCAGTACACGTCGAATATTCTGGTAGCCAATTCAGCATATGTGGCACGTGACCGTCGCCGACGGCTTTGTTCAATGCGAGTCGTCATGTTGCGAGGGTCGATCTGAGCTGGTCGAAACTAGGAGATAATGAGCATACTATCCAACGAGCAAGTAGAATTTTACGTAATTGCAACCAATACATCGTGCACCAAGAACACCAGCTGATACTCGTAGCACATCTACGAGTAGTGACGAACAGTCGCCACCGAGAAACCGAGTCCCGCAAAGGCACGTGCACGGATGAGTAATCATATCCACATGAATGCACTGACATAAACGATCAGGTGACCACACACACTGCCAAGGCCTCGAGCCCTAAGCGAGCCCACCCACAACCACTCTTTCCGAAGCGTCCTTCGACCTCGCTTTCTATCTTCATCATCTACAGCCGCACTCAGACAAGATGACCAAGCGCACCAAGAGTATGTTCCAACACTGGGACTGTTCAAACAGACCAGCCTTTCCCTTTCGATTTCTGTGAATTCCCGTCGCTAACGTTTCCCACAGAGGTCGGTATCACCGGTAAATATGGTACCAGGTATGCATCGCGCCCATTCCTCGAACACGCCCTCGAACGACCATGAAGCTCGAACGAGAAGCGCCCGACCAGAAAGAATCGAATATTGACCAACTCCCAACAGATACGGTGCCTCCCTGCGTAAGCAGGTGAAGAAGATGGAAATCACCCAGCACGCCCGCTACGTCTGCACCTTCTGCGGAAAGAACACCGTCAAGCGCCAGTCTGTTGGTATCTGGGAGTGCAAGGGCTGCAACAAGACCGTTGCCGGTGGTGCCTACACCGTCTCGTAAGCGCCCACTGAAACCACGACGCCGACCTGGACAGGACACACGTCCCGACCCAGGTTTGGCCACATACTGAGATAAAACTCTAACATGGACACTGCTACAGGACCCCCGCCGCCGCTGCCACCCGCTCCACCATCCGTCGTCTCCGTGAGATCGCTGAGGTTTAAACGCGATCATGTGGTTTCCTTTTTCTTCTACGGTCACGTCTGAATACCAAAAATTGAAAACTTTCGGAATCTGAAGATTTTGCATCAACTCGATTTCCAACTATCCCGTAATTCGTGTGAAGGTCGCAACCCTGGACTGGTATTCAGTGTCGAATTCTGCTCGTCCAGCCCAATTGCTCTTGTCGCCGTGACCCTTTCCCGTAAATACCGGCCTTGGATGCCAACTGGTTGAATTGTCTCACCAGTGGTTGCACACTGGCAGAGAAGTAATCATAGATGACCGGGACCCTGCTGAACTGGCCAACGTTCGATATTGAAATGATACTGAACGACTATCCCATCACTTTCGTGTCTACTTTATGCGAGTACCCATGAGTACGATTCATACTGAGAAGTTTCTTAGCCCGGGGGTACCGAGTGGGTGACATTGAATCCCACCTGAAGCAAATAAAGTTCCTCAGCTGCATGACCTTCGATAGGGCCCGGGACCTCGAAGAATGTGGACACTAGCAACGCAACTGTACAATTTGTCCCTTTCGTGATCAGGTCCATCTCGGGTCGCAGGTGGAAACGCTTTGCAGCAAGGGCATTTGCGATATACGATGCATCCCAGCCAGCACCCGAGCATCCCAGCATCCCAGTCACTAATTTATTTAGAAACTATAATACGATTTTCCGGGCGCTCTCATTCGCAGCTGATTCGCCTCCGTCACGTTGCCTCCCTGTTTGCGTTAGACCGGAAATCCGACCCACCTTCAAAAGGCCCGGCTTCTCGACTCCCCACATCTCTCCTTCATACATATTCCTCCTCGACTCTATGCCGCCGTCCACTCCTGGCTTTTATCCCGTCCATGTCCGACACTTGTATTGTCTGTTTAGGAGACCTTGGCGAAAGCGCCGGTGATCCCCTCGCTGTCGAGCCCGTGCCAAGCACCGATACCCATGATGCATCCATCAAGGTTACCGATAGGCTCGCCGAGGAAGATAGCCAGATCGCCCAGTTGCTTCCTTGCGGACATATCCTACATAATAACTGCTTGAAGCCATGGGTGGAGCGGGCCAATAGCTGTCCGATATGTCGCCGCAACTTCAACATGGTCGAGTTGACGGACCGGCTTGGTGGTATGTACTCCCCTAGTTTCGGTGGATTATCTACGGCGTTCGCTTGAGAGTTCTTTACCTTACCGACTATTGTGCGTGATTCATATAGGCCCCGTGGTGTCATCATATCCCGTTCAGGACAGAACCCAGGTCGCCGATGTCGACCCTTCAATGGTCATCGAATATGCCGAAGACGACCTCGCCGACCTCCAACCGTGTACGATATGTGGCGAAGCAGATAACGAGGATGTCCTCCTTCTGTGCGACGGCTGCGATGCCCCTTCGCATATATACTGTGTTGGTTTGGATGAGATACCGTCCGGCCCGTGGTATTGCGCACAATGCGAATCTCGACTTGCCCTCGGCCCTGCACGGTCTCCTCGAGCAACCGAGCGACGGAGTCGCCGTACTCGTGCTCAACGGCGGCGTGCGCAAACCTCGAACAATATAAATTCGCTTCACTGGGCTCGGGTATGGCAGTCCGTCTGGGATAATCTTAATCTCGATCTGGATTTCCCATTCGATGATGACCGATCGGTGCAGCGTGCTATGCAGCAACGCCGTCGGGAGGAGGCCAACCAGCGCGAGTTCCGGGAATGGCAGCGTCGTTTCGAGGTCGCCGAGCGACAAGGCGGTGGTAGTAGATTCCGGGACACAGCGTCTCTATTCGACATTGAACCGACCCGCCCGTCGCGGCCGCGAGTACCCAGGGAGCCGACGCCCGAGCCCGAGTCCTTGGAGGAAATGCGAGCATGGAATGCCTTTGAGAGAGCTCGGGAGATTGAGAACAACCCCAACGCGGCTCGAAAGCGCAAGGAGCCCACAATGTCCCCGTCGCCAGAGCCGACCGAGCCAGAGCGCAAGCTCAAGCGTCCGCGCACTAGGCGACCTCAAGAACTGGCTGCCATCGCCCAGCAGCATGGAGAATCCTCCCGAGCTGCGAGCTCAAGCGCGCGCCTTGCGAACGGGGAGACTGTAGGCGAGCCAAGCTTCTTGTCCTCTCTCTTGAAGGAGGTCGAAGACTCGTCAAATACGGACCGCGCAACCTCACATGGAGCGTCGGCTGCCACATCCATAGCTCCTACCGACCATGCCACGCCAGGCCCATCTTCTCCATCTATCTCGCCCGTTTCCTCCAACCACTCATCTCCACGAATATCCTCCGCGACCCCACCTCCTTTCTCTCGCAGTCGACCTATCTCCCCACTTCAACTCTCTTCTCCAGCTGAACCCTCCTCGCCTCCATTTTCCCCAGAAGTATCATTTTCCAGGAGCCCAGCTTCCTCGCCGAGTAAGGAGACCCCAGCAGCCCACCGGGACGCCGGTCGTCCACAGTCTCGTATCCCTCGACGAGCCGTGCACCTGGGACATTCGCGCTCCCCGGATACTTCCCCCACCCGCGTCGGCCCTTCGCTAGCCGTCAAATCCGACATCCAGAAGATGGTCGGCGCAGCGCTCAAGCCACATTACCGGGCCAAGAGCATCTCCAAAGACCAATTCACCGAGATCAACCGCACCCTATCCCGTAAATTATACGAGCGCGTCGGAACAGCCGAGACCCTCGGCCCCGAGGCCCGCGCAGACATCGAGGCGGTCGCGAAACATGAAGTGCAAAATACCCTCGGTGCACTTTATAAGAAGGATAAACAGCCCATGGTGACATCTGACTCCGACGGCGATGTACAATGACTGCTACGACACCATACTCCAGCATTTTGATGGCGTTTATTCCATGGATCTACGGATTCTCCACGATATTAATTGGCGTTTGGGACGTCGGGTGGTGTGCTTTTTCTCCCTTCCATAGCGAAATAACACTGGGATTCAACACCATTGACATGCATAGCAATTTGGATGCTTGGTTTCTTCTTGCTTTTATATATCATTCTCCGATATTACATACCATGCCTAAATAACTATTGACTTCATACTTGAAGCCTTTTTATGCGAGCATTCAAAGGTTTTCATGACCTTTCCTGTCGTAAGCATCTGTACTTAGTCCAAGGTTCCAAGGTTGTTCGTATCAAATGGCTCTCGCCCGTTCGACTAGGTGGGGAAGTGTTAACTGGCAGATCGCTTTGATAATAGGAAGTTCCGCAAGAGTCGCCAGTATTTCAGTGTTTTGTATCAAGCCGATGTGACTCTTGGCCCATGAATGGTGAGTTGGATCATCGAATAAATGGAGGAATCCCCCAAATTGCAAATCGGCCATTATATCTATCAATCAATGTAGAATTGAACATCTCAACTAAATTGATAGGTTGATGCTGTTTCTTGTACACCTCTTTTATCAGATGAGTCACATGTTTAACGATCAGCGGCTCCTGTACGGTAATAGCCTATTTGGAGAATGCTTTCGCATAGGCGCGACGAATCCTTGCACGGTCCTTATTGCTAGCATTCAACAGTGAAGGGACAGCTTTCGGATCGTCGACAGCCTGATAAAAAGCTGGATCACGCGCCATACCGACTGGGTGGCTTGCGTAGATATCTCTCCAAGAGCTTGCATCCGAGTAACTCAACTCGTCTGGAGCCATACGTACAACGGGGCCGTATTTCCCATGAAGATGCAATTCCCAAAGGGCAGACTGGCCAGTTATGTGTGCATAGACAATTGGAAGTCGGCCCGCATCGAAAATTTGCGGGCCAGGGTAGTTCCTAAGAGGATGGAAGAAGACATTATAGATAACATTATAGTAGCATGCTTTAGTTTGTTTACGAACCAGAGGTAATCCCAATGCAATTACTTTGAGCATCGATGAAGCGGACAATTACTGGATGCACATGCTGTCTATTGAGTAACCACTAGAAGTTGATTCGTCAGGAATAGCTTTAAAATGACCTCGGAAGGGAAGAGACAATGAAGTCGTCCAAAGTACTGCTGATAGCTCACTGTAGCAATAACTAAATTACTTGACAATCTCCGACTATAAATGGATCCGGCTAGAAGTGTCAGTGTGACCAAGAGCTCTCGAGTTAACAGACACCCACGAATGTAGAAGGAAGGTGCAACTACGTTCAATTGAGAGGGTCGGGCAGAATACGAACGATCACCTATGCAACGTAGCTGTGTATTATTGACTTTTACCGTGAATGGAATCGAATGCGTATAGGCCTGGCATCAGTGCGCAAGTATATGTCACCAGAAGGGATTGCTGCTGTCGACTATTTACTTTATCTTTCGAGTATAAAGTATTTAACGTAGACTAGGCTAAGTGTTATAGCAACCACAAAGACAGGAAATATAGACGACCGCGCCGAACTTGATCATCTACCACTCGAGGTCGGCTGGTTCTCTCTGTTGGAGAAAACATTCAAGCCCATCTACAGCCATGGCTCGCCTAATGGCCCCGGAGTCGTCTTTCAGATGGCCCGATGTTTGCACCGGAAAGTCCCCCATCGCCGCGGCTCGGGGTCTGGTCGGCGACGCCAGCGCGTCCGTGCCACGGTCTATCAGCAACTGCTTATGGTGTGGAATTGTCTAGACCCGTCGCTGTGGTGTCATCTCCGTGCACAGACTACGTCCACGACGATCTCTACCTTTATGGACGATCTAGACCAGCATGTAGAACAGTGGGCCGCGATAACCTAAAAAAGGCAAATTTCTTAATACCCCTAGATATTCGTAACCGCTTCGTATCTACTCCTAAGCCTCTACTGTTTTGCAACGTAGGTGTGCATGATTGACTCTAACCGTGAATGGGATCGAATGCATATAGGCATGGCATCGGTGCGCAAGCATATGCCACCGGAAGGGATTGCTGCTGCCGACTATTTACGTTATATCTATATAGTCGACTACTATTATTATAACTATAGAATAACATTAACGTAGTTATAAATTACCCTGGAATACGTTGACGTTTGATCAAGGACGCTGTTTATTTGTCCTCGACAACGAAGACCAGCACATCTGGGTTATCAATCATACGGTACGTACATCTGTCTTTGGCAACCGATCTCCAGTAACACAGTTATATGCGGGGGACTCGGTGACCTGCGTTGAAGAAGGCGTCGACAGTGCTAGTAAAACGGTCGGGGTTTGATTATCGAATCCCGCAACATTCAAGTCGATATAGTCCTTGGGCCTTGTTAATTTTAAATCTCTAATTAGTAAGCTCTTTATTTGTTGTATTTATATATTATTCTCAAAGTTTTCTGTTAGTATTACGTGTATTATGTGCTAGTATAAAAAATGAATCATATACACTATGAAGGGAACTAGTCCTGATCCGGTTAGTCCCCTTACTCTTCTTAAGTCATATCTCCCAAGGTCAGATCATGACATAAAGACGGGGCATTGCAAGAAGTGGCGGCCACAAGGAAATGATAGGCTGGGTGTATACAAATAGATTCGAATAACATTGCCCGTCGACCCTACCAGTAGATCAGTACTTAGCCCAGCTAGGCAGTACTTAGCCCAGCTAGGCAGTACTTAGCCCAGCTAGGTAATGTATAACCTTGAAACTGAATTAACCACTTTCCTTATTCATCGTGCTTCAATGCGTTATTTTTGAGAGGGCAAGGTCAAAAAGTATGTCGCAAGATAAAAGTACGGTGGCTGACACCTTTGATCAATAGCGAGTAGCTCAGTGAGTCTGAGCGCAGACTGAAATTTACTCAGTGAACCTCTCTGAATCTCATCAAGCGGCGGCAGCTAAGACAGGAAATAGGAAATACATAGTCAACTATGGTATGCAGAGTGACCGGGTACACAGCGCGTACTCCCGACCCGCTTCGTATCTGCACTTCCTAAGCCTCCACTGCTTCCTGCTTGCACCATTGTATACTAACTACATTACCGGCCATACAAAAGTCAGCGAACGTTGACCTACCTAAGCCAATTCAAGGCCATTAAGAGCCCGAGAGCATACCACTAATGCATCTCTGCTCGCGATTGTGCTTGGCAACTCCTCTTCGGGCTTTTCGTCGAATAGTCTGGGGATGATTATTGGACAGCTCGCGGTGTGGTACACTATTCAGTGCGTGAAACGTGAGATAAGTCCGAATAACTTCCTGCCTCTTCAGTGAACGTTTATAATTAAGGCGCAGATAAGACCAGGTAGTGGGTGCCTAACAAAGCTATATAAACATATATATCTGTGCGCTTTCATGCTCCTGAAGTATACTGGTCAGTTACTTCCCGGAAAGGCGAAAATCCATCTTCATCTATCTTACACACCACGCGCCCACTGCACATCTCTTTCATCTCAACTTCAAAATGACGGTCGACTTTGCCTATACTCTGTCGAGTTCGGAATTTGATTGCCTCAATTTCCATGACGGACGAAGCTTAAGCCAACAAGACAGGACAAATGTTGCTCAATGTCTACGCAACATCCTTTCTTTGTTTCTGGAAGATATTGGATACCAACACCACTCTAGACCAACTGAGCAGAGACTTCGACAAGGTCTTCAAGATTGGTCCGAAGAACACCTCATGCATACGTTTCCTGGCAAACGACAAGGGCTGCAAGCGATCATAGACATCTCTGCGGAGTGCGCGGAATACTTTTACACTCTCTGTGGATATGAAACTAAGCTCGTCATGGCTATTTTGACCACTGTCATTATAGCCACCGATGACAATAGCGTTTTGGATCCAGATGAGCGTAAAAGTTTATCCTCCTTCTCATTCAACCATTTCCAGAACCTGCCTGAAGTGAACGGCTGGTGCACTGCCCTTACCAAAGGTCTGAAAATGGGTGCCGAATACTTTGGGTCGCAAAATCCACTTGTTGGCAGCCTGGTGGCGAACAATTACATGGCATTTATAGATGCCTGCGCTCAGGAGCTTCGTCTAGAGCATGAATTACCCGTCCATCTCGGCAACCATGGGCTTTCCCATCCACCCTCAGAAGCGTGTTCAGTGGAATCTTTCCCTACCTATTTCCGCAACACAACTGGTGTGTCACTGGTGTACCTTGTCCCAATTTTCAAAGTTTCTCGAAACGAAGAAGTCCCCTTGCGCTTTTGGATCACGGTCATACCTGATCTCGTCAGGTTCATTACCCATATCAACGATTTGCTATCTAGCCCGAAAGAGGTTATGGCCGGAGAAACATGGAATTATTTGGCAATGAAGACTCAATCCAAACGGCAAGCAGGCAGGCCGACCAATTACAAATCAAAGCAGAACGAGCTTTGGACATTCCGTGACACATTGTGTGAGACGCTGGAAGAAGCGCAGAAAATAGCCCTGGCGCTGGATCACGCTTTCACAAAGTGCATTCGGACGGATATCCAAGACTTTTCAGCCGCCACAGATGATATCACCACCAGCGCTGAGAATCAAAAGAATCAAGCTCATCAACACCTTCGGGCGGCCGCTCAGCTTTGGACAAGCTTCAAGTATGGCTATATTTCCTGGCACATGAACGTCCGCAGATATGGCCTGGAGCGGATTCCTATTGAGAGATATACCTTTAAACCTCAAGAAAGGTCTCCCTGGAAGCACAAGTCTCTTTACGGTGTTATGATCGCCCTGATGGTTCCTCTGATTCTCGCAATTCTCAAATTTGGCCCGACTATTCTTGAGCTAGCTCCATTTTATGAAGTCCAAAGACACTATTGGGGCTGAAGAGGGACTAAACATCCTTTGTTGCTATCTTACATACAGAAACACATTCTACCTATTTGGGCTCTTTTTTGAGGAATCCTTAATCCCACCCCTAGCACTTTCCAAGACTACTTCCAGACGACCGTTTAGAGCGACACAAACCAAGAAGCTAGGCTCGCATTTCTGGTGATGTTCTATATCTTTCATCAGGCTGTAGCGGAACTCATCTTTGCCTCCTTTGCTTTCCTCTCCTCCCGTTCGCTGAAGCGATCACCAAAAAGACCGATATGAGGCCGCATCAGAATCGTGTATTTGACAAATTCCTCCATGCAATCCACGAGACGATCTCGGTTGCCACTAGGCATGAGCCGTTGATCTCCCGGATGACCTTCATCGGGAAATTGGGTATATGCCCTAGGGATTGAGGACTGATTCGGAATAGTAAACATGCGCATCCACCGACCCAAGATGCGCAAAGAATTGACGGCGTTGAACGATTGCGACCCACCACACACCTGGGCAATGGCCAGCGTTCGGCCTTGGGTCGGACGGACACTTCCTGTAGTCAAAGGAATCCAATCAATCTGATTTTTGAAGACAGCGGTCTAGTGTTGTGGGGGAAAGCATACGTTAGTAATTGTCGCACTGGATGTTTGGACTCTCATGAGTGTCTACTCACTAAATTGCCGTGTTGTTCAGGTGAAACCCAGACATGTCCATCACTCCACAGACTGAGCTTCCGGAGCTCCTGTACTTTAGAAGAGTTGGTATCATGATCGTTCTTCACAGGAAGTCCTTCAGGGTCGAAGACGCATACATCACATCCGAGCCGGAAAAGGATACGGGAAGCTTCAAATGCCACTAGCCGCGAATATGACCTTCTCCGGAGACTGCCGTAAAGTACCAAAACTTTCAACCTCTCATTTGTAACCCGTAGGTTTTGTTCGGCCATATCCAATACAGTGGCCAAGTCTAAGTTGTTCACCCAGCCGTCGGTTTCGTCGCTAAGGATGAATGGCCGGTACCTCTGGCGGATATCTGGGTCATCTTGACTCGAGGATAATACCAGAGATCGATAAGAGGCACCGCTTTGGCTGGTGTTTGCAGCCACTTGTTGAGGAACAGCGGAAAACATCCTTCCTGGGAATTCGGGGCGCAGCAGAAATGGTCTCGACGACACTGCCGGCCTAAGTGTCAAGGGCACTCTTTGTAAAAGATAATATGGCATAAATTATTCAATCGACGGCAACCTTGGAAGGGTGAATGAAAACAACAAGGCAAGACAGTAAAAATTGACAAGAGGTGGTTAGTATGCATATATCGAGGAAGGAGGTATGTCACCAGCCGAATATGATTGGTTCATATATTTTGGGAGTAAACCAATTCATGCCTAATCTTTCAGGTTTCCACGATCTCTGAAATCATGATCGGGTCCATAGTTAGGTGCACGTTTTATCACTAACCTTCTGTGCCACGATTGCCTACCTTGCAGTTTCTATTTGCTTGATATTGCCAGCCATCTATGTTGGCTGCTCTAATCAATGTCGATCGCCACCGCCAAAGGGGGTAAATGAATATACAGCTGGCTGGAACGGTTGATATCATGCTGGTAAGCTTTCTCTTGATGAACAGTCATGGTGGTGGCTGATACTACGGCAGGTCGCCTTAGCCGCATCATTGCTATAGACACAAAATGTCCCCAAAAAGTTACGGGTGGAAAGGCCACCTCTTATAAATCGGGACGCTGCCAATGCTGTCAACTTCATTGACAAGCTGAGGTTGCTTGATATTTCATCCGGTCTTGGGAGTTTATCTCGAAATCCTCCCTCGTCAAATTAACAACCAGGCGCATTCGCAGTGAACGCCGAGATGGGGGAATTCCGTTTGATCCGCACATGCGGGGTACCGACCGGCTCACAGCCGAGGGGCCTGCGTGTGGGGAATCCTCGAGCTGCTCACAGCTATCACAAAACAACTGCTGTACAAACAATGGCCGACTTTACTGAATATGCTGGGCCCAGCGCTGACTGGGTTGCCCTTGAGCCGAGCTTGCCCAGTGTCCCCGACGTCTCGGCTGAAGAGCTGAAGCAGATCGTCAACAAGACCCGCGAGGACCTCGCAGCTCAGGGCATGAAAGGTCAGTGCTTACATTCTAATGCAGATAACTTACTTACCCAGTTTTATTGAGGCAGGCCTAAGTGAAAAGGTTCAGCTCAAAGATTATTCTATAACTGCTCGCGATGGCTTCAAGCTTGAAGCGCGCACCTATCGCCCCATAGGCGTCGACCCGTCTGAACGTCTCCCTGTCTATATCCATCTTCACGGTGGTGGCTACATGTTTGGAACCCTCTCATCCGAAGACGCAATCTGCTCTCGAATCGTCACCTCGCGGGTAGAGAAAGGCCAACCCATCATCGTGTTCAATTTAAACTACCGCCACTCTCCAGAATACCGATATCCAACCGCATGGAACGATGTCGAAGACGCCTTTGTCTGGGTGCACGACCACATCGCCGAGATTGGCGGCCTCAGCGACCAAGTCGTCGTGGGCGGCATTTCAGCCGGCGGGCAATTGACTGCCTCGCTCGCCCTTGCTCAACTTCGCGGCGATGATAAGCGCCTAGCGGCTTGTCCCAAGATCAGAGGGCAGGTGTTAATGATCCCTTGTCTGGTGCTGGGTGATTACTATGCTCCGAGGCTGGACCTGCTGAAGAGTCCCGAACTGTCAAGTTACAAGCAATGTGCCAACGCGCCAATACTGCCTGTTGATCGGATTAATTTGTTCATGGATCTGCTTGGTGTGCTTGGCGCTCCGGGTGCGGATAACGACCGTCGGATGAATCCTGGAAATGCAACCGCGGAGGAAGTCAAGGCACTGCCACCTACAACCTTTGGTATTGCGGGTAATGATCCACTTCGCGACGAGGGTCTTTTCTATGCCAAGCATCTCAATGACAATGGGTGAGTTTTCTTCGATATGTTGATGGAGGCATAATCACTAACAAATAGTTGCTTAGCGTCCCGACTGATGTTCATGTCTTCCGTGGTGTACCGCATGGATTCAGACGGTATGGCGACAAATTATCGGCGAGTAAATACTGGGATCAGGTCATGAGTGAGGGGATTTCCTGGGCCTTGTCTAACCCTTCGGTTGGGCCTTTTGAGATCAAGTCTTATTGATTGTGGGATATGGTCTAGAACGTAGCACCACTACGGTGGAAGTATTTGATGCTACTCGACATGGAACAAATTTAGCTTGGCCATATCGTATTTTATAGAATATTGGGCTGCAGGGTACGATGGGTCATTGTAAGATACTGTAAAGGATAGAAGGGTGTAGGACTGAGTCATCTGACATCGACCCCGCCTGGCAACCTGCCTTTTTTTTCTCTTCCTTTCTCTTCTTCTCTTTCTCTTTTCTTTTCTTGTCTTTTTCATTACATCAAAGCTGCATTCATCGGAAGATACTTCACGAAAGCTTGTACCATTTCCGGCCAATCTTTGCCCCATATTCTCTATCAACCGCAATAAAGCATCGCCAGGCTCAGAATGGAAAATCTGACTGAGGCTGTGAAAAACGCTCACTTGAGTCCTCCACCTGGGGAGTCGGAGCAATTGCTATTTAGACCTCAAGCAGATAGCGGATTGGCGCAGAGGGCTTTAGATAAGATTCCCCGTTACCTATTTCGGGTCGTCTCCCCGCATTCCGACGGAACGACAGATGAGACATGGGTGCGTTCCGAGTCGGCCTACCAGAATTGGGGCTCCTCTAGGGAAGATATATTTTTAAACTTGAATAGTGAGAAGCGGACGACTATAGCTCAAACACTCAACTTGCACCTTCGATGGTGGGCAAAGGACGACCTGAAGGACAATTTTGTTTCATGGACTAGCTCGTTGCTCTTTGCAATCCAGTATATTTACTACCGGCATCTGAGCCCCGAAGATGGATCGGGTTTAGGGCAGATCAAGCTATATGTGATCGATACGACAAAGTTCCCTGAAGGCACATTTCTTTGCGATTTGGATCTAATTGATACTTTCTGGGAATCCGACGATCACCCAGCGAACAAGAACTTGGAAAACTTACGCTATCTTCGCAACGAAACTAAATACTATTTTGGAGAATACCTTTCACAAGGATCACTGAAGATTGAGGGCAAATGCGAGATAATCTCCGCCCAGTCCCTCTTTGAAAGTGATCGATTGGGCCGCCTACAACCTCATTTTCGTGAAATCCACGATCTACCCTTCAATAATGGGAGACCGATATGGGTACAAGAAGTCATTCGTCTCCGTGAAACTATTTGGCCATCTATCAACCCACAAATCTCATCTTCGGCAGAGATAGGTGATCGTTTAGAGGCCGTCAAAGAGATTGTACAATATCTTGAACCCAGCTGGAGATTCCCTCTTGCTATCTACTTTACATCACTTATTGGCCCTGGATCCTTTATTGAACATAGAGGTGCGGCGATTTACAATATCTTCTCCTGGTGTTTGCAATTTGCCTTTCCTAACGGTAGGTCTACCAATAACTCCATATTATGCAAAGAGATAATATATGACCGCGGATACTAAGAAGACCTTGAAGAAGAAGTGTTGCGCCCTTCCAATGTGAAAATCATCGCACCGGAAACAATGCCTGAAATGAAGCAAGTCGAAAAGCTTCTTCATGAAATATATAAGTACCACGCATTGGAAAAGGCGCTAGGTCAGTGCGATTGCCAGGTTTTCTACTGGTCAGAATATCTTTGTGCCCTTTCTAACAGAATAGTACAGATCGGGTTAGAACAGCCGAAATAAGTATTCGCCGCTTGAATATCGATGATGTTCTCTCTGAGGATGGATATGCTTCTGTTTTGGCCGATCCAAATGAGGCGCTGGCTCATACAGGCCAAAGTCTTCTAGCAAGGCTTCGCTCAGTACAGTACCTATGTGAAGAGATTATATTGGCTATTTCATCAAATGCGGTATAGGGAGTGCTATCTTCTCATTCTTTTCCTTTGCAAATATCTGTTTTTAACTATGCGGGTGACAGCAAGTTATAGCTAGTGTTCGTTGATTTAATCTTTTTAGTGAATTGCTAGATGCTTTTGCCGTAAATGATAATAAGGTCAACGTGCATAGACACCACTGGGAGAACGATATAGAGAGGCAGAGATAGGAGACATCAATCAATTCGGTCCCGTCACTCCCTTCCACTTCATTACTCTCTCCGTAATTTTCGAAATCAGCTATATATGTGTCTGTTAAAGGACTAAATGTGACCTAGCGGAAGTCCTTGACGACCATTGCGCACTGTTTCTCACCTCTAGCCAATCTTTGCATATGATGTTGCGCCGTCGTTGCCACCGAGATCTGCCCGAGTACATAAGAGCGCGCAAATCATTGTGTGCAATCCACTGCGGCAACTCCCGATCTTGAGACATTGTCGGACCCACTTGAGCCTCTTGATCCACCGCATACAAGCCAATCGTATCCCTCATATTTTGTGGACCCCACATACACTGGCGCATATACATAGGCAACTGGGAAAATACAGTTACTGGCCTGGCTAGGTTGTATTCTACTATGTGCATAATCATCCTCGTTCAAATAATATCCAAGACACCTCTCGGGCAGATCATTCAGTTCCTGTAGACAGACTAGGTCTTGAGTTGCTCAGCCAGATGGCGGCAAGTTTCTGTCATGTCCTTCTTGAAGACATTGTAGGTCTTGAAGTCTTCCACCTCGCGGCTGTTTTCTTCTTCCAAGCAGGATGCTCTAGTTTTTGAGATGTCTCTTCTGTGACACTATGCCGAACACAGGAATTGTTTGGTCGAGGCATTCGAATATCCATGAAAAGCTCAGAGCCAGAATCCTCAGAGCGAACGTCCTCCAGTTTATGCTCTAGCATCAATAAGATTACGATACCCCATTCAGTTCTCATATCACGGCCATTCCTCTGTGGTGCCGCGTCATACAAGTGCCCAACATAAAGCGCAGGTTATCTCTGTGAAGATCTGTTCGAATAGGGTGCCTAGGATTAAGACAAGAAGTGAAGAACCTACATGGCGATGATTCATTTCTCTATGGTTTCAAGACAAGGATGGGAAGGCTTGACAGATGGTGGTCGAAATGACGATAAGAATGCAGCAGTGGCCAGTTCATGCCGGTTGCCGGAGTGTCGACATCGTTCTCTCGGTAATCACGAGCAAACAGCATCATATACAATCTTTTGATACTTCAAGGCAAGATAGATGCCTCACATTTCCATGCTTCGAGTTATCCATATTCCTAAGCATAGAACAAATAGTGCTTAAGCTTAAGACCAGCGCCACCTGGGCAGGGTATGAGTGCACACTACATCATTGATACTGCAACTCTTTTGGTTGGAATATAATTCGGTGGATTCCAAGGTTACAGATGAGGAACATAATCATAACCCAAATCCCAAAGCAATGCAATTTTCTATTCAGAGTTCGATGCGAGAGCGCCCATCATGCACGCATACCCAGGATTATGGACAGGCATATGCCAAATCAGATGCCATAGCCATTACCGAAACCATATCAAGACTCCACGGAAAACAAACCAGTACAGAAATGAATCGCCGCCATGCAGGTTCGTTACTTCTTGTCTCCATTCGGAGCACCCTCATCTTCCATGTCGACCATTTCCCTCAATATATCCTTGAGACCGCGGACGCCCTCGTCCACCACCGTGTCCGGGATGCGCACATCGACCTCTTCAATATATTTCAAAGGGTCGTATGGGGTGTTGTCTGTATTACTGGATCCCGCACTGCCGCCGTTGCTGGTTCCATTGGCATTGCCTTCTTTCGTGCCGTTTGGGGTCGCTTCTCCATTCTGTTCTCCAAAGTGCTTTGATCCCAGCGCAGGATGAAATCTTCCCTCGGCCGAGGCCACGACGGCTTCCATCACATCGTCGAATGTCTCGCAGCGGCCAGCGCGGAGGAGTTCAGTCGCCAGGCTGGTAATCTTTTCGGTCCATCCTGCACGGTGTAATGAGCCCATAAGTGTCTCTTGTAGCTCTTCAAGTGCAGATGTAGCAGCGAGTTTCGTCAGAAGGTCGGACTCGAGGGCATCGGGCGTAGAGGAGGCACCGGCGGGGGTGGAGGATGGCATGGTGGAGGGCTTCGGCAGGGTTCACGCTGCAAACGAGTCCTGGGACCGACAGCAATTGCCGCAGAAGGCACAGACTGGAATATCCCGTGGCCAGGAAATGTGCCACAGGAACTCAGATCGGATCTGCGTGTCCCAGCGATCTCGAGTTGGAGGGTTGCGGTCTGTCGCATGCGCCGGTGGTAATCGAACAGGGTTTTGCGACGGTAGGCAACAGAAAGGAAAGGGGAACCTGCCCCAGGTGTGAACTGTCGCTGTCGAAGAATAAACTGATTATGATTACTGGCGCTGACGAGGGAGAGTCGCAGCTCATGTAAAGGTGGATATAGAAAATGACGATGGTTCCGCGGTCCGGCCTGTCAATGCGGCGGCGATTCCGGTTAGCGCTGCAGCAACGACGCCAATGCGAGATGATAGAATGAGGGAATACAGAGACTAGGTCTATAGTCACAACGAATACTCACCAAAATGGGTTCCTTATAGCCGAAGGAATGAGCTGTGGTCGCGCGGGCGCAAATCGGCACCGTTGCGGAGGTTTAAGGTGGTCGACGGGAGCTGAGGAGACTATTTAGTGTCGGCCAGGAGAACAGACACCGGGTTAAAGAGACGTATCCATTGCACACCCGGAGGAATACGGCATGCACAATAGTCAGAGGACAGTCAATTGCAGAAAAGTGAAGGTCAAAGGCCCATGATGTTCAGGCCAATCGGCGCGGAGGCGACAAGGAGTGCGCTGACATAATCTCATCAGCCCTGGACTCTCTCCTTGCTCTACTTTCGACTTCTTCTCTATAGATTGAACCATTTCCTGTGTGATAATTTGCCTATCGTGTATATACTGGGTTGCAGGCTTCATATGTGGATCAATGGCTTCCTAGGAGCCAAAAAACTGACCCTAACCACTATAATGGCTTAGCTCTATAAGAAGGCTATTATTATTGATGACAACTTTGGGCCCATATGTCATTGACACCGTTAAGACATGGGACGTAGTAATGGAGTAACACATGCTGCATTCAAATATGGTCATCAATGCATAGCTATGCTCTCTCATTGCGATTTATAGGCGACTCTAGAACGTATCAACCTTGATCAATTTACTTTGCGGGACACAAAGAACCTGACGAGGCCAGCTTAGCATTTTATAACTCTAAGCAAAAAGTATGAGCGATGACTCATTGCTAAATCTTCTAGCTCCAGACTATGAAGAGCCACAAAATGTTAGCATGTGCTGAAGATTGTGAGAGCTTGGAATATTAACGAGTCTGGATGGCATGCAGCAGTCAATTAGGCACCTAGATAGCTAGTCATTTGGTGTTAGTTATTCAGTTTGGTAGCTAACAGTTAACTATCTATAGGCGCGTTTTAGAACCCAGAGGTCAGTTTTATTTTCGAATAGTTCGTACATTTTAACTCGCACCATCTGGCTTCGAATGTGTTTAGAGCTTCGGAGGTCAGGCCCGCGACCGCTCTCTCACTGAAACAAAATGCAATTTGAGCAGAGAGTCTAGAAGCATTCTCCAGTTTCAACACAAGCAGGTGGGGCATTCAAGGCACCACGTTCTATTCTGCTGATCGTCCATGGGGATCTAAGACATAACGGGTTCGTTCTAGGGGAAGTTAGTATGTACTGAAGAATGCAGTAATAACCAATGCGCGTTTATATAAAAAGCAGGGCCTGCTTGTCAAGCTTGATTACTGTTGTAGTATACAAAAAGAAAAGTGGAAAAGCATTCAGGTGTGCCCGAGTCCAGACCAGTCACGTGCACACCATTGATGCGTTCCATTTGCGACGCTCATCGTCCACCACAATATCAGTCCGCTTGTGTATCTACGACCGCCGTCGCCTGTCAGCACATCCTACTCGGTATCTTGTCTTGCAGCTTTCTTGGTGTGCTCTTCCAGATTCCCCGAAGCCATACATAACCGCCCGCGCCCTGGAAAAGCTTCCCCGCTCTTTCTCCCGCGTCTACTCTCGTTTTCATCCTCCGGCGCCTATCGTCCAACGGGCCTAACAACCCTCGATAGTTGCATCGGGTGGTACAGACGTTCGGCCTTTCAGCAGACGCCGCCATCTATGCTTGCTTGACAACCTCGAGTCTTCTTCCGCATTCCCCCCACCGCGTTCTCATGAGCTTGACCCGGCCGACGCATATTTACCAAGCGGTTTCTGTCAGCCCTGTCAGACAACCCCCTCTCCTCTGACGGCGGCGCTGGTGCACATCGAGCGTACTCCATATTTTGTGCATAACAGCCCGCCTTTGAAAACCACTGCCACCATGCTTCACACCTCCTACCACGCCGACTCCGATGCGGACGACGAGTACGAGCGCAGCGTGATCACTTCGCCGCACCTCCAAACGGAATTCGAGGCCTCTCCCATTGACTCCGACGTACCTTCCTCTGAGCACACTCCGACCAAGTTCGGCTACCCCAGCGACGACCCGCGCACCCCGCGATCAATCATCTCGGAATGGACAGCAGATGAATGTATCGAGTTTCTGACGTCGCTCGGCCTCCTCCAGTACTGTGGACTCTTCCGAGGTAAGTTGGAATTTGTTACTGTGGCATATCTTGGTTCTGACAGTCACTTCGCAGAGAATGGAATCGTGGGTGAAGCACTCATCGCGCTCAAGCATGATGAACTGAAGGAAATGGGCATCAACAGTGTCGGGCATCGGTTGACGATCTTGAAAAGCGTCTACGAGATCAAGACCCGACAACGAGTTCCCCTAGATGTCGACCATTATATCCCCTTATGTACGTCCACTCCATCCATCTAATTAATTCATTTCGAGCTAACACTTCCACGAAGCGGCCGACCAAAGCATGAACGAAACTGCGTCACAAGACGATCTTGCCCGTCTCATTCAATCGATTCAGCGTCGAGATGAAACCATCATTGCAGTACAGACGGAAATGCGCCGCCTTGCAGAGGACTACCGGCGATTAAGGGAGGAAATTCTGCCCGTTATCAAAATTGCCAAAGATCGATCTCAGCCGCTTCCCCCGCCCTCTTCCCTGCGAGAGTCTTCGGACACCTATTACGACGGTTCAACTCTCACGTCACCCTCCCAGTTCACTATCGCTGATAATCCCACATCAAAGCTGAGTCGGGCTTTCTCCAAGCGTACATATGGTGGAGGTACGACACCTAAAAGCAACTCGCCGACACATATTCCTCCTTCTGTCTATGAGGGACGGAAGTATCCCGAAGGAGCCAGTTTGGATCCATCTGCTGCTGCTTTGGCTGCTTCACAACACTCACCTGGCGTCCCATCACCAACTTCTCCGAACGCCCACATCTCTTCTCAGCACCAGACACTCAACCCACGATCTTACTCTCAACCCAACTCCAGCTCCAGACACGATCACACGGAGGAGCTACCAAGAGCCTCGTCCAAAGCGGATCGACTCACTCCTAGCCAGCAGCCATCGCGAACAGAAACACCATCTTCTGCGTCGCGCACGGAAAATCGCAACACAGGCGAGCCCGCCAGTGTGGAAATTTTCAAGTCATTCCGCGTGTCTTGGGAAGACCCGTGTTACAAGGTCCTCCCTGCTGCTTTGAAGAAATATAACATCCACTCCGACCCGAAGAACTACGCGCTCTACATTGTTTATGGTGACCAGGAACGGTGCCTAGAATTGGATGAGAAACCTCTTTTACTCTTCAAACAACTCGAGAAAGAAGGCCGGAAGCCGATGTTCATGCTACGAAAAATCCATCCGGACAATCCCGCCTTATACCCACCCGGTTCAGCGCCCAACAGCGCTGGAATTGACGGTGGACGACAGGGCCAAATCAATTTACCAGGAGGTGTGCTGTGATTTTGCGTGTCGATGCATTTGCGTCTATCGCTTGAGATACCCGGTGACTTATGACTATGTCTTTGTATCTTTTTATTGCATTTGTGTTGCCGGCATCGTTGGTATTCTATTCTTGTTTTGTCGGCTCTGTTGGTGTTCGATATGCCTATGGAGTGCTGGGGATTGCACCGTGAATGCCATTGTGACGAGTCCGGCGTTCTTTCTTCCATTGGCAGTTTTTGATGTGACAAATCTGCCCTATTACCTGTCATCCCGTATCGTGCATTAGCATTGTGTTTCTTTCTAAGATATTCTTGTTCGATATCGAGTTTTGCATATCAACAGTGTGCAGCATCTGCAACGTGTATATTTTATCAAAATTCAACGAAGACTTCTAAATTCTGTTTCGTGCTTTTCTTGCGCTTCATAGTTCGTACGCTGCTTATCATCACGTGCCTTCGTGTCTCATCGCAACGCGTCGATAAGCCCGCCTTTTTCCAACTGCGCATCCACGACGACACTTCAATGAGCTGGGACCGAGTGATCCAGGACTCTGATGAGGAAGAGCCTCTCGCTGAGGAGGAGATCCCGATCTCCATTCATCTGCCTCAGGGCCATGAGGCCGCCGTCCAGCAACAATATGACCTCGGCGCGGATCATCAAGCACAAGCACACTACCCAATCGAGCACCACGATGCCAACATAGAGCCACAATTGAACGTCAATTTCGACCATTTCCTACAATCCCAAGAGTTTCCGCACGTGGCACTCAATTCCTCTCAGCAGCGACGCGAGGAAAGGTGGATTCCATCCACTGGTGAAGGCGGGGGTGGATCAATTGGTGCGTGCCGTCACCAAGTCTCGACGTTTAAGCTAACACGCCTAGGCACAGGTGCAATGATGACGGAGATTGGGCTCGCGCAGCAGCGGCTCTTTGACGACGAGGCCTCAAGTGTCGCCCAGCGTCTTCCCTCAACAGCCACCTACTCGAGCGAGATCTCTCAGCCCGGTTCATTCCCTATCATGCCAAAATACCCATACCAACAGACCGGCCAAATCACCAATGACACATCTAACTCTGTGAAGAAGGTGATCTACCCTTCATACGAGGCGACCCAGCTTGTCCCGTCGATCCAGTCGGTCCAAGCACATGGCTACGAGTACAGTACACCTGCGGCGTCGACCACCGTCGACTCTCCACTTGGGGTGTACGGGGAGATCATTTCATACCCTACGACCATCCACACAACCGATGGCTCGCGTGCACATCCTTCACAGAAGGCCACCCAGAGGTCCAAGTCTCTGCAGTCACAGCCGTATTCTCCTCACGACACGGAGCCACTGTCATCTGTGGCGTCGCCGGGACTGAACCGCGCGAAGAGCGACAATGTCGTATCGGGCCTTATGTCTCCACGATATTCTGAGGCCGATGCACGCGATGAGCTTTCTTTGCCCGCCGTGTCCGTGGAGGTGACTACTGTGCAGAAGCGTGGTCCGCCAAAAAAGCAGTCAGTGCTGGAGAACGACGACGATGATGAGCTCGCCATCGTCGGAGCATCTGAGACTACGCAGAGCAAGCCTGAGAAGCGGAAGCCAGGACGACCTCCCAAGTCTGCAGCTAATGGAGATGCTGCAATGAACAATACAGTGGTTGCGGATGCCGAAACCCCTACTGCTGAGGGGGTTATCCCCCAACCCGAAGGACCTGTAAAGGCCGTTACGAAAGAGACCAAGAAGAAGAAAGTCAGAAGAAGCAAGACCGCGGATGCATTAATGCAGAAGAGTCCCCCGATGGACGACGACGATGTCATCTGGATAGACTCAAGGCCCATTCAGACGGAAGCCAACAGCCAAAATGGCACGAAGCCCGTTCCCGAACCCACCAAACCAGATACACCCCTCACAGAAACCCTAACCACCGAAAATACCCAATCAAACCAACCCGAAGAACAAGCACCCAAGAAACGAGGACGCAAGCGAAAGAAGACATCCGAGCAAACCACCGTCGAAGCAGAGACATCAAAGAATCAAGCTCCAGATACCCCTGCAGTTACCGACACCCCTATCGAGAAAGCAGAACAGACCCCCGACCCTCCAATCCCTGATCAAGAACACCCAGCCAAAAGCGCAGAACAAACACCCCAACCAGATACGATCAGAGAACAAGAGCCTCTTCCACAGACGCCTCAACCAAACTCAAAGACCAAGCCAGGCGCACATAGTCCGATCTTGTCGACGAGTAAGGTGCCATACCGCGTGGGATTGAGTAAAAGGGCACGAATTGCACCTCTGTTAAAGGTTGTACGGAAGTGATGCGAGGTCATCTTTTTTATATCGACTGGCAAGGATTTCTTTGGTGCGTTTTGATTATTTTTATACCCCCTTGTTTTGCATGAAATGGTTTGATTTGATGTCTATGGCATTGGTATTATGCATACATAGCTTTGCATGGTCACGCAACTTGTCCTTAATGAAGGTATTCTCAGGGTTCAATGTCGGCTTGGAGAATTACAGCATCTACTATTTGGAGGAACAATCGAATTCAACCGTCAAGAAATCCATTTAGGCGAGCTATGTCACAAAGGAGTTCTGCCCAGGCGATCAATAGGAAATACCTAGCAATGAGTGACAAGGAAAGAGGCAGTGGGTGGATATAAATACATACTCGGGGCCTCTGCAAAACCACTATAGTGTAGTACCAAGTAACGGACACTGGACATTCAAAAACCCAATCACATCCACATGGCGACCACCAGAGCCAAAAGAAGGGATGTTACAGCTGCGGTACCAACCGTGCGGAGCTCAGAGTATCCCTCGGACTTGCCACTTTTGCCTGGGGACGTGGGGTCCCATGCGTCGCCGTTGGAGGGAGTCTCGACGGTGCAGTACCCAGAGTCTCGCAGACAGCCGACGCCGCAGTGAGAGGTACTGTTTCCACAGATATGGCCGTTGCTGCAGCATATACCGAAGCTGGAGCCAAGGCATGTATAGTTTGCACCACAGGTGCCATCGACGGAGACCTGCTGAGGCACGGCCTTCTTGGGGCTTTTCTTCGTGCCCTTGTGAGCGGCCCATCGATTATCTTTGCGGTACCAATTGTCGCGTGGATCTTCAAGGCATTCGCCGACAGTGACGGGACGATACCCAAGCCGGCTCATTGTTTTCAGCATATGCTCTGTGAGATTGTGGACGGTTTGCTCGTGGGCATCGTGACCGATTACCAGCCAAGAGTTGGTCGCAGGGTTCCCACCGGAAAGGGCTTGGTCAAAAACGTCTTTGGATCGTTGAATGAGATTTGGATCGTCATTTTTCCAGTCGTCTGTGTCAATATCGTAGAGAGTAATGTGATATCCCAGGTCACCCAGGGCCTGGCCGCATCCAGAGTCGGCAACACAGCTCGAGTACGGAGGGCGCATGTAAGTCGGAAAGCTTCCAATGATATTCCGCAGGGCGCCTTCGTTCTTCTCCATCTGCTCACGGCGTTGGGAAGGGGTGATTTTAGTCAGATTCTCGTGGGACCAGGTGTGACTGGCAATCTGGTGACCACTGAGCTGCATACGTTCGATGAGAGGCGCCCAAGGCAGAGAGTCATCATCAATCTGGCCTTTCCCGTTGTTCACGCCCGTGATGAAGAAAGTGGCTGGAGCTGCATACTTGTCGAGCAGATCAAGAAGATCGCCAGTATACCGAGTTGGCCCATCATCGAAGGTCAAAGCGACCGTTCCTGGGACAGTGCAATGGCGGATCTCCTTTGGACCGTACGGGACTTGACCGATGTGAGGGCGAGGAATTTCGCTGGTGGGTGGCCCTTTGGGTGCTTTGTGAGCATCACAATTACCGAAGTCGATCATGCAGTCAGGGGAGCGGCAGTGCAGCTTGGATGTGCCACAGTAACCTGATACCCGGTTCTTGTCAATACATTGTGAGTAGGTCTGGCCAGGGACTTACCAGAACCGGAGCAGCAGGTGTCCTCAGGGCATTTGCCCCATTTGGGCCCGCATTTGTAGTTGAGATTCTTGGTGACGTCTCGCCGGGCCTGTATGTCCTCAACCTGGGCTTCAAGTACTGCCGCCGCAGATTCTTCAATGGCCGACACGGGTTCGGACTGCTCTTCAGGAGCCGACTCGGACTGGTCGAGGGCAGTGCCAAAGGGAGCGGGATTGACAAACTCGAAGAAGAAGCAATGAGCGATGCCGATGAGGAAAGTAACAGAAACGAGGAACTGATATAGCCGCATCTCGGGGTATGTTCACGGGGGATAACGGGCGATAATATGTATGATAAGCTGGGCTATGCAGACTGATCAGAGAGATGGGAAGGATGGAGAAGTCGGACAAGTTAGAGAAGAGAGAAAAACAAGGGGATCTCTAGTGAAGGAAAGCACGTTGCACATTTTGAAGGAAGCAGTGAGGAAGCAAAGTTGCATTAGCGAGTTCAAAGCTAAGTCGTAGGGAAGGCTCGTCCCTCAATGTTAACTATGTTCCATGCTATACACGTGGTTCATGTGAAAGGTCAACGTGGGTATCGTTAAATTCAGTCAAACTGGTCATCTTTTGTGCCCTATACATTTTCCAGTTGACACTCGTGCCTTGACAAGCCAGACTGCACGATGTGCGTCATATCAGCGAAGTAACTAACACCCGCATATGCTGCCCTGGATCGCGGGTGGGGTTTCAATTAGGGACACTTGATGCCAGGCACTGCGAGTCTGCAATGGCTACTCGCAGACCGGGGAAATAGGGGAGATGACTCAGTTTCCTGTAACACCATCCTCCCCAACGGCGGAGAAGACAAAGGGCACCAAACTGTCCAGATACGGGCCAAACTTGACCGGGGCACTTCGAGCAACAGTACCGATTGCCGCAATCAGATGCCGCCTGTGAACAGTGGAGATGTTGGGCGATGACAAAGTATCTGTGAGACGCTTCACGAAGGCGTTGAGCTGGTGATCGGAGTAAAAAAGCACCAGTGCCGAGATACCTGCTAGGGCGCGCTTGGTGACCACGGTCCCGGCAGTGTCATTATGAATAATGGCCATGACGGGCTCTGTCAAGGCCTCGAGTTCCGTCTCCTGAAGCAGCGGTCCGAAACATGTAACCACTTTGATGAGCACATCGAGGGCGTCGCTGCTGAAGCCTTTGGACGGGTCCTTCTCCAACATACCCCTCACAACGGAGGAGCGTCTGCCAGAGCCTGATTGAGTTGGGCCCGTCAGTCTGGGGATGAGGACCTTCGACACTGCTGTGTATGCGGACGTTGCAGCCGGGGTCGCGGGCTGTCCAGCTTGAGGACGAGGAAGCGTATCGACAATGGTACGAAGGGCGGTGTTTGGGACGGAAGCGTCTACCGTCTGGGAGGATGTGAGGTGGGTCAATTTTTCGAGCAAGGCCGTGAGCGCTTCGAACGGCAATCGAATAGCCAGGGGGCCGAGACTGTTGTCTACATTAGTCGTCTGCCGAGGTCAGAGCAGGGCTGTCGCGTACCATTTCAACGCTTGGTTTTGCACATCGCCGTGCTGGTCATCCAACGCCTTGAGGAGGCCATCAGCCAGTTTGGTCGATGACCGTGGATCACTCGTGAGAAAAGAGGAGGCAGGGTTATTCAGGATGCCGAACAGATCATTGAGGGACATGTATCGCAAGTCGGCATCGGGGTCGTCGAGCTTGCTCAGCAGGCTGACGATGTTCTGTTGGATAAGGTGGCGATCTGCCATGGCTGTGACCGAGCCTTTTCAGAGGCGATGTGGCCGATGAGATGATGTAGAAGGGCTGGAGGGATGAGCTCAAGAAAGGTAAGATCCGCTATCACTGACGAGGCTGATAGCTGCGAGAAACGTGGGGTGAGTGGCCTGAGGTGTAAGTTGGTTTCTGCCTGAATGCCGTGTCGCCTGAGGCAGAACACCAGTTTTCTAGGGCTGTTAAGACAATTATCCGGAAATGACCAAGACTTTGATTCGGATGGTCGCAATGAAAATAGGACGCAGATTATTCGAAATGGAGGTCAATTGATGTTTTGTGCGAACATGACGAAGATTACGAACATCACTCGTGATGTCGATCTAATCTGATCGGAGCTCCGCCCGCCTCCACGAGGTATGTACAGTATGAACACCCGTGTAAGGAAGGAGACAGGGAGATTACATCTTTAGAAAGGTCAAAGCAATCTATGATCCTACCAGCCAATACCTTTCCTAGCATACATAATGCGCCAGGTGAAATAAAGTAAAGTAAATCCAGGGCCACAGATCGTATTACATCACCGTAGCAGCCGCACAGACCATCGGAAGTGGCTGGGACCAAGTCTTACGATGTAGTGCTGGAAGCTCTTAACTCCTTTTCTACTCCTCCTTTTTTACCGTATACCATATCACGCCTGCCCAATTCCCTATACCTTTCCATTCGCACCATGGTCTTTGTGCGTCGTTCCGTATTGCGTGCTGCCAATGCAGCTCAGGCCTTTCGCGCTGCTCCTTTCGTGAGGCGCTCCGGTCAGGTCCTCGGGAGGAGGTTCTATTCCAGTGGAAAGGGCCATGAGGAGCACAAGACGAGCGACCTGCCATGGTATGTTCTTGTACTTCTTTTCATGCTTCGTTCAATGGGATATTCTTACTAATCTGTTTTGCTATAGGCTGCTCGGGTCGGCTGGTTTTACCGGTCCCATGGTTTTCTATCTTTGGCCATCCGGTTCCGACTCGAAGCCCCATGGTCATGGTTCCGACGATGCTCATGGCGATCACAAGGAAGAACATGAGGAGAAGGAAGCACCTTCTGACTCTGACGCTGGTGAAGAGAGGGATGTGAAGGAGTCAGAGGAGAAACCCCAGGAAGAGGAGAAGCCCAAGGAAGAGGAGAAACCCAAGGAAGAGGAGAAACCCAAGGAAGAGGAGAAACCCCAGGAAGAGGAGAAACCCAAGGAAGAGGACAAGCCCAAGGAAGAGGACAAGCCCAAGGAAGAGGAGAAGAAGGACGAGAAGAAGGACGAGGACAAGGCAGGCGAGGAGAAGAAGTCTGCTGAGGAGTCCACGGATTCCAAGGAGGGTTCCAAGGAGTCTAAGGAGGAGCAACCCAAGGAAGAGTCCAAAGAAGACAAGAAAGAAGGTACCGAAAAGCCCAAGGAAGAAGCCTCTGGTGACTCAGACAAGGTATGTCACAATTGACTCTGCATCGTCACTGAGCTAACGCATCTATAGTCCGACGATAACAAAGACACCGGCAAGAGTGAGGGTAATGGCGAGAGCAAGCCCGAAAAGTCCGAGAAATAAACCACGAATGGCTCCGGATCATCCCCCTCTAGATTTGGCGAATCTTGTACATGTACCTCTAGGATCATGAAGTCAATGTCTAATATCCAGCACATCCAGCTTGGCCTTGCCATTACTTGATCGTAGTACACTAGCAGGTCAAAAGGCTGGTCCCACCCCAGCTTTTAGCCATAAAATATCTTCCACCGCCTATAACCTATATTGATCTTGGCTATAGACTTTACTATAATCGAAGACAATTGTATAGAGGAATATATATCGCCGGATTAGGGACCTTATAAGTAACTAAGCTATATTCTCTACAGTTGTCGAGTCTATTGCTTCGGAACCCAAGGAGTCAGAAAAGGGCGGATAAATTATGAGGTATTGATATTCGCTTGAAGAGCGATTAATGGTGTATTGAAGACGAGGCCAATTCCAATGCCGGTGATTATTCCTTTGGCCTAGCTGCTGATATAAAATCTAAAAACGAAAAGGGCTACGTGAAATATCGATCTGCGATGCAGACGCTTTTACGGACCTTCATGGTCCAGCCACGGTATGCATGAAAGGGCCGTTTTATGACATAACTTTGCTATCTCGGTCTCTCAAAACAACTCGGGATAAAGCCTTTCATTCCCAGCGAAGGCGAATCTGGGGTAAAGCATTCACTTCAAATGGTGTGTATAAGCAATCCACTCCTCTCTCGACTTTTTATTATTAGTGACCAGAATTCTGATGGTATTATTTAGCGATGGATGAATACCAGCCTAGGGTTATGACACATTGCTCCAATTTGATCACACAGCTGTCAGCAAGGGTCGGGAGCCAGTGAATATCCTAAATTGGGTTAGCTATTTTGGCTTCGATGTGGTGGGTGACCTAGTCTTTGGAAAGTCCTTCAACATGGTTAATACGGCTGGAGACCATTTTATTTTCAATCTCTTCGCCAAGCAACAGCCCTTCATAGGCTTGTTACAGTGTATCCTATGGCTGTTCATGCTGTTTCTAAGGTTGCCATTTGTGAGTGGAAGACGGTCTAACTGGATAGGATGGTGTGCAGAAGATATATTCCGGGAGACACCATCATCTCAACCCCTTGCTATACAATGCACCGCGGTATGCTATCCTCATCCCCCGTCGATGATTACTATCTTATGTTTTTGGTTCTCATTTTATATACAGATCCCCGATGGTTTGAACAGGCGGAAGAATTCATCCCTGAGAGATGGTCTTCTCAGCCAGAGTTAATTCATAACAAAAATGCCTTTAGTCCATTCCTCATCGGATCCTACTCATGCGTGGGTAAGAATCTCGCGTTTCTGGAAATGAGGCTATTGACGTATTACATCGTGAAGAAGTTCTCTTTCGAATTTCCTCCTGGTGCTGATAAGGATGTGATGGGTCTTTCTGAGAACTCTAAAGGATTCAGGGATTTTTTTTGTGGCAAAGGTGCCTGCGTTTGATCTGGTCTTCCGTTCCAGGGACTAGGTGAAAACAAGTCATTCGCCTAGAGATAAGAGAGAAAAACCACATTCACGCTTTGTACTCAGATTGTATCCTAGTTGCAAATCCATTGATGTTGAACCTCTAATTCATCATTAATATTGAAAGCAATAGTTATTGGTTATTCTGTTCCCGTTTAGTTATAGAAAGACAGCTAAAAGTTGCAATTACCGTGATCTACGACGAATCGGCGAAGCTACATTGATAGATGCAAGACTAGCGGAAAGATGGCCCAATACGGACTAGTTAAAAATGAATAGCCATTCTGGAAATAGAGAGAGATAGAGAGAGAGAGAGAGAGGGAGGAGGTAAAAGGCCACGACGTAGTGTAACGACACGCTGGCTTATTTTTGAAGGTATTGAAGATACCGAGACTTTCGAATTGATCAGTAGGAGAATAGAACTCTTAAAAGCGACTGCTTGATGAGCTACGAATCCCGTACATGCAAAAACCTTTGAGAGTATAGTCCCATCACAGCATTACCTACGTACATGGCAGATCTGGAGGCTTATTTCCTCCGATATATTCTATACACCAAGCTACCTACAGATCAGAAAGATCCACATGGAGATCATCGATATATTCATATCAGCGCATCAACCTCTTACGGATCCCAAAGGGTAGCTAACACGATCCCAGCGGGTCTCCACAGAATTCGAACACAAAGAAAATAGAAAGAAAAAAAAAAATGCAATGATAAATAACAAGAGCCGAATAAGTAGGCAGACTGTGCAAATAAATCAAAAAGAAAAACAGACATTCGCACATCCACCAGCGCATACCTACCATCCCAACGAATCCAGCAAACCCTTGTATGAGACAGCGAGAAACACTGGGAAAAGACACGCTCCAAAGGGTCAAACACCATGCCTGAATCATCCAATTCCCTTTCATGCATAATTATAAACAGGCAGCTTCACACGCGCCATATATGGAACCGTGTTGCGACAAAATTGAAAAGTGGGGTCTCTTTTCCTCCGAAAAAAAGATCCAGTTCACATCACTGGTCTAGTCGGGGGCCAGTGGCCGGGATGGACTTATGAGTCCCTTTTGCTGCGTGTGCGCAGGCTACGCTGCTCGGTGGCAGGTTCGCCATTGACGAGAACCTGGGGAGCCTGGTTCTCCTGGTTGACCTCAACACCAGAGGCGAGGGTAGCCTTGGTTGTGTCAGCCTCGAGCTCCTCTTCTTCATCCTCGTCTTCGCTGCGCTCGTCCTTGGTAACGCTGTTGAAAATGTAGTTGGCAAGAATGCGCAGGATCAGGAACAGCCAGAAGAGGTTGACGGCCTGCAGACTAGCCAGCAGAGCAAAAGTAATGTACTGACTGATCCAGCACTTGTACTGCTGGGTCTCCCAGTTCAGCTCGAAGGGACCAACGGTGCGGAACTCGGTCAGAACGGCCCAAAGGATCTTCAGGTTCAGAACATGGCGGAGGTAAATCCACATGCCGACAAACACTCCGAAGTAGGGAACGGTAATGTACGCATCGAGATAGTTGAGGGTTTTGGAGGTCTGTTCCACAAATGTTAGCTCAGTCTTCCGTCCGATCCCACAATAAGACCAACATACTGCCAGGAAGAAATCGGAAACGTCGTGGGTGATATACACCGCAAGACCCATGTAGGTGAAATGGAATCGGTAGCTGAGCGCAATCAGCGCCAGGGTGATAATGTGATGTCCGACCAATTCCTTGAAATCCTTGCGCGGTTTCTCTAGCTGCAGCAGAAGCACAATGGCCTGCTGGGCCCAGTAGCTGGCCTCGAGCAGATAGTAGGCTTTGAATACACCCTCGTGCTCGCGGTGCGGGAAGCCCTCGAACATGGCGGTGGTGTTGAAGTACCAGATATCCGATCGCTTCATGACGTATAGACCAAAGGGTCCAAAAATGCCGAAGTAGATGGCTGTGTACACCTGTTCCATAAAGCGCGCCGTCTTGCCTTTGCCGCGGATGCCGCAGTATACCGCCAACGGGCGGATAATCTGCTGCATGATGAACTCACGCGTAAAGGACAGCACCACTGTGTAGAAGGCGACGAAGGCGATGTCCTTTTTGCCCTTGCCATACATGACGGGACCGCCCGGGGTCTTGGGCGGTTGGGGGTAGGACAGGAAGATCGCGCTGTGCATGGGGTTCGACGGGGTCGGGTTGACGGCGTACAGCGACAGTAGGAAGGTCATGACGAGCAGCGGGAGCAGCCAGGTGTAGCGGATGCAGGTATCTGCGAACCGGTGAAGAAGCGAGCGATTGCGGCGCTTCTTGGAATGTGCCTTGGCCTGCTTGTCCAATTGCTGATGCGCCGGAGGGTTAGAGTGTACGCTCGAGAGGGAAATCGACTACGTACCTTACTCAGGCTGGGGGAGGAAGGCTCAATCGGGCTGACTTCGTTCATGGTGGACATCGCGGGGGCGCTGGTGTCGCCCCGGATGTCCACGCCCAGATTTGACCTTCCGCGCGGACGAACCATGGCGTGAACGGTACGAGTACGAAAGTACGTGTAAGTCGAGGTCGAGGTCGAGGTCGAAGTCGAAGTTCAAGTTCGGAGAGATCGAAGAACGGCAGAAAAGTTGTAGATCACTCACGTGCACCGGAGCATAAGGGAAGGAAAAAGATGACGGAAGGAGAGAGAGAGAGTAACTAGAGAGATGCTAATGCTCCAAATGGAAGAGTTTCATCGGTGATCACTTTTTTTTCTCCCCGATCCCAGGGGGTAATGACTCCACTCGTATTCAGCCACCCATGAGCCTTCCGCTATCGTCTTGGCATGATGATGCCTCGGTCTCCGGTACCGAGTACGGAATACTCTACCGATGAACACATGAACAACAGTGTACAATTCACCCGCTTACATTGCAAAACATACTGGTCCGAGCAACCTCGTCTGTTACTCGGGGTACACAAGGAGCGAGTCCCAAGTCCCAGTTCCAAGTCCCACAGTGGAAACTCTGTACCTGATCGCGATAGCTCTAATCCAGAGCTATTCAAGCTACCAATTCAGGCACCCAGCTCCTTTACGTACCGGATTCTCGGAACTACTTCTGCAGATGGATATCTCCTATCCTAGCTACCGACGCTTTCCCTGTTGCTACGTTGAGTACATATAGAGGTACAGTAAGTTCAATTACGTCACTTGAGATAGATTTTGAAGTCGTCCTACTCTAGTTATCGTTGCGAGTATGCAGTAAATAGAGACAGCTGTTTTGGCAGCTACTTCGTATACCTATGTATGGAAGTGTTATGGCAATTGGACACAGAACAATGTCTACTCCAATGTCGAGCGGATTGAGCCTCACGGAGCCCCCGGGCATTTCCAAAGTCCTCCGTCAGAGTACCCTAAACTATCCGGAGCTACTCAGGACTACCTGCAATCGTCCATACTTTTTGGAACCTCCCTGGGGTATTGATTGATTAAAAGTAACTTCTTATCTCGAGATGTTATCTCATGAGATTCTTTATACATGACATCATCGAGTGCTTAATGGGACGACGCAGTCGTTCACTCCATCATAAACAAACTCAACACTCAATCATAATCATAATCACACTGAACGCCTCATCCAGCACCATTTACACAGTAACCTCGTCGTGAGAGACAACGGACTTACCCCCCACAGCCAGCTTCTCACCGAGAACCTCGACGTCACCAGCCTCAGCAGCGACAGTGCGCTTGGTGTCGTGGGTAGTCTTCCAAGCAGCGGTACCAATGTACGGGATACCGTCGGGGTCCTCAAAGATCAACTCAATCTCCTCGAGAGTCTTACCAGCAGTCTCGGGGAACAGGAAGAAGACGTGCAAGAACATGACAGTCAAGAACACGCCAAAGATGATATAAGTCTGCCAGCGGATAGTGGCAAAGGCGACTGGGGTGAACAGACCCAGAGCGGTGTTAAAGGCCCAATTGGCAGAAGTAGCGAGAGCGACGGCCTTGCCACGAACGCGGAGAGGGTACAGCTCGGGCGGATACACCCAGGAAACGGGGCCCCAGGTCGGGGCGTAGGAGGCGACGAACAGGTACGTGCAGGCAATTAGACCTTTGGCGGGAGCACCGGACAAACGCATGGACTCTTCGGGAACATGGTCGATACCACCGGGCACGACCTCGCCGTACATAGCCATGATACCTGCGTTGGCGTACATCCAGATCATCATGAGGGCGGCACCGATCAGCAGCGTGGGACGACGTCCCCAGCGGTCAACCCAGATCAGGGCGGGCACGGTGCACACCACGTTGATGATGTACTGAATGGAGGAGGCGAGGAGGGCGCCGTTGCCAGAGTAGCCGGCCATGTTGAAGACGTAGGTGATGTAGTACATCATCACGTTCATACCAGTAAGCTGGGACCAGATCTGGCACCACAGACCAACTAGTGTACGGTGGATCATCTTGGGATTGAATAGCTCCCAATAGGTAACATCGGCGTGCTGGCGCTCGAACTCGCACATTTCACCAATCTCCTGCATCTCAGAGTTGACGAAGGGGCTGTTAGGGTCTCCCTTGCCGTGGACGAGGGTCAGCACGGCGCGACACTCTTCCCAGCGGTCCTTACGGGCCAGCCAGCGAGGAGACTCGGGAAGAACGGTCATTCCGAAGAAGAGCAGGATAGCAGGCACCATCTGGATACCCCAGGGAATACGGAAGACGGAGGTGCTGTAGGTGGAGGAGGTCTGGCCGCCGATGTAGGAGCAGCCGAAGGAAATGTAGTACATGATCAGAATACCCCAGGTGATAGCCCACTGCTGGGAGCCGACGAGACGGCCACGCTTGGAGGGAGGGGAGATTTCGGAGATGTAGACAGGGACTTGGGCAGACTCAATGCCGACGCAGAGACCGTTGATGACACGGCCGGCGGCGAGCATGCCAACGTTCTGAGAAGCACAGATGATAGCGGAACCGATACACCTAGCAAGTAACGAAGAATTAGTGACATGCGAACGGATATAGTTCTGATTGGGGGATGAACGTACCAGATGATGCATCCAACCATGATAGAATACTTGCGACCAAGACGATCAGAGATAATACCAGAAATCAAAGCACCGAGCCAGGAACCAGCAGGCATGGCAGCAGTAATACCACCCTGGTTGAGGGAACTGGGACCGGAGCACTTGTCCATATCGTTGAAGGGCGGGCCCCAGGGACCCTGGTTAAAGTAGCACTTGTAAGCAGGTGTGCTGATAATAGCAGACATGGACGAAATATCAAACCCGAACAGACCGCCGCCAATGACGGCGACGGCCGCGATCACGTAGATGTTGCCCACGGCGACCATGGTGAACGGTCGACAGTTTGACAGTGATCTAAAGGGAAATGGGAACGGGAAAAAGAAGATCAACAGTCACGCCGGAACAGGGAGGACTTAAATAGATCTGCTCTACGGAGTATACGCCAGAGAATTCCACGGGGCCCCGGCCAAAACCATACATGATGGCTCCACCGGGAAAATTGGGATCCCGTGGTCAGACTCATTTCGGTTAATCTCAGTCTGGGGTGGATTGAGGTGGAGGGTGCAGGGTGCAGGGTGAATGGGGAATATACGAAGTACAAGACGAGTGCAACGTTTCCAACACCGGCTGTATAAGAATTGATTGGTGGAATATGCCCACATAATTGTGTTTTATTGGTTTAACCATTGCGATCGCTGAAAGGATCCGGGGAATTGGGCCACGAGGTGGTTGTTCTAGATCAGAAATGGTTTGGTGCCGTACTGGAATGTGATGCCGCGCTGTAAGGCCGCGTTCGGCGTCGGCGGGATCCCTGCAATTGTCGGCTTGGTTTTCTCGGAAACGGGCTTCTTTACGGAATGAATAGGTGGAAAGTATATAGAGATATAGATCTGGTGGATTATGATCGATGGCCTCCGGGGCTGTCAGGGCGTGAACAAGGCCAGTTCCACTTTAGAACTGGGTAAAAAATGGGGTTTCTGTGTTAATCGTGCCACTCTATTCCTACCCTAATTGTTATGTCAGCTACGGAGACATGGACAGGTCTAATTTGTCTCTAATACAATTACCCACTCTCAGACCTGATACGGCGTACTCCGTACAGAAAACTCTGCTCTCGCAAACCCAGTCCGGGGTCCCCAAAGGGCGGGCATTTGTCCGGAACAGGGTAGAAAGGGACGCACTGGGCAGATAAACGGCATGAGTGGTCGGCGCATGCCGAAGTGGACTCGGGTACATCGCGCACTCGGGCCTAGTTCCCCTCAATCCCGCGTGGCCGGGTAGTTTTCCGTGGTCTCAGTGAATTGCTCCTTCCTCTTCCTGTATACTATGTGGGTCTATCTATGTCTTAGCGCACTTTTTCAGGGATTTTGTCGGCTCGTTCCATCTCCAATGCATCCCCTGATCTCTATGCGGAGGTTGGGGTGCCCGCATCCTAATCCGTACACCGGGATGTATTCCCCAGACATGTTTCCTCCACATTTCACTATAAGGCGGGGAAAATAAAATTGGGTACGGAAGCGAGTGTCGCTTAAAGCAATGTTTGAAACTATTGCTGCTGATGGCACGGACCTGACCTGATGTCACAGGTTCGACCGCTATTTGACCGACGCTACTGGCCAACAAGACTTTTCTGTAATGCAATCGGCGCTGCGTCTGAAAACCTTAGGACGCCTCCCGTACGGTTGAGGCTTTTTTGGGCTGGCGCCTCAAATCTTGTACCTTCTGGTTCCTTCTAGGCACTAGTCCTCTACTTTGCCATGCACGACATGGACGTGCACGGTAGCAATGGTCGGTATAGGCGGTATCCACCCTAGATTCTGTGGTTTCACATTCAGGCTCGCTACCTAATGTTAGATGGTCGCCCTATTGTAGCCCCTTTCCGTTCTTCTAACAGAATCGAGCAGCATATCCACTCTGAGTTCTTGGTTAACGGCATTTTGTTTTATTTTCTCCATCTCCAGGAAAATGTATCCGCTGCCGTGGTCGATGACTATCTCCTCTAGCATGGCAACCTTTTGGGATAGTGGAACTTTCGGTAGAGGCGCCTTCAATAGAAGGGATATCTGTTCCATTTTCTCCTTGATCGCAGACACAGTCGAGGCTTGTGCCTTGGCCATCTTCGCGCAATATTTCCAGAAGGTGGCCGGTTCCTGGTGCCAATGGACGGGCTCTAGCACGGTAGACGGTTGTCGTTGCGCTGAGAACGCGAGTAAGAGGGATAATGCAAACTTGGGTCGTAGAGACTCTACTGGAATTTCACGTACCTTGGCTACGCGTTCGCGTGCGTCCCTGCCTCTGGCGCCAGAATTCGTGCATCTCCGTAAGCTCCTTTGCTTTCCATTTCAAAGCGCCCTCCGCGCTGTTCATTCCATTGACAAGTAAGTTGAAACGTTTGGTATTCGGCTCATCAACATCGTCGATCTCACTGTCATCGTCTGACTCGTCAAGAGGAACTGAGCGCCTCGAATCCGCTTGTCCCGGCTGATGTTTTCCTCTCGCAACAAGGAAACGCTTTCGATTCGCTGAACGTATATGGAGCAAATATTTCTGGCGCCGCCGACCAGGTTGATGCTGAGCGGACGCGCTTCGAAGTCGATAGCTGCGCTTTCCAAGCCCTCTTTCTCGTGAGTATGCCATGATGGTCGCAGTGAATAGTCCACGTCGATTGCAATAATCTGGAAATAGAACGAGTGTTTGTGATAAAGATGATAGTGTCGAGAACGATCGACGGGTTAGACGCGCGCTTTTCAGGGAGACTTTGATGCTTGAGGCCGGCAACTCCATTTTATAGTTACAGACCTCCGTTGTTTCATCGCTTTCTTCTTTACGTATTGACGATAGTATCAGCCTTCGCTTCATGTATGCGAGGCTTTGGGTACCTTTTACTTGGTTCACAAGCTTCGTTGGTACCAAAGTCAAAGTCCCTGCAACCATCTCGTTGTATGAATACCCATGGGCAATGAAGATGTGTGAGTCTCTAGTGGGAGGGATAGTATTTTCGATAATGATGGTTTGGACTGTCATGGCGCGGCGCTTATACCGATCATATCGCCCTCTACCTCTCTTCTCGGGCACGGGACCGTATTGGACGAACCCCTCAAGGATCTCATGGAAACCTGCAAGAAAATGGTTACGAGTCAATGCAACGTCAAAAACCCAAAGCCAAAATGAAAGCATTCGTGATATCAAATAATGCACTAAGAATATCGCTATCATCAACGCCAAAAATGAAACAATTCCCACAAGTCATTATTACTATGCAACCAACTCCCACTCAGCAACGTAAGCCCAGGACATGACAACTCTACCCAACTGCGCCCTATACTCCTCAGCCGTAAGCCCACGGCAGTCCTCCCGATCCCCAAATTTAGTCATGACAGCAAGCAAGACCTTCTGGCCTGGTGCACCCAGAATACGCGCGTCAGGAACATCCACATACCAGAACTCGCCGCCGCCACCGGGTCCAGAGCCCGGAATATGGTTAAACAGTAGGCGTTCATCCTTGCGGCCATCCACGCCATGGATGCACAGCAGGAAAAGACCAGGTTTTTGACGGCTGTGCCGCGCGAGTGTCCAGTGTTCGCATAGTAGTCCAAACTGAAAGAGGACGGGATCTGGTGTGTTATATACGGAAATGCGGCCGTCAGAGGGATAGAGTGTACTTTTACCGATGTCGTTGTTCCCGACACCGCAGTACATTCTGACGGGCGAGCCGCCGGAGGGGTTGTCAGGGTTCACCCGCATATACTCCTCCCAACTGATCTGCGCGCGGCCGTCCTCGCGGAAGAAGTGTTCTTTGTTTTGCGGGAAGTGTTTCAACCCAAAGACGTCATTCGACATGGTAAAGTGGATTGGATCGAAGACTTGCATGTAGGGTTGTCCGGCACCTTGAATGTGGCCAGCACCCCAGCAGGGGTCGATCAGCTTCCAGCGCCCGCCGTCAATCTTGACCGCGTTCCAAGCATGGCCGGTGCTGAAGGGTGGGACTGGGGAGCCTGGGGGGAGTTCCTCATGGCCAAATCCTTTGCCGTGGCCTGAAATCACAATGGATTCCAAACCAGCTTTGGTAGCCAGGGCTGTAAATAAGCCAGCGAAGCCTTCGCAAACTGCCAAGCCAGAGGCTAGAGTGCTGGCTGGAGTTGAGGGCTTCACGCAATTATTGAAAAAGGCATAGACGTCGTAACAAATGTTGTGATGCAGCCACGTGAAGATAACTCGAGCCTTGTCAGTCAACGAAGGGAATGGGGCAGTCAGCTCATTCGCCAACCATCCTAAATCATGTGTTGGAAGAGAAGTACGGGGATATTGTGCAGCACGTTGGTCTGGGGCTGAGAAGTCCCTGCAGACCAAGCATTCTGTGTTGGATGTTCCAGCAGGTAACTTAGCAGGAGATGTTGAGCCACCAAAGCGCGGCTTGGTCGCTTGAAGCTTGGAAAGGTCGGGACGAGTCCCCGTCGGCACTGGCGGCGGCATTCCATTTCCTGGTGTGCCACTTGCTCTCACAGAAAACCCCGACTGTCGAGCATCACGAAGATCCGAGTGAGATGGGGTCTGAGGCAGTCGCCGCGGCGGCAATCTGGGGCCTGCTTCGTCTGCTGCCCCATTGTACTGCGCATCCTGGGCCGAGGGCCGGCGCGAGGGTACCTGCGGCGCAGAGTATGTATCGGTGGAAGATTTTGTACGAGACGGTAAGGATAGCCGAGACGGAGAGGAGGAAGACTCCGTATCCTTGCCCCGCAAGGATGATATCTTCGAACTCAAGCCGTTTCTCAAGCCAAAGCCACTAATGCTCGGTTTGGACTCGGACGACTTGGACTCTGAGCGTGGAGGCGGCCTCAAGTCGGCAAAATCTTCCTTGGGACGTCTGGGAGGCAGTGCCGGCAGCTCCATTTCTCCCCAGGCGGGCGCCTTAATGCGGCCGTTGCCATTAGAATTGACGGAGGTGGTCGAGGCACCGCGCACGCTTGTCGCCGCCGTTGAGTGTGATACATCGGATGTTATCGACTCCGCGGAAGGCCTCCGCGGAGGATGGGTAGGTTTGCGGGGTGGCAGTGCGGGACGAGTCTCCGGGCGGGCTGGTGTCGGAGGAGGCTGGCGATCCGATCTGCGCGTAGGCAAGGGCGGAGGGGGCTTTTTGGGTTTCACTTCGGGCTTTGGCGACGGCGTCGGAGGCGGTCGCGGGACTGGTCTTGATGTCCGCTCGCCTGCAGGCTCATTTCCTATCGATGCGCCGTCCAGGACGGAGCCTGTCACATTGTAGGAAGGAGGATTGTTGGCCGATCTGCTGCGGTCGATGTTGGGGCGGAATATTGGTGGTTCAGGGCCAGAGGGATGGGCCGCCTGGGCCTGCTTAAGGGCGGCAATCCGCTGTTGGATAGAACCCAGCTGCGGCTCCTCAGTCATGGCGTCTATCGAATTTCCTCGCAAGCTTGGAGAGAAGAGATGGGAATATTGAAACAGATAAGACGTAGCGACAGTCATGCACACCACTTGGTGGCTTGGCGGGGGCCGGGTGCAAAGCAGAGCCTTCGGGCCAAAAATGAGCGTCGCCACTACTTTATACGAGGAGATCAGTAGCAAGCTCAAACGAGAATGAGCCCCGACACAGCCCGAATGCGCAGATAAGAAGGTAGTGGGAAGAGGCGGCTCAAGTGAAGAGGGGTCTGGGCCCAAACGGGGTCCCGCTTCGCATAGAACCATGGATTAGATCTAGATTTACAACTGTGGACTCAGGTACATAGTGACAACCTTGGAAGTTGTCTTGAAGTTATTGTTTCAATATTTTCACTTCCACCACGTCACCTCCTTCGGACTCCCAAACGCCCCGAGGCGGCTAGAGGAGCCACTGTCTAGGGAAAAGTCATAAACACAAGAAAAAGATGTAGGTACTACAGGGAATGACCCCGGAAAGAAAGTCAATGCACAAAAGAAAAAGAAATAAATCACGGTTCCACTGGAGATCTTTAGGCATCAAAACCTAATCATGATCAATGAAGGCCAGGACGGCACCGGAGACATAGGAAACATGGAATACATATTGGGGGAAAGAAAAAGAATTCACGGAAACGTGAGAAGAGTGCCTCAGGAGGCCAGGAGTCAGGATCGATCATCAAGAGCATCACTTCATCCCAATGTACATAATCGTCAATACAAGCCAGTCCTAGACGGACTTGTATAGCAGCAGAGGCTCACCAACATTCTCGATCTCGGGGATGGTGCACTTGAGGTCAAATGCCTTGGCTAAAACGATCTTGAAGATCTGTTGAGAGGTTAGCAGATGGGTTGAAAGAACAAAGGACAAACAAGAAAAGCACTCACCTTCTGCACGTTGATGCTATGGCTGGTACTGCTGAAGATCAGGCTGGCCTTCATTGCCTTGGCAAATCGCTTGGCCTGAAGGGAGATCTCCTCTTGGTCCTCCCGAGGAAAGTTGACAAAGTGGTCATACTTTGTGCCGACCAGAAATGGAATGGCCGTCTTGTTAAAGCCCCGGCCCTGACGGTACCATTCCTTGATGGAGTTCAATGTGCTCTTGCGGGTGAGATCAAACATGAATAGAATAGCCACGGCGTCGTTGCAGACGAGAGGCAACATGTTCACAAACTCGCGCTGACCACCCAGATCCCAGATGGAGAAAGTGATTTCTGTGTTGCGAATAGAGATGGTTTTCTCCATGAAGTTGACACCTGCGCATCATGGTCAGAAAGCATACGAGCTTATCAGGATCCGTTCACACATACCCAGTGTCTGAATGTAATCCTCATCCCAACTCCCTTCGACGTACTTCACCATGAGACTGGTCTTGCCGATCTGAGCATCCCCGACCATGCCAACCTTGATCACAACGCTGTTCTTCGCAGATTGAGACTGTGCCACCTGTCGCTGAGCGACTTCAGACGGCTGCTGTTGAGAAAGACCGTACTTCTCTGGGCCACTCGAGAAGCTGGAGCTAGGGCGTGATGAGGGCTGCAACTGAGGCTGTTGGCCAGCGGGTGGGGATGAGGCAAGGCGAGCAGATTGATCTGTATCATGAGGAGCATATTCGGGGGCGGCGTGGTGAAAATCAGTGGATCGAGAGTGGTAGTACGCCTTTGAGTCACTGCTGTAACCGTTATCAATGCCTACACGGGAGCCAGCCCGCTCGGGAACTGACTCTCCAACATTGACGCTGACGGGTGCCGGCTGCTCTGGAGGGTGCTCCAGAGGCTGTTCGAACGGGACTTGAGGCTCCGACACTTCGGGTGCCTGTTCCTCCACAGGAGGCTGATCTGGCTCCGCAACAGCAGGAGAATCCGCGACGGGCTGCTGCAACGGATCCATGGTAGTAGTTGGGTGTTGTGTCGTGGGAGATTCTTCGTAGGCGCACCCTATTGGAACCATCTCAGTCAGCGCTTGCGGGGAAAGGAGATCCTTGTGTGATATGTTACCGACCAATTCCGAAGGCGATCGCAGAACAGAAATGTCCAGTCGGACGTTATGCACGGCAATGATCTTCCACTCCAGGCTAGATACTGGACGAATCGGAGGTAGTATGACAATCAGGTTTGGTTGACGAGTTCGCCGACCACCCGTTGACGGTAAACAGTCGCCGGACAGTGATGCAGATTCGACGGGAGAAAGACAGGACAAAATAAGAGATGCGCTGAGTGGGTGACAGCACAAACGAAACAAGTCAAACGCAGGAATACAAGAGAAAAGCGCAGCAGCCGGTTTTGCGAGACGCTTCAGCTCTTGTCGACAACATCGCTGCACTGCGGGATCTGCGCTAGTCCACGATAGGTTTAGTGTGGGTCTGCGTGCCCAAACCGAAAAAAGTTTCTTATCGCCATTCGACTGAACACCCGCTTCAGCTCTTTAACTATACACCATGTCCAAGAGAGCTGCGGACCCGGAGGAGCAGTCGGCTGCCCTCAAAGCCGGCGATCGCCCCATGGCTGATGCCACCCCGGACGAGGTGGGGGAGTTCGAGGACGAGTTCGAGGATGAATTCGAGAGCGAAGACGAGATTTTGGAGGCCGGTGTTGACGGTCGCCCTGATGCAGAGCGCGAGGAAGAAGAGAGAGGTGTGTTCTGAAAAATTACAGACCGATTGGCGTGCAGCAGCCCTACTAACGGTATATTGAATAGAGGCGATGGATGTCGACAAGCAGACTTTCATTCCTGGTCGGACAAAATTGGCACCCGGCGAGACACTCTCCCCCGATCCGTCCACCTATGACATGCTTCACACCCTCAGCACTCCATGGCCGTGCCTTTCATTTGACATTATCCGCGATTCTCTCGGCGACAATCGCAAGACCTTCCCCGCGACAGTGTACGCCGTTGCCGGTACCCAGGCGGAGGGCAAAAGAGCCAAGGACAACGAGTTGATGGTCCTCAAAATGAGCGGGTTGAGCAAGATGGAGCGTGAGAATGAGGACGAGGACGATGAGTCCGACTCCGACGACGATATGGGAGAGCCCATCCTGGAACACAAGTCGATCCCGCTTGGCTCGACAACGAACCGAATTCGCAGCCACCAGACCCCTTCGCAGTCTGCGGACTACTCTAAACCCCCGCAAACGCTCACGGCTACCATGCTCGAGAACTCGCAAGTTCTTATCCACGACGTTACCGCGCACCTTTCCAGCTTCGACGTGCCCGGCACCGTTCTCCCTCCCTCTGCTTCCAAACCTCTTTCTACTCTCCGCATGCACAAGTCCGAAGGCTATGCTCTGGATTGGTCTCCCCTTCAGCCGCTTGGCAAACTATTGACCGGTGACAATGACGGTCTCATCTACGTGACCACCCGCACCGAGGGTGGCGGCTGGGTGACTGACAACCGGCCATTTACCGGCCACCAGTCTTCTGTGGAGGAGCTGCAGTGGTCCCCCAATGAGAAGAATGTGTTCGCTTCCGCGAGCAGCGATGGCAGCGTGAAGGTGTGGGATGTGCGGTCCAAGTCCCGCAAGCCCGCCGTGGATGTCCAGATCTCCAAGACCGACGTCAACGTCATGAGCTGGGCCAAGCAGACCTTCCACCTGCTGGCGACTGGTGCCGACGACGGTCAGTGGGCCGTGTGGGACTTGCGGCACTGGAAGCCGAACAATGCGGGTCAGATCAGCGCATCGCCTGTTGCTTCCTTTGACTTCCACAAGGAGCCCATCACCAGTATCGAGTGGCACCCTAGCGACGACAGTGTCGTTGCCGTCGGTTCGGCTGACAACACCGTCACCCTGTGGGATCTGGCGGTGGAGCTGGACGACGAGGAAAGCCGACAGGCGGGCATGGCGGACATCCCACCGCAGCTGCTGTTCGTGCATTATATGGAGTCTGTCAAGGAAGTGCACTGGCAAGCGCAGATGCCGGGCACGCTGATGGCTACCGGTGGCAGTGGATTCAGGTATGACATCTTATTAGGTGAATTTACTCCGTGTGTGTACAATGCTAACCATATATACTTTTGCAGTGTCTTCAAGACCATCAGTGTCTAATGAGCAGATCGAGCTCGCCTCGACCCCAAAAGAATTTCATGTGTGATGTCCTGCTCATATACCATTCGAGTACAGTGAATTTGCTCGTCTATATCGGAATCGGAGTTGTAGCCCTGTGAGGATGGGGCGAAGAACAAAAATCTCGCTTTACATATTTGGGGTAGATAGATTAGACGTGCATTTACTAATGGCAATGTTGAGTTCCTTCTAGCCTGTGTTTCTCCAGCTCTTCAGGTCCACAAGAGTTACTGTCTTCTTGAGATCCTAGGCGCTCATTATCCAAGTCAGTTTATACTAACGAGCCAACGCAAAGACAGCGGAATAAAGGAACCAGTTCCGCCCTCCCCAAAGCAATCAGCCTCGGCCAAGATTCGCGACTCGCCCACCCTGACGGCTATCGGTTATCGTCAAAGGGGAGGGTACATCTGCAAATGCACAGCATTCGCCAGCTAGCGTGGGAAGCTGCCCTCCGACTAGGGGATCTTAGAAGTATACCCCAAGCTCCGGCTAAGTACAGAGCAAGTACTACCGGCATACGGCACTCCGGCCCCAATACTGTACGCAAAGCAACAGCTCTCCCACACGCACCAGGCCCGTAACGCACCCGCGAAACTGTACTCCAGCGGGATGCGCCGCAGCCGGCGTGACTGCGCGTCGAGACTACCTATGACCATACGAGATTGGATTGGCGCCAGACTGGGACCGACTCGGGTGCGACCATGCAAGCTGGAGGCATTCAATTCCGACATCGTGCAGCAGTCTGTGGATTCCTTGTGCTGAGAGCATGGGCCAGTAAGAGCGCAGGTGTATGTGCAAAGTCGACACTGGTAGGACAATCGAGGCGATCGCTCTGGATCTGGACGTGGCGCCATGAGGAAGTGTTAGGACTAGTGTAGTGGGCTGTGCTTGTGCTGTCTGTGCGAGTTCCACTTTTTGTTGACTGTGGTTTGGCCGAGGTATGACATGCATGGATTGGTTTGCAATGTACATGTGTAGCAGGTTGAGATGGTGCGTACAGCAAGGGACCGCTTCTGACTACGGAGTATGCCGTACCTACATTATCTACAACTTTTTACTTGTATGCTAGGTAATAGTGTTCAAGGCGATCCGTCCGGGAAAAGGCTACAGTCTCGAATTCCGCTAATGCATGCCGCCAATCCATCACATCAGATCATGCTCTCGTCGTTTGCATAGTGCAGTAGAGTTTGATTCGGACTTTCTCCGGTGAGTCTCGATAGAATCAGTAGAATTATATTAGTTGGCATTTAGCTCGGGCGGCGTGCTTCTATCGGGCGATGTCGCGATATCCCGACTTCCATCCATCCTTTATCTGGTCACCGGTAAGGCACGGGCGTCAGGTCCACTTGGTGTCGATTTACTACAGCGTGGAGCCTTCATAAATTGTTCTCCGTACTGTGTTTCGTACTCTGTAGTATGAGACTAAATATAGTCTTCAACTTCTGCTGGGTCTCTGATCTTAGCGCTACATTGACTGCCGAGATGGTGGGCTTTGCTTGCAGATCCCCAATCGCCAGCCCAAGTGCGTTTTGTCTCGCCACCAGCGGATGATCATGCAGGTATGGTAATGCCCTTGTGTAGTAGGAATAACTGCGCTTTTTATTCGACCGTGCATACATCTTCTTGGTCGCCGGCGCAGGGACTGCGAGCGCTCCCGAGCTCTAAAGTCAAATAGTGCTGGTCCACCGGGATTACCTTTCCAGCTCCTATGTCAGGAATAGTGGCAATCTGCAGGCGATGTAGTATCGTCGGGCTTAGCTTTTGCCGTATGGCGAGGTCGATCGTGCAACGAATAATCGGAGCTTATTAGGTTTCGGGGCCACGCTCACGATGAAATCCCGTGTCGCCGTGTCGCCGTGTCGCCGTGTCGCTCAAAGAGCTGTAGAGACGAGATTAAACGGTTGAAAACATTCCCGCTCCACTCTATGGCTTGCTGTCTAGACTCGACGGAGTGTTTCAAATTAATAGTAGTCAGTTGATTTATTGCTCCGGAAAAGAGCTATGGCACCATTCCGGAGCAGATCTCGGCTTTGAGGAAAGCTTTCAAGGTTTAGTTAAGTGGTGCACAAGTCTGTTTTTCAAAGGTGTGACAGGGAAAAGGCAACTACATATCAAGATACGATAACGACCGTTGCAATCTAAAACTCACCAAGAATGTATAACATGAGTGGAATCGTCCGAAATCCACCACGTCCACTCTGCCATCGGCGGACCTTTGCCAACTTGTGTTATCGCGGGTGGATTCAATGGCGCGTAGGGCCAGCGAATCCTAGAGCCGGGACCAGCCACGGCGAATTGTCAGATACAGACTACTGCGATCAGCCAGACTCTACGGAGTATGGAGCTAGCGGGACGAAGCGAGATCAACGGCCAAGCAATTCTCCATCACCGAAGCAGATCATGATTCAGCCGCCCACCCCATCTGACGTTCTGTTTTCTGTATTTGTTCCGGACTCATGGACTCCGTGGAGTCAAGGGAGGAGCGGGAGAACGGGATGAAGTCCGATCCAGGCCGTGGACTAATATCCGAACCGTCGCGCCATCGACAAGCTTTGATGCCATCGTGCACAAGTGGCAAGCACGAGCCACTTAGCGATCCCCTGTGGCACACAGGACTGGGATGCGTGCCTCGGAGAATTATTATGTTCGCTACCTACAATCTCATGTCTCAAGAGCAAGGTTTCGTGGCTTGCAATTCGCCCCGGGATTCGACAGCAGTGGCACATCTCACTCAGCGATCACCCGCAAAGCTCGGTTACGCATAACGTCGAGTCGATGAATGACGCAGATGGTTATCTGCATACGCCAGGGGAGTCGAGGGCTCAGGACCTCGTGGCGCACCGATAGCCCAGTAGTAGGTCTAGTGCTAGCTCTGCGGGAATTGGCTTCTGCCGCTCGTGGAGGTACCTGCATTCTGTTTTGGATTACTAGGACTGAGACCCGGATAAGGGGGAGGTATCCGGGTCGGCATGGCATATTGGTAGACTTTTACAATGAGTATACAAGCCATTCGTGGATGCCTTATGAGCAAAGTCTATTCATAGTCGTACAACTATAGAAACCCTGGATAAAAAGAGAAAGAACAATCTAGACGCACCTAAGCATAAATCGCTCAGGTCAGGTGTCCCGGAAGCCGATGCCGATTTGAGTCCCCAATGTGCCACTCAATGATCAGACAACTCAGAGGTGGCTGGGGTTTTGTTTCATTTGTCAACTCCGGTCACCTGCATCTTTGCAGACCGTCAGACTTTGCCCTAGTGGCCTAGCGGCGTAGTCTGCGTTGCTCGGGTCCGGGGATTCTGCAAACGCGATGTCCGTGCGACATCCGGAGAGGTCAAGAGGTGACGGTTTCCAGAAGGGCCACGCAGGATCATTGCCGCATAGTCATTTGCTTTTTCTAGGGTGTTCCCGTGTCTATTTGCGACAAAAATAAAGTCGATTTTCCGAGCATAGCCCCTATACTCGTCAATGCTGCCCCAGGTTATAATCTGCAATGAAAGTAGGATCGTCACAACCCAAGTAACCCCAGACTCGGACCCAGATCCAGCCGCATCCACCACTATTTGGTCTTTGGGGGCGGCTGGCTTGCCCAGTTCCGTGCGACCAAACTCAAACCGGTGTGGCTGCAACGTGCGTAGCAAAGTCATAGGATAACCGGGGGACTTCTAGAAAGTTTTACCAGAAGCAGCCTCTGTCCGGGGTAAAATCATCAGTTCGCCACCAAGCAATGGGAGAAGCCGGGACTGTTTCTGGATCGTCCAATCATGGACATTTGGGTAGAGTTTCATTAGCAAGAGGGAAGGGAAATCCCCCACACGAACCACCTGGACTGCTTCCCCCACAAAAATGGCGCATGGCCCTCTATTTTGGGGCCTTTTGCGGATCCTTCGGGACAACCCCAACCTCGGTGGAGGAGAGTAGCAAGGTACAAAGTAATAGGGTAACAGAACGGAACAGACAAAGAGTATCGGGAATACGGGTAGGGAGAGCCCGAGGAGTAGCCTTTTGCCAGTCACGAGATGTCCCTGTAATCTCGTATCATTGTTGTGAGCAACTGTGGTGAATGGACGGTGTTCACCCCGGGCTCCACCATAGTTACGATACCCAAGCGCCTCCGGGGTAATCTGCGAAGGATGCTGTACACACAGTCGTACAACTATGGGACCTTTCCAGTTTACTTGCATCTACCCTGTCTCCTTAAGATAAAAGGAGTACATGCACTCGATCCACATGCCATCACCGGAATAAGTGAAACCAGCCTATTTGTTCTTATCGCCCATGGTTGTTTCGAGTCCACGTCCCGGGGCCTAAATATCCACATTCATAAACGTAACGCCACTAGACCCAAGCTAGCAACTGAAAAGAGCAGCCAATCGCTCTTCGAGATAACCAGCGCCATGAACTGGTGGGCATGGGACCAGAGCCCGGTGCAGCACCGTGCGTGGTCCTAAGATTGCATCTACGCTGCATTCGGTATCACCCTGGGTAATCGTCGGCTGGCCATTGGCAATGTAGGCCGACTGCCCGTGCGAGATCCACTTGGTTCCAATACTGTACTTTGTGCTGGTCTTGTAATGCTCTAGGCCTGTCACCTCATGTGGGCCGTGGATGTACGTAGTTCTAGGGGAGATGACTGGAGGTTACTGGGAGGTACATGGAGTAAACAGGTTGGTACCTGCGCACAGTGGGCTCGGGACTGCGTAGCTTGAAGTACACCAGTACATATCGGTCCACACCAGCTGATTACTGTGTGGTAACCTCCACTACTGCCACGACAGACTCTGGTACATACCCAGACCCAGGTACTCCGTACCTCATGATTCGGAGGCAACTTCTCTAATTCCTTTCCTATCCTAACTCAACTTCCTGACTTTCTCTCTACCTCCTATACCACTGTATCTTCAGCCCTCCAACCCTCTTTTGTTCCGGTGTGGATAGCTCTCGGTGACTCTTATCTGCAATTGTCGCGCTATCTCGGTTATCTCCGGCATATCCACTTATATGCTCTCCGTGAACTGAAGTCGAGCATTCGCATTTCTCTTTATGGATGCGTGGAAAGCTTGAGATTTCAACTTCCAATCATCCCGGTGAGTTCGATCCTCTCTACCTTGCGGTCGAAGGGCACCGCTGAATCGTGGAATTGTGGAATTGTGAAAGTTGGTTGCCTTGCTGATACCTGATACCCCCGATAGACATCCATACAAAGCGCTATTCCGTTCACCGGCCGCAGGTCCTCATTTCCTGTTGAAACCCTCCCCTTCCCACAGCGAACTCGGCCGAAACACACATTGGAAAGGATAAACCTGATAGACTTGCTGTACCTTTGTTTCCATCCGGTGGGTCTTGTCCCGGCCAAGGTTCATGAATAGCCTCGCTACCCTGGGTCACTCCGGTCCCTCTACGCATCATCAAACGAGCTGACATCACATCAGTCATTGATGCAACAGTGCACAATTTATGTCAACATCAACTTCGTCTGTGTCCTGAGTGATTTGCCTTCGCATTCCAAGGGCCCCCCGCATCGCATACTTGCGAACCATCTGCCTCTCCCTCCCATTCAGGACCGGCATTTCTATTGTTAGTCCGTGGGGAAGGTAAATTACACCAGTCTAGGATGATTTTAGATGCTATGGTTGCTCAAAGTCGTGACCGTAGCCCCAAAGTGCTCGATCTCTCCAGCATCAACGAAATCCCCGGAAATATGCCTGGTGAGTACCACGGATCCAATGGCAATGCTTACAGGTCCATGAATTCTGAACCTCCATCGGCAGCTCCGGCGAAAGAGAACAAGAAGCAGGTCGAGGCCAGTGGCCAGGCTGTGAATGGGAACATCCCACCTCCCAAGACGGACAAGCCTCGGCCCCACGTCTGCACTACCTGCGGTCGCTCCTTTGCGCGATTGGAGCACTTGAAGCGCCATGAGCGCTCTCATACGAAGGAGAAGCCCTTTGAATGCCCCGACTGCGCTCGATGCTTTGCGCGTCGCGATCTGTTGCTCCGCCATCAGCAAAAGTTGCATATGACTTCCACTCCGTCATCTCGTCCCCGAAACGGCCGTCGAGAGAGCACGAGTGGTGCGCCTGGCAGTACCAATCGTGTGCGCAAAAACTCTATCGCTAACAACGCCTCGTCGATGCGACCCAGAGCAAACACTATCAGTCATGTCGGTGGGAACCCGTTGGGACTTCCCGACGGTGCTAACCCGTCCTCCGCTCCGAATAACTCGGGCCATGCCTACCACCCGAGTTTGAGCTCTTCTATAGGCTCGAGCATGGACTACACGGGTTTCAGTTCTGGCCACCCGCCGATAAACAGCCTGGCCAAGTTGGAGACTTCTGGGCTTCCTATGGATCTGTCCGGTGGTCTGCGAACGGCCCCGGTATACGGCAGCTTTGATATGGGCATTGATGGTATGCTGATGGGTCACGGTAGCACCATCAACCCGGCACAATTACACTTTGCAGGTTCTCCCCAGGGCTTTGGTGACACCGCCACTTCCCCGTTCGGCCACTCCCATGGCATGCATCCCGCCACGGATCCCATGGTGGACGAGGACATGACCTTTGACTGGATGAACGGATTCGATGGGGCGGTGGCCTTGGGCAATGGGAATGACTCGGTTATCGACGGGTCGTCCCCCTCGGCGATGAGCACGGGCAGCCAGAGCGGAATCAGCGAGGCCATGCTAGATGGCCCCAACCGCATTCCGATTTCCAACGGCTGGCACAACCCTTTCCCTGCGCACGCTTCGAGCAACCAGTTTCCCATCGACTTTTCGCCGACGACGTTGAATGAGTTGGGGATCCTGCCGGAGACCGTGTCGCCCAAGTCGCTGATGGCCCATAATCCGTTTGCTGATAATTACGCCACCCCTCCATCCATGACATCGATCGGCCAGCCTATTATGGGAGGACATTCGCAGAGTATGTTATCATCCTCTATGGCAACAAACGGAGAATCTCCTAATCCTCTCAACGTTCCTTTCCCGAATAGTGCCCTACGAAGTCAACATTCCCCAGTCTCAACGGATACATTTACAGACTCCACACGACAGGCTCTATTAGCGAGCATGTCGCAACCCGCTGGCGTCAATCATCGCAAATATTCTCAGCCCGCCTCTAGCATGTTGAGTAGCCGCGAGTTGCTCGCCCGCTCGACCGGCTTCAACAGCTCCGGTCAACTGCCCAGCACCTCGGACATGCAGCGCTACATTTCCGCCTACATCACCTACTTTCATCCTCATCTGCCTTTTCTGCACATCCCGACCCTCAACTTCCAGGCTCCTGAGTACACCAGTAACTTGCGCACCCCTAGCGGACATCTCAATCTCAGCTCCACCGGCGTCGCAGGAGGCGGCGGTTGCCTGATTCTCTCGATGGCTGCTATTGGTGCCCTGTATGAGTTCGATACTGCCGCGTCAAAAGATCTGTTCGAAGCCGCGAAAAAGATGATCCAGCTGTACCTTGAAGAACGACGCAAGGCCGACATGTCCGCTGCGCTCAGCCGTTCCAGTTCGGCACGAGACAATTTAGTGCAAAATACTCCGCTCTGGCTGGTCCAGGCAATGCTGTTGAATGTGATATACGGCCATACCTGTGGTGACAAGACGTCTGCGGATATCGCCAGTACCCACTGCGCCGCTTTGGTTAGCTTGGCACGCGCGGCTGGCTTGACCCACCACCTGGACGCTAAGAACATACCGCACGATCACCTCAACCCCGAATTCACTGCGTCTGAGTCATCCGATACGGAGAATTGGATGTCGTCATCATTCAGCCAACCGAAAGAACGGCGAGATTGGCTGAATTGGAAAATTGTTGAAGAACGCAAGCGCACGCTTTACGCCATCTTTGCACTATCAAGCTTCCTCGTGTCCGCATACAACCATGCCCCGGCTTTGACCAACTCAGAAATCCGCCTCGATCTTCCTTGCGAGGAGGATGTATGGGCGGCTAAGTCGCCTCAAGCATGGATCAAGATGGGAGGTCAAACGGCCTCCGTCAAAACCGAATCGTTCTCTGCAGCTTTGACTTCTCTTCTGACTGCCAGCCAACGAGAGCAGCACAACCAATCTGGAAACCTCTTCTTCTTCGGCGGCAGTTTGGACGACCCGACAAGCGCAGACAACAGGCCTAGTACATTTGGGTGTCTTGTTCTTATCTACTCTTTACACAACTATATCTGGGAAACCCGGCAACGACATATGGGCCGCCAGTGGACCTCACAAGAAACCGAGGCCATGCAATCACACATCGAGCCCGCTCTCCGAGCCTGGCAGGCTGTGTGGGCAAGCAATCCGGTCCATAGCCTAGAGCGACCCAATCCGTTTGGTGCCGGGCCATTATCTGCAGATAGCATTCCGCTGCTGGATCTGGCATACGTCCGGTTGTATGTCAACCTCGGTCGATGCAAAGAGGCATTTTGGCAACGTGATTGGAACGGAATGGCAGATGAGCTTGCGCGAGGCACAGAGATGTTCCAACATGCCGACACAATCATGAATGACCTGGTGGATCCCTCCCTAACCGGCCACCTCGATGGCCGTCGAGAATCCGTCAGCGCTCTGGATGTGGCCGATCTAGCCATCTCAAAGACTCCGACGCAAGAACAGCCCATGCAGTCCTTGTCAAGTGTGTTTAAGTCTGGTCAATCCAAGCGTGAAAAGCACCTGCGAAAAGCCGCATTCTATGCGGCCGATTCGATCAACATGTCGGACCGGCTCGGCAACACATTCGCCGAGTTTTCGTCACGGGAACTCCCTATTCAATGTGCGATGTGTGCCTTTGACTGCGCGCAGGTCCTTTCGGAGTGGATAACGGCCGTCCAAGAACGGGTCGGGCCCTATCTCGGTATCCTCGGCCGTGACGAGGTCGATCTCACCCAGGTACCGGCGGTAATGCTCCTCGAAGACGAAGATTGCAAACTAGTGGACAAGATTAAGGAGATCCTAAGCAGCATCGAAAGCAAGATGCAGCGACAAGTGCAGAATAACCAGTCAATGTCTGCGCTCCGCGTGATGCAACGTCTCCCCAGCGTGGTGGAAGGCGGATACGGGTGTAAATTACTGATTGCCACAGCCAGCCTCCTGGATCGCGCTGCAGTCTGGCCCGTGACAAAACTAATGGCGCGCTCCCTAGAGGCCCAGGCCATGCGAATGAAGGAGCGAGCTGAGAATTCCGTTATGATGACCACTTAACGACCCCCTGTCTTACTTTCTTTCCATGTGGTCACCTTTGCAGCAATGTCATGAATCAAAGATCCAAAGCTTCTTCCCATTTCTCACTTGTCGCCTCGGCTTGCCTTGATGGTCACTCTCGCTTCGATACCCCCGGATCGGATTCTTATAGACGAACGCCATGTCATGTCATCTGTTACTTTACCCGCACACTGTTGGCGTTTATCCTTATGTACTCGCCTGATGATAAAGGGCTGTTCTTGCTTGTGGTGTTACTGCTGTATTGATTGACGAGGTTCTTTTCTTTTACAACTTTCTGATTTTGCCCCGCCTGTGTTTCATTATGTGTTTTATACTTCGTGTGAATATGATTTACATTTGACTTGTATCTGCTTCGAATACTCTCGTATTTTATCAAGTGGTACACTTGCATAAAGTGCGTTAGTAGCAAAACCCTACCTAGATACGTACAAGGTAGATAGGGAATAATATTTGTGAAAACTGTAGCCTTTTTTTTTAGGCTTTGTAGCATCCCAAGGTGCCTAACTAATGAGATAGAGGATGGAGAACCTCCGATTTGAAGATATACTTGAATACATTGCGCTATACAAGTTGAAGAACATTCCGGGGAACTGAGTAGAGTTCAAGCACCCTTAGTTCAGTGGTAGAATGCATTGATTCTACATAATGTCGTTGTCAAGGGTTTGGCCTCTACGGTATTGCTTTTGCTCTTGGAAATGAGGTTTTGGATGTATCTCGAGAAGTAGATATCATGCAGAGGCTTAGTGGTGAGAAGATGAAGTATGGATGCATTTCTTGCATAATTCCCGTATGCTGCAGCCTCTCAAGTCCCCTGGAAAATAAATAACTTACTGTGTATATTATCTCTGCTGTGATATTGCACACACTGTCCCTGTACGTCTTTGCTTGGTGTGAGCCGCGGACCCCGACACCATTACTAATCGCCCCCGCGGTTGCTGGGGCAGTACACGAACGCGGGCGTAGAGTGCTTTTTCGCGTCTGGCTCTGAGATCCCCCCATTCGACCAGACTTGACGATAAGCCCCAATCTGGATGCCTCTCTCGCTGCTTCGACGCAGTATTCGACTGCCGCAGGTCTGAACCCACCACACGGCAACATCAACACCTCGCGCCGATGCCCTTCCCGCGGCCCGTTTCTCCGATCACCTTCGAATCATGCTCACCTCCGGCCTCCGACATAAATCCGGACGATCTGCTTGGCTCTGACGACGAGCTGGATGATACTGCCCGCGCTGCAAAACGGCAGAGAATCGAGAAGCTCGCTGAGTCATACCTTCGAGGACAGCCTCTGTTTATTCTGTCTGCATCTCTTCGCGGGCCGTTTGAGAAGGGCTGGAAGAACCCGTGGTCCAAGAAACGGAAGACTGCGGCCGGTTCAAAGTCGAGAAAAGTGGCCAAGCCTGATGGTCACGCACGAGAGGCGGGGCCTGTGGTACAAGAAACAGACCCGCGGCATCCGAAGTACGGAGAGGACTTGTCCGCTGCTTGTCCACCGGTTGATGCATCTCTTGCCGAGACGTCTACTGTGGTTCCCTCCAAGGATGCGAGACCCTTATCTGTCGTCGGCTCGGCTCAGAAGAGGCCTCGTCAGCATGCAGCAGTCGATCAAGAGAATCGAGCTTCACCCCGCTCAGCGAAGAAGCCGAAAGACGCTTCTTCCATGAGTACATCAGCAGGCGACGCATCTTTTGCCGGAAATGGGACGGCCAATTGGCTGAAAAAAGATCGAAAGCGCATGAATTTTGGGCGATTCGAGCCGCCTAGTTCGCCGACTCCGAAGATTGCATCTAGACAGGCTGAGAGTAAGCTTCGGATGAATGTGCCTCGGTCAGTTGAAGGCCGGGCTTTGGAATTTTCCGCTTTGCAGACTCCGAAGACATCTACTGCACCCGGGAAACACAGCGCAGTTCATGCTTCTTCGCGGCCTACTCAAACATCGGTCCCCGTCACTTATCAGCCTTCTACAGTCGCCAACAGATCACCGCGTAAGGAGCAAATGTCTCCGAAGAAGGTTGGATATGCGGCTACGTCTTTTAATGTGGTCAGCTCGACATCCCAGCTGCCGCGGTTTGAGTATCGTTGTTTGGATCAAGACTCAAGTCAGCAGGCCAAGTCAAAGTCTCATGGCAAAAGACCTCCAGAACCACCTCCACCCGCCGAGGCTCTCTATGGGCAATATGAAGATATTCCTTTGCCAGATGCCCCCGAGCCAACCAAGGAGCCGCTGGCCGACCACAGCGCAGAGGAAACAGGTCAATCCTTTCATCGATCAAAGGATCTGAGATTTGCCGATGTTGAAGGATCAGAATCTACAGAAGCATATCCGCAGGTCCCAACTGAACATAACACTTATGAAAACCTGCCATCTGCGCAACAAGTCCCTCCCCCTCCCGGTGTGTCAGACCGTATGCCTTCATTGCACTCGACGGCCATGCCCAGAACAGATACCGATCACAGCAGAGATACCAGTCCCGACACACAGCTGTCGACACAGGCTGCTTTGCTTCATGCGCAGAAGTCATTCCAGGATGACCTGGAGAGTCCTGAACAGAGACACGGCAAAACACCAGCTCAACCACGGCCACAGTCCCCTTCCGGCGATGACTCTGTACTCCTGGCACAAGAGACACCGTTTTATCTACCAAACGCCGGAGACAAGTCTCTACTGCGAAGCTCTAGGCGACTTGTTAGAGATAGGATGCAGAATATGAGCACGCAGTGCATGATTGACGCGGCTACGCCTTTCACCTTTAGCACGGAGAAGAAAACTCAGGCCTACCGTCCAATCTCACCGCAAAAAACAAGCCCTCGGGAACCCGAAATTGCCCATAAGGAAGCTGGCTCATTGGAACCCTAACCATCCCCAGAAAATGTGTACGAGACGGCCCAATCAAGCCCTGGAAACTCCAATCCACCTGAAGATGGAAGACTGCCTGAACAAACGCCTGCTCATCCATCAACTACCCAGGGAACTGCTTTACCCTTTGATCTGAGTGGAGACACACCGACAACGGCCCAGGATGGCCAGGGTGGACTTCAAGATGGTGAAAGCTTCCCTCTTAGCCAGGCGATTGCCGATTTGGGCAGCTGGTTAGGGCAGAGCTTTGACTTTCTCAAGGAAATTCGACCGCCTAGCCAGAGTCGAAGAGGAAGGTCATCACAGAACACCCACTCTGCTTTGGATCTTGATATGTCCCGGTAGAGGATCTTACATACCTCTGTTCATTGTTACGAATGCGCATCTTTTCGTTGATTCTTATGATTGCCTTGATTCCCCATCTTCATCATGTACAGCGTGCTTTGAGCTCCAGATTGGAAGACGGCGTCATTTGACAAATAGATGTTGAATGTAAATATTAAGTTTCCAATGATAATAGTACATAATGTAGAAGTGATAATCTATTCCCCGATCTATGTCTACGTCAAAATTCCAGTTCTAGATATCTGGGCGAAGATCCGCAGGAACCAGGTGGTCCGGGCGTCAGCGGGGAGGAGCTCGGCCTTCTCCAACGCAGCTCCGTCTCCGTACCTATCACCCATGGCCAGTCCAAATGGCTCTGACATCAGTAAAATAGCCCATATCCCTCTCAGGGACATTGCTAACAACAACAGTGGAAAGCGTTCAACTTCATCGACGTCTCGCCTGTCAAGATACCGGACGAGAGCTCCGCGCTGTTAGGTGTAAGGCCTCGATCGACTCCGCCCTAATCCAGACCAGCAACTCACTGTCTAAACTAGAGCGACCTCTCCAGCCTCTGCACCGGCTCCGCGAACCTCTTCCTCGGCACTATCGATGGCTTCGTTCACATCGTCACCCAGGGCTTCCGCGTCGCGCGCTCGTTCAAGGCCCACGATACCGGCTCGATAACCCACATGAAACAGATTGATGGCACTTCCCTACTCGTCACTGTCTCGGAGGATCTGTCGAATGAACCTGTATTAAAGGTCTGGGCGCTGAATGCAGAGAACAAAGGCGGTGGTCCGCAATGCCTGTCAACAGTGTCGGTGCAGAATGCGCGACGGCAGTTTCCGGTGCGCAACCCACGAACGTGTGATTGAAGCTGGCTCTGACATTGGATTAGATTTCGGCCTTTGCAGTTGTCGACGATCTCTCGCAAGTGGCAGTTGGTTTCGCAAATGGATCTGTAACGATTATACGGGGCGACCTGATTAACGATCGTGGCGCACGCCAGCGTATTGTTTTCGAGTCGGAGGAGCCGATCACGGGCCTTGAAACGCAAGAGGGTTCTGTCACTGTGCTTTATATCTCGACGACAAGCCGGATCCTCACGTTGGTTATCTCTGGACGGGGACAGGGGCAGCCTGCGCGCGTATTGGATGACACCGGGTGTGCACTGGGTTGTATGACGCCTGACCAGGAGACGGGGGACATTCTCATCGCCAGAGAGGATGCGGTCTACACATATGGTCCTCGGGGTCGCGGGCCGAGTTATGCTTTCGAGAGCCCCAAGACGTCCATCAGATCTTTCCGTGACTACGTGGCGCTAGTTTGTCCACCGAAAGCAGGATCCGGGAGGCGTGAGTCGTTGCGAAAGTACGGTGTCAACCCCGGAGACGAAGTATTCGGCACAACGACGTTTACGTTGCTTGATACCGATCTCAAGTTTATTGCTCACAGCGAGGCGCTGGTGGCACCGATGAAACACATTTTCATAGAATGGGGCGACCTGTTCCTGCTCACGACTGAAGGAAAGGTATGCAAGTTAACTTCGGATGCGATTTGCGTTCTCTGACATGTTATAGATCTTTCGATACCGAGAGAAGAGCCTCCAACAACGGCTTGAAATACTCTATGAACGCAATCTCTACATTCTTGCTATCAATCTTGCGCAAAAGATTGGCATCGACCCACTGCAACAGAACGCCATCTACCGCAAGTATGGGGATTTCCTGTATCAGCGTGGCGATTACGACACGGCCATGCAGCAGTACCTCCGGGCAATTGACAACACAGAGCCCTCTCAAGTCATTCGCAAGGTTCGTTTAGCAACGCATGTTTGATGGGTGATGAATTCACTAATCTCTGGTACAGTATCTGGATACGCAGCGGATTCACAACTTGATCGAGTACCTGGAGGAACTGCACGACCATGGCCGTGCTACGGTCGACCACACAACTCTTCTTCTGAACTGCTACGCGAAGTTGAAGGATACTAGCAAGCTGGACTCATTCATTCAAGCCCCTGGTGAGCTCAAATTTGATCTGGAGACAGCAATTGCAATGTGCCGCCAAGGAGGATACTTTGAGCAAGCAGCATACCTTGCCACAAAACACGGAGAAAACGACATGGTGGTTGATATTCTCGTCGAGGATTCCAAAAAGTATGCCGAAGCCGTGGAGTATATCTGGCGACTTGAGCCCGAGGCGGTAAGTACGGCTGGATCCCCCTGGAGGCTCAGTTACTAATTTCACAAGGCCTATTACAATCTGATGAAATATGCCCGGGTCCTTCTGGCTCATTGCCCCGAGCGAACAACGGAACTCTTCAAGGCTTACTATACAGGGCAGTATCGGCCGCACACGGATGTGGAGCTACCGTCCGAATCCCAAGCTCAACCAACAAGTACCATGCAAAGTCTTGCTAGTCTTCTTCCCTTGCGGTATATGACTGGCGGTGGCGGTGCCGAAGCCGAAGCCCCAGCTCCCAAGGATGCCACGGCTGAAGAGAACCACGAAGATGTCCCACTGGAATACGAGGTTCCAAAGCCTCGAACTGCGTTTTCTGCATTCGTCGACCACTCACAAGAGTTCATCAGCTTCTTGGAGACCCTCGTGCAACAGCCCGACCTGAAAAGAGAGGCAAAGATTGATCTCTTTACGACACTCTTCGAGATGTACCTCGACGCAGCCAAGGGAAAGAAAGACGCGACCGAGAAGCAGGAATGGGAGAACAAAGCGAAGAAGCTGATTGAAGGAAAAGACGTGAGTATCTCAACCCGTGGCTTGAATTCTTGGAGCTGATATGATTAGATTCCTATTTCCACTTCCAACGTCCTCCTTCTCTCCGATCTGTCCAACTTCCGGGAAGGTTCCACACTTGTTCGCGAGCAAGAAGGCCTGCGTCTGGACATATTCCGCTCATTCACATCCGCCAAGGACACACAAGGTGCCATCCAAGCCTTGAGACGCTATGGGCCCGACGAGCCTCAACTCTACGTTGATGCCCTGACCTACTTTGCTTCAAGTCCACAAATCCTCGAAGAAGCAGGCGATGAGCTGGACGTAGTCCTTCGCCGTATCGATCAAGATGGCCTTCTCTCTCCACTGCAGGTGATCCAAGCTCTCAGCAACAACGCCGTGGTCACTATGGGCCGAGTCAAGAAGTACCTAAGCGACAACATCGACCGCGAACGTAAAGAGATCAACACCGTACGTCCTCTTCAACCCACCTATTACCCTGATACTAATCCCCCTCTTAGAACCGCCGTCTCATCGCAAGCTACAAATCCGAAACAGCTACCAAGAAAGAAGAACTCGACAACCTTGCCAACCAACCCATCGTCTTTCAATCCCGCCGCTGCCAATCCTGTGGCGGCACACTCGACCTGCCCACCGTGCACTTCCTCTGTCGTCACTCATTCCACGAACGATGTCTCAACCACGTCGACGATGATGCACAGTGTCCCGTCTGTGCACCGACAAATTCTACCCTCCGTGCTATCCGTCAGCGCCAGGTTGACTCGGCCGATCAGCATGATCTGTTCAAGGCGGAGTTGTCACGCTCGAGGGATCGGTTCGGTGTCATTAGTGAGTTCTTTGGGAGGGGGGTTATGAGACCGCAAGCGACAATGGATTAGAGGGGTCGTGAGATCCGTGGAACTACATAGTGTTGGTTTCGATGATACCTAGGTCTCAATTTGATTGATTGCATTTGACCAAGATGTATTCAGTGTTAGAAGTGCAAGTATAAAATCGCGAAAAAAAAAGTACCCAGCCCCCGTGTCAGTACGGGTCTGCTGCCTTCCATCAAGCCGGGTACCTTCACTCGGCATATGAGACTTAACGGAGTCGGCTACAGGGTCCGAACTGGACCTACACCTAGTGGGAATGACTGGGTTGGATACCAGTCCGAAACCCACTAGACCATGGATGGCGGTGGGGACCAGAATGACAGTTTACGGAGATATAAGAGAGCCCTACTTCCCCAACTTTAGTGGTCCCCTCAGACATAGCTAGATTAACGTATTTCTATATTCCTTTCTCTTCTCCTGGTAGTTTGGTGGTGTCCAGTTCTACTGTCTTCCCGGTGGTTGTTATTGTCCCTGGTAGGTGGTCTGACGCGTTGATTGTGGCTAGGTGATCATTTCTGTCTGCTTCGTCAGATTGCATTAAATTTCGAAAGTCATGGCTCTGGCCGAAGACCATTCCAATGGACAACCAGTTCTTTATCCTAGTAAGAGTGATAGTGATGGTAACAGTTATTGGTAAATTGAAAGAATAAAAAAAGCTATGCTATCAAAATGCATTATGAACGATCTCGCTCTTCTTAACAATACTAGTCATCAAACAAAGAACTTTCATATCGAACAATCGGAAATCGCTCAATGCAATAATTATCTCCTAGAGCAATATACTATGCACAGACGGGAAAAAACGAAAATACACGAATGATGGACACGGGTCACGACCAGAAAGTTGTGTATACTTTGTCATCTTGCGTGACAGTTAAGTTATGTATGCGAGACTAGGGATGATATGCAAGAAATGCGGAAAGGAAGTCCGTCCCTGTGGAGGAGGAAAGGTATCTTGAGAATCCTAGGAGCCACGGCCCTTTTCTCCACCCCATGACACGCGAGGTCGATGGCCGCGAGTGTGTCCAGTACCTGAGCCTGAACCCGAACCGGAGGCAGACCCGGACCCAGAACAGGACCGAGATGACTGGTCACCGGAGTTGGATTGGTCGGGCTTCAACTCATCGGCAAACGATATCTTGCTAGGCCGGCGGGGTTCGCCCTCATCCTCGCTGTCAGAGGCGTCACTCTCAGAACCAGACTCATCATTTCGGATCTGGCCCAGCGCAGCGAGACGCCGGCGACGTTCGGCGGGTGTTTCGCCCGTGTCATCGTCTCCCTCGGGCGGGGGAGAAGCGAGGCCGGCAGCTTGACGGAGACGCGACGGGGGAATACGCTCGGTGCCATCGTCGTCGGAGTCACGGCGATCGCGGTCGCGGGTACGAGCGGTAGGGCCGAGGTTACTGCGACGTTCCTGGGCAGAGCTGCCGCGAGTGAACTTGGCGAGCGAGTCGGCCACGTTGGGGGTTGACCCACGGCCGTCATCGGTCTCGTCTTCACTACTTCCGCTCTCAGTGACAGATTCGGACCGGAGGTCTTCGGCTGCCTCCTTGGGGATGACACCGGTGGTAGCTGAGGCGGCAGCTGCAGAGAGGCGGCGCTCTTTCTTTTCCTCCTGCTTAGCGTCATCGTTTGCGGCCTCCTTCACAATTTCAGGAGCATCGCTCTGCTGCACCACATCGCGGCGAGCTTTGTAGTCCAAACCCTTGAGCTGCTGGATGAACTCTTGCTTGTTCATACGACGACCCTTGTGACCGATACCCTGGGAATCAACCTCCTGGTTCTGAGCCAGAGTGAAACGCAAGCCGTCATCGGTGGCCCAGTCATCCGTCTCGCTTCTCGGTGCAGGTTTCTTTTGTTCGGCTTGAGAGGACTTGCCCCCTTCTTCCCTGCCGTCCTTGCCGAGCCAAGTACCCATGCGACTAATACCGCGCTTGAGTGGAGGCCGGGATGGTCCAGCTTCCGGTTCGTCAGGTTTGGCGGGCTTGGATTTGGATGGCTTGTCGTCAGGAATGGTGTACTTCTTCAGCACCTCACCATCTTCATCTTCCACGATGATAGTGTTACCAAACTGGTAGGCATGCGCAGAACGAGGCTTGGGCTTGGCAGGTTCGGCCTTGGGTTTGTCTTCCTTTGGCTTCTCCGTGGGCTTTTCCTTGGCTTGTTCTTTTCCAAGACCCATCCAGCTGGTCAACTTCGAGCGAGCCTTTTCGAACGGGTGGCCAGTATTTTCTTCCACGGATTTCTGGACCTCCTCGCCCTCTACCTTCTTGTGAGGTTGGCTGCGAGAAGCTGCCAGCTCGCCACTCTTGTCCTGTTCGAAACGCTTGCGCTGGTCCTCAATGTGTTGGGCCTGTTCTTCCGGAGTCAGGTGGCTAGTATCCTCAGTCTTGATAACATTGCCCTCCTCATCCTCGATGACCATATGGTGACCCTCTTGGTACACCTCCAGCTCTGGCTCACGGCCAAAGCGGTCACGCTCAGCATTAGGCGGCGAAGCTCCACGTTCGACAGCATCACGTTCATCCAGCTCCTTCTTCTCCTCTTCGCTCTCAGTACGCCTTGCAGGCGCTTCGCCCTCAGTCTCACTCTCAGTACGTCTTGCAGGCATGATAGCGGACTGGCTAATTGGACCACCTGCATCATCATGCTTGCGGCCCTTTCTCCTCTGACGACGACCAGGCTTCCGGGTTTCGGGTTGGACATTCTGAGACTCATTGTCCTCATCACGAACACGACGAAGGAAGTTACCGGGCATGCCAATAGGTGGCAATGTACCAGGAGGATACTCGGGCAACTTCTCCTCGGAAGAGCCCTCCAGTTCGTCGGCCTTTCGGAAGGACATGGAGCCCTTGGCAATGGACTGGACACGCGGCAGACGGTTCATCCAAGAAGGTCCCTCCTCGTTGGCCTGGGTGTAGGATAGGGTGACGGTCAAGGTGTTGATGCGCTTTCCAAGAGTGAAGACGGCGATAGAAGAGCCGTGCACTAAAATGGACGAGATAACCATGAAGGTCGTAATGGGCCAGATAAGGCTGATAACGTAATAATTCTTTTCACCTGGTATAGGCAACCGATTTTCCGGGGTAGGCTGCGTGCTGTCGTTTTCCAATTCAGCTCGCGCAAGTATTGCAGCAAAAATGGCACCGACACCGATGGGACCAAAGTGGCCAGCGAAGAGAGCCTCACGCCATGTTTTGACGTCTGGTATAAATGGTTTTAGCATGAGCATGACTGGAATGCGACGGAAGAAGATGACCAAGATCGCAATTACTACCAGTCGCCATGGCGTCAAGCCCAGTTCGGGAGAGTTGAAATCCTGCCATGGGATGATCGATCCGAAGTAAACGAAGTACGCTAAGTTAAGCAAAAGATCAATAACGTTGGAAACGTGCGACTCCTCGGTCTTCTCCGTGAACCAGCCGTCGTTACTGAAGCCGACACCGCACGAGAACCCAATCAGCAGATCGTCCATGCCCAGCAGACTGCCCGATCCGGCACAGAAAACGGCCAAAACGAAGTAGAACACCAGGAAACTCTCGCGATCGATCAGACCCCGTCTTTCGGCGAGCTTGATGGCATGTCGTGCCAAATAGCCAATAGTAAAGCCGAAGATGGCGCCGAATACGCACTCGTACAGGATGGTGATGCAGAACCAGTGCAGCGACACCTCTCCGGCATTGGGTCGGTAGCGCAGAATATAAAATGCGAGGTAGATGAATGGGAAGGCCATGCCATCGTTGCAACCAGACTCGGCGGACAGGAGATCTCGCAAATGCTTCGGCACACGCTTGGCGAACTTACCCTTACCGACGACGGACGATGCCAAAACAGGATCGGTGGCGGTAACACAGGCAGCACATACTAGACTCTCCAGCCAGTTGAGCGGAGGCACCATCCACCAGATAAATAGACTGGTAGCCAGCCAGCCCCAGGTCATAACGGGGATCAGCAACAACGCGACAGATTTCCAATGTCGCTCCATATAGGCCTTGGGCAACTCGACGCCGACGGCAAAACATTGCACGACAAGTACAATGCGCGAGCACTCGAGTGTAATTTTGTCGACATTACCCCATTCGTGGGGATTGAACAGGTTCGCGGCATGGGGTCCGAAGATAATACCGCACAGAGTAGCGACAGTAGCTTCGCCGATGTAGAGTTTCTCCTTGACGAAGAGCGAACACAGCATGAACAGGCCCGTGAAGCCGCCGAGAATCATGTACGCTAGATGCGGCTTGTCGATGTCCAGGTGATCCCACGCCATGGTGTAGGAGCTCGCGCGTCAGACCCGGGGAGTTGTGTTATTGCCGAGTCGCGGCCTGGTTCCTCAACAATCGATTACCCGATGGTATTCCGCCTCGTACGCCGATCTGTATAGCTCCTCATGCCTTGGCGATGGTGGCAATGAAGAAGGGTCGGACGTCGAGCCCTGTAGGGCTGAGCGCAGGTACCGTCGATGGGCACGCTTAGTCCCTTGAGAAACGGGGAATATAGAGATCGAGAGGAGAAGCGACAGCTGATTGTCCGAGCGGCGGATGCGAAGTAGCGGAAAGGTTAAGGGAAGGAGTTCTCACTGGCTGCAGAAGAAACAGCTCAGTCCCACGGGTGAGGAAAAGAAAAGAAAAGGCGAAGAGATTTGAGGAGGGCGCAGGGTTCTTGGTGGGGACTCTTGGCCGATGATGAGCGGGCGCGCTCGAGGAGGTTTGCCTAGAACGAAGGTGTTCTTGGAGCCGCGGGATTCGTCAGCCCAGACTTTCTTTGCCCCACGTCGGAGGCGGATAAGTCTTGGCTGGCGGAGAAACGGACAACGACCGTTGTGGTTATAACTGGGATTCCACGAAAGAATATGATTTCGTGCTTAAGGGCCAGGGTAGTCAAAACCATAAAAGACCGAAAAAAGAGAAAACAAAGGTATAAAGTCGGTGAAAATCACGCCGATCCCGGTATTTTACACGTTTTCGTCCGAACGATTAGCCAGCCCTGTGAACTGCCAAGGCCCTCACTTTTTATGCATTTGTGATTGGTAGATATCCACAGCCCAGCTCCACTTTCCAGAGGTTGTTCTCGATCGAACAGACGTCATCGTACCTGATCGTATGTATTCACCTGGGATCCTACTCCAAATATACTTGTACGGAAGCACTCTATGTGTGATGTGTGATGTGTGAAGCCAAAGTAGGGAATTCAAGTATACCACTCTTACAACAAAGCGAATTGGGGAATTGGGAATTCAGATGAACACGTAGCCCGGGTTCCAGACATTCAAACTCGAAAATGGCCCCGGGGTTGTGGAGAAAATGGGCGTGTTTTAAATGGAGGGAAAAAAGCATCCCGCCCTGAACAAAAAGAAAAAGAAAAAAGTACTTGTAAGCATGTATGTACGACACGGCCCGCGCCAACCTTACTCTCCGGTCGGCATCCCCTCCACTTCATCGCTCAGTCGTCGCCAGTTGTCCGCCTGCAATTCAGAATATTTGACTCGCTCCTGGCTCCAATCTTGGTGCAGGCGACTGATGTGGTACTGGCTCTGCTGGAAGTGAAGGAGCTCGTCGCGGATGCACTCCTTGATGAACACACCCCGCGCATGCTGCTGCACGATCGACTCCTTGTCCTGTACGATCCAGATTAGTCACCAAGGACCCCTGAATCGGATTGCATGTATTACCTTGAATATAGAATCCTCCACCTTCTCAATCTCGCCTGGCTTCGCCATCCCGGTCGGTCGGGCCCGCAGCTCCTGTAGCTTGCGCTCACTGGCCTCAATTCGACGTTCGAGCTGTGGGATATTGTTCCGGGCGTATCGGTCCCGCCGCTCAAACATCTCTCGCACGCTGACCAGAACGTCCCGCTGGCGCTTGAGGTCCTCGAGGACACCGTCGGACCAGGCTCGCGCTTCGTCCTCCAGCAAGCTCTGGCTGGCGGAGAGGTGTCGCGCGGTTGCTGTGATACCGGTATTCAGAGATGGAATATCATTGGTGTCAAACGAGTAGGTGTCTCTGGTGACCTCGGTTAAGGATTGCAGAGCCAGGGAGAACCGCAAGTGGTCGGCAGCTAAGCCGTCGTTGCGCTTGGCCAGTCGCTCGAGGAGAGTACACAGGTTGATGTAGATTTCAGCTGACCGTTGAACGCCGCCACGGACAATTTCAAAAGTTTCGTCGAGTGTGGCGGGCAAAGTATCCTCCAAGTCTGGTGGCAGCACACGGCCAACAAATTCGTCCTGGACGGAGATCGTGGCCTGTTTGCGCCATACTGATAGTTCCTGGTCGAAAATCAGACGTCTGTCTCAAGTAACTAGTCGTTGCGAACTTACGGTGGGCACGGTCAAGAACATGATCACCAGCTGCTCCTGGCCAAGGACGGGGTGGCGGACGAGAGAATTGGTAAACCTAATGAGCCCACGGCGGCGCTTTTCGAGAAACGAAGTTGAATCCGCTGATAGGTGAGTACCATTCACTTCAAACGGGTGAGCAAGCAGCTTGGAGTGCCTCGATTAGCATGGAACGTACCTGACACGCGCTTGGGTGGGAGAAGGGGCAATTGTCGGAATGGAAACCGCTTTTGAAGACAATCTAAAAGCCATACAAAGTCGCTGTAGCGCCGCACGACTGTACTTCCTCGTCGCGCCGACTTGACCTCGTAGTTTCGATGCTGGAACATGAAGATGCCCTCCTTCTCCGGGAGGAGGGCTATCGTGACGACTTCTTCAACCTGTGGGTTTGTTGTCCGCGAGAGATCTAGAGACCGCCGCCGTGGAGCGGTGCCGTCTGGGTCATCGCCAGGGAGCCCAAAGCCACCAAGAGCCGGGCGCTGCCCAGCACCAACCGAGTCGTCTCCAGGCGGTCCGCTGATGTTACCTCCTCCCCAGCCAGACCCGGAGCTACTAGGCGGAGCTGCCTCCGTTCGACCGTTGGTATGCTCCTGTTGTGATGCTTCGCTCTGGCTGGTCTCCTCATGCACCCTAGCAGACCATGCAGCATTTGTAGAGCGCATGCTTCCAAAGCCATTTACACCGCGTGCTTCGGTTGTCGTAGATTCGTGGTTGTGATTCCGGTGCAAGTCCGGGCTTGCCCAGGGATCTGCTTCCAAGCCGCCGCCCAGACCCAACGACTCTCGTCGTGAGCGCCGAGACCGCGCTGAATTGGGCTCTTGTAGCGGTGCTGCTGTCTGGGGTGGGGGCGTAATTGGTCGCTCCTCGGGGGTATCAAAGGACGCATTGTTCGTTCGTAACCGGTCAAGGAAGCCACTGTTAGGCTGTGGAAGATCTACATGGAGATTTCGTTAGATGAAGGCTCGTAAAATAACGGGAGAATAGAGTAACAGATCTCAAGAAAATCACTCACTCTTGCGACGGTCATCGACAGCATCAAAAGATAGGTCTTCTCCCTCTTGCCCGAGACCGACCAGCGCCAGCAACACATTGAATTCGGCGCGACCTAGCCCACCGGAGCTCTCGCGGTCCCCGGACACGACCAGATTGAAAATCTTGCCTTGATCGGAGGCATTCAGCCCACTGCTTGACAGGATCTCCCTAATCGAGGTCAGTCCGACGCCGGAGCCGACCCTATCCCCGCTGTTGAGTATCAGATCATATGCGTCGACGTAGCTCTCGGGGACCTCGGCGGTGGGAAGTAAGGTACGGACGAGATCGCGACGAGCGGTTCTCTTGGCTGTGTTGTTCTGACTCCAGGGGGACGAGCTATCGTCGTCGTCATCCGCAAAGAGAGAGGAGCCGCCGCCAAATTCGTCTGCGAAGAGCGAGGTTTTGGGCCGCTGAGTGGAGGTCAATGCAGAGGGCTCTTCGGGCGATGTTCCGAACAGAGACATTATGACTCCGCCGGTGAAATGTTTGGAGGTTCGAGGTCTCCGGTGTGGAGGCGAGGGCGACAATGACGAATGTCGTCGATCAAGCGGAGCTACGCTCGGTCGGGATGGTCGCACGGGTACCGTGGGTCACGCAAGTCGGGAACCCTATATCGTATTTTATAGAGCACTTCTATACTTCTATTGTCGAATTCAAGCTGTAGGTTATCCACTTCAATGATATTCTCGTATCCCATGCTAAGGACTTATACGTATCCTTCATCCGTCCTGGCTGATTTTGCCGTGAACTACGGAGTAGCTATAGTGCGACAGTGTTACATAGAGCCACAGATCCCCACACGATCTTGAAGTCAAGTGTTGGATGACCCATCGCTCAGTGCAGTTTGAAGAGCAAGAAGCAGAAGCTATAGGTAAGCTTATAGCGAGTCCTTTGACACCTATTTTCTCTCGGTGATAAGTATGGAGCAATACGAGGGTTACAATTAAGACATTATGTGCTGACGCCGTAGTGCTGACTTCAGTGTGTAGATATCAGGTTTCGTCCATGCCCTATGGCCTAGTGTCTAGCTCTCGCTTCCTCCGCTTACATTGAACAAGATGAGGATATGCCGGAATGAACCAAATATTTGCTGATTAGCTGTCTCAGTCTGATGCTCTTACATAACAGAATCCTAAATCACAAGCGGCAGGCCATCCAACTAGTTATATGGTCCTGGGTTCGCGGCCTACCACCAGGCGTGGTAAGTCCTGCACCACCACCTCACCCCCCCCCCGTCCCGTTTTGGGCGAGATTTCGAGACCCCTGATGAGCGCGTTCTTACCTTACTTCTTTGGCTGTTGTGTGCTAGGCTGTTGTGGTTCGTCGGGACGCGCCTCAAGGGATGTTGACGGTACAGGCGGGTTAGGGGTGTGGTAGTCAACGACGTATGGGCTGAAGAACCCGACGAGGGAATCATAAGAGAAGTTTCGAGCAAGACGTATGAAATAGCCCCACAAAACCTCACTCTCTGGCGGCGTATCCCAACGGTCGGGCTCGGCGGTTAACAGCGTTGTGGTCTTTTCCCAGGGCGCTCTGATCTCGTCGAACCGCTCTTTCTGTCGCTATTTGAGCAAAGTCAGGAACTCTTCCTTGTTCTTGGCGATATTTGCTACATCGCAGACGTCGGAGTGCCAGCCGTAAGGGTCTTGGATGGCACACTTAAGGGAGTTGAATTCCGCATATAGGGTGGTAAAGAGAATTTTGGGACCATCGTAGCCGAATTTCCAGATAGGCCAACGCCAGTCCCTGTCTAGCATGTAGTCCGGTTCAGGAGTATGAAGCTTCATATGGTTACCTATTGTCGGAGTCGGGTACCAGTTGCTCATGAATGAAGGCATTGGGAGTTCTTTGACAGATGAAATTCTTGGAATCAGTTGGCCATGAAGGAAGGAATGGAGGTTTCTTTGGCCGATGCTCTTCTCCGAGTTTTGACATCGACAGTGGCTGATTAGTCGTATATTTCCGTCTATACTTCGACCCCGCACATGATCGCCTCATCCTCCGTAATGGCTCCTCTTGTGCCATCCTCGGCTCGCGGCTCGATGCTGAAAACTCAATACCAGTTGAGTCTAAACAATTTGCCGCTATCTGCACGGGCTACTGGGTCGTTACTGCCCAAGACAGACTTCTGGTCGAGTTCCAGGTGCTTCCGCGCACTTCATGGCCAACTGCTGCTCAGTTGGCCACTAAGCGGCTCGCCCCAGCATATTCCGCTGAATAGTCGAAGAGGGTGGAACTTGGGGGGTCCGTATATGGAAAGAATATTCCTCCAAGTGCTCTCCAAGCCCTCGAAGACAGGAAAGAAGACGAGTGTGCTAGCCTGTAAATAGTCGTCATACTGGACTTTGTATGTTTGACGGTACTGGCGGAAGAAATAAATTTGCATGCGATAGCTAAGTTTAGTCATGCCATGAGAAGTTTCCCCGGAATAACCCATCCTTTTACCCTCATCTTCCATCTCCAGTGTAACACTACGGGTAATGCATCTATTTGCCGCAGGGCCGATGTGAGCATGACCCAAGTTGACATGAGCAAATATTGAGCATATTCATCGTTCAATCCTTCAAATATAGCCACACACGTAATCAAATACATTCGCGAGTGCTTAATATACACCAGGGACTATGGCAATAGACGGGACTCACGAGATGCAACAGTGACAACAAATAGCTTCGGAATTGCACGAACCGGCCCGGCTCTCAGAGAATGAGGGGTAAGACCGGGCCGCTGCGTTGGAAGCTATTGGTAACGGCAACCCCCTCCAATAAGTTGCATTGGCTGGTAAAATGCATTCCGATGCCCTCTCACCATTGGAAATTTACTGGCTGGAGTCGGCTGACCATCGGACAACTCAATGGTGGATACTGACGAGCAGATAGACTAATCACTAAGAGCGAGTTAAGGTACTATATAGAGTTTTTTGCTAGCAATAAAGCAACAGCAAACCCTCGTCAGGCCCCACGAAGATTAAGAGAGCGCATCGCCGGCCCTCTTACTTGTGAGCCCTCACCAATATGCTTCCTCGATCTACTTCCCTCCACTTTCGTGCAAACCTCTGCGTTCTGCAAGTGCAAGCAACAGTATTCCGGCGGCATCGCTCAGCCAAACAACGATTCCATAATGCAGCAGTTGCCACTCCAGTAGTCAAACCCTCGCTGGAAGTGCCATCCATGGCAAGACTGCCAACCAAACTATTGTTGCGTTCTTTGCTCTTGACCTCTCTCATGTCCTCGAAACTATTCCTCAAGCCTGCACTGGCTGTTCTGAACGTCGTCACAAATTCCAAATCCATGATCATGAACCCAGATCGAAACCGAATCTTAGATAAGATCCTTCGATGGACAGTCTACGATCACTTCTGTGCAGGGACCAATCGAGCAGAAGTATCGAAAAAAGTTGCAGATATTAAGAAAATCGGTTATCAAGGGGTCATATTGGGATACTCAAAAGAGATTGTGCTGGACCCTAATGAGAAATTAGCTCGCGATGAGAGCGGCTCGACAACATACAGTGATAAGTGTTATGAGATGGTTGAAGAATGGAAGAATGGAACTCTCGACACTCTTAGTATGATTGGACCGGGTGATTACCTGGCTGTGAAGTGAGCATCTGCTGCCGCCAATGCTTAATTCCCAGTGCTCATGTCTAATGTCGTTATAGGCTCACAGGCGCCGGTCCCATTGCCGTTGACGGCATGGTAAAGAGAGGCGCCATCTCCAAAGTCATAGTCAAGGCTATGGACGAAATCTGTACTGCTGCGCAGGCACAGAGATCGCGTCTATGGTTGGATGCGGAGCAACAAGTCCTCCAGCACGGCCTTGATAACTGGGCCATTGAGATTATGCGTAAGCATAACCGATCTGAAACTCCACTTGTATACAACACCATCCAGGGATACTTAAAAGCTTCAAAAGCAAACTTGGATCGTCATATCACCTTGGCTGCACAGGAGGGCTGGTCCCTCGGGATAAAATTGGTTCGAGGAGCTTACATTGAACACGAGACCCGCTCTCTTATCCATGATACGAAAGAGGAAACAGACCAGTCTTACGACCTGATTGCAGACACAATGCTTTGTCGAAGAATGCCAGAGAGTGCCGGAAGCCTCAAGTTCCCCAATGCTGCCCTTTTCCTTGCCACACACAATGCTGCCAGCGCTGCGAAAGCGATCTCCACTTATCAGACCCGTCTGCTTGCGCGCAAGCCAACAGTTATGCTTGAATTTGGGCAACTCCAGGGAATGGCAGATGAACTCGGTTGCGAGTTGGTGCATAGGTATGAGCGCGCTATGAAGGAGTCCGCTGCGGCAGATATGTCGGTTCCTAGGGTCTTTAAATGTATGGCTTGGGGATCGGTCACAGAGTGTATGCAGTATCTTCATCGTCGGGCCATTGAGAACAAAGGTGCCGTTGAGCGCACACAGCATATGGTGACTGCTCTACGTCAGGAGCTGTGGCGGAGGATTGTTGGTTGATGTTTCAAATTATATTCAAACCGCTCCATTCCCACTCGTCTATCTCGTCCATCTCATCTCGCCCTCGCCGTCCCTCCCCTCACATACCTATAATTGCCCATGCTTTCCCCATATACTTGAAGGGTTTTCCCCCGAAGGTACCTCGACTTGTGAAGGCGGAGCCAATAATATAGTAGGATATCTACATTTGCCCCACTGTAACTTATCTCATTAACGTGGGGTGGTGGGGTAACACGGGGTCTTTAAGTGGTTCGATAAGAAATCGTCGGCCATCCCGATGATACAGTATCTTCTGCCCCTTTTACAAGCGGGTACGTGAATAGTGGGGTGGACAGAGACCTAAACCTAAAATATCAGGCAACGTAAGGGTAAGATATTTTCTTTGCTTGTGCCTAGGTGAGTGAACAGTCCGACTTGTTTCATAGATGCCCGGATACCGCCCAGCACCGGTCATCATCCATATATACACTCCACTTTTCACCCCCTGACTTGTGGGCATTCATTTAACACCGAGCTGTGAGTTACTTATTGCTATCCCAAGTCAATCACCAACATAAATTTTAGCAAGGTCCCTCTATGGTCTTCTCATCATCATGAACGACGAACTTCAACAATCCATCGGCATTCTCCTCAAGGCAATTTCCTTCTATATATGCGTCCTCGCCTTCAAAGAATTCATGCAATTCATATTTTCCTTGGATCAACGCCCGGAACAGGTGCCATTGGCCAGAGGACCTTCAGCTTCGCAGCGTCAACCACGGGATTCGTAGGCCTACTGATAGCCTATGTTGCTCACGCTGCCTCATTCCGATAGTTCGTCAAAGGCTCGCTCGCTACCGCGGGGTGCTTTGGGGCTAGCTTTTCTATTGGTTTTAGTGCTGTCATCAATGCCCATAGCACGTCCGATGCATTGACACCTACCAAACCCGCCGTGAACGGGTTGAGCTTTGCCTACACTACCCATGACGGCATTACCCTTAACTTCATCAACACTTCGGCCCTCATTCACGACTGGCACTATATGCATACCGTTCGTCAGCCTATGAACCTGGATGTTTCCTCTTGTTATGCTTGCTTCTATTGCTTTTTTACATAAATACGGGGAACAGACGCTATAGGGAGGTTCAATTGTCTCGCTATATGGATAGACGCAGCATTCATGTATATCCTCTTGAGAGTAATGGCTCAAGCCTACGAACAAGAAACGAAGGAAGGCAAAAACTCATGAAGAGGGAAGAATCTAGCTATGCATAAACCCCCAGCTATATGGAAGCTGGAGAAGGTGGAGAGGCGGTGAGATACTGCCAGTCATGGCCTCACCGCTTTTCCAACATATCCCTTATTAAGTTCTGTGAAATTCTTACTATCAAAAAGCATCTTGAGGCTTGTGGAAACCGAAAAGCCGGCTTCACGTCGATACATGGATTTTGTGGAAGTTTACGAAGGCCAAAACGATAGCATTTATAGCATTAGTAATAAACTAGGTTTTGGTTAGTTAGTTAGTGTTGGTGTTAACTAGGCCAATCCAAATGAATATCGGGCGAGAATACATGAGATCTCGCATGACGACGTGATTACTCGCTCTCTTCTTTTCGAGATAGATTCTGCGAACGCTCTTCGTTACTGCATCATTGATCTTTTGTTGATCGTATTTCTCTTTTATTCAAAAATGTAGACCTATGATTGTGAACTTACATCTCGCCTTCTTAAATCCTGCCACTATGTTGAAGAAGTTGAAGGTTGAAGGCGGGCGACATGTCCTTTCAAGATGTGGTGGTCATTCCCAGACTTGCTCAGCAGCAAGAAGAAAATAGTGTTTACCCATCCTTGGTCTCAAGGTCTGAAAACCTGAGGCTGAAAGATGCGGCCATGATGATTTGCAGTTCCGCAGAAACAGACCTTTCACCCACATCGCTATTGCTTCTAGCCATTTGAGACCGTCTTTGAAGCGCCTGTTGAAGTCCCAAGGACATGAACCACAGCATATATTGACCGCAATACTTACCAGTACGTGCCTACCAGCCTCTAAACTTATTCGATGTCACGAATACGAGAATACCTGGGGAGGTTGTTCAGGGTCCACCAAAAGAACCACCAGGAAGTATGCCGGACAGTAAGCCCCGATCATGACGAACGGTTAGTGTGGGAATATGCCAACAAATTCCAGAGATACTAACCATCGACAGATGCACGGGATGCTTCCAAAAAGTCGATACCAGCGAGATACTAGTTGCTGACTGCGGGCATAAATACTGCTGCATCTGTCTCCGCAGCATGGCGTCAATAGCCCTGGACAGCCTAGCCCAGATCTCAGCAAAATGCTGCTCCGAGCCTCTTCCCCTCAGCCTAATCGTGTCGGTTATGGATCCACGAGATAAAAAGCGCTATATCGCCATGTGGGAAGAGCAGGAAATTCCCCCAGCAGACCGCTGGTACTGCCCTCGGACAACGTGTGGGCGTTGGATTCATCCGAAATATCTGGGACAAGAGCGACGATATCAAGTGTGTCCCTACTGCTCTGCGAAGATTTGCTTGACCTGTCGGGACTTTACCCATGGTGGCATGCAGTGTTCGATTGATGAAGGCCTCAAGGCTGTTTTGGAGCTGGCGAAGAAGAACGAGTGGCAGCGGTGCTATTATTGTCATGCTTTGGTTGAGAAGCTGGTGGGCTGCAAGCACATTACTTGTAGATGTGGGCGAGAATTTTGGTATGTGAATGGTTAAATTGAGCAAAAGCTGACATCTGCTAACCTTGGGCAAGTTACAAGTGCGGTGGGAAATGGAGGCGTGGGGATTGCAGATGCTGGGGTGGTGATGTGTCAGATCTGAGGGATGAGCTTATTACGGATGGAGACCTCGATCCCGCTACATTACTTATTGCAATGGAGCAAACATGCGTGGAGCAAGGATAACGGCAGAGGATTGAAGAGGAGGTCTAAGCAAAGAGTTGCGAAAGAAGGCAATATTTATTGTCGCCAGTCGGGGCCTATATTACTTCACTATGAAATCTCTCCTTGAGATCGGTGTTCATCAAGATCATGGCCGGCAGTTTCATCGGTAGGCTCTGGAGCAGGCTGGACGTGAAAGTGTCCCATCTGGAACAAGATATCTTGCCACTCGTAGTTGCCCGTACCCTGTACCCAGAAGTAATTCGTATCATCAGGGAACCATCTCTCTTTCCGCGTGGAAGCCTTATCACCCCCTTCAAGCGCGGCTCGACTGGCACGTGTGGTTCGGCCGCGCTTTTTGCCACTACCCTTCTCCCTTGTCAAGAGCGCACGCAGATTGTCACGGTACTCTTTCAATCGACAATCGAAGACCATGATAGCACGGACGTAAGGGGCGATATCTTCGGTGATGGGGGCAAGGCTATTTTCAAATGAAGGTGCCAAGCGCCCTGACGGAATGGGCATGGAGTAATTTGCACGCATGATAGGCTCGAATACTTTCCGGAAAGTGGGTAGAGTAGATGGGAAGTGCATCCGACGTGCACCAGCCTTGGTCCAGCCATTGAAAATCCGAGCCACGCTGGCAGTCTCGGAATCTTCGATTTTCGAACGGAAGGCTCGGGAGATCAGGGCATTGAATGTGATACTAATTTTCTCACTCAAAGACGAATGTTCGGGTCGCAGGTCGGCTTGTAGGAGTGGATAGGCTTCGACGTAATTGGAGCGGTGGCCCTCGGGTAGTGGGGGAGCAGAAGTATCGACAACATCCTGCGCTATGGTTAGTTGTAATGTCTATTGGAGAGAGGAGAGGCTACTTGCCTGTAGCATGTCCAAAGGACACTCTGAACAGAGAAGGTCAAGGGAGCTTCTCATATCCAGGTAGTCGGCTTCGCGATTCATCAGATCAAGCTGCTCCATCTTCGATCGCAACCGGTATTGATCGTACGGCATAGTCTCAGTGGCACTGCCGCGGGCCGCATCCTCCGAGTCTTGTATACCGAGTCTCCACCAATGGAAGGTATTTTGTAGAGTCTCCGTTTCATTCTCCAGAGGGTCATGTCCAAGCAAAACGTCACGATTGAACCAGCCCATATATGGCTCGTAGGTGTTGAGACTGAGAACTCGGACCCTGTCACCATTCCGATCCAAATTCGCTTCTGGCGGCCATAGGGAAAGGATCCAATCAAGACCTGCTTTTTCACTTCCAACGCCGATCTGACACCAGAAATTCAAGTCCATCATAGACCTTCGAATATCCATGCCCGACGCATCGTAGAGCTTGCTGACAGCCTCTCGCTTGAGTACATGGCCTTCATTTGCGGCGACAAGCAATAAATAGTCGATGGCGAGATCACGTTGGGGTCTCTGGAGTCGGAGAATCGCATGTAAAGACATGTCATGAATAGGCACTAAGCTTTCGTCGTTGCATGTCATGACAATCGGCCGCTTTGACTGGCTGACGAGGGTAAGAACGCCCGTCCAAAACTGCTTATCTTCGTCAAAAAGCAGATCGACCTCTTCGAGAAGAATCAAGGATTGTTTTTGTTGACGGTTCCGCTTTGCATCGGCATCAGTTGTCGGACTTGGTTGAGCACTTTTCTTGTCGCTCTTGGCGCTGTTCGACGGTTGTGCCTTGAAAAAGCTCATCAACTTGTTCTGTTTCGCGTCATCCTCCATCGTAGGTGCTTGAGGCTTGGCAGGCGAGTCATCGGCGTCATTCAGGAGATGGACCAGATGGTTCTGCGTCATGTCGCCGACCCTTTCCAGCATGTCTCTCGCACTGCGACGGCTGCCAGCATTGATCTCGAACACTTCGAAGTCAAGTTCTTTAGCTACTGCGTACACCGAGGCGGTTTTACCAGAGCCGGAAGGGCCACTCAAAAGGATTGCATTTGCGACCCGACCCTTCTCTCCATGCGATGAAGAAAATGCCAGATCTCCAGATCGAATCACGGTTCGTTGAGCAGGAACCGTGACATCCCCAGCAAGCTCATCATCCGAGCCAGAGAGATTGTCCATCTCAGATGCCTCTTCCTCGCTGGAGACGATGAACCCTTCAAGTTTGTCGTTCTTCTTCCGCCGCTTCCTTTTTCTCTTCTCCCGGTTTGAGTTGGACGAGGCATTTTCTTTTGATGGCTTTCCGGTGTCGACTGCCGTGATTTTGAGGTGACGGAGCCAGTCACGGAGCACCTGAGCCTCGCGGCCAACTTGAAGGACATCCTCCGCTTTTTTGGGTGCGTATTTATGAGCCCAGAGTTGCGATTCATACTTCCCGCGATCAAAAGCAGAAAAGGATGATAGCAAAGCCGATCGAAGGTCCGATATAACCGGAGGGATAGATTGGGCCGTATAACGCGAGTTTGGTAACGACCAGGACATTTGATGATCAATTGCTGTCTGCAGAACCCGTCCACTGGCAATATGCCGAATAGGTAACCGTAGAGTCGATGTGTCATGGCCTCCCGTGGTCGACTGTGCCGCTTTTCGTGCACGGGATGTGCTGACCAAAAGAGCATTCTCATCATCGCCAACAACAATACCTGGTGATTTGGCTTTCTTTCGGTCATTTCGGAGGGTACCGAGGGAGAGGTGGCGGGCAGCCTGTTGCGGATCAACAGATCTGATATGGACAAGGTCCCTTGGTGGCCACAAGGGCTCGATGAGCTCAGGAAACTTCGGCTTGCTCCGACTGAATGTTGAGGAGAATGCTGGAAAGGGCCGTGGTTCTCGCTTAGCCTCTGATTTGAAACGGGTAGCGGTCTTTACTGGCCCCGAGGCTTCGGCGCCTGAGCCAACAGCAGGCGATTCATCCTCTTGGGGGCTCTGCGCCGCTTTCTTCACGAAGAAAGGATGGGTTGCCTTCGCGGGCTCGTTCACGGCCCGTTTTGGGACGGCTGCAGGCCGCGGTGGAGCCGCCTTGTATACGTTCTGACCATCGAGAATTTCATTGATCGAATCCCCAGTATTCCTCTCTCCCGTAGTGCTATATTTGAGGATGACCAGTTTGCTGCCGACTTTTCCCCTTCTTCGTCGCTTCCTTCCCGCTTGCTTTGTATCCGCTATCCCTGTAGAGCTGGGAGGAGGTGAACTCAGCAATCTACCATTAGCATTCAACTTCAAGGTCTTCCGTTTGCCTTCATTATGCGCGTTTTTGTTGTTCTGTTCGGTGGAGCTTAGGCGTTGTTCCGGGGCGCTATCGTTGGTTGGGGATCGAGGCGACTGATGACGGGTAACGATGGGAGGGGTTTCAGTATTTATAGTGGGAGCAGGGGCCTCGATTCCCAACCATCCCGACAGGCCTGATTTCACGGTCGTCTCCTGGTCCGGCTTGGCTTTCTCTGTCTTGCGTCTCTTGCGGCGATTGGCATTGGGCTCTTCGTCCTGGGCCACAGGCGTTGTGACCCGAGACCTTGGAGCTTCAGATGCATCAGAGGCTTGAAATTGGGGCAATTGCTCTCGGTTGGCGCAAGAAAAGACATCGATCGGCGTTGGGGCTGCGGTGCCATTGGAGAGGTGATGGTCGGTTTTCCCCGATACTGCTAAGTCTGAGATCTCCATGTGAACTGAAGAAGATGTAAGGGTAGACGAGAAATTTCATACCTCGTCTAAAGAAAGGGTGGACAGCGTGCTGCTCGCCCTCTCCCATGGCTACTAGTGATTTGGATGTGAGGGTGTCCATATGATTTGAACCCTCAGTAGCTCAACAAGGAATGGGCGGCAGGAGAAGGAATCAAGGGACACTCATCAGAAGTCAGTGAAGCCGAGACTGTGTCGTCGATAATGGACAGAAAAGACAAGCCCAAACGGTCTTTATCGCGGTTATCTGCTCTTTACACGTCCAACGCGAGGCGCGTCTGAAGAGCTTATGTCAGCCGGATTACATCATGCAGCATGTTATCCGCTATACCTATCTGGGACTAGTCCGTAGGTGGGTCCGGCCCGTCGTTATCCCGAAAATTTTTCAGATTTCCCCGTTAGGACGGGTTTGCAGCTTCACCGATCAGGCTCTGAGAGGGAAGTGGAAATCATAGCTTTGACGGATTTGTCTGTTCGTCATGGATTTGCAGTCGCCATCAATTCTGGCGCAATTGCCGCGCCCCCTTCATGCATCTACGGGGAAAACTCGCATAGGCGATGTCTTCAGTCTCGCCGACGCCAAAAAGCGCAAGCGCTATGAAGTCGCAGTTGCAGTGGATGGTGAAGCCATCAACATATACAATGTACGAGGCTTCACCGTGTGTTTACCTTAATGTAGGCTGACATTTTTCTCTCTAGGTGCAAACGCCCAAGCTTGTGACCTCGTACGCCGTCCCGCCGCAGTCTGCTTTCTCTTGCCGGCCTTGTTCTGTCCGCCGCAAACTACCTAAGAAATCATCCGTCAAGCGACAGACATACGCAGCAGCGACACGTCCGGAGCGCCAGATCAAATGCTTTGTTGAAGAGATTAGCAATGGCTCCACTGCACCGGTGATCTCTTCCTCTACCGCCACCATCACCGACTCAAGCAGCCCTATCAACTTTGTGGGCATTGTTCCTTTCACCGTCGAAGATGATAGCGAGGCCGACCCTTTCGACATTCTTGCCGTTCACCAGGATGGCCGGGTGCGCAGATTCTCGTCCGATTTGAAAACTCAGCGTTGGAGTATCCAGCACAGCGAAATTTCCAAAGTCTGCTCTTCCACTCATGCTATTCACTCATGCTTTTTACTTGATCTTGAAGATGCGAAGAAGACTCTATTCAAGCGGAGACAGGATTTGGCTGCTCTGGCCCTAGGAGACTCCACGGCCTTCGGAACCGACGAGCCCTCCATCCTGCTCATCGTGTCCCACCCGAAAAACGCTGATCAGATTGCGTTGAATGACGTTAATGTTCATATGTTTTCCGTCCCTGCTAGTGCGAAGTCAGGAGGCCATGAGGAAAGCCAACGACTTCGACACCTTCAGACAATCAAAGTCCCCGCTCCGTCTGGACTCGACAAAGTTAACAGCGATGGCCTTCAATGGAGCTTCCACTCGGGCTCTGCAGGACTCCAGCTGTCGTGCGAGAAGGGATTTGTTAATATCGATCTGTCGCAATATTCTCCTTGTGTGACCTCGCAATTCGTGCTGGATGAGCGCTTCTCGTCTGTCATGCGCATTTCACCACAATGCGTTATCGGAGCAAGTGACTCGTTGGTGGCAGTGTATGACACCCAATACCAATCTGTGCAACGAAGCATCGCCGCTAGTGATGTCCTGTCTGGAGCCGGCACCAATACAGATGCCCCAATCGTCTTCATCAGCTATTTTGCAAAGCTTGGCATCGCAGTCGCTACCAAGGGAAATACCCTTGTCGCTTTCGATTTGACCTCTCTTCATAGCCAGTCTGGGCCTTCTCTGAAGCGATCGCGTGATGGCCTCCTCATTGATGCTATCGGTCGCGGCATCGGTTCGTCTGCTGCACAATGGAACATGGCGTCGAAGAAGCACCGGTCTGAGAACATGACATCACTTGGACTCACCTCGCCCGAGCAGGTAGAGAAGTGGAATCAATTAACAAAGGATGTGGACGAGGCGTCCAAGACTCAAAACCCGGAGAAGTTTGACAATGCGGTTTTGAGTTATTTCTGCTCTTCCGATGCGCCCAAGGCGCTTCCTACTCGGGGACAATATGTCAACCCAGAGTCCATCCTTTTCCTGCTCTCGAAGATGTTTGCAGTCGAAAACTCCGACATCCAGGATGGAGTTTCTGCCTCTTCATCTTCTCAACTACGCGTTGTACTCTGGCCTTGGACCACTTGCGATTGGCTCATTCGTCTGGGCCATTTGTCCCCCGATAATGTCGAAATCTCCCTTCGACGGGCTTCTAAGCCACGCATTCTTCAGCCGTTGGTCACGGGATCTTTTGTTCAAGCTCTGATCAATTCTGATCCCTCGCTGAAGCAGGTCAATCAGGTCCTTGCTGGCCCGTCTGTTATCTCTTCTGATGAGCTGGCCTACGCGCTTAAGTACTTCTTGAACCAGGCACGCCTACACTCGAGTGCTCTGGAGGAGACAGCTCGAGCCATCACTAGTGGTGAAATTGCTACTCCCACGCAGGAGCTCTCTCGCCATCTAGGGGATGAAACGGTCACTTTGAAGGACATCTTCACTGGCTTGAATACTTCTATCCAAAAGATCCACTCACAGCCTCAGTTAGCCGTCATTCAGTCTCTGCGTTCGAACTTATCCCGGACAGAGCTTATTTCCTTGGTTCATCATCTCCGCCTTTCCCTTGCTACCGGTGGTTACACCTCTCGTTCCACCGAAAACCCTCCTACCCCCATTACTATCGACCAAATTACACCCTCTCTATCTCTCGACACCATCATCGACCTCATGACTGCCTCGGTGGATGCGGTCGGCCCATCTGGCTGGATCTCTGCCTTGCCCTCTATGAACGACCTTGATGGTGACTCGGACTCGGCTATCGCCTCCGCCAGCCGTGAAATGGAGTTGATTGCCGACATGAAGTCCGAGGTCTCCGCCGCACTTGCCGGGGTGGAGGAGGCCGCCTACCTCAAGGGCATTCTCCGCGAGTACCTCCGATTTGCTGATCAAGTGGCTACTCCGGCGGCTGCTGCTAGAGACGCCGTCACCAAGATTGATGACGAGGCTCCGGCTTCATCCAACCTTGTTCGCTATGAGAAGCTCAACGGAGCTGATCTTGTGGTCTTCGGCCGCCCTGGTGAAGGAGAAGACGGGTATGATGGCGATGTTGGTGGCAAGATGCTGCCCTTGTCGTTGAAGCCTGCCTCAGCCGATGTGTCGCGTAGGAAGATCAACAAGTCTACTGGTGAGACCAAGTCCCGTACCAGTCGTGAGATTGGATACCTTCGTCGCAAGGCAGTTGGCAAATATTCGTTTGAGAGACTCATCGTTTAAGGATTTTGGTGGATCTATTCAGCCTTTTATGTGTCATATTATAAAATTCATCTACGGAGCAAGAATATAGGAGTTAGATACGGGGTAAATAAACATCCTACCGTCACGCCGAAGAAATACCTTACTTCGTAGAACTTTGGATTACAGAAATGCTACGTTTTCTGAGAAACGATCGAGATCGGATTCTTAAAGCACGAACGTGAGTACAAACTTCAATATCAAAATATCCATGGCCGATCCCATAACACATCAGTACAGCAGTATACATCTTTTGCTTCGCTGGGCAATAACCTTCCCCTTCTCAGTGCCCTCAGAGACTAAACATTTGTACGGCTTCCGAGAGCCTCCATATTCTTTGAAAAATCAACACTGCATCTCACTCGGGCATATATCCATCACTGTGAAATCATCTTCTTTCCGATCCACGCCTTATAATCGAGGTAAATGTGCCAATGTGACAACTCGGGCTGCATGTCGCCCTGAGGAATATCAATACCGTGGGGCATCGCTTCAGACCATCTGGCGGAATCCCATGTTGTATAGATCTTTCGTTTCGGCGCTTTATAGAAAAGATTCATGAGCTCTTTATCGTCCATAGGCGCATGGATGGCGTGGTGCGCTATGAGCAACATTCCATGACGCCATCGAGCCTTGTTGAGAAAGGGATCGTATTTCGAAACTACATCCCAGTGATTGCGAAGATCAAAGTCGAACTGTTCTTCGTATGCTGATTTCCAAGTGTCGCCGTCCTCGAACCAATTCTTGAATCGTTCCACACGCAGTAAACCTGCTGTATCTCCGCGAATGGTGTCAAGTGCGACATCGAGGTAAATCCGGATATCCGTGAACCACTTGTGGACTTCGGAGTCGTAGTTGGAGGATTTCGGTTTCTCGTCAATGATGCATTCTCTGTCTGGCTCCTCCATGTGAGGTTCGCAGAGCTGATGGAAGAGGCGATGGCTTAGGGAATATTTCTTCTCGCGAACGGTGGGCCAAAGGTCAGTTGTCATCGTGCAACTCCATTTCGGCAGGCGGGCGAATGGTATTATTGCAATGTCGTGGTCGTAGTGACAATGATGAATTGATTTCAGGTCTCTGATGCTCTTACAGTTGGACCACTTTCCTAGTAGCTGTACGCATACATAGGGAATCCGTGGTGACGAGTTGATAGTATCGACGAAGCTGTTGATCCTTTGCCAGAGCTGGATCATTCGGCCGGGTTCGAGGCGAGATTTGGGTGGGTGTTGTATGTCGACTTGAAGACGACTCTCTCGGCACCGGTCGTGAGGGAAGTTGTGAATGTGTCTTCGAAGAGCCGCGTCCTTCGTCAGGACGCGCACAATATTTAGTCTTTTAGAAGAGATTATGACGTCCATCCAGCTTCCTGACTCTGAGGCGTATATTTGAATTCTGTGTGTCATATCTTGGTAGACCAGGTAGGAGATCTCGTTGTGGAGATAAGAGTTGCAGCGGAGGATGGACAAGATGTTCGTCCTAGCTTTTGGTTTGGTGTATTTATTTGCGTGCGGGAGGCGAAAGAGAGACTCCCATACCATCAGTCGTAGTTCTGTTGGTAGTTTTGCAAAGTTGCCCAGTTGGGCGAGGCGTATAGCCTGTGCGTCAAGGTTGGAGTTATCGATAAGCGTCATGAGGAAGTTGATCTGACAATATTTGAGATGAAATGCGATGAAGAGGAAGGTGTTGAGGGAGGAAAGATGCACTTGAGCGAAGGCGAAATACTAGCCACGGAAGTATGTCATAATTAGTTCCTATGCCAACACCTAATAGTACGCGGCGGTTTGTTTCAAGCTTAGTAGCTAGTGTACTAGTACTATTTTGACAGTATGTATGAACTCTAAACTCGGCGTCATTCATGGATGCAGAACCTGGGTCCCATGATCTGCTCATTGGTTTCGTTATCGGAACCATCATAGGTGAAACGCGGCGGCGGAATTTCTTGAGTCCGCTTTGAAAAATCCCCCAATCCACCGAGATCTGAACATATTGGCAACTTAAACCTCTCGCTCTTGGGTCTAGCCAAAAAGTCTATGTTGACATCCGCTCTTTCCACGCTTCTGAGGCTAACATGTAATACTATAGGGATGGACCTCATATCGGGATCGAGGTTTGATCGAGCGGTATTTGCTCTTGAATTAGGGGAACGATGGGAGAGAGGCGGGAGAAACAGATTTATGTAGAGGTAGCACTTGGAAGGTCTACCGTGCAAGACGCTGACCCAGGGCTGTATATCAATACCGTAATTCTAGCCTCAGTTCCAGCCCTCTATTCTTGCATCGTGCGAAAGCAATATATGAATAGCTCCAGTATATTTAAGCATATGTGCAGGGGCTGTCCCTCGTACTTATAAAAAGATGTTGGTGTCCCTCGAAAGGTGCTCGAGTAAATCCTCCGCAGTTAGCAGATTACTTATTTCTGCGTTATTGTAAAACTTCCGACGACAATATGCAATAAGCCATTCCAAATTAATCCTGTCGCCCGGCTCTATATAGCCTCTGATCGACTCCCAAAAGGGCATACGCCCAACGAAGTCCGGAGAAAAAATGCTGTTTCCTGAGCTGTGATAAAGCATTCTGAGCAGTGGCCCCCGACAAAAAGTAAAGACGGACCTCCATTGTTGTGAAAGAGTGCCACCTGGCTTCAAGTTCGGCCCTTTGATGATGATTCTGTGTATGTGAGTAGAATCCCAAGTGATAAGATTACGCGGTCGTACTTTTTGGTGGGTTTATTATTCAGGGAATTGCCGCACCTAGTCCATGCTAAGTTAGAAAGAAACCCACCAATCAATATTTGGGAAATTCACTGTACCTTGCTGTAGATACAAGCAAAATGGTGCCAAAATTGAGATTGGTGAGCGCTTCGTGTGGTAGGAATAAAGCGGCATCGGGAATCGGTAGGCATTGTTCAACCCTACCCAAGTCAGTTATCATGCACGCCTTAGAATAGAATATGGGCTCACAGTCTGCCCTCGTCTAGGAAGAACAAGTAGATTTTGGGGTCAATAGCGTTCAATTCATTATCATGATAAAGGTTGATGCATGTGCCGATGGCAATTCGTTGATACGGAAGTTCTGCCCTGTACTGGAGCAAGGGGGAACTCATTATTGGCGTATAATCAGGTAAATATGGGCTGTAAGGGTATATAGCATTTTCTCGTGACACTTTTGATAATTGTATCGCTTGGTGGAAAAACCGAAGTGAAAGCAAAAAATAAGGGATGAGGATAGTAACGACCTTTAGCTATATAATATTTGAGAACCAAAGTGATTTGCAAGGTATGTAAGCGCCCCCCGGTGGTGCTTACGCTAAAAGTCGCGAACTCCATAATATCCCTGTCGGTGGTGCTGTTCGCTGAAAGGTTGTAAACTCAATGCTACCCCTGCCGGTGGTGCTGTACGCTGAGAGGTTGTGAACTCCATGATATCCCTGTCGATGGTGCTGTACACGTCGAAGAACGATGAATGTCGTAAAATTGGAAATATTATCTTGATGCTGTATGCAAAAGATCAAACTTGAGTTGCGACTTGTCAACTCTCACCGTATCTTCAGATGCAGGTATATAGTGCTTCTTTTTTTCGAGTAGCCTTTGAACGAGAGATTACGCACCCAAAACATCGAGGGCATAGAGGCTACTTGTGGTTATGTAGGTTATCAGGTCATCTGGTCATCTGGTCCACCCTGACCTGGTAAAGAATATAGCTATCTATACTATAGTCTTTCCTCCCTTTCCCCGTTGCTTCTTAGTATTCTTTTCGTAAGGGTGCGTAGGTCGAACTCTTTCATTAGCATGTGAGGGTAGTTCTCGAGGCAATGGCCCGTGACTGTGCCGTCAGAAACTTTACAAGTGAGATAGATGGCAATGTTAGGGTGCGGGTGCTGTATTAAGAGATCGTAGACTTAATCCGCAAGCAAATTTTGCCGAGGCCCTTAGCTGGTTCGATCCCAGTTAATCGATCGAGGCTTTTCGATATATAGACCGTTGGGTAGCGTCACAAGTGCTGGCATAGACCTAGGTGCTACATAGCGTATACTCGGAAGAAAACCATGGATTGTAGGCCGATGCAGGGATTTATATAACATTTTCAAAGTCTTCTGCATGGCATTCAAAGAGGAAGAGTAACGAGATCTTAGCTTCAGATGGTACAGATACCCATTCGGCTGGTACACGACTAGAGTGTCGGCAGAATAGAGATCTCCATCTGAGTCTTCGTAGATCCTGTTCTTCTCCAGTGCCTCCAGTTGTTGGTCAGGTATTGGCGGGGTCGACATAACTCATATGCACTTTGCGGTACCTATTTTTAAGGAGTACCAACGAACAGCAGATAAGCATTCGCCTCAGTCATGTGGTGGAGAAGGGTGAACTTTTCTTCGAAGCGACGGAGTTGGAAAATTCCCTTACGGCAAAAGGCCTAGGTGTAGTCTCCACGGATCATCTTGGACCTATCCCTAACACATCCCTACGATCTGAGACGGGAAACGATGGTTTTCGGGCGTTCAACCTCCTCTTTTGTACAGGGATAATGCGACCACTGTGCATGTTCTGACTAGGGTACCTCCAAGCCCCCAAATGCTTTGCTGTCTGTAGTTTTGGAACCGGGGCCACCGCGAAGATAGTCAGTCCCCTTATGTTACCTACCATGTTGGAGAATCCCGTTGCGGCAGGAAAACCTGCATATAGATGCCGCTAATCATCTTAGACATACTCTTCTGGTATGCTCCGATACTGCAAAACTCAACTTCAGAGAAAAAGGCCGACCCGAGTTGAAAAGCGCGACTTTTAGCGTGCTGCGCCATCGACAGGGACATTTCGAAAAGTGCGACTTTTAGTGCCCGGAACCCGCCGGCGGTCTTCCGAAGCAATATTATTTGTCAAATGTCAAATCCGTCGTCCGATTCTCTTGCTCAGTCCCTTCGAGTTGGAATAGTTATGCCAATGAAGGGTTGAGTAGGAATGAGTACATGCAAAGAGTGTTGTGAAGGATCTTGTAGTAGAAAATCGAAGTGTGTTTGCCCGCTGAGGGGCGCTCGTGACTTGAGCGGAGAGAGGGGTAGATCAAGAGTGGAGTCAGTCTGTCACCATATATAAAGTATTCTTGCCCTGCATCTTCTGAAAAATAGCATGAAGATACTTTCACTAACCATGGAAGCCACACCTCTGCCATTCCTACATGCGATAGAGCCACTAAAGCATTTGCCGCGAACAGGATGGCTGAGAACGATTCAGAACCCTGAGAGTGTGGCAGCACATAGCTTTCGAGTAGCCATCTTGGCCATGCTCGCTCCGGTATTTGTAGCCCCCTGTCTCACTTTCAGGAGCTGACCATTTCAGGAAAACTTGAACCTAGATAGGGCGAAATGCGTCCAAATGGCTTTGGTCCATGACTTGGGGGAGTCAGTCATAGGGGATATTCCGACGTTCGCAAAGGTTCCAAAAGGTGAGTTTCCTTATATCGGTATAGCTTAGCAAAGCTCACAAATACAAGAACAGAAATACGATATGGAACGCAATGGATTCCAATATTTAGGGAATCTGCTCCGAACCTACAGTTCGGAAAAAGCCGAAGAAATCAGCGGGCTGTGGCTGGAATATGAAAAAGGCGAAACGCCAGAAGCACAGTGGGTCCGGGAGATGGACAAGTTCGAGTGTCTAGTCCAGGCACACGAATACGAACAGCGAACGTTTGGCAAAAAAGATCTCAACGAGTTTCAGGGGCTTTTGGCGAAGATTCATTCCAAAGAAGCAAGCCAGTGGGCTGAATCCTTATCCCGGGAAAGGGAAGATCACCTCGCCAAGCGAGAAAAGCGACTACGCATCATTTTCATCGCCGGTATGGGATACCCGTGATATATTACGCATTTGGATTTTCTCGCTAAAGACTACCAGGGGACCCAATGGCCAGCGAAAAGGTCGCTAGCCATGTTTCGGAAAAGCTTTCGCTTTTTTATATCGATGTGAACAAAACTATTAACGGAAAGGCGCAAGATCCCGAATATCGCCATCATGGAATCATTAAGAGTTGCCTGGATAAGGGACTAGAAGTGCCGGCTAGTCTGATTGTTGAAGTACTCGAGAATGAGATCCAAACCGTCGATGGGGAGTCATGGTCAATTATCTCTGGGTTCCCGAATGACACAGAACAGCTGGCAAAATTCGAAAAGAAGGTAATTTTATCCGAGAGGTCTTACAGCACGAGTGACACTGACATCATTTGATAGGTTCAAAATAGCAATTGTGTCTTTTATGTAGAATGTCCTCCGCACACTGATGATCAAACACAAAGGGCTGCCATTTTGGAGGATGCTAAGCATACATGGAAGCCTTCAACTGTTCACTTCAAGGACATTCTGAAGGGTTCAGCCGCGCATTTTGAAGTGATTGGTTCCACCGACCAGCAGCCGACTATATCCGAAGAGGACCTCTGCGGGCTGGCAGCGAGCTCGATTAAGGCTTTTATCACGATTGGAATGTAGACGAACATCCGTGGATGAAGACAATTTCTTTTAAGTAACTCAAATTTCATTAATCTATACTGAATAAAAGTCCATTTCGATATCCACAAGTTGCTTCGATTCAATCCTTGGCCGTGCTGCGGTAACTAAGAAAAGTCTCTCACTTTACATCCTTTTTCACCATTTTCGAACATTAGAGAGCTTATTGTTAACTGCACACTCTCTGGGTTTCCATCTTCATATACGTTGGAAGCTTTGCGGCCAATCAGCCGGTTATTTCCTATTCATTGGTGAGACATGTGGCATCAAAGATTCGGAATTGAGTAAGCTTACTCAGTGCTAATACGTAGGACTGCAGTACCTTCATAGACGTGATAGCTCTCTCGTCGTTGTCGAGGAGGTCTTTCGACTTTTGACTGTCCCAGTTCATGGTCAATGGAGTTGATCCAATGACAGAATGATAAGAAGCCAGCAGGGAACTGCAAGAAGCAACTTGTTCCTCAATGAGGCTACTTGGTCTGGATGGATGAATCCAGAAGCCACCCTAGCTTTTGTTAGCGTAGGTTTTATCTCAACGTGAGCATGCAATCATACAGAGTCTTTGTAGCGCCCCCAAAAGATGTTTCTCGCAGAATCAAGCTCACGCACATGCAGTAGGATAAAGAAAGCCAGACTTGTAAAAATCCAGGAGGATCGGTATCTTGTCTCAAGAGCTTTGCAGAGGGCCAAGAGGATTCTCTTGTCAAGTTCAATCATTTGCAACTCTAGCAAATGTCCCAGCTGATTCTGTATCATTCGGGGCACTAGTGTAATTCCATTCCATGGCGATTGGCTGTCGCGGACAGCTGCCATACCGAGAGTTTCACAACCATGGGTTTGCCAACCTATAAAAAGGAGACGTAGACAGGTATAGATCCCGAGACAATCCCGTATGAGAGGGTGCTAAGGATATCAGTAATAAATCGAACCCGGAAAGTGTGTTTCTTACATCTCCGTGAACCCGAGCAATGCGAAAGAAAATGGACACCGGGCTTGCGCTCTCACATATTTCATCTAATGCATGAGGAATGCATCCATTGATGTATGGTCCAATATCAATTTTGCGATCCCTCAAACAATATGCGGTTGTAATCACTGAATGCCAGCCGGATGAATCTTTTTTCAACGTACGGATTTGATGTCTATATGTCGGTTGAAACTGGCAGCAGACAACGCGTAGGCTTGGTCCATTGGCATAGTGTCGAAATTTTCTGCAGTTGATTGGGACATTTCCTGGCCCTGGACCGCAGTAAATAGGCTTTCGTAGACTTCATTTTTCCCTAATTATAAGTGAGAAATCGCAGTCAATATCTTACCAAACAGACCAGTCTCATCCCTTACATTTTTCGAAAGGCTGATATTGTGTTATAGTCTGCCGGACACATAAGGTGATTGGAAGTTTCAGCTGGGAACATCGGAGACAACGCGGATCCTCAGCGGTACCCGAATTCTCGCACTACGCCAGCATCTGAGGTTAACATATGAACTAACGCAACTCTGAAGTGCAATTACTTGCCTTCTTCCTTCGGATCTGACATTGTGTACATCGGCGGCACTTTTTGCCATTGCTTAAACTCGATTGCTCCAAAAGACTTGTCTCAAAGGAAATGAGATTTTTGACCTTCACTAGACTGAGAGTATTGACGACTTGGGGTTCTTTTGGATCCTGGCGTTCAATAGGTAACATTTCGCTGGCTTGATAAGACTCGCTGGCTTCCAGACAGATTGCATGTCTATTCACGACGTGGTCAAGGCCAGGGCAAGAAAACATGTTTTCTGAAAGGTTGGGTGGACCTCGATTGGGATACTGACTCGACGAGTTCAAAGGACTCGAAGTATCTAAAGTCCCATCCGAAACCTGAAACAGTTGTTAGAACCGTACGGTCCAGATGCGAGCGGTAGGTATTACCTCGATAGGACAGCTTAGGAGATGGCTGTTGGATAAGGAGCCAAATAGACAAGCACTGCTGACATCGTAACATTCCTGAGAATCATGCTGAGCTGGGTCATAGCCCGAGGCAAGAGAGACTGATGTCTGCCACTCCATAGTAAAGGAGGTCCTTGAGTCCATGAAAAAGAAGAGAAGCGAAAATGTGCCCTGGTTTATCTTATGCGTCAGAATGAACAGACCAGGTCTGATCAGGTTTGAAAGCGCTTTCCTCCTTCAGGGCCATACCGCATTAGGGCAAACTAAAAATCGCCATTTTGTAGAATCCCTGTAGATTCTGTGTCTATGAATGGCTCAAACACTCAAGGATCAACAATTTTCTGAACGCCTCCCTCAGGTTACTAGTGATGGTTGGCGCAACATTTATGAGCTGCCTCTAGGCCTAAGTACTCCATAGGTACTATAATCCAATTGCCGCCTGCATTCTAAAAAGTGCCCAAGTACAGGCATTTTCTGGGTGTCTGTATTAATTTGACTGGTCAAAAGACATTCCATAGGCGGTTGAAGAGGCTATGTACATACTATCCGTCGGAGAGAATGGTCATGGTTGCTCTGCCGAGAGACTATTATTCTCGTCTAGAAGATACAGTGGTCGTCGCGTGCTTTGAATGGCATCACTGGGATGGAATTTGTTGAAAGATGCATTGTTCTTTTTATGTTTTGCGAGGTTGTGATACAGAATAAAGAATGTACTTCCGGGGTGGCCATGAAAGGAAATGCTAACAACAAAATGACCATTAGATACGATCAAGAAAGAGCCAAACAAGCATCCGCCCATTGTTGTAGATATCCACTGGCCATCGAAGGAGGGCGGCAAGCGGATGGGGCCGACGCTCATCATGAGCCGCATCGACCGAGCAATGAGGTTAAGGAAAAAGGGAAAAAGAGAAAAAGGGACCAATTACGTCCGGCGATACTAGCGGCCAGTAAGCCAAACCCCTGATCACTTCACCGCTTATCCTAACAGCTTCTCTTTTTGGATCTTTTTTTAGGCTAGGTCGCAGGCACGCAGGCGGACTTACAGCTCCATATTTAAACCTTTCTTTCAATCTTCCCCTCTTTTTATCCCCGTGCGTCTAGTCTGATACCTCGCTCGACAACCGAAGTTGAATTTATCGAGCTATTATCAATCTCCTATAGCACAGACATACTTAACACTTATACCATTGTTTGTAACACCCTTGAGACCTGACTATCGCAACTACTGATCTAGTCCCGTAGCAATCTACAGTGGCACCGCAAAGGTCTCTAATCCCTTTACACCCCTTATTTTTCTGCCATGTGTTAATTTGCACTAAGGAAATAATTAGGGTCGTTGCGATCACGTAGCAACTAAAGCCGACTGTGTTAACAAAATTTTGGCGTAGTGCCCTCTTCCGCTCGTAGAAAGCAGACATCAACATGACTAACGCTATATTCGATGTATAACTAACTATTGTATCCCTTGAAATATCGGTCAGGGTTCTTTGGGGCATATGGTTCAAACCAGTGGGACCTAGACAACACATCGGGCTGCGAAAGGAAAGCTAATCAGGTATATGACTATATGAATTCTAGGCTGAGACTATTGACTAATAAATAGATAGATATGCAAGTAGACCGAGAATACAAAGTATATTACGGTAGGGCCTTGGAAGTCAACATCACAGTCGAAAATTCAAATCTGGCCCAGGGTCACAGTGCGGGCGCGTAGGAGTAGAGGAAAATAAACAAGGGAGCTTCAGTGGAGCAGTCAACTGCCCGGACCAACACCGCAGCTCCGCACTCGCTATCCACCCGTTCCTCTCGATCTGATGGCTTTTGCATGTTCTCTTGGGCATGGACTGACACCTTGTTTGTTATTCTTTTCATCCCGTCTTTTGTCCATTGGAGGAGTAAGCGCGATCAAAACAAACTTAAAGACGCGGGAAAATGAACAACGAACCATGGCTCGATAGCCTATCCGACGACTGGCCATCGGTGCCTGTCTCTCCTACAACGCCTGTGACGCCTGGCCCATCCAAGACCGTACTTCCCTCCTCTCCCCGAACTTCCCAGGATACCCCTAGTCGCATTCCAGTGCCTGCCCGTCGATCCGCGGGACAACAATCACCGGCCAGCGACGCGAAAAAGGTGACTCGGCCATGTCATTTCATTAAAAGAGAACCACCAACACCTAAGACACCTCGGACCCGCAAGAAACCCTCGAAAACAGAGTCGCCGACCCCCGCAAAAGTCAAAACAAACACCCCGAAGTCCTCCCCGAAGCGCAGTCCGAGGCCCGCGGCCGGCAAGCAGCCGCAGACGATGGATACACGCTCCCCGCTGCGGTCGGTGTCAAATGTTTCCAGCCAATCGGGCTCTCAAAGCACAGTTCAGATCAAACCGAAGAAGAATCGAGATGAGCGCGCGGGCACACCCGAATGGCGGAAGCGACTGGTGCACGGAGAGATGGGAGTGGGCGACCAACGGGATCTGTTTGCGCCCATGGGCCTCGAAAGCGTATTTAAACCGCCGACACCAGGGTCTGAGAATGGGCAACAGGACTCGATTCCTTTCGCAAAGCAGGATGACCAACTGTGGGATTTCACCGACACGACTTCCCGTCAAGATAGCGCGATGAGGAAAGACGCCGACGAGCCCCAGAACCAGGAACCGGATATTTTGGAGGGTGATAAAACGGGCATCGGCGTCGGATCGCCAATAGGAACGGTCAATCGACCACCTGGGCCGGACAAGCGACCTCCAGCCCAGGATCCTGATCAAGAGGACATTTCACAGGGAGAAACCGAGCAGCGAACGGCCAGTGGGCTAGAAGACCTTCGCAATGAGGGCATTACACCCATTACATTCACCCGGCCGAATACACTGGAGCGCGGAGCTACGTCGGAGGTGGTCAAATCAGCCTTGAAGCAAGTCACCAGCAAGCTCGAGCGTCTGTCCATGAATACCGATAGCCGACCAGACTCACCCGCCAGCGATAGCTTCCTCTTTTACAACCACAGCGAGCCACGGGCCGAAGGCTCACCGCAAGACGATAGTCTGCTGGATGTGACGAGTCACTCCTTGCCGCAGGACCTGTCAATGGGGACGGTGGATTTCAGTAGCCGCCGTGGCAACCGCGCTTTCCGGCGTCGATTCTCTCCTTCGCCCTTTCCCTCACATCGTATGTCTCCCGCGACTCTTGCCAACACCAAAATTCGCAGTTCTCCTCTCTTCAACCCTTCTCAGCATAAAGGGTCACCCTCCTTGCCTCGACCTTCCTCCTCCCACGTGCGCCCTTCAACGGCGGGGGATGCGACAACAAAAGAACCCAAAATGCCATCATCGGGCAGTCCGCTGAAGCTGTTTGGTGAGCATGACACATTCACAAACAACCGGCTTCTGCGGCGTATGAGTCAATTTGAAGAGTTCAGCGACGGGTCGGATGAGGGGCCGCCTTCGCCCTCGGAGGAAGCACGACGAAAGGGCGAAAGCCGCAGCTTTTTAAACTCCAGACACGAGCCATTGGGTGATATTTCATCGAACAACGAGCGACTAGCGTCTCGGAACATCTCACGTCCTCGACTGAATCGGTTCGGCGATGGAGAACTTGATCAATTCGACTTCTCTGATACCAGTCCCTACGAGAATAAGTTGGTCTATGATGAGGCACATGGGTTTGGATCTCGACCCTCCTCGCGGAGGCTCTCATCTGGTAGACAGCGATATTTGCGTGGGACGTCCCAGCAAGGCTCTCTCCGCTACACCAGGACGACCAGGACTGCGAGTTCCGGTTTCACTCGAAAGCCATCGGCATGGACTCGCCAGAGTTACTTCGACCACGCGCGGGAGGCCTCCTTGTCACGTCTCAACAAAAAGGAAAACAGGGCCTTCCCCGAGACCAAGCGAGTTCCCAAAAGTGCAGCCGATCCGACTCCGAAGCGTCGCCGGACAATAATGCGAGACAGCGCGGAGCCAGAACCCTCATTCCAAAACGTCGACTCCCCTCCGAAATTCGGCGACAGCATGTCTCTTCTGCAGAGAAGCTTGTTGCAGCATGGCGTGCACCTTGAAAATGGAGACTATCTCGCGCCCCCTGGACCCTCTCCGACCATGCAACGACCTAGAACACCTACTCCCAGTCAAATAAGGTCGACCCATGAAGCCAAGATTGCGCCAACCAGGGACTTCTCCGAGTCCAACTACGATGAACATGACTATTCAGATTCATTCTCGATCGAAGGAGATATCCCATTGCTCAAGGTGACTGGCGCGAGTGACACGTCTCGAAAAGGGTCAATCACCACTCAGGATTATTTGAACGAGGCTACGAAGATCATGGACTTGATCCGGTCTAAAGGCAGATCGGCTGCTGGTCTGACCAGTGTTCAGGAGTCGGACCCAGACAGCGAAGATGGCGCTTTAAGCTTGTATGAGGATGAATCCACTCAGGAAGCCTTTTCTCGTCCTCCAAGCCGCGACGGGACGGACCTGCGCAAGCAGCGGGAGCCCAAGGAATTGAACCCGCTCATTATCAGCCACCTGAAAAAATACCAAGAAAGGGAGGATGGCAACGACTCGGTCATGTCATTCAACGGCTACTCGATGCATAAGGAGGACCGACTTGGCGGACTTGGCCCCGAACAGAGAAAGCGCAAGCCCAGTGCTTCGATCGACGACGTGGCGGAAAACATTGCTCAAGACCTAATGACAATCAACACGCAGATGTCTGGATTCAGCGTCCAATCTGTGCCAACCGGCTCGTCTCAAAATTCGCAGGCGAAAGGCATGTTGTCCTCTGACCTGGTATCCCATTTGATTCCGCAACAAGTCAATGGCTTCACGTACGATCGGTCGAGGAATCAATGGGTCAAGGATGGCATCGAAGAGCCGGTCCGTTCGTCTTTCCGGGAAGATGAGCATGATCCCTTCCAAGACATTCCTGATCTGAGCGTAGATGAGCTGCAAGAGATGATGAGGGTCCATGGATTGGGCTCTCCTGCGAAGAGTTTGACTGCGGATCAGAGTGAGGCTCATCCTCCGGGAACTCTCGACGCAGGCGCTTCTCCCAGAAAGACCGATCTTCGACCTCACACAAGGGATGGTGGACCCTCATTAAGCGCAAGCTCTATGCAGCCCAGAGTTACTCGATTCACATCAAGTGTTCCTCAGTCTGGCACTAGAGCCACATCATGGAACACGGATGACACTCAAGAAGAGAATGTTGGACAAGGGGCTCCTGTACCCGAGTTGCAGCCGCGGACTAAACAGGCCCGCGTTCCGACTATCACCTTCTCGTCGCCTCTTGTGTCACATGTCGCGTATAGAGATGATCCTGATGCCTCGGAATCGAGTCCAGTCCAGGAAGAGGCGACCAATGCAGTCACTTCACCGGAAGAAAGCCCAACTCACGCGGACCAGCAGCACAGTTCATCACGGGCATTCATGCCGCCGATTGGCCGTGAAACCTCCGTGGCCGGTCAGCCATTCATCCGACGTCCCATCTCTCGAATCGAGGAGAGAAATGAAGAAGGCGCCGAAGATCACAGCATTGTTCATAGGAGCGATCCAATGGCTGTTCAACACACCCCAGTTGGACAAGGCGCCGAGAATTCCTTGGTTCCCATTCAAAGTCCCGAGCAGACGAACTACAGTTTCCATCTGAGTCCGCTTCCTGAATTCTCTGTGAACCAGCCGGACCACCCGTTAAACCTCGAAATGAGCTATGTGGCTCAACGGACAAATCCAAAGTCTTTGCGACAGGTTCATGGAACTTTTGCACTCGCGACAGAGGAACTGATCAAGCACATCACCGATGCAGAGCCCTACGAGCCCTATTGGGACCATGTCCGCCGCTTGGTACTCCGGCAGAAGGGACTGATCACTCTGCACAAGCTGAGCGACTTCTGTCCTCGCCTTGAGGACCTCGATGTGTCCGATAACGACATCGGTCAGTTGAGCGGTGTCCCTTCGACATTGCGAACCCTGAAGATCCCGCGGAACTGTCTCTCCAACCTCACTCCATGGGGTCACTTGACCAACCTACAGTATCTAGACATTTCTGGCAACGACATTGAAACACTGGATGGTTTCTCTAGTTTGATCCATCTTCGAGAATTGAAGGCAAATGACAACCAAATCCGCAACATCAATGGTGTCATGGATCTAAATGGGCTGCTGAGTCTGAAGCTGGGTAACAATTCGATTACCGATATAGACTTCGAAGGAGCTGAACTGTAAGTTGCCCCGTCACGTCTTTGCTATGTGGAGTACTGACTTTCTAGGACCCGACTTCGTGATCTTGACTTGAGCCATAACTGCTTGACGTCGGTTCAGAACATTGAGTGGCTTCCGTCTCTCACCACTCTCGATCTCAGCGCCAACAAGATCACACGGTTTGAAGCTCCAGCATCACTCATTAGCCTACGCGCCCTCAGGCTTTCCGGAAACCGACTGGATCGGTTTGATGTAAAGAATTTCTCTTCCGTGAGCCTTCTCTACCTCGACCAGAACTGCTTGTCTACTGTCACTAGCCTCGAGCACTGCCATAACCTCGAGGTGCTATCTGTGCGAGAGCAGTCCTCGCCTTCAGGCAACGAGTCAGACTTCACTCTGGACCTCGACCTGGGATGTGTGAAGGACGTTCGGAAATTGTTCCTATCTTCAAACAAGCTTTCATCCGGATGTCTCTCGCCATCGGCACCTCTACTCCAACTGCAACTGCTCGATCTAGCTGCCTGCACCCTGAGTTGTCTTCCTGGGGATTTCGCCTCAAACTTCCCGAATGTCAAGGTTTTGAACATGAACTTCAACTCGCTCAATGAGCTGGAGCCGCTTGTGGGAATGAAATGCCTTTCCAGGCTGTCTGTCGCTGGAAACCGGCTCTCCAGAATGAGACGAATTTGTCAAATTCTGAGCCGTCTGGGTCGAACCGGCCGCGGAAATCCATGCTCTCTCCGAAAGCTGGATATCCGTGGCAACCCATTGACAATTGGTTTCTACCCTCCGGCTCTCACTGGCAATGGAACCAATGCAGACCGCAAAAAGTCGAGGGACCAGGACAACGTAGTCATCCGACGACAGGAAAATCAGCGAGATCTTCCTGATGCCCTTGCCGACCTCGACCAGAATGATCAAATCACTCAGGCTGTCACTTGGGAGGACAGTGCAAAGTATGAGCGAGATGTTGAGGTCAACGACCCATTTACTCTCCCGCCTGCGGATCCCGCAGCGGATGCGAAGTACCTCGGTCATTTGGATCAAGCAACCCGATTGCGCCGAAGAGTCCTGGAGCTTTTACTCTATGCTGGCACGAGTGGCTCACTCTATACCCTTGATGGACTAGGGTTTCGGCCATCCCTGGTCGGGGACAGTCCAGACATGCAAAAGGCATGGGCGAAATTGGAGGAGCTCGGTGTCCTCCGGAGAAAGGCGATTACCCACAAGTCGTAGATGTGGATTTTATTTTACTTAGCGGAGGAAGGAGTTTTATTAGAGCATTGGATGGCAGTGTTTACGGAGTTTTCTTGACTTGACTTAGGCTTGGCTGCCGCCATGTCTGGTGTTGGATGTGCATGATCGCATTACTGGAGTTTTGATTTTGACTGCTGCTTTGATGGCCTTGGACTATAGCGACAGCGCTTGTAACTTGAAACACGATTTTCGCGTCAATATCTTTCATAACCTCGCCAGCATAGATAGGATCTTTGTCTAGTAGCTATATTGCTCCAGCCGGTACAATAGAACTGACGGAGGGAACCGACAACCAGACATTCTAAATTAGCAAGTCAACCTGCACGGCAGTCTCCTCTTGACCAGGGTGATATGTTTCTCAGGGAACCGGTATTTAAAGTCAGGAGGCAACCAAAGTCTCGGGAACCTTGAGAAGGCCTTGAGTCCATCCCAATCGGTGTGTAACCCACTGGGCCCGCCAAGGTGGTAAGGCCGGCGCGGCCCGACCCGGATAGCTCGATCGGGATAGTTCGGGGATAGTTCGGGTCAGGGCCAAGGTTAGGACTTGCCTTGCAACTGCTATTTGTTGCCATGACGGCCTTTAGTTCTTCCGGAGAGGCTTACAGATGCCCCTTCCGGCTTTAGCTTTCTAGTTCTTACAAGAATCCCACGATCATCAGCCTCAGGCTTATGTGCTTCTTCCCATAGTAACAACTAGTAGTATATCCGCTTCCGATCTCTAGGGATTCTCCGGAGATAGTTAAGCCGCTCGCGTTTCGTCTTTACCCCCCGGTCGGAGTCATCCTATTCCGGAGGGGCATCTCATTCGTCTTCCCCTTTTCATCTCCACTCATCCATCAATTTCTCCCAACCAACATCCTTTGTCATCGCAATTTTCTGGCTCTTAAGGAGCTAAATCCGTTCCGGAACTAGAGGATTTTGTTTTATCCCTCCCGCTATACCCTTTAGTCCCTAGTTTATTAGGGGCCCTCTTAAACTTAAGAGTTGCTAAGTTAGAAGCAACCACGTTATTCTAACCTATATACTCCGGGAGATCTACGTACTTAACCAATGCCGGTAGTCACGGCTAGACACGTAAGAGAAATAGTCGCTCGAGGTTAGTAGCTTCAATTATACCTCGACGATAGTACTAACCCCTACTAGAGCGAGTTCTCGTCCGAAACGAAGGATCGCCTTACCTACGTCGTCTATAACGCCGACCGTCCGTAGCTCCCGAGGGATTTCCTATACCTTCCGGACTAGGCCTTAGACGTATTAGTCCTCCGCGCGGCTATAAGAGGTTTCAATAACGCGTTTCCCTACGTATTCCCTAAAGCTTAACTTCAATTATAGCCCTAGGTCGCCTAGTAGGAACCGTCTACTCTAGCTCTTTCCCCGATTCCGGAGTAATAGCTTAATCCCTTTAACTTACGTCCTTTTCAAAATACTAGCTTAGTCTAGGGACCTCGCTAGTTCGTCGAGTATAGGGATAACCCTTTACTATTATCCTCTCTACCTAACGTCGAACTACTATAATCGGGACCTAAGGCATAGAGCCTTATTAACTCTCCGAATATAGCGTCCGACAATAATAACGCTTTTCCCTAAACCTAGGCTAAATTTGCCCTAATAATTGCCTAGGCTATAGCTAAGGCTATACCGTAAGTAGTAGTAGTAGCTATACAAAATATTCGGTTATAGTAGGGCCCCTAAGGTCCTTAAGGACCGTAAGGCCCGCGGGGCTAGGACGGTATAGACGCCGCTACGAGCGGCGCTAGTAGTATATATATCTACTAGAAAGCGGAGGAAGTTAGGTACTTTACTCCGGAGCCTAACTCCGAATAATATATACGAACTATTCGCGGGGTTACCTATTATTTAAACGTTTACTCTTTCCTTAATGTCCTCCGCGCCCTAGTTCCGCTTAAGACTAAAGAAGTAGTACGCGCCGGTATTTCCGGATGCCTTAGAGAAGAGGCTTTTCGTTAGTAGTATAACGAGCTCTCCGACGTAGAGCGAAATAAGTTAAATACTATACCGCTCGACAATAGTTAGTTTAGGCGACTAGAGCGTCGTTTTAAGATACGTCCTACGGTCGCCTAGGAAAGAATAATATTAGCTACTTATACCTAGGACGATATACGCGTATAGCGTTCGGTAGTCGCCTAGGCCTAGTACGTCTTCCGGAACGTATAAGTAGCCGAGCTAGCCGGCGGCGCAACGGTCGGCGTTACTACTTAACTTCGTACTATCTAGCTACGTCTAGATCCGACTTTGCAACGGGACGTTCCGGAACCTACTATAGCGACGTCGTTGTCGGCTTTTATAGAGCAACTTAACATAAGATACTAGTAGTAGATAGCTATTGTTCGACGAAGGGGTAATAGTCGCTAGACCTAGAACTAGCTACTAGTAACTTAATAAGCTAATTGTCCGTAGTAGCCTACTACGAGTTAGCCCCGGACTTAGACGCCTAGAGCGGTTCTATTCCGGAGCTAGAACAACTAGAATTAAAGCTAGCCTTACGGTTAATAGTTGCGCCCTTAAGGTAGGTAGTAGTAACTCTAGAGTTAGTATTAGTATCTATTCTAAAGGACTTTATATTAGTTCTAGTAGCTATACTATTAGTAGTAATATTAATAACAAAGCTCGTAGCGCTAGCTTCCGGAGTTACCCTAGGAGTAGCCCTAGGCGTAGTAGTAGTAGCGGTAACCGTAGGGACCGTAATAGTATACTAACTAGCAAGGGTAGCGACTACTATCTAATCGTCCCTAGAATAATCGTTACGTAATAGGATAGAATTAAGCTTATAATAGATAGCGTTAATAGAATCGTACGACGGCCTACCTCGGAGATATTCCGGAGCCGGTACTAGATACGCCTAATACGTATACCGAGGTATCTCCTATAGCTAACTACTTCTTAGACCCTAGCCTAGGATAGGCTTTCTCGCTAGACTATATCGAGGCCGAGACTACTAACTAGGAGGGTCCGGAATAGGACGACGACTAGTATAGGTATTTCGGAGCGCTAGACGAAAATAACGACCTAGCCTATTATAATACCGCGCCGGAGATAATAGTTATATATCTAAACTACGGGTAGGCTTTTATATCCAATAATAGGCTTTACGAGTATCTTCGAGGCTACAAACTAGTAGTAGTAGGTATCGACGACGCCGTACTAGCTTATTTTGTATCCGTAGACGTAGAAGACTAGCCTCCGTAACTACTACTAGTAATTGAATCTAAGGCCTAGAAGACGTAGCCCCTAGGACTAGCTTATAAAACCTAGCGTTATGCTTCCGTAGTAGTTAGCTTATAAAATTAGGCAAATCTACTTATCGTATACCTAGACTTAGGCTATATTATGACTATTATCGATATAGACCTCGCGGTTTCTCTTAGGCTTCCGCTCGAGAAGACGGAGCCTATTCTAGTCGTAGGGATCGGCTCGCGCTATATCTCTAGTACTTATATTAAGCTCGACGTATATTTCCGCGGTTATAATAATACCGCAAAGATCTCTATCGAGGTATATTTAGTCGGCGAGCTTCGCGCGAAGCTACTAATTAGTATAGATGTTTTAGCTCCGGAGGGATTCCGCTTAGATTTCGAAAAATCTATAGCTCGTATCGCCTCCTATATAGGCTTAACGATCCCTATAGCTATCTACGCGAAGGAGTATTACTAACCTAACCGACCTATATACGCCGAAAAGAAGGTTATTATCCCGCCCTTTTTACGCGCTACGATTCTAGTATAAGTAAACTCCGCGCTACCTAAAGATAGGGAGTATATCTTCGAAGGAGGCTACCCTACCGTATTAGTATATACCTACTAGGTCGATGCCGGATTCCCTTTCGTCGAAGCAATTAACGACTCTCCGGAACCGTAGGTACTCTAGAGAAGGGCGCGCCTCGGTACCCTACGGGAAGCGGATTTTCCGATAGCGTATAGCGTTACTCTAGCGGTAGCGGAGCTCGCGCGTAGTAAGCCTAGTTTAGCCTAATAGCAAGGAGCCCCCGACCTCGCCTTCGCGTAAATAGAGAAGGTCTTACCTAACGGTATTACGGTCTACGGGAAGGACCTAGTAATACGGGCTTTAACTAAGGTCCTAATATCGTATAACGTTTAGGGCGATATACCCGGTATAGTCGATATTCCGGAGGACTAATAGATAACGATCCTACTAGTTAAAGGAGCGAAGTTTCCCCGCAATAAAATCTACCCCCTCGGTCCGAAGTAACAAGCTCTAGTCGACGAAATATTTGATAAGTTATACGCTAACGGTAAGATATTATAGGCGTAGGGCTATATACCGAGTACCTACCTAGTCTTCGTGGTTTACTATAAGTCGGCTTCCGGAGAGATAGTTAGCCGCGTGGTTGTCGATATTCGTAGGCTTAATAAGATCGTTAAACCTAATCTCTATCCGATCCCGACGATCGGGGATATAACTAATATAGTCTAGGGCAAACCGTTTATAATAGTATTAGATATATCTAAATTCTTCTATTAGTAGAGAATTAGGCCGGCGGACCGGCGAAAGATAGCGGTTATCTCCTATCGAGGTTAGGAGATTTTCTATATCGCTATTATAGGGTACTATAATAGCGTACCTTACGTATAACGATAAATAGAGCTTATGCTAAAGTATCTCCGAAGGTACTATAAGGTCTATATTAACGACCTAGTCGTTGCTTCCGATACCTTATAGTAGTATATCGACGACCTTTACGCCGTCCTCGCCTACTTAGAGCAATACAACGTTGCTCTCTAACCTTCGAAGGCCTATATAGGTTTCCCGAATATTTAGCTCCTCGGACAATACGTCGACGTACTCGGTATATCTACTCCGGAACAACGACTTAAAGCTATCGCGGATTTATAGTTCCTATATACGCTCTATTAACTTAAAACTTACCTAGGCATAATAGGCGCCCTTCGCTAGTATATACGAAACTACGTAAAGCGCGTCGAGCTACTTCAACGTCGTAAGATAGAGCTTCTTAAGGGGAGCCTATTAGCTAGGAGGCCGCGTAAAGAATAGAGCTTACGTATATAGCTAGACCTAACCTAGGCTAAACGGCAAGCCTTTAATAATATATAGGCTATTTTCCGGAACCCGTAATAGCTTACTTACTAGGACAAGACCTATCGTTTATACGTCGATATTAACGCCTTAAAGTAGAGCGGATATAGGGCGATAGTCTATTACGTTAAGCGCGATTATCAACACTCCCCGCTTAACCGATTGCCTCCGGCGATAGCTATTAAGCCTATCCTTTTCCTTAGCCGCTTACTTACGACGGCTAAATAGCAGTATTTTACGATAGAGCTAGAATTTTCTTGCATTATTTAGGTAGTCCGCAAGATTCGACACCTTATTAAAGCGGCACTAGCGGACCTTACGCCTATCTTTTATACTAACTATTTAGCGACGATTAATCTAGCTACATCGCTAACTACTTCTTCGGCAGAAAGGCTAAACCTACGTCTAGTACGAGGATCCCAATATCTTTAATAGTTCCGCCTCCGCGTATACTATCGCTCCGGAGCGTCCAACTACGTAGTAGACGCTTTATTACGACTACTAGCCACGAATCTAGTCGTACCTAGGTAGGATAAAGATCTCGACGCCCTATTCTCGCTAACCTACGTAGCGCCGGACGAGGATACTACGTATACGCTAATAGCCTCTACTATCTAAATCGACGTATAGTTTAAGTAGCGTATTCTTCATAGCTACGACGTAGATAAGCGCTAGCGCCTAATTATCGACTAGCTTAAGGCTCTCTCCGGAGAAGCCGATCTAATACCTCTAAAGCTACCCTATACTCTCGACGACGACCTTTTATACTCCGTACGGGAGGACGGAGATAATTAGCTCTATATTCCGGAATCGATAATAGATAATATTTTTAGGATAGTATATAACGATTAGAGGCACTAGGGTATCGACCGTACCTAGCAAAAGATAAGAGGTCTAGTTATTTACAAAGGATAGAAGCGATTAAAGCATTATATCGCTATATGCCCTAAGTACCTTCGCAATAATCCGAGATAGTATAAACCGTTCGGGTCCTTATAACCAATACTAACCCCGCCGGTACTATTCTATACCCTAACGATCGACTTCGTTACTAGGCTTCCTAAGCTCCGAAGCGATATCGATATAGTCGCTTTCTTTACCTATAAATTCTCTAAGCGAGTTAGCTCCGTAGTCGGCAAAGCTATATAGTCCGGAGAAGAATAGGCCGCCGCCGTATTAGCTTTACTCTAGTCCGGGGACTAGGGGATCCTAGTCGTCTAGATCTCCGATCGAGACCTAAGGTTCGTTAGGGGACTATAGAAAGGCATATTTACCGCTTTAAAAGTATAGCTACTTTACTCGGTCGTATACTACGCGTAGACTAACGGGTAGTCTAAGCGGACTAACTAGACGGTAGAGATCTAGCTCCGTTATTTCGTCGCGACCTATTATAGTATTATATAGGATTACGTACTTCCTACGCTATAGGCCTCCCTCAATTTATCTATAAATATATCCTCCGGAGATACGCCGTATCGCCTAATATATAGATTCAACTTACGTATACTATAGGATCTCCTACGGAGGGTATTTACTACGTAGGAATTCGTAGCGCGGCAAGACGTAGCCGAATATCTTAAGGTAGTAGCTATAGAGATAAAGCGTTAATACGACGCTCGACATAAACCGGTTTATTTCAATATCGGCGATTACGTCTACCTAAAGCTCTAGAAGGGCTTTAATATTCTAGCAAATAATTAGCTTACTCGGAAGCTCAGCCAACAATACGTAGGGCGATTTCGGGTACTAGAGAGAGTCGGACGCCTAGCCTATCGCCTAGACTTACCCTCGGCCTAGAAGATTTATAATATAATCTCGATAGCGTACCTAGAACTAGCGCTAGTAGAGGCCCGTAATAACGGCTCCGGAGATCCTTAGCCTACCCTAGATATACGCTTCCCTAACGAGTAGAACCGATTTAACGTCGAAGCTATCCTAGATAAGAGGATTCGTTAGCTCGGTAGAACTAAGAAGCCTATACTATATTATCTCGTCCGCTAGAGAAACGTAGGACTATAGCACGACGAATAGGTACACTAACGGAATATACTCGGTATAGAGGACAAAATCGCCGAATTCGAGGCGTAGAGTAGTTAGTCAAAAGACTCCGTAGATTTGTTTTTAGATATTTCTTTATTACTTCTATCCTCTCTTTATTAGGGACTTCGTTTATTACTTTTACTTCCTTAGTTCTTTGTCCGTTTAATTTTCTCGCGTATCTCTTCTCTTCCCGAGTATTACTACGTTATTTATTTTACTTCTATCGGCTTATATCTTCCGGAGCGAACTATCTCTTACTTTATATCCTCCGGAGTAACCGTTATCTCTTTTATACTATCCTCGCTTCGATAAAGCGACTACGTTCTATTATAGGGACTATACCCGTAGAAAGCCCTAAACCTAATATCCCTAATAAAGTTACCTCGACGCTATTTATCTCTAGAGAAGCTTCTCTAGTCCTAGAAGTCACGTCGCCTACTCTAAATCCGATAGGCATCTCCGAAGACCCTATAACTATATCTAAACCGCCTACTTCTCCTACTTCGCTAAATCCGGAGCGTCTATCGCTTATAACTATACCTAGGCTTATCCTTAATCCTCTACGTATAATCCCGTCGGTAGCCGCCGTCGTATATCCTCCTATTATTACTCTCCCTACTACTATACCTACTATTATTAGAGTATTAGGTACGTATCCTAAGGATTACGCCCTACGCCTAATCCGGAAACTACGCGACTAGTCTTACGCTTATATAGACAAGATAACTACGCTAGCCGCGGGTAAGAAGCCTAGGAGGTAGTAGCTAGACGACGGTAATAGACCGACTCCGAGGAGTATAGGAGCTAATAGTAGCTAAGCTAACCTTAAAGCTTTTACTAAATTAAAAGAATATCACTAGAATATTCAAGACTCCGTAAACTAGGTAGGTATTAACCCCTCCGGATATATAAAAGTTACCCTACTTAAGGTCTACGCTTCGGATTAGGTTATATTCTAGGCCTCGCTATTTATAAGAGATAAAGACCGCGTTAAGGCTTACCTAGCGGACTTTAATACCTACGGAGACGTTTACTTTACCTATATCCTAAAGGACCCCCTAATAGTTATTAAAGCTTACGGCTTATTTTAGTTCCCCGTATAGAAAGGAGCCTATATTCTTTCCGGATCGTAGTAGCCAATAGTAGGCTAGATATTCGATATAGCAATTAATTATACTACGGCGGCCTTACCGATTTATCGAGAGTAGAGTATAGGTTTAGTACTAGTACCTCCGGAAGTAGCCGAGGTAGCTAGATAGATACTATAGCTTTACGCTTATTCGATTACCCCCGAACTACCGATTAGGATACCGGAATCCTTTATCGATATAGTAAAGATATACTATATCGGCTTAAACTTCCGCTACAACGCTACCGCTAAGTACTAGGTAATTTTAAACCGTAACGAAGTAGGCCTAGAGTACTAATAGTAGCTACGTAGTTTTTAACCCCTCGTCGCTCTAGACCCTACCGATATAATAGAGATAGAAGATCGATACGAAACTTACTATAGGTACTAAGACCTTATCCCTATTAACTAGGCTACTATCTATACTCCCGCTAGCTAGAGGCCGCGCCGAAGAATTATAATTACTAAGAAGAAGGTCTCGGTACTCCCTACCTCTAACGAAGGATTCCTTCCGGAAGAAGCCTATACCGTAGATAGTATTACCCTACTAGTAGTACCTATTACTATAACCCTAGAGTTATCTCGTATCCTCGCCTCTATCTTAGACGCCCTCTTACTACCTAAAGGAGTCGCCGCCGGAAATATCCTATCCGCAATAGGAGTACTTAGTAAGCTCCGCGCTTCCGTTACTAAGAGCCCCCTCGTACTAAGCGTTAGCTATAAGGACTAGAGTAAGGACGAACTTCAACGGCTTAAGGATTTACTAGCTAATAACCCCTATAGCGAGCTCGACCGGATCGTCGCTAAAGCGTCTAACGTAGAGCGCTAGCGTCTACTAGACTACGTCAACTACAAAGACGTATTAGCGCTCGTCCGCAAGGAGGTTCACAACATAACGCTCGCATCGGGAGTTTATCAAGCCGTTTATAATATTCTTTAGCGTCTCTCCGTACTTCCGGAAGCTCCTACAACCCGCAAGCGACCGCCGCCCTCCGATAATAGTAAGGACGATGATTTTAACTTCTCTTAATAACCTCGATACGCCTACTCCGGAATAGAGCACGCCTTGCTTCTACTTTTGCTTTTGCTTTTGCTTTTGCTTTTGCTTTTGCTTTTGCTTTTGCTTTTGCTTTGATTTAGCTTCTCTTTTATTTGTTTTTATGCTTTTGCTTGCCCACTAAGGGCAGTAAGTTTTGCGAAGCCGGGCAGATGTTGCCATGACGGCCTTTAGTTCTTCCGGAGAGGCTTACAGATGCCCCTTCCGGCTTTAGCTTTCTAGTTCTTACAAGAATCCCACGATCATCAGCCTCAGGCTTGTGTGCTTCTTCCCATAGTAACACTATTCCAACACTTGCTTACACTTGCGGAGGCGCTAAGTCTAGACTATTGCGGCCGAATTGGGGTTCAACCGTAAAGCTGAAGATATAGGCCATTCACCAGTTCAACAAGGAGAAAATGATATAGTATTAGTGAGGTATTCAAGAAGAGAAAAGAATAGAACAAGTAGTCCAACGCGTTGCGGTCACATCCACACCGATCTAATTCATGCGAAATGAGCACCATCCACTAGCCCTGAACGAGCAGCTGCTTCTCCTTCTTAATGTGCTTGACCACTTCAATATCCAACTTCAAGGTGTTAGCAACAGTGTCCGCAGGTGTCAGTGCAAGCCATTGAGCCAAGGAAATATCGGCTACGCGGTCGCTCTTGTATAGCTCAACCCAGATCAGCTTCTCCGTCTCCGACGTATTTTCGATGTAATGACCTAGCAAAAGATACAGTCAGCGCCTTTCATAATCCCAGAATATGCGCATTACCCACCGCTGTTATCGGGGAAAACGGCCGTGTCACCAGCGGTGAAATCAAAAGTGCGAGCCTTGGAGTCGCCGATAAAAACAGTAGCACGAGCACTGCCCTGGTGGAAATACAACCATTCTTGCGCCTTGTCATTTATTAGTATGGGTTACTTCCATGATATGATGAGGAATCTTACATTAGGGTGCCAATGAAGCTCTCGCAGACCCTTGGGCTCGAGTTCAACGATGGCGGCAGCGATCGTCTGCGAAATTGGAAAGTTGCGCGAGTCGATCTTGCGGAATGTCCCACCATGTCCAGGAACAGGCTCGGGGTCATGCTGGTATGTATGGAAGACGTAGGACGAGTTTCCCTTCAGAGTGCCCTCTGGGGCCTTCTTGGCGTCCTCGCTGACAGTTCCGTTGAGAATGTATGGGAATTTCGAGGGAACCTTGTCGAATGCGTCGGGGCTGATGCCAAAATTCTTGGCCAGCACTTCTTTCGGAGTATGCGAGACCCCTAAGGAAATGATTAGGTTCGTTGTTGGGCTATGATATCTCTCCAAAAGAGAGGGAAAGGACGTGTTCCTTCACTTACAGTCGCTAATCATGAACGTAGTGCTATCGAATGCATCTTCACGTTAGTCAAATCTGTTAAACGTTGTGTCTACATTGGTAGAAAACTCACCCGATCTTCTCAAAGTCACCATCATCAAAGGCAAGTAGATATTCGTTCTCATCATCCAGACCCTGGACATTGTGTGCCACACCCTTGGGGAAATACCAAATATCTCCAGTCTCGAGCTTCTCGGTTGTAAAACCTCCATTCTCATCAACACCAGTAAGAAGTAGGCTTCCATTGTAAACAAACCCCCATTCAGCCTAGTACGTGAATTAACCCTTATTCAAGATCAATAGTGTCTGTAAGAAACATACCACTCGGTGCCAGTGAAGTTCCCGAATAGCGCCTTTCTTCAAATGCTGCTGTGCACCAGCAATGTCAGTGCTCTGGGGCAAATCCTGAATAACCTGCTCCCTGGACCAACCACCTGGGAACAGCTTGTTTTGAGACTGGGAGAAACTCCATTTTACGTTAGGCACAAAGCCATTGTCAGTCTTGGGTGTGCGGAGCTGGTCGGGGTTCTGAAGATCCACCGGCTTGTTGGTACCACCTGTAGGAAGATATTAGTAAAGGGACGTTTGGATCATGACTGTAGGAATTACCAAGTAGCGGGGCTCCTTTGCCGCTGTCATTGATGGGTTCTGGATTTCCAGAGCCAGATCGTTTGGCTTTAGGCACTGCTAGGGCAGTTGATGAAAGGAGACCAACTAGTGCAAAGCTTTGGAATCGCATTGTGGTTGGACTGGGACGAGGATTGATTTGCAAATGGAAAACAGGAGTCTTTGGCTTTGGATTCTCTCCCTACAGGTTGACCGTTATATATCTAGTTTGAATTGAACTTCTCCGGGTTATGACTTTCGAACTTGGAAAAGAGCAGGAATGGCAACATTCTCACTAAGATCGCGACTCCCGACGATCCTAAGGTCTGCCGTAAAGACATTCCCCATCCTGGAAGTATATCAGGTTATGGCGGGGAAACGATGCATTTTAGGGACTATGGATAATTCCAAATCCCGATAATCTCCGAAGGGGTCCCGCTATAAACAAGTAGGAACTAGTTCCCGTGGAAAGATCTGCTGTATTGCTTCATCCTTGGCAAGCTGGCGAAATCAGAACTGCGTCCGTGCGACTGAGTCTCGTCAGTGTCGATCCTGTACTCTTGACAGATTCCATCTGGACCCTGAATGCCAAGCACCAGTAAGATCGGACGGATGAGGTTCAAACTGCGTTCGATCACTTCATCCGCTCCTCGAATGACCAGTTTTTGATATTCTTGGCAGTTCTTGGCGCAGCGCATCGCGGGTCGTCTTTGCATAGTTCGTTTACGAGGAACTACTCCGTACACTAAGATTTGCTTTAACTTCTTGGTCTCAAATTTGGACTATCCCATGTGTAACTTTCTAGCGAAGAGGTTGAGGTCTATTTGATTGGGGCAGAGATGCTTCTCTTAGATCTTGATGATGAATACAACAACAGCACGACCGTAGGAAGGATTCCATAATATCATAATATCAATGAGTTACAGAAACTGAGGAAAAGGCCGGAATTGTCGGGGACCATCTCCCAGGGGTACCTAGGTAATTCAGAGTCCGGACTACTCATTTCCCCACACGTTCCCTGCAGAAGAAATGCCGTTCCTCATCACCAACCGGGCTTTGAGTTCAATCACGACATTTTCTTAGTACTAGCTTGTCTTGGCTCGGCATTCAGCGAAAATTCTGAAAGATGAGCAGTTTGGTATACCCTTTACAGGAACTCATTTGCCTCGTATCTCGTTGATCTTGGTCAACTCGCCATATCACAGACGTAGCTCATCTTGAGAAGCTCGGAATATCCTATCGAACAAGAAGTGCGAGAATGGCGTGCGCGATATGAATTCTCTATGAATGTACTGAAAGAAGTTAGAGCTGGCCAAGTGAAAGGTTTTCTTAGGCAGGAAGAGGTGTCTTTAATCTCCATTGGAGAGTCCCTTTCTCTTCCGCCGCTCATTCCCACCATCCCTGGAGTGACGGAGCCTTTGACTAGCAATGCTCCTCCGCTACCAGTGTTGCAAGTTCCCACGCCTCCGCTAGAGAGTCCTCCTTTTACTCCCAGTGACATCAAGCCTAAGAAGATTGGCTATTTCTGGACTGGGTCTGCTGATAAATTCCACAAAGGTGCGGCCTTTTAATACTTCTGAACTTCTCGTTCAAGATCGCTGACTATTTGTTAAAGACTTCTTGGCTACCTACAGTCTTGACGATGTATGAATGATCCTTTATAGAATGGATGTATTGGCACTAACCATATCTAGGACACCTTTGGCACTCTTCTCTGGGTGACTGATGTCCCTTCTAGTGGAAACGACCCTCACCACCTCGGACCATCTCTTGACGGGAAGACTCTGTTTGGCGGTGGATTGCTCTCCCTACTCAAGACTCAGGTGCGTCTTTTTGATTCCTATCATGACATACTAAGCACCTCCTTATTGTTTCTCTAGGATACGGCATATTACTTCGATACCTCGAACCCTTACCGCCCCACGTTCAAAAAGAGCAACCGTGCCCTTCTATCTTCCGTTGCGGACGAGGTTCGGGCTAAGCCTGACGGTGGTTTCTTCATCACGTACATGGGCTCTGCATTGGGCACTTCTCCGGGACGGCTTATTGAAACGGACGAGAATTTTGAGATCATCCATGAATGGCCAGAGGATGTGGAAGGCACCCTCAACATCCTGGGTGAACAATTCTCTCCTCACGGTCTGAGTATCGATTGGGAGCGAAAGGTTATCTTGACCAGTGATTTCGTTGTGCCTTTGAGTATCCTGAAACCTAGTCTCGGGGTGCAAAAGGCCAATACACTTCGCTTGTGGGATCTGGAGACTCGAACAATCATCAGCACCCTCACGGTTCCCAACGTGAGTGTTTCCCGCATTTGAAATATAGCAGAGTACTGACTCTTTTTTAGGGAGGTGGAATCCAAGATGTGAAGTTTATCCCCGGTCACCTTGAAGGTGCTGCTCTCGCCACTGCTGTGCATCTCGGACAAGTTTGGGTCATCTACCCTCACCGTAAAGATGCGAATGGCAAACAAGGTGTTATTGAAGAGCTATATGACCTTGGTCCCAAGGCTCGGGACACTGTTGCTATCTAGTATGTGCTCTACCTCTACAACGGAAGGTGATATCTAATGACTTTTTTCATCACAGTACCGACATCAGTCAGGACGGCCGCTTCTACTATCTCACTCTGACAACCGGAAACCACATTGCAGCCCTTGACATCAGTGATCTCAATAACGTCAAGCGACTCGATGATCCGGATGAGGACCAGCCCACAGTTGGACCTCATTATATCAAAATTACGCCGGATCAGAAGCATATAGTGGTTACAGGTAGGAAACCTAGCAAGTATCCATGAAGGTTCCTGCTAACTTTTGAAAAAGACTACTTCGTGCAGACTGGCGAAATCGGAATTATCAATACTCCAGCTGACTTCAAGGCGTTATACATCGATATCAACGATGATGGAAGCCTGAATTTCAACCGCTCTATTGACTTCAGCAAGGAATTCGCAAACCGTGGTGGTGCTAAGCCTCACTCTAGTGTTGTTTTTGATCTTTCGGACCCAGATCACCCTATCTACTACTAATAGCAGAATGCTGGGTTTGGTGGCCTGGTGTGAGTGAGGTTGGAGATTGAGGTTAATGTTGTTGCCGGACACTTCCTTCCTAGGGCCTGGTGTCCTTTATCTGAACCGCATGTGATAGTGCCTAGGTACCAGGTCAGGCTTAATGAAAAGTGAGGTGCCGTATCTCATAAATTCACATTCCAAACATGCAATTTGCAGAGATTCTATTCATTTCTAAATTCCATTCAAGTCAGAGTCTACGCATAGTCAGGGGCCAAATCACGGCCTTTACTTATTTGCCAAAGACCTTGTAGCGGCCCTCAATAGGGGCGAACAACTTCTCGCCAGGCTGGGAGTTAGGGACACCGAAGACAAGCTGGGCATCCAGCTTCCATGACTCGGGCAGGTTCCAGGTCTTGCGAACATCCTCATCAATCAGAGGAGTGTAGTGCTGGAGGTTGGCACCGAAGCCCTCAGACTCAAGAGCGAGCCAAACTGTGAGTTGTTAGGACAAATGCCAGAACCACGTTTAGGGACAAAGGTAAAAAACCTACCGAAGTACTGGGACATGGCGTTCGACTCCAGGGCGAAGGGGTCGAACTTGTCGGCGTAGATAGCAAACTGTTGCTTGATAGGGTCCAGGGACTCGTAATCAACAAAGAACAGAACCTGGTCATGATGTTAGTCACGGCTACTTTACAACTAACAAAATAGCCACATACGGTTCCGTAGGCGGCACGGAAGCTCTCAAGCTTGGGCTTAGTGCTGTTCTCGAACATCTCCTTGGTGACCTGGCCGGCAGAAACAAGACCCTCCATAACCTTGATGGTGATGTCCCACACCTTCTTGTGCTCCTCCTTCAACAAGAGAACGACGCGAGAGGTCTGAGTGTTGAAAGAGCTGGGAACGTGAAGGACAGAGTCCTGAATGATGCGATCAATGGCATCGTCGGAGATAGGGCTCTCCCCCTTGAGGTCGTAGTAAGTGCGGCGGGACTTGACCAACTCCAGAAGAGTGGTAGTGGCCGGGTTCTTGAACTCGGTGCTGGCCATTGCGGAATAAGAGTAGGAGTATAGGTATAGGTAGTAGATTGGAGGAATGAAGAGGATGAAAGTCCACAGAAGAGGCCAATGTGCGGTTTTCATATCTACAGAGGGGTAGTTTTAGCGCCTTTTTATTTATAGCGGAGAGATGGGGCCGTCGCTGTTGACACCAATTATTTGACTTGAAACCGTTGCGGGATTACAAATTCCACTTTTTCGTCTTTATAAAAATTGATAAGCGTTTCTATTCGGTTCGCAATGGTTTGGAGCGGGATTGTCAGTGTACTCGAGTCATGATTGGATGATAATGATGAGCTGGGCCCACTTTCTGAGCAGTGCGGAAAGAGGCCGCATAACTATGCCATAACTAGTTACCGAGTAGTTATATCCAAGGTCCTGCGTGATCTAGATGACTGCATCCGAGTCAACACAAGATCCCAATCATGTCCACCATTGAACCTTACTCTAGATAACCCTAGGCTTGCGGGCCTTCTTCCAACCTTGGAAGTTCCTGTCGGATTTTGATAAAGATTACCTAGGTACAGTGCAGTGCTCGTCGACCTAACCCTGGAAATGACGATCAATTCGGTTAAGGTAGAATACATAGACAAAATCAATCACAGTTGAAGGAAATGTATATGCAACATCAAAGCTCCGAGAACAGAGGAACTTGTCACCAAATGACAAAGGAAATATACACAAGAAGTCATGCAGTGCTGAAAGCAAAACTCATTGTGAGCTGATGTCTCAGATATAGCTCACCTTGACACCCATGCCGACGGTGCGCTTTACTTTCTGCCACGCAGAGTCCGTAATCCTGCGGACTCGCTCACGGACATCCTGTCGACTCATTGCCATCAAAATCCCAAGCACAAAGAGCAAGGTGCGCACTATTGATAGTGGGTTCCCCGACACGCTCTGGATAATGTGCTTAAACAAATTGCGAAGCGTACTGACCGCGGCTTGTGACTTGGCCCGAGGCTCGGGCTTGACCTGCTTCTTGGAGTTCTTCGAACTAGATGATGAAAGAGCAGTCCGCGTCGTGGATTTGCCGTTGGGCGACCTGTCCGAGGACTTGGAGCCCTTTCCCTTGGAAGTACTGCGCGGGCTTCCCTTTTCAATCCCGTAGTCGACCTCGCTAGAGTTGCGCTTGTGCCCATTGGCCCTCGAAGGTGGGGCTGCAGCGACCTCCTCGGCTCTCCGGCGTTCATCATCACGTTGCCGCTCAAGCTCCATGTCTTTCTGACGTTGCAACTCCGCGGCGCGCAGCTCTCCTCTCTCCTTCTCCTCCTTCAGACCTTCCAATGTTTGCAGAAACATCTCTTTGCGCTCTTCGTCTAGGACTTCGCTCAGATTGGTAAACTCGTGCGCGTACTCCCACTCCCCATTCCGGGGAAGGACATGCAAGACGAACAGCTCGATGATTCTCACGCGGGCGGCCAGGTCTTTCGGGGTATCGGTTCCGCTAGTCGCGGAAATACGCTGTGGAGAATCACTGGAGACATCTTGAAGCCGGTCTGTAAGGTCAAGATTGGGTTGACCGTAGGATGATAGGTAGGTTTCGAGTCGTTGCTGGTTGAGGGCTTGAGAGGAAGAGTGAGTCAAGAGTAGTGTGGCTCTATTCGGGAGTCTGTTAGCTGCAATTCATAGTAACGTAGATAAAAAGCAATCACTGACAAGTTGTAGACAACCTCGGCGTCAACGGAGCCTTCCCGGCCTTGGTAACCGACTTGCACGACGGTCTGCCAAATGCCGCCTTCGCGCACTTGTGTCGCAATTGTCTTCCACTCCTTCTGGCCAAATTGGTTCTTTCCTTCTTCCGCTCCAAGGTCCACTATTGCGCTGAGAAGCGTAATGTAGAGATTCCACACCTTGATTCTCCACGTGCCGGGGGCGGTGGCGATCGGCGCGACGGCCGCGGCAGAGTCACCATTCGTGTACTGGTGATCTTGTGATGAGGGTACGTTAACAATTGGCTGGAGTGATGCGAGTGATTCTGGTAGGCGCCGTGTGAGGTACAGCTGAGAAGCTTTCTTGTAGGTCTTGGAGCAGAGCTTCGTGGGGCTGGTGAAGGACGGGGAGGAGAGCTTGGTATGTGTGGACATTGCGTGGGTCGTTGCTTTCCAGAAGCATAGAATGGCGCAATATTCAAAGCTATTTAATTTTGGGACATAAGGAGAAAAGAGAACGTGAATGGGGAGGAAGAGACGAGGGAGCTGCGATTCGGCTGTCGTTTTCCCTCGGCTCGCCCAAGTCCGGGGTCGGTCACGGGATTGTTCTTGTTTCCCGATGTGAACGTCTCTCGACGTTTTCGTGTTATGGACTACTATCATTGTCTATCTTTGGGCTACTGAATTTTGTCTTTTTTCTTGGGTGCTTTGCCTGCATTATTTTATTATAAGCCACTGTGCTCGAGTCTATCTACTTTGTACTCTTCTCTAGATACGACTAACTCACATGTCATCCGTGCTTTGACATTATACTCTTCAAAATGATGGTATAATTCTTTACATTCATCTCGTTATAACTAGCTCAATACCAAAATTTTGGATATCATCAAGCAATTTTCCGAATATACCCAGACCTGCGTTAATCGACATCCATCCTTCAAGATACACTCTACGGCGCAGGTGAGAGCTCCGTCAATGCACGATATTTATAATATATTTTACTTTTCATAATCATACTTCTCTTTCTTTCTTTCCTTCTTCCATACTCTCCTCGCTCTTGACCATCCACTTTCCTTTCATCTTGTTCAATTTCAAGCAAGATGGATCTGACGCAGCACAATTTCGCATATTACCTTCCCTGGCTTTTAAAAGAGCTGACCCAGAGCTCCTTCGTGTCTATTGACTTCGAACTTTCTGGGATCGCTCTGTCTCCCAGCTCCCGGGCCTCGAAAACCTCCACTCTGCAGCAGCGTTATCTGGAAAACAAAGTCGCCGCCGAGAAATACCAGATCCTCCAGGTTGGTCTAACAATCTGTAATGAGGATGCTGAAAATGGTACGTGCTTGGGTGCAGATTGTAATTCTTTATCGATTCCAATTTGACGCTTGGTAGGCACTTACAACCTGAAGCCATTTAACATTGGCTTGAGTCCTGTCCTGGATCGAAACCTGGACATCAACCGTGACTGGACCTTTTCAATCCCATGTACGTTCTTTCAAGATGATCCACTTGTATACGAATACTAATCCATCTCTCCAGCGGTCGAGTTCCTATTAGAAAACTCTTTTAGCGTCGACGCACTTTGCAAGCAAGGTGTCCGCTACCTTACTCGCAGCGAAGCGAAAGAGGCCCGGGAGCATATGAATCTGAGACTCAACCGTGCTGATACCTGGGATATAAAAGACAAAGAGCAAGTGTCCCTGGACTTCCTCCAGGAAGTTCGTATCATGGTTGATAACTGGGTAGACGGCTACCAAGATCAAGTACAAATCCCCATCCTGACAGCAATGACCGTGTGACCTGACCTTTTCCAGGGACGCAATGGTTGCCTAAACATCCCCCTTTCATCACATTCTCACAAGGGTCAGAGATGCAAAATTTCGCCCAGGCATCTGAGCAATCGACAGAAATATCTTGTTCACAAGGTGATCAGGATGGAGTACCCTGGTCTGAGATCCGAGACCCGACATGGATGTGTCCAGGTCACTGAGACCACCGAGGAGTTGAAAAGTCTGGCACTTGAGCGAAGACGGAATGAGATAGAGCAGAAGATCCGGAAATGCACTGGATTCCGCTGGATTGCCGAGGCTTTGGTGGGAGGAGATCTGACATCCCTCGACACAAACACCTTTGATCCCCTCATGGCTCAAGCCGAGAACCCGAATTTCACGGTAGAGGAGCTCTCCTCCGCGCTGAAAAACCATCTCAAGGAGAACCGAGTGGTATTCGTTGGGCACAATTGCTTCACGGATCTCGTTTTCTTCTACCACCACTTCATCGGCAAGCTACCCGACACTGTGGAAGAATTCAAGGCTCTGGTCCACTGTGTGTTTCCCCTAGTGATAGATACAAAGTACCTCTTTACTTACAATGAGGTCACCTCCAACGCTCAGTCCTCGCTGGGAGACGCCAACAAGGAGTTGGCGAGGGTAGCTTTTCCCAAGATCAGTATGTCACAGAGACCTCTGAACTGAGCAAGTAGCGAAGACTAACCTTTATAGTCATTGACTCCGCGTATTCCAAGTATGCATGGTCCCAGAGCCTCCATGAGGCGGGCTATGACAGCATGCTCGCGGCCATCTTATTCATCAAGCTCTCTGCACAGCTCCACAAGGTGGGAAAGATGCCCGGCAACACAAAGGGAACTCTGAGGGAGATGAATATCGGAATCGCTAACGGCCAGCCATTCAGTGTGCAGGACCTATTCAACAGTGTCACGAATGGCCGCTCTAAACGGGCTCAGAGCACGTCGAGCGACCACGTCGACCTCGCCGACAAGGGCGACGGCGGCAAGGATTCCGATATCCACTCTCCGGAGGGATCGCTTGGGTCTCTCGCTGAGTCTGCAAACGGCGCAGTTGCTGATATGGTTCGCAAAGGCTTGCTGGTCCCGCGATTCGGCAGCGAGTTTTGGAACATCTACGGCAACAAGCTGCGCGTGTTTGGAACGCACGAGGGAATCCTGGACCTCGGAGAGATGATTGGAGAGGTCATCTAAGTTCCTTTAGAGGGAAGCGGAACTAGGACAGTATACGGAATGATAATGGCGTTACTGAACATAGCACAAGGCATGGTGTTGAAATGTTCGCCGCATCTATCTAACAGTACACCTTGGTAAATAACGAAGGTACCGCTAGCGAATCAGCAGCAAAGCTCGCTCTAGACACCACTAAATGATCGACTGGTTGTGGGATTTACTAAACGCAGTGACGATAAGGAAATGGGTGCCTGGAGAAGAGAAAATCTGAAAAGCGGACGCCGCGATTTTTATGTGGCCCGCGAAGCGCTAGTCCCGTTTTGGTGTAGCGCGAACGTGACTTTGCTGGAACTTTTCTCGGAGTTGCAAAGGGTGTTGAAACCGCATCAACAGTGTCTATAACGATGTCCTCAGGTCCCAATGGCGCCCGGCGCATAGCGTCCCTGCTGCGTACGTATCATTGATGATGGATTGAACTCGCCACTAACTTCCCCTGTTCCAGGCCCGTCAAGACTCGACTCCGGCGTGTGTAGAAGTTGTCAAGAGACCATCGGTCGTCGCAACTATGCTTCTGCTGCGGCTGCCACCGAGTCAGCGACCGCTGCCCCAAATACCACTTACCCCGTCGTGAAGCCTGTCTACACCATCAACGCCGGCGTTGTCCTCTCTCGTCCGCCCCAGATCACCCGCGACCTCGAGCCGTTCGAGAAAGCCTACCATTTCTACCAAAAGCGTCTGAACGAGCGTCTGGCGCTGCCTTTTACCAAATACTTTTATTTCAAGCGTGGAACCCCGGCCGACGTCGACTGGAAGAAGAAGGTTCAAGAGCGCCGGACCCCGGCACGCGACATCGGAAAGTACAACGCGTATGCCAGCGACGCATGGAATGACGAGCTTCTTCTCGGGTCCAAGGAGTCCGACCCGGAGTACGTGGTGGAGAAGCTCGTTGATGATGCCGAGTCTACAGCCAACGCTACCTCCCAAGATACAAGCAAGAAGGAAGAGATCCCGCGGCCATTTCCGCGGGTAACAGAGGCCGACAAGAAGGGAGATTACAAGAGCCTGAATCGGTTGCTTCCCAAGACTCTGTATCTCCTCGTTCAGTCAAAGGAGGGGTACTGGAAGTTCCCCAGCTCTCCTGTGGTGGGAGACGAGACTATTCGCGAGGTGAGTTTGCGACTAAGCAAAATGTGATTTGAGGGCAGTCTTTCTAACTAAACTCTCTATAAAGGCCGCTGAACGCACCCTCGCCGAATCCGCCGGTGTCAACATGAACACCTGGATGATCGGCTACCACCCCTTCGGACACCACGTCTACACCAACCGCAAGCCCCACGTCAACCAGGCCACCGGCGCCCAGACTCACGGCGAGAAGACCTTCTTTATGAAGACACGCATCATGGCCGGTCAGGCCGATCTGTCAGCCAACGTCCAGGACCTGAAGGACTTCAAGTGGTTGTCAAAAGACGAAATCGCGCAGCACGTGCTGCCGCAATACTACAGCTACGTCAAGAACATTTTGGCCGACCGGTAAGCGGTTACTTTAAGAAGCTTAGGACGGAGTTGGAACCTCGTTGTGTATGAACAAAGAGAAGAGCTTGTCGCAGCCAGGAACTGCCGATTTATTGCCTGGTATGAAGCGTTATCGACGCACTGCATATACTCTTACCGCATGCCTTGTATAACTAGATTTTTCCCTTGTACTGTCAATCGAATTTATTCATCGAGATCTGATCTGTAAATACATAGCCCTGACCATGAGACTCCGAACGCCATGCCGTGATAAAGCAGTAAAAAGCCGCGAATCGGGAATCATTTCAAGTTGAACTTCTGGCCTTGCACGACGGGCTGATCTTTGGCCGATTTGCCCGCCAGACTCTTGCCACACATCGGACAGGCTTAATAGCATCATTAGTATATCGCAAAACAATTATCATCAGAAAGACGCACCATTCTTCTGATAAGCACACCGTTGGCAGTACTTCTTCCCCTGCTCAGTCTTCGTCTTGCAAGACTCACAAGACGAAGCATACGCCGCATAAGGATTCTTCGCCTTTGAGCTGAGAAGTTTACTCTGCGCATGCCAGTCAGCCTCTATCTAAGAAGGAAGATGAATAATGTCAGAAACATACCTTGCCGACACCCGTGTTACCCAGGGTCGATTTGCCCTTCGCTGCAGCGGCCGAGGAGCCACCTAGAGTGGTGGCCGGGGAGCCGTAGTACATATCATTCTTGCGCTTGACACCCGGTGTAGCGAGCTCGGTGGACTTGAGCTTTTTCTGACATTTGGCGCACACCATGGCTGGAGGATGCTGGTTGAGCTGAGTTTGATAGATGATGATGTTATCGCGCCGCCACCGCCTGGTTTGCCAAGACTTTTTGGAGTGTAGATTTCAAGTAAGCAGAAAAAGGATTTCCGATCTTCACAGCTCGGCAAATTATTTCTCTTTACGATTTACCACTTTTACAATGAACAAAATATTGCAGAAATTCAGGCTTCGTACTAACATTCGTCTCTTCATCTCGGCATCCAGGAACACCTACTGCTGTTCATACTGCCGGTGGGTCTGCTGGTCCTGAGCTTGTTGCATATGCGGATGCTGCTCAGTATACTGCGGATAATGGGGATAAGTCTGATCTGCCGGGTACGTGGGATACTCAGTCGACACGGGACCGTATTGCGTTGTCTGTGCAGGTTTGTCGTCCGGGCCGACCTTGCTCCAGTTCATGCAGCAGAGGAGAATGCCAACGTAGATCCCCACGCAGAAGAAGAACTGACAGACAGATTCAACAGTTGACAGATATCTCGGAGAATACACGAAGTCTGGGATGACGTAGCGAATGTAGACAATGGCCCACATTATGTTTAGGGCAAACCAAAAGACGCTGCCGATGATGAGAGCCACGGCGGGCATCTATCGCATATTGTTAGCATGTGTTTTCAAGCTTCGAGATACTGTGTTGCCAACTCACTTTCGAGACAAATCGGTGAGATCCAGCCTTCACAGTCACAAAGATGGAGCAAGCGAGTATCTCCAGCGAAATCACCCAGAAGAAGATCACCCGTGCACTTTCCACCTTTGAGTAGTCCATTCCAAGATGATACACAAATGAGCCCTGCACGAGCATTGAGTCGTATACCACGTACAAAACCCAAGAAGCAACGGACAGGGCTACGGCGAGGGCCAAAACGATCCAGTGAAGGATAACCACAGCGGCATATGGCCTGCCCGTATCGGTGAGGCATTGGAGTAGCTTGTGGATAATGTTATAAAAAACGAAAATGAGCATGCATTCACTGAGCAGAAGGAAAAAGTCGTAGAGAAACAAGTCGATAACATAGTATTGGGTAACTATGGCCCCGGCTATAACGAGACTCTCCTCGATGATGAGGAGGACCATCGCACTAGATTCATGCTCACGTTAGCATGCACCCCTGTCCCAGAAAGGTGGTCTACCTACATCAGCCAGGCAAAGAGAGAAGTGAGCACGCCCTTCAGCGCGCCTCTGTGGTTGCGGATCAAACATGCCCAGACGACGCCACAGATCAGGGCCGCCAGCGTCAGAACGTCGAAAGCAAAGCTGGCAATAAACAGAGACTTGGGCATACCAATCCAGTCTAGTGAGAGCCGGACTTCTCTGTCCCACGAGTTATCGTAGCTGTAGCGAGCGAACAGCCCGCGTGAAGGTGGCATTGTGAACGCGTCTCAAACAAAGGTTAAAGGTTAAATTTCTCTCTAGTTACTATTACCAAGATGAAGTAGAGTGAAAAGTCCAGGAAGACACAGCGGCTCGCTTTAAGTCTCATCTCGGAGAAAATGCCCAGACATCTCGACCCTGAATACGAGGCTAACCAGGGTTAGGTCGTTTATTATTGGGTGGGACTGTCGTTTAGGCGCGTTTTCAGTGCTTTTGGCCCCCTTTCCTGCACATAGCCTCATCTCCGAGTATTTTTAGGCCCCTCGTGATATGCCTTGCCTGTTCATATTGTCATATTGTCAACTTGTGATGAGTATCATCTGGTTTATACGTAGTCCAGAGGGTGAGATCGGAGGCGAGTGGCGTGCCAACACAGCAGAGATCGTGAAGATGAACGTGGTGGAGACACTATAATTAGCCACGCAAATCATCCAACCTACCCTCCATATACTAGAGAACTTTATGAGGCATGGATGGAGGTACGTGGTACGGAGTATTCCGTACACAGGAGGCAAACGCTTTTATGGAAGAAGGACATCTCACCATATTCAGCCAAGTGCAGTCTGTGGCTTAGCATCACCGCCACTTGCATCCCCAAGGCTGTCAAACCACGCCTATCACCGACCAGGAAAGACCCTGGAGCCCACTCAGCTCTGCTATTTCATGGTTTATGCATTCGACCGATCGTCTATTGATCCTCAAAGTATAACTATACGTACGCTCCACTGCGTCACACATCGTCGCACATCTCACCAGTGGGCAGAGAATTAATCCACCGAGACCTGGGACCCATTTCAGCTCCTCGTCCTTTTTGTCCCAATTCCCTGTTCCCACGTTTCCTGGGATCCACGGCGTGATTCCCCCAGATGCATGATGACCCGCCATTTGCACACTGGTCCGCCCCATCACCAAGCATTTTGACGATCTTCAAGTCCAGGCGGACCCAACCTCCTTTGGGGCGCCCGATAGCTCATCTCCGATTGTCTGGAGCTCTGGTTCTGGACTCCAGGCTCCTTGGCTCCTTTTTGGCCTCCCCTGAGTTACAGGCTCCAAGGGGTACAATTCATATAAATAGTGACTAGACACGAATCCATTTCCTCTCGTGCTTCAGATCGGTTCCTCGGGTGTCGGGGGATTTTATTATTTTGTTTATCTTTTTCGCTTTCTGTGCTATTCCTTTGATGTCCGCATGCGGCATCCCATCCGCATAACACGCTTAGTCGACTTCATATCCCGACATTTTTCCCCGCAAAGTCCATTATTCTCGCATCGCCTTCCTCTCTATCTCCCTCGAAACGGATGTTGTGACCCCCCTGTGTCTCGACCGGAGATCCAGTCGATGATCCGCACAGACACCGGAACTCGATTACTTGGAAGCTCCATTGACTCAGCACTAGACCGTCAGCACGGCCGATTTCAATTTCTCATTTCTCTGTGAAATAGCTTAAGAAGCCCCGGAGCCAGTGTCGAGCAACAGCCAAAGTCGAAGCTAGTCCAACATGCCACCAAGCGGCTCCTCCTTCACGGCCTTGAATCTACCGCCAGAATTCACACTTCCGCAATGCATGGAATACTTCACTCTAACAGCGGGCCCGAACACCGATCTATGGCGCAAACCTCCAAACGGCGACACATCCACCGCCCCTATCGTATTCACCTCACTACGGCACCCATTCGTCGTAGCCGAAGTCACCGTCAGCGCCGACTGGGAAATGGAATGGGATCAGGGTGGCCTCGTCATCTTCGCCGGCGCAGCACCACAGTCCTTCTCCGGTGGCCCTGCCGTTACCACTGGCCGCCGATCGAGCAACAGGCCGCCGTCTAAATGGGTCAAAGCCGGCATGGAGTTTTCGTCAGGTACCGTCAATGCATCCTCAACGAGCGCGACGGCAGATGGTGCCGACTGGTGCGTTTCACCGGTCCAGTCCAGTCAGGGACCCGCGGTCCAGTCTCTACGCGTCAAACTCGAGCGTGTCGGTCATGCCCTCTGGGTTTGGTACCAGGTGCCGTGTGCTTCACCGTTTGCTCGGAGTCCGGGGGCAGTAGGGTCCACGTGGACGAAGCTGCGGGAAGTCAATTGGTTCTTTTACGGGGTTGAGGACAAGTTCGTTCATGTTGGTATGTATGCGAGTCGGCCTATGAGTTTGGGACGCGGTGAGAGGATGTTTGACGCGATGAATGGCTTGAGTCTGGATAGTTCGTTGGCGGCTGGTTCCGCAGACGGGCTGGTTGTGGAGTTTGAAGATCTGGAAATCTTCTAGCAACGTGCGACTTGGTGATGTCCATGAAATTTCTAAGGATGTCCCTAGTCTGTTCGTCCCACGCTGACCTCGTTCTGTTTTCACTTGCCATTCCCATGCATGATACCTATTTCCCACAGCGTTTGAGCAAGCAAGTCTTGTGGCATGATCGGAGTCGAACTTTGTTTTGTGATCGGATTTATATTTCCTTCTGTTAGCCGTAATGGCTTTGGATTATATCTAGGTGATGAGGCTATTGGAATTAATATGCTGGATTCAGTCAAAGCTAATGCTTGTAGCTGGATGTGATATGCTGGTGTTTGGAGGTTCCGGGATTGCCGGGCGAGGCCCCTTGGACATACACAGGAAGAGGCTAGGTACCTACACGCCACAACTGCTATTTAGATATAAACTAGGACTTCTAAATAAGCATTGTCAGTTCCTCCTGGCGTTTCTTTGCCGATGAGATCTGTAGTTTCTGGTTATTCATGGAACTACTTAGGTATGCCCGGGCCAGACAGACTCACTCAAAATATACACCTGGGCATGCGAAAATACATATGCCCACCGTCTGTCATTGTCCAGAACGCCGTACTAGCTCAAGCAAGCGTGCATAGCTATACACGACATGCTAAATGTGCATAACCACAGTGCACATATACTATCCCGTAATGTGAGGCTGAACCAAAGGTGCCGAGAGTCCGCACTCCATCTCATCCAGCCCAAGCATGGAAACGAATACCACTACAACCTTCGAAGCAGAACTATCATGTAAAGTAGCTACCAAGCACTAAAAGGCTCTCGTCAACCTTGGAAGAGAGTATTTAATCACCCCTAAGTATAGTATTGTATATGCCTGGCGGATATCAAACTCTTCGGCAGCGACCAGATAGCCTACTCGGCTATTGCAACCACCATTGCCAATGCACCACAGCCTAGAAACTAAACAATTACTTCCACGCTCACTCCAAGGCCATCATTTCTGCAAACACAGACGGTCTCTTCTACACTGTAGACGAATTCGTCTCGTTGAAGTCATGTGGCTGAGTCAGCCGGCCCATGCGGGAACGCGCTATCCGAGGTCCCGAAGCTAGTGCAGGCTCTGCGTTGGGATGCCGGGGATGTCGAGCTCAAGGCTGCTCTCATAGCAAGGAAATTAGGAGTCGAGCCGGGTGTAAAGGATAAATTGAGATGAGCGGATTCATTGGGCCAAGCATTGACGCTCAATGGATGATGGTTGGGTTGTAGTCGATGGGAGAAGTTTACACATAGCAACCGGAAGGCTGGCATTGCAACACGTAGCACCCCAAATCGAGTAGAGCTGTTTGTGATGATCTAGTTGGGAGCTAAGCTCTAGGAGACATCTGAGAGCAATTTCGTACAGAATGCACTCTAAATGAATCTAGAACGGGGTCATACGTGGATTGCTCGAGATAGGAAATGCAGATGAGCAATTAGGAAATTGGTGATACAGACTCAACACACAGAGTTTTGGTTTGGCTCTTGGAAGTTGGGATAGGTAGGCCATATAGACTCTATATGTACAGAAAGGAAAAGTTGTAGATGACGCTGAAAAGTAGTACATGGTAATACATCACGACCAAATACCCTCCCCGGCGGACAAAAGGAAAAGGAGATCTTTTCTATTTGTTCCTTCAAAGCCCTTCGTTGAAAACGTTTAGACGTACTTGCACATCATGGCAACCATGAGGTCGAACAGACCCATGGCCTCGACGAAGGCGAAACCCAGAATGGCGTAGGAGAAGAGCTGGCCACGGAGAGCAGGGTTGCGGGAGACCGACACGAGGAGAGCGGCGAAGACGAGACCGATACCGATACCGGCACCACCGAGACCGATGGCGGCGGAACCCATACCCAGGTTCTTGGAGACCTCAACCATGGCGGTGGCGACCTCGGAGGAGTACTGGCGGCGGGCAGCGGACTGGAAGGCCTGGCGGGCGTTGGCCTGGAGAGCGGTGGGAGCGGCGACGCGCTTGGGGGCACCGAAGGTAGCGGCCTTCTGGGAGGTGAAGGTGCGCTTGGTGGCGGCGTTCAGCTGGAAACGGGCAGCCGGGCGAGCGACCTTGGAGGTCTGGGCCATGGTGGAAGCCAGGCGCTGGGCGAAGACACGGGAGGCCATTGTGATGGGTTTGGTTGGTATATAGAGAGAGGAGTTCGGGAGGGTAGGTTGGTATGGGATGGGAACTTTTCAGGGAGAAAAAGCTGGGAAACTACGGAAGAAGGTCGTCCCAGGACATAAATACTCTACGGCATAATTTTCGCCCGTCCGCTTCCCGGTCGAGGCTAGTGCGCGTGTGAAAAAAGCCCTACTCTGTGCGGACGCTGGGGTATTTCACTCGCAAATCGCCTGTACGTGGAATGTTGGGGGTGTGTTTCTACCGTGTTTTACACCAATCTTTCATTTCTTACCAGTATCGCTGCCCTTTATTCGGGTTCGTTCGGGTGCTGGTTGATACCGGGTCCACTTCCTATGGGATAGATTTCCTTCAAATTCACAAGGAACAAAATAGATTACATCTAGCTCTTTTCCCCTGCATACAGTTTCAATTGTTTCTCATCTTCTTCAAATACATAGATCCTTTTTCCACAGTTAGGGGGAGAAAGGGGAATGGGAATGGGCAGTACTTAGGGTAAGCTCGCAATTTTTCCTCCCTTCCCTGCAGTGGATCATCAGCATGTTCCAATTGAGTGGGTCAGATCCACCGATCCACTTATGAGTGCGCCAATTATAACGCCCTCGGGCCCCAAAACCCAGGTTTCCTTTCTGGATTTGTTCCCGGCGTCACCCAAACCGGGCCGACTCGGATTCCAAGTCCACCAACTACAGATTCACTGGGCAACCAACCACCACCCTCGAGCCACTTGGTCGGCGGAAAGGAGGGTCGTGTGGATTCTCCCGCCCTCCCTTTCCTCGGAAATGCACTTCACCGAGTGGTCTAATTGAGAACACGTACTTTAGACAGGCCGGATGCGACAACCTCCCTTTCAAACTGTACACTTCTGAGCACGGCCTCACTTTTTCCCTACTACAATGGTACACTCATGCAGCCGGGCGCGGGGGATGCTTTTATAGATTTCCGGGAGAGGGCGAAACTTTCAGATAAAAAATGGTTACCAAATTTCAGTCCACCCGCGATTCCCTCGGCCTCCACCGAGTGGATTCCGGGTCCGCCAAAACCGGATAACATCACATAATCTGTCCGGCAGCCTCCGGCCAGGGAACCGCTGGCTGAAAGACATCCCTATAATTACGAGGGCATCTCAAAGATGCTTTTTGACACTTTTTGCATGCGTCGGAGCCTTTTCTACACCCATGCGAGGGCTTATAAAATGGCTGCACTAGGGTCCCGAGGCTGAGAGAGGCTCATTCCGTGGGAAATCGAACTGCTGCAGTTGGATCTTGGCGGACCCACACAAGCTAGATTAGGTCAATATCGGCACCACTGGAACAGGCCCTTGCAGGTATCCCAGGTAAAGTACTCGACACGGGTACTCGACACTGTACAGTGAGAGAAAAAGCAGCTATTTTTTGAATGGAAACTCGCCAGGGACATTTGAATCGTTTATCGAGAGTCATGAATGTAGTGGTGGAAGTGACACAGGGACGAGAGGATGATCCAGGGGCCACGTATCGGGTGTTTTAGGGTACGTGGATAATTACAGTACGGTATGCATCGATCCGACTCATCGAGGCATCATCGACCCGCCGTGAGGTCATGCAAATGGAATTGCTTGGCTAGAGGCCAGCTGGCACTTTCTATGGAGTACGGAGTACTGGGCCATACTCCGTACTTGGAAGAACAGCTGTTTGATGCGGAAATAACACCCATGAAGGGGCTTGAACATCTACATGAGCATCGCATAGCAACACGTCCCCGATGGAACTACGGAATACGCAGTACGGAGAAACTTGCCGAAATCACCTATCCTGGCCCAGGCGTCTCGTAGGTGATGAATCCACTCGATGGGGCAGTGGATCTCCGTACAGGGGGTTGTATCAGCGTCGTCAACAGGTACCAACACAGGTGAATTTCAAGAGACGCGTCGCGGCAGAAACAAGCCGATTCAAGGTAATTTCAACCCAAGCTCTGCTGGGTCAGGTGTTTGTTTCTTTGGCCTGAGCTGCCTCGGAGCTGTATGCAGTAATGGAGCTGGGTACGCTGGATCCTCCCTCAGGGCTCGTAGCTTCCACAAGGAGGAAGCCATAGCACATGGTATGCTGGCAGGAGATCTGAGCATCCTAGGGATGTAGTAGGCATGCTGGGAATGTACATGCTTCGAGCTGATGCTGAAGCTCCCTGGCATCGACTCAGGAGTTTCGGCAACTTTTCATGCCCTACGTTGAAAGCCACAACGGGATTCTCTCCAGACACAACACTAGTATCGGGCCACACACATTCTCTCTGAGCTTTCCCCAGCTTCCTTCATCAGATCCACTTCTTGCTATACCCAATGGGCATAGCGTGCTTTGCTCGTGGCTATTTTTGAGATTATTATTGTGCGATCCTTCCCCAATAAACGGAGCACGGCCAAAGTGGTGATGACTGAGCCTGCAGACCCACGTAGCCAAGGTTCCGTGGCTAGATCAAAGGCTTAATTCCACACTGGTGTAATGCAGTGATAGCTTTATATTTAGCTAGAGACTTCGTTTGGGGAACCAGGGCCAACCAAGGTTGGAATATGAGAAGCGCACTCTAGGACAGGTACAGGGCTTCCAACGGCTCTCATTGGCCAGTATCAAAGCGAATCTGTTCTCACGAGTGTCAGAGTGATTAGCCATCGGGATACCAGGTGTGTTAGTATATAGAGCTCTCGAGTAGCCACCACGGGCTGTATATTGTCTGCCCCCCAAGCAACGTGACCCTTTCATAGCGATACCCTCAGTCGATATGTTGAGTTCCCTGAATCATAGACGCGCCGTCAGCTGCAATGGCTAGTAGACTATCGAGCACTGTGAACGGTGCGTCGATGAACCTCTATAGAGCAATGCGCATCTGGATGGTCTTGGAGGCATGCGAGATGATTGTTGAGAGCTTGAAAAGCCATCGAGCCGAGAACATGATTCCATGCTGGGCATCAGCTGTCAGAGCTAGTGGCTCCCATTGTGCAGGAAGGTGACTGCGTGGTGTGTATGGGACATCAGGTTCAACGGAATGGGTGCAAAGATTGGCAGGAGTCCTGGAGAGCGGAAGGCATTAGAATCTTGTCTTGAGAGTGATGAATGTTGCTTACCTAGATATGAGATAAGCCAAGTGGAGAATATGTAAGTGAATGCCCAGGTGAGGAACTTGCCTCGGCCAACAGTGTCGGAATATGATGCCATGGGTGCCCTATCTCTGGCCATCAAGGGGCGTCGGCATCTCTTTCCATCCAAACCATCTCTGGCACGCTAGTATGAAGCTATTCAGAACCCAACCGATCTGAATAGGGATAAGCATATGCGGTCACCCAGGCCGCTTCCTTTCCTATCGAGTCTTGTTTGCGTTCTTGTTTGCATCGCCCAACATTGGCTAGGAAAACTGTTTTGTATGCATTCCTCATAGAACTAGGCCTCTTAGACGCTCGGACTCATGGAGGGATGATTTTTGGATCCTCTCCTAGGGGGCTTCCGACTCTAGCAACCCTACGTCCTAGTCGACTGGCTCGGTGTTTATCCGCGAGACTGGCTCGTCCGAATCCTACGCCCCTGAGTTCTCAAACCCGACTGACGACGATTTCAGGTGCCTCCTGGTGCCCAGGTCCTCTATCATTCAAAGAACTTGTGGCTAAAATCGGACGGCTGAAGGACGGCTTCCAATCGGCGAACCGGCCAAGATCAAATACCTCTACATCACCGGACTGGATCAGGGCCTTGCCCAACGGTTAAGAGAAGACCCCGATATTTTCCGAGGTGCGAGAGCAACGGTGTTGATTCTGTGAGACGTATAGATAAAAGAGTCAGATTGATGGTATATTGAGACTCGGTGAATAATATAGAGGCTTTCATTTGAAACTCAAAGGCGCTATCTATGAAACCTGCCGATATCTGCTCTCACTTTCTTATCACTTCATCCACCGTAGCCCCCACCGGGTTGATCGAAACATGCTGCCTGTCAATCTTGCTTAACCTCACTTTGACATTGACTGCCGCGCTTTAGCATTCCCCTTCCACTGACACCTTAGGCCGTGCTTCTTGTCACTCTGTGTTCTCTCCCAACACACTGACGGGAAAGTAAGGCCGCATTTGTGAAACCAACGTTAGCCTATCTATTTGAGAACATCCAACCAAACCTTCTATTCACCGTTTACAACCAATGCTCAAGCATGGATCCTGAGATAGGTGGACAGATCTCAAAGTCGCCGTCCTCGGCTAGTCTCCTCAATTTATCAACCCAAAGCCCAAACCCCTCTCATTTCCAGCAATCCAACATCACCATCGACACAACCATCACGATGACTGAGCCAAATGACGACGTGTGCGAAGAATTTGCGAAGCTCACACAGTCCCTCGACCAGACGATTACGTATCTGCTGGAACTCAAGAAGCAAACCCGACGGCTCCTGAAAGTACTGGAGGCTCACGCCGAGGGCACCGAAAGGCTGAAAGAGCAAGGCGAAGAAGATCCAGTGAACCGGCCAATCCAGCCCAGCAGAATTGTCACCAGGGACTCAAAGAGCATCACCACCGCAGAGTTTCTCAACAAGGATAACAACGAGACTATCCTCAGTGACCTGATGGAGAGTGAACAGACCCCTGGTCCCATCGCCGCAGGCGAGAACAAACGCCTCCCTATCAGCGACGTGCACGAGACTGCACACCCTCGCTCTTCTCAACCACCAAGGACCCGTATGGCGACCCCTCCCCGACCCCGATTTTACCAGAATGACCAGGATGCACGAAGTGACTATTCAGGCGGCTCCAGAAATGAACCACCAGCCGGAAATGAATCGCCAGTCAGAAATGGACCGCCCGCGGGAGCCACCTTGAAAAAGAGGGCTCCTAGCCATTAAATGCACCTTTGATGACGGTCCATTGCAAATGGCGGCAAGGGTCAATAACAATAGCGTGACGACATTAGGGCTACAGCGATAAGACAATACAATTTGATCTGGGCGTTACGATGACTGGCTTGTCGTTGGCTCGAAATAGGTGGAATGCAGAGATATGCAAAGGACGTGGATGGATCGGATTCATTGCTTTGATGGAGATATCTGGGGAACCAAATCTAAGGGGCAACTCCCAGGTTTCAATCAACATTTATACAAAGCTCAGTGCCCTAGTATAAACGACGCTAATCCGTATCGGGTTACTCCATAAAACAAGCCCTGCTAAGCCGCGTCGAAGCTGTGAAAGCGGGTCCTACAAGTCGATCAATTGACTCTGCTGTCGTGATTCAATGGCGTGAGTCCCAACCCCACTCGCCATGAAACACTCTTCTACCCCTCCATCCCTCCATCCTTTGCCCCTTTTCCATCTTCCATCTACCATCTTCTATCTTCCCTCTTCCAACTTTGTCAAACTTCCAATTATCATCTCCATCTTCCAAATCTATCAAAATGGGCTTCTTCGGTGGTGAGTGATTGCTTTCTTTTCATGTTTCTTGCTGTTTACTACCTATCATACTGGGTCCCCTTGAGACAAGCCTTCACTAATCTCTTGGCTACTTCAATTAGACCATTCCCAGCAGTCGAATGACTACAACCAGTGGATCGAATCCAACCCTCAAGAGCATGAGCCTTCCTTCGCCCATGAGCTGATTGCCGGTGCCGCCTGCTACGAGGCGGCCAAGGCCTATGAGAACCACGTTGCCGAGAACGGTAAGCTTACAACCTATTGTTGATCCCGCGATGGAACATCGGGAGATAACAAAAATATATGTTTTTGATAGGCCAGCCTCCCAGCCACGAAAAGGCCAAGGAGCTCCTGGCTGGCTTTGCTGGTGCCTTCGTTGACCGCGAAGCTGAGACCAAGGGACTGGATTTCATTGATCGCGAGAAGGCTAAGCGCCGGGTTCGGGATCACCTTGACAGTGTGCCCTCCGAGGAGTACGGCTACTAGACAGCTATTCCTCGATGCATATATGTATGGGCTATTCTACTGTACATAAGAAATGCTCTAGGTGATGAAACAAGTGACATGTGGTACATCACACGTCAAGAGTCTCCTAGCACAACACCTCTTGCCTATTGCATTTCGTTAGACTATTCACAAAGTATGTCCTAATCTGTAATTGGGAACTGCAATTTAAGTCTTGCTAGGCTTATCATGCCTCACAGGGCCATGATCCTCGATTAAGCCCTCGAATCTGGTTCGATTGTCGGCCCGTGCTGAGCCAGTTTTCATTATGATTTTATTCTATTTTGTGAACACAAAATATAGCTAACCTGGATCTATTAACAAAACAAAGTTCGAGGTGTTAATTATGTCGTTCCTGTGCACGCAGAGCTCACGCGATTTCTAGTTTCGAGGTAGATGTTGGATGAAGGCCTATGTTGAGCTCGATATGATGCAGGTGTTGCTTGGGAGACTGCCAAAAGAGAGGCGTAAACGCCCCATCGAAAGCTGGGGTGGGAATCTTGGTGGTTCTCGATTCGGCACAAGGAGAGGATGAGGATGTCGCTCGAAAGGATGAATGGAGAAGATCAATTGTAACCTCCAGAAAGGACATGTCGGCTTTCGTGGGATATACAATTGAAGACACTTAAGCCCTGGAGACAGTCCTTCGTGATAAATCACGTTCCTCATGGGGCCATACCTAGGCAGATAAAACAAGCTTGCCGACATGGCCGATGCTTAAAGCCGATTCCTGATTGCTGATGGGAACTGCCCATCTGGCATCTAGAATAGCTACCTTCATCAATCTCTCACTTTTCAACCCATCTAGCATGAGTATGAATATTGAAGGGTTACGAAAGCAGGAATAGCCAAATACATAAGCAATGAGACAGAGCCGGAACTAGAAAGAGTTTTTCGAATACAAAGGAAGATGAGTAGGTGACGGGGTGGGATTTTGACCCTGTCACCCCGTTGCCTGGCTACTGGACAAAGAAGGCTTCGAGAATTTTGAAGCCGGGTCTGGATATCTACCACTTTGATAGGGTCTCCACTTATCTCTGAGAGTTATTTCGATTGAGAGATCACACCTCGCGGCGATGGAGTCAACTCCCGATCAGCCACGAGCTGATTTAGGGCTCAGCTACCTAAAACTCTGAACCAGGAACAAAGAAAAGTAAATCTTAAGCCAACTCAAACTCAATCCGCTGCGGGGGTACAACTTGTGAGCAGCATTCATCGTCTGCAGTCAACGCAAGGGGTTCCGGATGCCGTCGATCTGGAAGGTGTTGTGGCCTTTTCCCATCAAGATTAGATCGATTGATTCCGGGGTCCACCAGGTCATGCTCCTGAATGGGGAGGACAATTTTCAAACAGCTTTGAAACCTACGTTTGTCGTACATCGATATGAACAAGAATGCCATTACAGACTAGGGACTGCCTTGGTGACGAATTCAATGCAACCCCTCAGATCTGACCACCGTTGGCGGGTCTCAGAATGGTTGGATCCATGATAGCCAGTTCTATAACATTGACATCCAGAGCACCGACGTCGTCTTTAGCGGGAGGCAAATCGCCATGATTGATCCAGCGGAGTCCTACACACCGCTCGTAAGTTCCGGGAAGTTTCAGAGTAAGCTACGAAGTATAGCACTTTGTACATCGCAACGCGATGACGCGGTATACATTGTCCCCTCGCATGGCTTTTACAGTCTCGACGCCATTGATAAGGATGGCAATGTCAACTGGGCTTTAGATGTGTTTTCCCACCTTCGACTTGTCATCTCACATTACTAACATTATCTTAGGGGCAAACAAGAGGCGACTTTAAGTTGGCTCTGGGAACAACACTGCTTCTAGCACGATGTGCGAGCCGAGGAATCGATCGCCATCATGCTATACGTTTACAATAATGACAATGCTCCTCTCTTGAAGGGTAATAGCTTTCACGAGCGGCCTACTACTGAAACCCGATCTCCTCGTCTATGAGGTGCAAGGAGATGATCAATGCCATTTCACAGCGCACGCAACAACCCCTCGACAATGACCACGTCCTGCTAGGCCACTGCAACACGCAAAATGGAAGAACACGACGAGAACAGGGCCTTTGTCATAAGAGCAAGGCCTTCCGGTTGCGTGCACAGGCAAGCCAATCACCACACCGAGTGTTCGTGCGCGTAAGGTGACGGGCGCTAGCAAGGGGTAGGTAAAGATATGCGAGTTGGGATGGGGCAACTGGGATGTGGACAGCCATGGGAGCTATACGGAGTACACATCTGGAAAATACATCCGGGAAGTGGAAACTACGCGGAAAGGACGGAAATCCGAGGAGTGGAGAGGCGAGGCTGGTTCAGTGCAGACCGAGGTCAATCGGGTACGGAGTACAAAGCTGCAACTCTGTATACATTTTGGACGTGAACTTACATTCGTTAGGATAGGTAACTACATAGTTAAGTAGCTAGTTAATTTAACCAGGCTATGTCGTAGAATCAATTCGACAGGGCAAATGTGCCATGCCATGCCCCATCATAGACCCATGGAACGGGGTCGACGAGCCTTGGAGACATCCGCAGTATCCGAGTTTGTTATTGTGCATTGTTTATCTTTCTATAGCTCAAAATTTGGTCTAGCTAAGCTAAACTCAATCATGCCGTGCGAACTGCCAGCCGCGTTATTGAGAGCATCAGATCACATGGTAATCAATGCAGTCGACAGGTGGAGAGGAGTCGCTTCATATATTCGTTCCTTATTGGCCCAGTTTATCAGTTGACGGGTCCTAGTCTTCTTAGTGCCTCCTTAGTGTGCATTTAGTATGGACTACTTTCGTCCTTTGTGCATAGGTGGGGAGGGGTGCTTGGCTCCACTTTTTTTTTTTTTTTCTCTGCTCTTCAGCAGCTCTTCCTGCTCGAGTCGCCGACCAAGCAGTGTGACTGGACAAAAGGGGCTACAAATGGAGTACAGATGCACGGTGATTCCGACTGTGGCACACTCCTCGACCTTCGTATAAAGGAACAACAAAAGGCCTGAACCCGGTGATCGCCCAAGGACCTCAGCGGATAGCTTCACCGCATATTGGACACCAGTGGGGACCTAGTGGCCCAAGGCGATAATGGTTGGCTATTTGGGCTCCAACGGAGTGCAATTATGCTAAATTGGTACTAGACAAATAGACCATGGTAGAATTGAGTAAAGCACGAGCTGGTCACTGTGACAACCTATGCCCCACGCTGTGAATCAAATGCGCCGCTGTACTTCCGTACACGAGTTGGGCATCCGAGATTTTTTCTTTATCGCGCCATCCTGCCTTCCTTCCCCTCTGAGCTCTACACACCTCTAATAATACTCCTCTGCTCTGTGAGCTTGGCTTGTATAGTTGGTCCTGCATTAGTGCTGCTTTGCTGGTCAAGTTGCAAATTGTTTGTTACTTTTCCCACGTTTTCACGACCGTTACGACTTGACGACTGCCATAATGGCGACCGCCGCAATCCAAAATGGTATGTATCGAGCTTCTCAGGATCATTTTGCAGCTTGCTGACTATTATTCCAGCCTCTGAGGCCCTGCCCAAAGACCCCGTCTCCGCCGAGCCGATCACAACCCCAATCGTCGACGAGAAATCCGTCGACAATGGCGATGCTACTGCTAAGAATGAGGCACCAATGACTGCGGCCCAAAGGAAAAAGGCCAAGAAGAATGCCAAAAAGAAGGAGAAGAAGCAGACCGCGAAGGTGGAAGAGCATGGCACTGAGTCCGCCGATGTCTCAACTTCGCAAGAAGCTGAGCCGACTGACCCCACAGAGTCTGAGGCTGTTCCCGAGGCCGGGGAGTCTACGGATGAAGCTGTCCCTGAACAGCAGCCCGAACAGACCACTGAACAGTCGACTGAGACGGCAGAGAAGACTGAGGAGCCTAAGGAGGCCGAGGCTGTCACCGAGGCTGACAAGCCTACCGATGAAGCTGTTCCCGAACAACAGCCCGAACAGACCACTGAACAGCCCGCTGAGCTAGCAGAGAAGACCGAGGAGCTCAAGGAGTCTGAGGCTATCACCGAGACGGAGAAGCCCACCGATGAAGCTGTCCCCGAGCAACAGCCGGAACAAACCACTGAACAGCCCGCTGAGCCGGCCAAGGAGGAGCCCACATCTAGCGAGGCTGAGCCCGTCACAGAGGCTGTCACCGAAATTCCCACTACGAGCGAGGAGGCGGAGCCTGTCGTGGAGGATCCTACTATCAAGCCGACTGTGGAAGAATCCAAGCCCGCTGAAACTGCTCAGGAGCCCGTGACCGAAGCGCCTGCCACAGAAAACAAGGCTGAAACTGTTTCGGAGGCAGTCGAGACGCCCGCAGAGGAGCCCGCCACCTTGGCTACAACTGAAGAATCTAAGCCTGAGGAGTTGACACCGGAGGTCGCTAAGGAAGCGCCGGTTGAAGATACCCCCGCTGGAGAGCCTGCCGTGGAGACCAGCTCTGGGTCTAAGGAAGAAACCCCCGCTGAGGTTCCTGCTACCGAGCAGCACGAGGTTCCTAATGAGATTGCCGACGAGAAGCCTGCTGCTGACGAGCCATCCGAAGCTCCTAGCGCCGAGCAGCCGGTCGAGCAGTCATCTGTGAGCGAACCTGCTACCGAGGCGGTCGCCCCCGAGCCTGTCCAGGATGCGACTGTCGCAGCTCCGGCGGACGAGCAGATTGAGACAGCGAAGGATAGCGAAGAACCGGCTCCTGTTGAGACCAAGGAAGATAACCCTACTGAACCCACGACTGAAACTGCGGCTAACGAGGAGTCGGCTGCTGAGCAATCCACCGAGCAGCCTGCAGCCGCGGAGGCCTCGCAGGAGACCACAGCTGTTCCTGAAGCTGCTGAGCCAGCTCCCGCTCCCGAGGCCGATGCGCCCGATGCCGAAGAGAGCGCAGCAGCCGCTTCCGAGCCCGTCGAGACTTCCACAACTGAACAGGCCTCTGCTATTGAGCCCACCGAGGAGGTTTCTACCGAGGAGCTTTCTACCGAAGAAGTTTCTGAAGCACACAAGACCGAGGAACTCAATGCCGAAGAGACCAAGGCTGAGGTGACCGAGCAAGCGCCCGAGGAATCCCCCGTGGAAGAGAAGGCCTCTGACGAACCCCCGGCCCCGGCTGTTACCGAGCCAGTTGAGCACGATACCGAGGCTGCTGCTGTCGAAGCTCCGGTTGAGGAGTCTAGTAAGGAGGCTGTCACTGAAGCCCCCGCCGAGGCGGTCGCTGGGATTGAAACTAAGGATGTAGTAGAGGAGCCCGTTAAAGAGACTGCCGCCGAGAAGCCTGTCGAGGTTACCCACAATGAGCCCTCTACCACCGAGTCGGTCGAGGAGCCAGCAAAGGAGGCTGCCGCCGAGCCCGTCACCGAGGCCGCCGAACCTACTGAGGTGAAGCAGGAGGAAGCAGCGCCTGTTGCTGCGGAGCCTGTTGCTACGGAGCCCGTTGCTGAGCCCGTTGCTGAGCCCGTTGCTGAGCCCGTTGTTGAGCCCGTTGCTGAGCCCGTTGCTGAGCCCGTTGCTGAGCCCATTGCTGAGCCCATTGCTGAGCCCATTGCTGAGCCCATTGCTGAGCCCATTGCTGAGCCCATTGCTGAGCCCATTGCTGAGCCCATTGCTGAGCCCATTGCTGAGCCCGTTGCTGAGCCCGTTGCTGAGCCCGTCGCTGAGGCCGCCGAACCTACTGAGGTGAAGCAGGAGGAAGCGGCACCTATTGCTGCTGAGCCTGTTACTGAGCCCGTTGCCGAGGTCGCTGAGCCCACTGAGGCGAAGCAGGAGGAAGTGGCACCCGTTGCTGCTGAACCTGTTGCTGAACCTGTTGCTGAACCTGTTGCCGAACCCGCTGTTGAAGAGTCCTCTACGGTGATCGAGGAAACCCCTGCTCAGAAGCCTGAGATCCCCACAGCAGAGGAAACGAAGGTAGAGGAGCCCATCGCTGAGCCCGAGCATTCTACTAGCACGGTCGAGGTTACCCCTGTACCGGAGGTGACTAAGGCTGCCGAAGAGCGTGTTGCTGAGACTGCCCAGGCCGCGGAAGCTGAGGAGGAGCCTGCTGTCGAGAAGACCGAGGAATCTGTTAAGCTTGAGGCTCCTATTGAAACGGAGGCACCTAAGGAGGACGTCTCTGAAACACCTGCTGTCGAGGAGCCTGCTGTCGAGGAGAAGACCGTCGATGAGCCTGCCGTCGAGGAGAAGACCGTCGAGGAGCCTGCCGTCGAGGAGCCTGCCGTCGAGGAGCCTGCCGTCGAGGAGCCTGCCGTCGAGGAGCCTGCCGTCGAGGAGCCTGCCGTCGAGGAGCCTGCCGTCGAGGAGCCTGCCGTCG